>Ga0079104_1000491_pt1 | contig 42893 bp, 36 predicted proteins | sample MedtruBG_FD_76829 | JGI IMG/M metagenome (GOLD analysis project Ga0079104, IMG submission 76829) | Root nodule microbial communities of legume samples collected from California, USA - Medicago truncatula BG | ecosystem: Host-associated > Plants > Roots > Nodule | place: USA: California...
AGGGGTTCACATGCAGGGCACAAAAATTCGACTCTTAACCGGCGGTTTGCTGATGATGGCAGCAGCCAGTTATGTGCAGGCAGATGCGCTCCAGCCAGACCCGGCCTGGCAACAAGGGACCCTGGCGAATGGTTTTCAGTGGCAGTTGTTAGCGACTCCGCAGCGTCCCAGCGATCGTATTGAAATTCGTTTGTCAGTGAATACCGGTTCCCTCACTGAAAGCACCCAGCAGACTGGCTTCAGCCACTTTATTCCTCGACTGGCGCTCACCCAGAGCGGCAGTTTGCAGGCGGTACAGGTGCGTTCGCTCTGGCAACAGGCCATCGACCCGAAACGTCCTCTGCCCCCTGCGGTTGTGTCATACGACTACACCATGTTCAACCTGAGTCTGCCAAATAACCGTAACGACCTGCTGAAAGAGGCGCTGACCTATCTCTCCGACGCCACCGGTAACCTGTCGGTGACGCCGGAAACCGTCAACTATGCGCTGAGTAACAGTGACATGGTGGCGACCTGGCCTGTCGATACCAAAGAGGGCTGGTGGCGCTACCGCCTGAAAGGGTCAACGCTGCTCGGTCACGATCCGGCAGAGCCGCTGAAGCAGCCTGTGGATGCCGAGCAGGTCAAATCGTTCTACCAGAAATGGTACACCCCGGATGCGATGACCCTGATCGTGGTCGGCAATGTGGATAGCCGTGCGGTCGTCGAGCAAATCAACAAGGTATTTGGTGAGCTTAAAGGCAAGCGTGAGACGCCTGCGCCCGTACCGACCCTTTCGCCGCTGCGTCCTGAGTCTGTCAGCATCATGACGGACACCGTACGTCAGGATCGTCTCTCTATGATGTGGGACACCGCCTGGCAGCCTATTCGCGAATCCGCCGCGCTGCTGCGCTACTGGCGTGCAGACCTGGCGCGTGAAGCGCTGTTCTGGCACGTTCAGCAAACGCTCAGTAAAAACAACGTGAAGAATATTGGTCTGGGCTTTGACTGCCGCGTGTTGTTCCAGCGTGCGCAGTGCGCCATTAACGTTGAATCGCCGGGCGATAAGCTGAATACGAACCTGGGCGTGGTGGCGAAAGAGCTGGCAAAAGTGCGTAAAGAGGGGCTCTCTGAAGAGGAGTTCAACGCGCTGGTCGCGCAGAAATCACTTGAGCTGCAGAAACTGTTTGCCACCTATGCTCGCGCCGATACCGATATCCTGATTAGCCAGCGTATTCGCTCCCTGCAAAACCAGGTGGTCGATATCGCGCCGGAGCAGTATCAAAAGCTACGCCAGGATTTCCTCAGCGGTCTGACCGTAGAAATGTTAAATCAGGATTTACGTCAGCAGCTATCGCAGGATATGGCGTTGATTCTGCTGCAGCCGCAAGGCGAGCCGGAATATAACATGAAGGAACTGAAAGCGACCTGGGATGCGATCATGACGCCTGAAGCGCAGGCTGCATCGGCGGATGATTTGCACCAGGATGCGAGCGATATTCCGCAGGGGCAGTAAGACCCTGGTTCTTTGTTCCCTCTCCCTGTGGGAGAGGGTTAGGGTGAGGGCATCAGCCCGCACCTTATTTAAACAGGCATTGCCTCACGTGGAATAATCGCCCCGCGATACTGAATCACGGTACTCGCCGTTAGGTGACCACGCTGTGCCGCCGCTTCAGGTGTCCCGCCCGTCAGGCGTACCGCCAGATACCCCGCGCTGAAAGAATCTCCCGCCGCCGTCGTATCAATCACTTTCTCTTTCGCCAGTTTCACCGCAGGTACCTCAACCACCGCTTCGCCCGCGATGGCCACCAGGCATGAATCCGCACCGCGTTTAATCACCACTTCGCTCACGCCAGCAGCCTGAGTGCGTGAGATAACCTCATCCACTGGCTTCTCACCCCACAGGGCGTCTTCATCATCCAGGGTCAGAAATGCGATGTCGGTGCATTCCAGCATCTGCTGATAAACCTGCTGCGTCTCTTCGCGGCTGGCCCACAGGCGAGGGCGATAGTTATTATCGAAGATCACCTTGCCGCCGTTGGCGCGGCATTCGCGCAGCAGAGACAGCAGCTTTTCCCGGCTTTCCGGGCTCAGGATCGCCAGGCTGATCCCGCTCAGATAGAGGTAGTCAAAGGTAGCCAGCTCTTCGCAAATGGCGGCGGCGGCATCGCTTTCCAGCCAGAATTTGGCGGCGGCTTCGTTACGCCAGTAGTAGAAGGTGCGCTCGCCGGTGCTGTCAGTTTCGATGTAGTACAGACCCGGCAGGCGGTTTTCCATACGCTGGATAAGGGAGGTGTGAACATTCTCGCTCTGCCAGGACGCCAGCATCTGCTCGCTGAAGCTGTCCGTCCCAAGCGCAGTAACGTAGTTCACGCTCAGTGCGTCAGGAGCAACCTGACGGGCAATATAAACAGATGTGTTTAATGTATCGCCACCAAAACCGCGGCTGACTTCCTCGCCTTTTTGGGACAGCTCAATCATGCATTCGCCAATCACGGCAATTTTTTTGGACATAGTCGTGAACCTGAACAGAGTAATTTACGGTAGTGTGCGTTGAGTGGATTTTGTGGTCAACCATATTAAAACGACGTTCCAATATTTTTTTTGAGCCAGCGCGTGTTCCTGCAAATTTCTGTCATCTTAATTTCATTTTCCCGGCTAATTGAACATAAAGTTCTCAATTAGCGCGCCGATAACCCAGTGACGAGTCCAAAAAGGTCATCCCATACAACAGGACATCTGAAATGAAGTCAGAGCAGGTTATCCAGCGGCTGAACACTACGCCAGAGGCAAGTATTGAGAACTTGCAGGAGCATCGCTACTGGCTGCAATGTGATCGAGCGTACACCTATCAGCCCATCTATCGCACCGATGGTCGGCTGATGGCGATTGAGATTTTAACGGTCGTTACACACCCATCGAATCCTTCACAGCGCATTGCGCCTGACCGCTATTTTGCGGAGGTGGCGGTTCGCCAGCGCCTGGATGTGCTGGAAGAACAACTCCGGATGCTGGCAACGAAGCAGGCATTTTTCGCCCGGCACGATATCCTTGCGTCGGTCAATGTAGACGGCCCAACTCTGCTGGCATTGCGCCAGAACGAGAAATTGCAGGCGCTGATTGCCTCCCTGCCCTGGATGCGTTTTGAACTGGTGGAGCACGTCCGCCTGCCGCAGGACTCCTCATTTGCCTCCATGTGCGAGTTTGGCCCGCTGTGGCTGGATGACTTCGGCACCGGCATGGCGAACTTCTCGGCCCTTAGCGAAGTTCGTTACGACTACATCAAAGTGGCCCGCGACCTCTTTATCATGCTGCGCCAGACGCAGGAAGGTCGAAACCTGTTCACGCTGCTGCTGCAGCTGATGAATCGCTATTGCCAGGGCGTGATTGTTGAAGGCGTTGAAACGCTGGAAGAGTGGCGTGATGTGCAAAACTCTCCTGCCGCCGCTGCGCAGGGCTACTTCCTCTCTCGCCCGGTGCCGATGGATACGCTCGAAACGGTGATAACGACGCTCTGAACTGCCCGCTTCCCTTTGTCTGGACTATAGTTTTACAGGACAGGTCATCAGGAAAGGGGACAAAAATGACAAAGACAACCAGGGTTATCGCCTGGATCTCAGGGATTTTCTTGTTGTTGATCGTGGTCGCCATCATCATTATTGCGACATTCGACTGGAACCGTCTTAAGCCGACCATCAACCAGAAAGTCTCAACTGAGCTGAACCGACCTTTTGCCATACGCGGCGATCTGGGTGTGGTATGGGAACGGCAGAAAGAGGAGACCGGCTGGCGAAGCTGGGTGCCCTGGCCGCACGTTCACGCCGATGACATTATTCTTGGCAACCCGCCGGACATCCCTGACGTGACAATGGTTCACCTGCCGCGCGTTGAAGCCACGCTGGCACCGCTCGCGCTGCTGACCAAAACGGTTTACCTGCCGTGGATCAAACTCCAGCAGCCCGACGCACGCCTGATCCGCCTTTCTGAAAAGAACAACAACTGGACGTTTAACCTTGCCAGCGACGGCGAGAAAGATCCCAATGCGCAGCCCTCTTCGTGGTCGTTCCGCCTCGATAATATTCTTTTCGATCGCGGGCGGATCGCCATTGACGATAAGGTCAGCAAAGCAGACGTGGAGATCCTGGTCGATCCGCTCGGCAAGCCACTGCCGTTTAGCGAAGTCACGGGCAGCAAGGCCAAAGGCGACAGCGCAAAAGCTGGCGATTACGTTTTCGGTCTGACGGCAAAAGGGCGCTATAACGACCAGCCGCTGACCGGGAAAGGGAAGATTGGCGGCATGCTGGCGCTCAGGAGCGAGGGCACACCGTTCCCGGTGCAGGCGGATTTCCGTTCCGGCAACACCCGCGTGGCGTTCGTGGGCACGGTTAACGACCCGATGAACATGGGCGGTGTTGACCTGCAGCTGAAGTTTGCCGGTGATTCGCTGGGTGAGCTGTATGAACTGACCGGCGTGCTGCTGCCGGATACCCCACCGTTTGAAACGGACGGGCATCTGGTGGCAAAAATCGACACCGAGAAATCGTCGGTCTTTGACTACAGGGATTTCAACGGCCGCATTGGCGACAGCGATATTCACGGTTCGCTGACCTACACCACCGGCAAACCGCGTCCGAAACTGGAAGGGGATGTGGAATCCCGCCAGCTGCGCCTGGCCGATCTCGGCCCGCTGATTGGTGTGGATTCCGGCAAAGGCACCAAATCAAAAGAGGTGAAAAAGGACATCCAGCCTGCGGGAAAAGTGCTGCCTTACGATCGCTTTGAGACCGATAAGTGGGACGTGATGGATGCGGACGTCCGCTTCAAAGGGCGTAAAATTGAGCATGGCAGCACGCTGCCGTTGAGCGATCTCTCGACGCATATCATCCTGAAAAACGCCGATCTGCGCCTGCAGCCGCTCAAGTTTGGCATGGCGGGTGGGACGATTTCCTCGAACATTCATCTGGAAGGCGACAAAAAGCCGATGCAGGGACGGGCAGAGATTCAGGCGCGCAGGCTTAAGCTAAAAGAGCTGATGCCTGACGTCGAACTGATGCAGAAAACCCTCGGTGAGATGAACGGCGATGCCGACATTCGCGGCGTGGGCAACTCCGTGGCGGCACTGCTGGGCAGCGGTAATGGTAACCTGAAACTGCTGATGAACGACGGGCTGATCAGCCGCAACCTGATGGAAATTCTGGGGCTTAACGTCGGAAACTTTATCATCGGCCAGATTTTCGGCGACGATGAAGTCCGCGTGAACTGCGCGGCGGCAAACGTGGATCTGGTCAACGGCGTGGCGCGCCCGCAGATCTTCGCCTTCGATACGGAGAACGCGGTGATCAACGTGACCGGGACGGCCAGTATGGCCTCTGAGCAACTTGATCTCACCATCGACCCGGAAAGTAAGGGGATACGTATCATCACCCTGCGCTCGCCGCTCTACGTGCGCGGCACCTTCAAAAATCCGCAGGCGGGCGTGAAGCCCGGGCCGCTGATTGCGCGCGGTGCGGTAGCGGCAGCGCTTGCCACGCTGGTGACGCCCGCTGCGGCGCTGCTGGCGCTGATTTCGCCGTCAGAAGGGGATGCCAATCAGTGTCGGAACATTTTGTCGCAGATGAAGAAGTAGCTCCCTTCTCCCTCTCCCTGTGGGAGAGGGCCGGGGTGAGGGCATCAGGCCGCAGTGTATTACAGAGCCTGATGCTTAGTCTCGTGCGTCAGCAGCAGCGCAATCAGCGTCAGTGCTGCCATGGCCGCCAGATAGACGCCCACGTAGAACAGACCATAGTTCGCCTGCAGCCAGGTAGCAATATACGGCGCAACGGACGCGCCCAGAATAGAGGCAACGTTGTAGGAGAACGACGCGCCCGTGTAACGCACTTCCGTCGGGAACAGCTCCGGCAGCAGCGCACCCATCGGGCCGAAGGTCAGGCCCATCAGGCTCAGGCCAATCAGCAGATACGCCATCACCAGTGCAGGGCTACCGGAACCCAACAGCGGCGGGAAGACGAACAGCGCGAACAGAATAATCAGCGTGGTGATCACAATCATGCTTGAGCGGCGACCAAACTTATCCGCCAGCAGGCCCGCAATCGGCACCATCACGCCAAAGCCAATCACCGCCATCATCAGCATCCACAGCACTTCGTTACGCGGCAGACCCAGACCCACCGGCGCGGCGGCGGTGCTGTACGTCATTGAGTAGACGGTCATGATGTAGAACAGCGTATACGTCGCCAGCATGATAAAGGTGCCCAGCACGGTCACGCGGACGTGTTTGGTCAGCAGCGTTCCCAGCGGTACTTTTACCTGTTTTTTTGCGGCCGCGACTTTGGCAAAGACCGGCGTTTCGTGCAGAGAGACGCGCACATACAGACCAATCAGCACCAGTACGGCAGAGAAGACAAACGGAATACGCCAGCCCCAGCTCATGAACTGTTCATCCGTCAGCAGCCAGGAGAGCAGCAGGAAGGTGCCGTTCGCGAAGAAGAAGCCAATCGGTGCGCCCAGTTGCGGAAATGAGCCATACAGCGCACGCTTGCGCGCCGGGGCGTTCTCGGTAGCCAGCAGCGCCGCGCCACCCCATTCACCACCCAGGCCCAAACCCTGACCAAAACGCGCCAGCGCCAGCAGAACCGGCGCCAGAATGCCGATGGTTTCGTAAGTGGGCAGCAGACCGATGGCCACGGTCGAAATCCCCATCGTCAGCAGCGACGCCACAAGCGTCACTTTGCGGCCAACGCGATCGCCAAAGTGACCAAAGACCGCTGAACCAATTGGACGCGCCACGAAGGCGATAGCAAAGGTTGCCAGAGACTGTAGCGTTGCCGCCGTCGGGTCGCCCTGCGGGAAGAAAATATGCGGGAAGACGATAACCGCTGCGGTGGCATAAATATAAAAGTCGAAGAACTCAATGGCGGTGCCAATCAGCGATGCGACGACAACTTTGTTACGCGAGTTGACCGGAACGTTTTCCGCCCCTTCGTTAAGTGTTGTGGCTGTTGCTTGCATAATATTTTCTTATTTTTGGACGAACGAAAGGCCATATTACGCATAGCAAAAGCGACATTTCAATCTGTTACAAAGTCGCGAGGCGGTGATAAAAGCAACAAAAAGCGGATAATTTTCAGACCAGCGAAATACCTTCCATGAAATGCTTCACACTTTTCAAATATTAGTGATTAAAACTGGTTTTTGGTTAAATAAAAGTTACGGTCTGGATTTATATGCTGAAATGACTGGTCGGGCTGAAATATCAGCCCGACAGGGGGCTTAGCGGTGGGTTTTTCCCGGCATACGCGGGTCATCTTTATACTCGGCAGTGGCGATCCACGCCGCGCAGAACAACGTCAGGCGAGCGAAGAAGTAGAAGAACGCCATCAGCCCCAGTACGGAGCCAAACGCCGCGCCGGACGGGGATTTCACCAGCGACGGCAGAGTGTAGGTCATTACGATTTTGATCACCTCAAAGCCAATCGCCGCAATGAGCGTCCCGCGAATGAGCGCTTTCTTACGCGGACGATGGCGCGGCAGGCGCCAGAAGATCCAGAAGAACAGCAGGTAGTTGGCAAAGATGGAGATAGCCAGGCCAATCCCGCGCCATGCGGGCTTCAGCCATTCGATGTAATCAAGATAGAGCGCGGAGATGATCATCTGCTGCGCCGAGCCTGCAACGGAAGTGATGGAAAGCGTCACGATCAGCGCCACGAGCAGACCAATCAGCGATACAAAATCACGAAAATACTTAACCCAAATCTTCTCCTGCTCCTGCGGCGTGCGCTCCCACACGTCGCGCGACTGGGCGCGAATGGCTTCACGCAGGTTGCCCATCCAGTTAATGCCGGAATAGAGGGCAATCAGTAAACCGACGATACCGACGGTAGTACGCTGCTGTACGGCGGTATTGATGGTGCTTTTCAGCGTGGAGGCGAGCGTTGGGTCGCTGACGTTAATCAGAATCTTATTGAAAATGTCCTGCAGCAGCGTCGGGTGTGACGCCAGCACAAAACCGGCGGCAGCAAACGACACCATCAGGATCGGGATCATCGATAAGAAAGAAAAGTAAGTAATGGCCGCCCCAAACTGATTCCCCATGCGGTCGTTAAACCGTTCCGTGGCGCGTATCAGGTGTGCAATCATGGGAAGCTGCTGGATCTTTTCTGCCATGCTGGTAACCGTACCCAGCGCTTTGCTGGCTGTCCCAGGCGTTGCGGGCGCTTCAGGCTCGGTTTCCATCTTTTTGATGGGTTCATACTCTAAATGTTGAGTCGGTCGTTGCGGATTGTTTTCCGGCGTCACGCGCATTTTCCTTTTCGTTGAGCTGGATGTGTTTTTGAATTATAGCTTGCGACTAGTCCACGTAAGCTTTCGTGAGTTCAGTTAGCCACTCCATAAACAGATGTACCCGGCGGGAGAGGTTACGGCGGTGAGGATAAATCAGCGAAACGGGCATCGGTTCCGCCCGGTATTGCGGGAGGATCTCAACCAGTTTCTTCGTGCGCAGTAAATCACGTACTCCAACCCGCGGAACCTGAATAATGCCTAACCCCGCAAGGCAGGCAGCCTGGTAGGTCTCCGTGCTGTTGACCGTTAATACACCGCCCGTCTTGACCCACTGCGTCGTGCTGCCGTTATAAAACTCGAAGCCCTGCGGGCGTGTGCCCAGCGTGGCGGCATAGTGGATCACCGCATGTGAAGCCAGATCCTCCAGCGTCTCAGGATAGCCGAAGCGCGTCAGATACGCCGGACTGGCGCAGTTGATGACGGACAGCTTGCCCAGCGGTCGGGCTATCAGCCCTGAATCCTTCAGCGTGCCCACGCGCACCACGCAGTCAAACCCCTCGCGAATCACGTCCACCAGACGGTCGCTGCTGCTGAGTTCCAGTTCGATGCCGGGATACTGTTGCAGAAAGGCGGGCAGTTTGGGGATGACTAAATTTCGTGCAACGCCAACGGGCATATCGACACGCAACCGTCCGCTGATGCTGGAAGGGTCGTGAAGGAACATGCTGTCCAGTTCGTCGAGGTTTGCCAGCAGATCTTTTGTGCGTTCGTAATAGACCATCCCATCCTGCGTCAGGCTGACGCGACGGGTGGTACGGTGCAATAGCTGGGTGCCCAGCTGGTTTTCCAGCGCCTGGATTTGCCGCGAAACGCTGCCCTTTGGCAGGCTCAGCGTCTCCGCCGCACGGGAAAAACTCTCCAGTTCTGCGACACGGATGAACAATTGCATTGCGTGAATTTTATCCATAGGCGGCGCTCATTGTTGTTACTAATGAAACAGTGAAGCGTTATCCACTGTCTTTATTGATTTTCTATCACCTAATAAGCTCTTTCTCAATCTCCATAACAGCCGAAACGAGGTTTCTCATGAGTGAACGTATTGCATTAGTGACAGGTGGTAGCCGTGGCCTGGGTAAAAACGCGGTTTTGAAGCTGGCGGCAGAAGGGACGGGGATCATCCTGACTTATAACAGCAGCGAGCGGGAAGCGCAGAACGTCGTGCGTGAAATTGAGCAAAAAGGGGTTAAGGCGGTGGCATTACAGCTTAACGTCGGCGAAATCGCCACTTTCGGTGACTTTGCTAAAAAAGTGCAGGAAAGCCTGAAGACGGTCTGGCAACGTGACACCTTTGATTATTTATTAAACAACGCGGGCACGGGTTTATATGCACCCTATACCGAGACGACGGAAGCCCAGTTTGATGACGCCATGAACATCCACTTTAAAGGACCGTTCTTCCTGACTCAGATCCTGCTGCCTCTGATAAAGGACGGTGGGCGTATTCTGAACGTCTCCAGTGGTCTGGCCCGTTTCACCCAGCCGGGCTCGGGTACCTATGCGGCGATGAAAGGGGCGATGGAAGTGCTGACCCGCTATCAGGCGAAAGAGCTGGGCGCTCGCGGGATCGCCGTCAACATTATCGCCCCCGGCGCGATTGAAACCGACTTTGGCGGCGGACGCGTGCGTGACAACGCCGAGCTTAATCAACTGCTGGCGTCGCAGACGGCGCTGGGGCGTGTGGGCCTGCCGGACGACATTGGCAATGCCATTGCCGCCCTGCTTAGCGACAAACTGGGCTGGATGAACGCGCAACGTATTGAAGTGTCAGGCGGTATGTTCCTCTAAGCCGCACGCTTAAGGGGAGGGAACCTCTTAAGGAAATCCTTAAGACAAATGTGTCCAGATACGGGTAGATATAAAGAAAACGGGTGGATTTGTAACCTCTCCATTCATTGAGTTTTTTCTCAAATAATGCCTCTGTAGAATCCCCCCTCGCTATTCTCAGAGGGAGAAAAACGATGCGAGTAATCATGTTTGACAGGCAGTCGATATTTATTCATGGAGCGATACACAGTCTGCAAAAGTTAATTCCGGAAATAGATATGACGGGGACCAGTCAGGCTGATGAATTATGGGCGCAGTTGTCCGCGTCACCCGCCGCTATCGTGATGATTGACGGGGATTTAATTCAGAAAGAGGGCATCGCTTTCCTGGGGGAAATCATACATCGCTTCCCGGCACTCCGCGTGGTGATGGTTCTGGCGAGAAAAGAGACCAGATGGGGCGAGCAGATGATGCAGCGAAACGTGATGGCGATTATTCCCCGCAATGCGAACCCGGAACGATTCGCCGCCGTGCTGGATTCCGTGTCCAGAGGGATGATCTGTTTTCCCGGGGAGTGGCTCAGGCAGCAGGCTTCGCAGGAGGCATTATTAACGCTAAGCGAGCGTCAGCGTGAAGTGTTGAAACGCCTGGCTGCCGGGGAGTCAAATAAGGAAATTAGCCGCAGCCTGAATATCAGCGCGGCAACGGTAAAAGCCCATCTGGAAGCGCTTTTCCGTCGGCTGGATGTCAAAAACAGAACGCAGGCGGCCATGTACTACACCCGCTCAACGGCCTGAAGCCATGCTTTTACCCGCGTCGGTATTTCACCGAAGCTGAATATCATTAATATCAGCGCGTCATGCTGCTGTTGGGTTAAGGAGAACGTCACATTTTCCCGCAGCAGCGCCTCGCATAATTGCAAATCGCCGTGGAGCAAATATTCTGCCTCGATGGGGGTGATAAGACGGCGAAAATCTTCCCGCGGGTGGATGACGTGACCATATCCGATAACCCATATTCCGTTTATGTCACGATATTTCTCCAGGGAAAGCCCCTGATTTTTTTTAATTAACGCAATCGCAGCAGACGATATCTTTAGCGTAGAACCTGGCATATTCGTTTCCTCTTAATGGCAACACTGTAGAGGAAACGACGCGGGAGAAATATCCGCCAAATGGCTATTGCTCAGGGATTATTATTCAGGTATTCATGCTTCAATAAGCCAAATAGCCAGTCATTTTGCCACTGACCGCCAAGGTAATAATTCTCGCGCAGTTCGCCTTCCAGTTGAAAACCTGTTTTTTCCAGTACACGCTTTGACGCAATATTTCCCGCCGTGACGGTGGCGGTAAGCCGACGAATACCGCCCTGAAGAAAGGCATAATCGCAAAGCGCCCGCAGCGATTCGAAGCCGTAACCTTTCCCGTGTGCCGCAGGTGCGAAAAGGAATCCGACTTCGGCACAATCTTCTTCCCGATGAATGTAACCCGTGACGCCCAGCGGAGCCTGCGAGGCCGTATCACGCACGGTGAGGCAAAGCCAGTGCGCGCTGCCCGGCGACCATGGGACGAGACGAGAATCGAACGCTGCGCGGATCTCTGCCAGAGGGCGGTTTTCCGCCACAAAGCGCATGACGTTGGGATCGTGCTGTAGCGCGAGAAAAAATGGCCAGTCCTGCTCGTGCAGCGGTGAACAGGTGAGACGCGCGGTCGTTAATACGGGCATTCAGATTCTCCTGAAACATTTTAAATGATTATAAGGTTGTCACTTTATTTCAACAGAAAGTCAGGTATGTTTAACGTCGTATAAATAAAAGAAAAAAAGCTGTTTCATGCCTGGCCCAGGCGTTTTCATTGTCTCTGAAGGAATACAATGACTCTCAGCACATCACACCCCATTCGCGAACAGTTTGAACACTGTCTTGCGGTTATTCGTCAGGCGTCAGTCGAAATTCTGCTCCTGCTGAATGTACATGCTTCTGAAGGAAAAGATCCACGCTGGTTTCTGGAACAGCTGGACAGTGCCCGCTTAGGTCTCGGGGGATGGGCTGCTGTTGCGAAGCAACTCAACCTGAACGACGCTGAAATGTCGACATTTACGCTCCAGCTGCGCCTGCTGCAGCAGCGCGTGCCTCAGTATGAAAGCGGGCAGGATGTCACTGAAAATCAGCTGATTGCGGCGATGCGGTTTGTGACGACTCTGGAGCATCTTCGTCTCCAGCAGCCTCTTCTGACTTACAACACTGAGCTGGCGCACGGTAGCGAAATCCAACAGCAGCAGGCGCATAAGCAGGTGCGTGCTATCGAATTGATGATTAAGGGGCTGATCCAGCAGGCGTGGCCCGATCAGGTACGGCTCAATAACCATCTCAAGACCCTGTTTAATGCCGATCGCGTTCGTCGCTGGCTGAAGCTGGGCGACATTAACGATGTGTTGAGCGGCATGATGTTCAGCGAGCTGGCGCAGCTGCTGGTGGATAAAAAAGAATTTAGCCGTTACTACGCGTCACTGTTTAGCGATCCCGCCATGCTGACGCTGCTGGTGGAGCCGCGCATCACCCTGCAAACCTTCCTTGATGACATCCGACAAATCCGCAACAGCATTACCGTGCAGCGGGCATTAAGTTCCGCGCAAATCCTGCTGCTCGATCGCTACTATACGCAAGTCACCCGACCCGTTCAGCGCGCGTTTGAAGAGGGAAGAACGCGCGTCAATCCGGCGGGATTACTGGCCGTGGATGCCAGCGAACTGCATGCATTCTGGGAAAAGGCGCAGAAAATGGACCGGGTCACGGGTGGCGATCTGTTCGAGGTGCGTGACAGCATTGAAAAGCCTACCCAGCGTGCGCCGCGCACGCCTGAACAGCGCGAGCAGCTCATTTCCGGAGTGCTGTGGGGCGCGGTTGGCGTCATGGTTATCGTGATTATTGCCGGGGGCGTCTGGCTTGTGACCAGCGGCAAACCGCAGCACGTTGCGGCGAATGCCGCAGCCACGCCTCCAGTAGAGGAGATGCGTGAAACGCCTTCCTCGCGTGAGACGCTGACGCGCATGGGCGTTACCTGGGACGAGAATAATTTCCGTTCAGCCATCAACCGCAATGACACTCGCGTGGCGCTGCTTTTCTTGCAGGGTGGCATGGACTGGAAGCTGTCCTGGACGGAAGAGGCGATGTCGTCAGACCATGACGACGTACTTGAACTGATGCTGCGCTATCGGCAAAACATGGTGGAAGAGAAGCCGTGCCGTCGTTTTATCAACACGCTTAGCCACGCGATGGCGAACGGTGAGTCTCTGACGTCAACGCGTAAAGACTATTTAAAAGCGTTTTGCACCGTACCCGCTGTTGTGAAGCGCCAGCAGCACGACGCGGATATGGCGAAGCGCCGCGCGCAGGCACAGCCGGGCTCTGAAACGAAAAAATGGCAGTCTATTCAGACCGCCATTTATGAGGTGATTCGCTGACCTATCCTCCCTCTCCCTGTGGGAGAGGGCCGGGGTGAGGGGACCAGACCGCACCCCGCTCAAGGCTCCCCATACAGCCCAATCAGCCGCCGCACTACGCCGTTCGTCCAGCCGAAGCCGTCCTGAAGCGGGTACTCCCCACCCCCACCTTCACGCGGCGTGCTGCTGGCGATGTGGTACTTCTCAATCAGCTTGTGGTGCGTCTTGTAGAAGTGGTTCACCGTGTGCAGCCAGCTCCAGGCGATCTCGTCGCCCAGCGAGTCGTTGCCATACTGCTTGAACCCCTGAATCGCCATCCACTGCAGCGGTGCCCAGCCGTTGGGTTTATCCCACTGCTCGCCGGTTTCGTACTCGGTCGCCAGAATCCCGCCCGGCGTCAGCAGCCGCGCTTTCACCGCATCAGACACGCGTTCAGCCTGCTCATGAGTCGCCATCCCGACATACAGCGGCACGATGCTCGCCGCGGAGAAGAGGGCCATGACTTCGCGGCGCCAGTCGTAATCCCGATAGCAGCCATTCTCTTCATCCCATAGATAGCGGTTCACCGCGGCCCGGCGATCGCTGGCTTTCTGGCGGAACAGGTCGGCCGTCTCTTTATCTCCTTTCGACGCCGAGATATTGGCGATCGCGCTTTCCAGCTTGAACAGGAAGGCGTTCAAATCGATAGGGATAAACTGGGTGGTGCGAATGCTGGCAAGCCTGCCCGGCTCACGAAGCCAGCGGGAGGAGTAATCCCAGCCAGACGCCGCCCCGGCGCGTAAATCGCGGTAAACCTCATTCGGCGGACGGCCAGAGTGGCGCGCCGTCTCCACGTCCTCGATCCACGATTCGTCGCGCGGCGTGTCGCGGTCATCCCAGTAACGGTTAAGCAGTGAGCCATCCGGCATACGCACCGCGCTGCGGTAGGCCTGGTTAAGCAGCAGCGACTCGGCCCCGTCCATCCAGAAGGCGTGCTCCATCTTCAGGTGTTCAAGATAACGCTTCGCGCCGCGCACCCCGTCCTCCTCGAACAGCTCCACCATCAGGGCAAATACGGGCGGCTGGGAGCGGCTGAGATAGTAGGTACGGTTGCCGTTCGGGATATGGCCGTAGCGTTCAATCAGCCACGCAAAGTTATCCGCCATACACTTCAGCAGATCGTTACGGCCACTCTCCGCCAGCCCCAGCATGGAGAAGTACGAATCCCAGTAGTACGTCTCGCTGAATCGTCCGCCGGGGACGATATACGCCTGCGGCAGCGCCAGCAGGGACGACCAGGGAATATGATCCTGCGGTTCGCGCGTCAGCACGGGCCACAGGTTATCAATGTGCTCTTTCAGGGAAAGACCGGGGTCGGAAACGTATTCCGTCCCGTAGGTTTCCGGCATCCAGAAGTGGTTCTCCACAAAGCGTGCCAGGTCAAAATCACGATGGCGACGTACTTTGCGGTAGCGGATCAGGATATCGAGCGGATCCATCTTCGGGGCGCAGTCGGGGAAGGTTTTACTGTCGGCAAACAGCCTTGATGACTGCACGTGTTCGAACAGCTCAAGGTAGCGGTCGGCAGGCGTCAGGGCGTCGGAGGCCGGCAGCCCCTCGATCATTTCCGGTTCCGGCTCCGCCTCAATCATCTCATCCAGTTTCAACTCGCAGGGATCGGTCTCATAGCGCAGCTCTTCTTCGATCCCGAATTCGATGTTCTCGGTAGCCTGTATCTTCTGGTTGAACATGGTGATAAGGACCTCCGGTTGTGTGTTCTTAAAGACAGGTTTTTCCGGGCGTCCTATAAGCGTAGACACTCGCTTCGGTAGAAGGGTAGGGATATGTGCGGTAGATCACTCTTTTCGGAGCATTCGTTTTGCAACGATTTATGAATGTTAAAAAAATGCCCCTCAGGAGAGGGGCATCAGGATTAACGCATGGTCGGTAGATACTACCACACTGTTACAGTGTAGAAATTCTGGAAGGCGGTGCCAGTGTTGGTTTAGGATAATGTTAACAATTTTTCCAGAGTTTTCAGAGAAAAGAGATTTTGAGTGACAAACCACTGATGTTTTCCAGAATCACTTTCTCTTAGAAGATCGATAAAGTCTGTCTATGGGGAGGATCGTCTCCCAGGGTGAAGTCAGTCCACTTCACCGAGTTGCTTCCCCATCGGTGGGTTCTTCAAAAGGGCAACATGGCCGCCCTCCAGAGGTGAACGTACCTTATGCCTATGTACCAAGCCTTAGATTCCTGATAGTTCTAAGGGCGAGAAATAGCAAACTTACTTGAAAATTGACTCTGAAATTCAAGCTTCAGCTAGAATAAACTTCCGTTGCTCATCTTCGCATTTATAACATGCGAAATATTTGATTGTTTCCATATCACCAGTCACATACTCATCACAATGTGGACAGTTAACTGCTGACCATCCTCTATCAAAGCATGAAACACAACTCCACTGACCTTCAATATAGAAAACTGAATTTGGAGCGTGCTGACATACGTGACAACCAGCGACACATTCGCCACCTTCCTCCCACCAATCATCACCCGTTACATATATGTCGCGACACAATTTTATTAAGATATTTGTGGTGATCTCATGAGCACATTGTGGACATTTATTGATGTCAGGACTGAAAAATTCGAATGGTACTTTACAGTTTGGGCAAGGCAAAGTATCAGTGACTTGCTCTACCGCAACGCCCTGCGATTCGCAAACAAGACATTCATAATCATCTCCCCATTTATGAGTATCATTAACTTTACCGGCTTCAAGGCCACATTGACGGCACTTAACTATTTTAATTTTTTTTAATCTTAAGACGTCAATTTCCTTTGAAAGCTCATTGAATCGGGTGCTGAGGAACTCTTTTTGTTGCAGCATTCTCTTATGCACACGCTCAAACTCTTCCTTAAATTTAATAAATTCATCTTTCCATTCAATAGTGAGTAAATTATATAAATGGTGCCATGAAGACCATTGTTGAGCTACAACCCCTGCTTTATTAGCTTGAGCGCTTGAATATCCAGTGTGTGCAAAGTGAACAATTTGGTTCCTATGCGCACCTAACGTTCTGAACTCATCAAGGATACTGTCATCAAGTTTAATGCCAATAACAGTTTTAAGACGTTGAACAGCGTCACTAAAATACACAGAATTAAAGTCACCAACGCTAAATTTTTGTTTATTAGCTTTGCCAGGATCATCTAATATTAAAGTCCAGTGTTCGAGCATTAACCTTGCTTTTAAGAAAAGTTCAATGGCTGTATAGAAATCAACAATCGAATTTTTGGGTCTTATATTTAAATCATCAATTGACGACTCAAGAAAATCTATAGCATTTATCACTAAAGAATCAAAAAGTTGTTCATTGCTCTGTACTGTTTGCTTAATGTATGTGCGTGCCATAATGCCTCTTGATTATATTGCCCTTCGAATGTTGAACATTATATCTTTAGAGGCAATATTTTGTCACATCCCACGATATTTTGGAGCTGAATTATTTGATCAGGCTTACACAATCTTTCTTCTCTGTCCCCATTTACCTTTTGCTCTGTTACCTGCGTTGAAATGGTTGATGACCCACTAATACTGTACTCTGCCTCTTGTATAAATACATTTCAACATAAGATTGGCAAAGTAATCCTCCATAGTAGCTGCTTGAGTGGTTGATTGTCGGAATAGTGCATAGCCATTTTGGTCAGCAGAAAGCGCTGTTACCGAATGACTTGATCGTAGTACGTGTCTACTCGCCTACCAGAACTGCTGTCCTCTCATCAACTATCTGTATAGGACCATTTGAAACATCAGATATATTTTCAGAAATCTCCTGTTAGCGTGATGGTGACTATCTCAGCTGAGAAGGATTACGAATATATTCTTACATCATATTCTTTGAGGTGAAAGCTATCTATAATTTTCCAGATAGCAAGTGTCTTTGAATGCATTATAATTGCCAATTTCTTGGTTTATTTCAATTTCATAATCTAAGCTGACAATAGGTATTTCAACACCATTTAATAAAAGAGACTCTTGATTTTTCTTCCATTTTTTGTTTTCATTCCATGCTAATTCACTTTTGTTCTCGGGGTCTCCCATTACTTCAATTTTGATACCTTTTAAAGTAAATGTACAATAAAATGATTTGATGTTTTCTGATGTGGTTTTAAACAACTCCCCTTTGATACCAGGGTTGATTAACTTGCATATTTCATTAGCCCCTTTCTCCGTTGTTATGATATCAATATCATTTGCATAAATTTGAACGCCTTGTAAGTACCTATTAGCCCCACCAGTTATACTCCAATCCTCCTCAATCGGTTGGAGTAATAATGTTAATTCTGTAATTGCGTCGATCAATTGTTTGCTTTGAAAGTTATTTTTATTATAAAGCCGTTGAGCCCAGGTTTGTTTTATTTGCATACTGTGTTTTAGATAAATTGCATTATTAATGCTTGGAGCTGTAAATATCTCATGTTCGTATTTAGAATATATGTAAGATAGATATTCTGGTGCTTTGCGATTATTAATCTCTATGAATCCATCTATTTTTTTCATCTCATTGTGGGCGTTGAAAAAACCTGACACTTCTGAGAATAAATTATAGAAATTATTTATGACTAGCATCCCAAATATGGCGCGGCTATACTGAAAATCTAAATTATCAGTCAGCGTGGTATACATAATAATAATTATACTAACTAGTAGTAGTATTGTTAGTAATAAATAGAATAACTTCTGCTGGAAAGCTTTAATATATAAGATAGAGTTCCAGTATGCATTCTCTTGTATGAGTGTTATTAACCTCTCTGCACGAAAGCCATTTTTATTTTCCGCATTACCATCAATGTAGAGTCGCTCTCGGTAAAAATTTTCCTCGCCTATAATACCTCTCAGCATTTCTAATCTTTTTGTTTCTATAGCCTTAGCTGCATACGAAGTTTTAAAATGCATTGCAAACCAAGTGAGGAGTTGTATTATAAACGTGAGGGTTGCAATACCGTAGAGCCAATGAGAATTCAAAAAAATCCCGACGATCGATAAGCAGGAAATCATTAATGTTGAATAACTGATAGACTTAGATAAAAAGTCAACTCTATCAAAATAAAAACTACTGTTTTTTGATTCCATTTCTCTATCTTGCTCACTTTTTTTTGTATTTTTACATACGAATTGACAATGTCAAGATGTAGGGGGAATAATTTGTTCATAACGCATGGGGAGTAAATAGTTCCTATGAACCAATCATGTCATGATTTTCCACATAACGTGGTGTCAACTACAAGGCATAATAATCTCAGACATTAGTTCGGATGCTTGTCTCGTAAACTCGAGCTTAAACTTTTAATACTTTAATTGTTATGGCTCAGTCGTTACTGAGAAAGCTAATTTTGTAAAATAACCACCTACCTTACAGGTGCTAACGGATGCGCAAGCCATTGAATTATCTGGAAAATTCAATGAGTTCAATGATTATTTTTTTCTTCTAATTTTTTTATGACATTCCCATGCTTTTTACCACACCATGCTTGTTTCCTACCCATAATAAGCAAAACCATTGGCTCGGTCGCTTTCAGTCCGGTTCGCCAAGACCTTAGATCAGTACTTGATGGCTGTGGGAAATCTTCGGGATGCGTATGCCATTCGCCCAAATAGACTAGAAAACCGTCTGATTGCTGAAATAAGTCATCCACTTTTTGCTGGTGATGTTTGCTTTTTCTTTCTATTCGTAATCGCGATCTTATATCACCTGCGCCTGGTTCTGATATGTGGGTGATGACAATGTGTTTCCCACGACGTTCTCCAATAAGGATTCCTCCTGCCTCGGTACTGGCATGATGTAATTGACGATATAAATACAACCGCTGCACAACATCACTCATGATGACGACATGATTGTAATCATCATCGATAAAAACTAACTCAGTTATGTTCATTGCAGATAGGACAGTTAGGCTGATGTGGCAAAAACTGAGGTTTCAGTGAACGTCCACCTTCTAACATATGCTCGTTGTAAGTCCATTTGAGGTCAGGCTCAAGAGTACTCAAGACTGCCTGTTGAGCCAAAGATGCCGTTATATTACTCACCGCCGCATCATAAGATGTGTATGTGCTACCACAACTTTTATTTTTTTCACTTGAGATATCGAGGTTGTAAAATCGGGAATCGATACCATTATGGTATTTTGCTGGATTAGTAACCATACATCCATAGCAGCTTCGGCCATCATCGATTAAAATTTTGGATGCTCGTCCATTACCATCATTGAAGGCGTGGATAATAATAGGTCTTTGCTCACAGGGAATCTGTCTTACGATAGCCGCAATACGCTTGGAAACAGGAGGTCGACCTGTTGCATCGATAATAATGTCATATTTTTTCATAACATCAATACTGATGGGGAATTGCTTATAAAATCCTTCTACTCTGGTCTGTAAATGCACAGAGTCTTGAAGTTTTGTCGCGAGTGAGAGCGCTTTGGACCACCCAAAATCATGTGAAGGTAAAATGTGACGACCAAAATTACTAGGACGGTAGATATCATCATCAAATAAATGCAGTAAACCTTTCCCACAACCGGCACCGTTTCGGAGTAACAATTCTGCAATATACCCACCAATGGTTCCGCAACCAACTAAAGCTATACGCTTATCGGATAAGCATTCTTTGCTTCTCCTTTGGGCATTTCGGCTAAGGAGGGTTGCCATATCAGCGCGAACCACACCCAATCGTTTATATGAGGCGCATACATTTTTACCAGCTAACAATGTGGCAAGTTTGGACGTTGATTTTTTAGCTGATCTCTTGTGCCTTCTGAAATCAACAGCGTTAGTATTTAACTCAATATAGATGGCAAATATATCTTGATTGAAAATGTCGAATAAAAAAATATATCTTTTCTTCCCCTCTGTTGTGATGTAGTGAACCACTCTGTCCCTGGCATTATGGTCCGCATTTTCTAGCCAGTCCAGTAATTCGCGGAATGAAGTCGGTGGCCATTTCATCCCAGCAAGACGATTAGGGTTTACAGAAATATAATGAGTGTTGATAGAATAATTTTTCAAAGATTCTTGACGAAGGTATCTTTGATTAAGCCATTTTTTTAAAATGGTTTCAGAGTCCTCGGGAGAGGATTCTTGGACAGTTATATATTCTAGCCTGGGAGAACCATCAGGAAATGTTGACTCTGAAAACAGTGTTTTAAGTCTGATCCCGCGGCTTGCTTTTGATAAAATATATAAACTATCACTAGGTCGCCAGTAAGTTGCAAATTCACCTTCGAGTTCTCTCTTATCATTCAGGCCATTAGTAGCGGCTAAAACTGAATTAATCAGTGTTCGGTGAATCTGGGCATCGACTTCTTTGTACGTACCCTCAAGGTTGTTTGGATCCCAATCAGCTTCCAACTGCTCTACATAACAGAGAATTCCTTCTTGGCTTATGTGAGGCATAAGGCGATCTCTGAACTTTTCAGGCAGATCAACTATGCAAGCTAATGGCAGTTCCGTAAAAGGATCTGGCCGAATAACTAGTGCTACATTGAAATTTCCGGCTTCGGTTTCATATTCTTTCGTATAATAGCCTTTCAGGCGTTCCTGACTGTGTAGGAACGCCTTTTCAGGAAGTTTGCGGGCTAGCGTATAGCGATACCCGCACTCTATCATCATTTTATGGAGCCTTCCTTCCTCCATCAGCCGCTTACCATCGTGGTGTTAATTTTTACAGGCGCCTGCTCCTTAGACGGGGAGATTTGAAATGCAGGAGCCGCAGCAATTGAAGTTATTAACGAGGCATTAGTTACTCGTTTTCCAAACGCATTGTTTATCTTACGTAATGCTTCTTCCCTGCTACTTGAACTCTCTGCATCAAGCAAAATCCCCTCTAAATTTCTCATGGTTTCAACGATGGTTCTCTGATGTACGTTATGATCGCATTCGGCAGGGAAAAGTAACTTTTCATCAGTATCGTCGGGACTTTCCAGACCGCGACAGAATTCATTAGGTAGTAATCTTGCAACTAGTTTCATCGTCCCTGTGAGGTCTGAACCATTATGTGCTTCTCTGTCGAGGATGTTTACAACTGCAGCCATCAGGCTAATAGATGAAGGACCTCCCACTTCCCATTGGGCATCTCTCCAAGCCTTCATAAAGCGGCAAATTGAACGGAGATGACCGCCAATACGCTTGCAACTATCATTAAACCAATCTTCAACAATTTTGGGGTCGCTGATCGACCACCTTCTTGCACCCTGACGCAGCGCTAAATTAACTTTGTCAGGTTCTACTAGATATGCCTCGCGCATATCCATGTTTGCTGATAAAGACTCGAACATGGAGTCGGCACTTTTTATGATGTGTGCTGAATCGGCTGCAGTTTGTTTGGTCTGAAATTGCTCTTTGGGGATCGCATACATCGGTACGTCGATGTGTGTTTTCTCGTGAGGAATTTTGATGCGTCCGCAGGTGTTTTTTTCTTCATATACCCATCCATCGTTTTCAGCCTCTAACGATTTCAGTGACGTATCAACGAGCAGAAGAAGTAAGGTGTGCCCAATACTGGGTTCGGATTCAAAGACCGTCATTGGCATGTAGGTGCCGTCATCGATATCCATTTCCTGACCCGGGTGAAAAGGTCTGTTTAACGTATCGTATTGAAAACTCCCTTGGGTCCAGAAGCGAGGTTGAAATTTGATGAAGTCATCACGAGCTACATCTTCCATTTCAAAAATGAGTCGAGCGAGAGTCTCACGGTCTGAGGGAGAGAGGTAGCGAACATTAGTTTGCTCCAGTTTAAATCTAACGCTTTCAAGCGTCAGAGTTTGCTTTCTGGCGTCTGTAGCAATTTGACGAGCTTCTTTAAACACATCCCTCGTTCTTTCACGGACTTTCTGGCGAAGTGCTTTCAGTTTGTCGGATTCAGTCTTACCCAATTTTAGTTTACTGATTAAGCCATCCACACTATGGCTGTAGTAATTGTTAAAATCCCAACGCATCAGTGGATCTCCTGCGCATTCATGCGCTTAAAGGGTTTTGCGGGAGTAGTGAAAAAATTCTTAAGCTTCTGATCTTGAGCGAACTCAACATTGGCGAGCTGCCTTCCCCTTGCGCTTAAATTTTCAAGGGAACTCTTCGTGGCATTATCCAGGGTGATATCACTGGCTGCTTCATTGGGGATAATTTCATCCAGGTAGATGTAGTTATCCACCGCGTCATGGAGCATAAGCTCACGCTGTAGCATATTTTTATGAAGATGCTGGTTAGCTGTCATGGTTGTAAGCACCAGCCGTTTTCCCATACCCCAGAGACGACAGTAGCCATTCCACCATGTTTTGCTCAACAACTTTGGACTAAGTGAATACTCTTCACCAACAGTACCGATATTAAGTATATGTATGTCTTTATGGGTGACGCTGAAGTCAGAATTCATATCCCTGAAAACTTCCAGAAGTCCTATGTAGCTGGGGTTGTTTGCGACCAGACCACCATCGGCAAAATATGCGCGGAGATCCTCACAATAGTGTGGGGAAAAATACGTTGGCGCGGCTGAGGTTGCCAGTGCGGCATCTATCAATTTAAGAGGCCCATCACGAGTAAAATCTGGGTTGTGTGGTGTCTTGAAAAACTGCGGTTTTCCTGTTGAAAGGTTTACTGCCGGGATCATTACTCGCCGGGTTAGGTCATTGAATGTGGTTTCAGCCCCAATCATTTCTTGAATTGTTTCGCGAAGAGGATGGCTGCGGTAGATAGGAGCACAAAGTGATCTAAGCAAGTTGGTCAGGGACCATCTTTTGGGAAAAATGTCATTCGCCCTATCGAAGAACACTCGTTCCAGCTCACGGGCACTTTTTCCTGTAGCAAGGCCGAGAGCTAATATGCCGCCTATTGATGTCCCTGTAATGAGGTCAAAATAATCGCCAATTTTAATATCCTGATTAGGGTATTTGCTGGCAAGTATCCTCTCAATCTCAGAAAGGACACTGATCGTAAACATTCCCCTGGCCCCCCCGCCATTAAGACTTAGTATCCGCACGCCATAGTGATTTCCTGCACTTATGTCAGACATAGCCAGCTCCCCTCGGAAAGATAGCTATAAGATATGTCCGCTTTTGTAGTTTTCAATGTACAAATAACCAGCATATTTGAAATATGGTTAAAATAACTGCGTTATGGAAATTAATTGAATATTAATTCTTATTTTTGTTTTCCTGATGGAATTAAAATCTAAATATGTCATTTTCTGGCTAATTTTACGAAAGGAAAATCCATGGCACATGCAGCCATCACCTCACTCAGTCTTGGCTACATGAAACAATCTTGGTGTTATCACCGGTGAGCAAGGAATTGAGAGCTAAGCCTTGAAACAGAGGCATATGTGGGAAAGTCAGTGGAAAAAATGATGGATCCTAATCTCCCTGTTCAATCGTAACGAATTATCGCCCTTTACTCTTTTCCAGATCCGACTTGGATGTTGTTCATCCAGGCCGCTAAACGTTGCTGTCGCCGGGCCATCTCGTCACCATTTCTCCTGTCTGGCGGGCAAATTTTCCAAAGATTTATTCTCTCCCGACGGCATCATTTCTGATGAATTTGCCATCGATGAAAGGCTGATTTCTACTCCCAGCACGGTAAACACTTTGAACAGGCGTTCAATACTCGCACTGGCTGGATTGGCCTCCAGACGAGCATAGGTTTGCTGGGTCACACCTAACCTTTCAGAGACGTCTTTTTGCGTCAGCCCATTCGCTTTACGAAAGCCAAGCAGCATTGGACGCAATTGGGTAAGTATTTTTATCGGATAAACATTTTTCATCGTGGGTAGGCCTCTATATGGTTTGATACACCCTATAAGCTGTGTTTACATAATTACACCTTAAAAGCTGTTAAATCAAGATTACAGCTTAAAAGCTGTTCAAAAGTCATAACAGCCTGTTGCTATTAATATGGACAGGAAGAATACGTAGCACTGGCAGACGCAAACCAGACTTGGATTGATAACGGCCACTGCTGTTTATTGTTGAATCCGTCTAACCTAATTCCAGTTCAACTATTGAAATAGAACCGGCATAGCGGATACATTACGCACGTTGTTACCTTGTATCATCAGTATGCCGTTGACTGTGTTTATCAGCCGTGAAGTCATTTCCAGAATCGTGCTTATCATCATGGCTGTTGCCGTGCTGAGCAGTTCGCTTATGGTAAAACCACAGGCTGTCTACAATCTCCAGGATACAACATCCATCAGTGACCATCAGCACGACAGCGATGAACCGCTGAATGAGCACGATCCGTTACAGTTCCACTCGCACGGTAATGTGCATCACCTCAATGCCGATCATTCCCACGATCTGAACAAACTCTTCACGCTGACTGCTTTGCAGGCCTGGAACGCAGGCATGCGGGCGACGTTCGCGCTAAGTTCAGAACAAATCCTGCGGGTCCCCCAGGCGACCCCCGAACGCCCTCCGAGATCCCTGATTGCGTAATAACTTCCGTTAATTCGTTATTATTCAATTTGTAAGGGTTTTTATGAATACCAGCCTCGATATACAGGGCCGGTTGAACGGTGGCCTGCTTTCAGCTCAGGCGCGTTCGGCTTGTCTGTTTTTCCTGTTGTTACTGCTTTTCTACAGCCAGGGCGCGTATGCGCACGGCGTGGCGGAGGGCGACAAAGGGTACATCCAGGAAATCACCGGGATTATCGTCAATGCACAAAGGAGCGTGGGTAACGCTGGAAGGTAATGTTATCAGCCAGCAGGATGAGTGGTACACCTTCCGTGATCCAACCGGCACCATCAAAGTGCGCATTCCTCAGAAGGTCTGGAACGGGCAGCACTTCGATGCTCAGGATTTGGTGCGGGTGAGTGGGCAGGTAATTCATGAGAATGGTGCTACGAGCCTTGATGTAGGTGTGATTAGCAAGCCCTGAATTCCATCAAAACAAGCGGTACTTATAATAACCTTCATCCCGAGCGTGATAGCGCATCACAACTTCGAGACTTTCTTCAAGGAATATATACGTCTGGGCATAGGACTCTCCATTATGAGAGTCCAACTAATGAGGGCAATGTATCGATCTGAGTATGAGATTGCTTTGTGGACTACGGCAGAAATGAGCCTTCTAAGGTTGATCCTTCTTCAAGATTTTGATGAGTTCGATTTGCTGTTGTTCAGACATGTTAGCGATCAGGCGAGCTAACTCTGCAGTCGTTTCGTTCTCGCAAAAGAAGTAGTTGATCGGTACCCCAAGTTCATCAGCCATACGCTTAAGAGTATCAATGTCAGGAGTATGTCTCCCCTTCTCGTAGTGGTTCATGCGGCCACTCGCTGAACTTGGTTCCATGCCAATTCGGATACCCAATTCTTTCTGAGTGATCCCGGCATACGTTCTGGCAGCCTTGAGCCTGTCAGGTATCGGATTTGGGTGAGCCACGAAGTCATCATCATTGCCTTAGAGTACTTAGATTGTCTAAGTTTCGTTGGTTTCTGTATACTTAGCAATTCTAAGTTTACTGATTTGGAAGTTTTAACAATGAAGTCTGCAGTGAAGTTGCACCCTTATATTTATAATTTGTTGATAGAAAGAGATTTTGATGAGTTCGGTGCTATCCATCTCAGGGACGCTTTGCTGAAGATTACAGATTCATATGCTGATGTAACTGAAGCCAGAAAATTCATCCGCCGACAACTTATCCGGCTGGAGGCATTGGGCTTCATTTTTAAAATTGAAAATAGCAGTGGGCGTCCGAAGATCCTGTACAAGAAAACGGAAAGCTTCTATTCAACGACTTTCATACCAAGAAAATTGCCAAGTAACTCGCGCCTGGCTGCTGTGCCCGAAAATGTGAAACTACACGTTTTGGATGTCGATCTGTTCTTAATGGACCTGACAAAAGAAAAAACTGTCCATGAGGCCAAACTTGCCGTCATTCTGAGTGAAATTGAAGAGTACCAGTCTCTTATGGAGCGTTTTCCCAGTAGACGGAGCTGCTTTATTGAACTCCATCAGCACGCAAAAAATCAGTCCGCCGCTTGGCTAAGATTGGATATTATCGGCAATCAACTACAGAATGGATTGTTAGCGTTGGTATGATTAGTGAGGGCACAGATATCCCCAGGCTACAGGTCTGCTGCCATTTGAGTTCTGTCAAAACAGAACTTTACTTCAGACAAGTATTGGGCAGGATATTACGGGTGAATCAGAGTGAAAATCAGGAAGCCTGGTTATTTACAATGGCTACAAATGAACTGACATTATTCTCAAACAGATTGGCCGAAGATTTACCTGAAGATTATAAAGTTATGCAACAACAATCTGATGATTGGTCATTCCCTACAATTGATTCTCAGTCTATGCCTCCAGAGTTTGTGCGGAAAAATGGTATATCTAAAATAAAAGAGATTGATTTAGAAATGGATATTGGTGAAATAACTACATCGTCACCTACGATTTCAAGTCAAACAAAACAACTAAAAATGGGCTCAATGCATCAACAAGTGATAGATGCATTTTTATTTTCAATTATTTAATTTTTTATCGTATGCCGTAAACGGTTTGAAGAGTGAATTAACGGCATTGATTCAAGTTAAAACTGGCTAGTTACGGCCAGTTTCCCTAGGGAACTATAGTTTTTATCTATACAACGTGAAGCTAAAGAAGAGTGAATGATTGCCTTTTTTGTAACTAATTTTATTTTTAACTCCTCAAGCTTGTCTTTTAATGATTTATTTTCCTCTTCAAGAAATGATATTTTTACTAGTGATGCCCTTAATAAGTCATTGAGCTGGTGATGTTCTGAAGCCATTTGACGGAGTCTTTTTCGAGGGGGCTGAAAGCGTTCTGCAGGCACTGTTAGTGGTATAAAATATGCCCACGACTGTATTCCTGTTGTGTGGTAATTCCTCAATGAAAAGAAGTGAATGCTTATTTTATTCTTACTATCTGGCCTTGTTTTAAAGCTTTTATCTCTTGTTCCAGCGCTTCAATACGTGAACGTGCAACCCTCAGCGCATGGGAGAGCTGATGATGTTCAGCCGCCATCACTTCCAGACGACGTTTCATATCAGATGCTTTTACACGGTACTGAATTTTCACTTTACGCTCTTGGTTAAATTTATGTCGCAGGGCTTCCTGTGACTGATGAGTTAGCCTGCCCTGAGGGGATATTTTTAACCGCAGAATTTCCTCCTGGACGCGTGACTTAAATGCCCCGTAGTAGTAACAGGTTCCGTTTCCCAGCCCGGCCTCCTCTTCAACAGCACGCACCGACAACTTTCGGTTGTCAGGGATACGTTTTGTCTGACCATCAAGGATCCGTTGTAGTGCAGCTTCAAGTTTAAGGAGTGTATTTTCTGATTTGCTCATACGCCTGTCACCTTAATGGGATGTTCATATGTGTCATAGCCAATCCCATGATCCTGCATAACCCGTTCCGCAGCCCGGATTTGAGTGATACAGTGGGCATACTCACTGATGCTTAGATCCGTCTGTTGCTGAAGATACATTATCAAAGCATTATGACGTTGCTGCCACCACATGGCCTTATCCGTATCGATAATGCTTCCACCGCTACGACAATCCACGCAGAATGCAGGGTTGACCACACCACCCATATCGCAGTCATAGCCGTTTTTGCAGTAACTATGTAGCGTTCCATGCAAAGTAAGTCGTTTTTCCCTGACCAGTCGATAGAGATTATCCCAGCTACTGTAGATCACAGGCTTATCATTACGCATAGCTAGAATGGCTTTGCCAAAACTTCCGCTGAGTTGACTATCCCCGTTAAACCAGCTGTCAAAAAGACTAGTTGTCTGTTCGAGCCTTGCTTCATTCAGTAATTTAATCAGTTCGCTGTCCACCTGTATTGATTGTAGCCGTGCTTCAACAGCACCGTTCCCATACCATTCACTCATTCGCAGGCTGAGGTGTTTAAACTGTTGTTTGATTGCGATGGGGTGTCCGAGCTGGTTACGTACGGCAAAGCAGGCGAAAGTTCTTCGAAACTGATGGGTTAAAAGGGGCCAGGCCTCTCCTGTTCTGATCTTATCTTCTATAGCCCCCCTGTCCCGAGGGTTAAGCTGACGGCACTCTGCGAGTGCCTGTTTATCAACAATAGCACCCACATGTCTGGAAAAATTTTTTAAACGGTCGTTCCACTTGCTGCGTGAAATGAGGACAGGCAGGTTTTTTCTTTGGTACTGGCTGAGCCACAGATTTCCTGCTGTCTCAGTAAGCGTATCAGACTGCCCTGGGTCGTTGCTGTGAACCGCTATTTTTAACAGCTGTTCACGAGCACACGCGCTGAGAGCCGTCGCAAGCGATATGGCTTTTTCAACAATAGGGCTTGCCAGCCATTCTTCATTTTTTTTCCCGGCAGCCAGTTTGTGGGTTGCTGCGCTTACCGAGTGAAAATCCTGTCCATTAATGGTGTAGGTGTGAAAACTGTCCACATGCAATTCAAATATTTCGCTGACTCTCATTCCTGTGAAAGCACCACAACAAATAAAACAGGCTGCCTGAAGTTGAGCACGAAAACTGACGAGCCAGTTACCGTCTGCTGCGCTACTGGGCAGGAGTCCTGTTCCGGTGAGATGGTTTTTGATTAGGGTATTTTGCGACCGGGGTGTCGCTTTATTAATTTCTTCTACATATTCTTTTGAACATAATTTCCCCTGTCCGTTAGTCAGCCATGTCCACTTACCTGTAAGTATTTTATAGTCAACAACGGCACGCCCGATATCATAATTAGACTGCAGTTCACGTTCTAGCTGGGCTAGTGTTTCTCTGTGGGGCCATGCAAGCTCGACAAGTCTAACGGCTTCTCCGTAGAGTATATTTGCTATTGCCTGGGGGATGGCCAGGGTTTGCCTGTGTTCTGCTTTATTTTTAGCTGACAGTTTTTTGGCTGTCTGTTTGTAGTTCAGCTGTGGCAGGTCAAGCTGGAAAGGAAGCCATGAATTTAGTCTTTCGACTGACTGTAGTGCAGAGAAAATCAATTCAACAGTTCGCTTACTAAAGGCTTCACGTTCGATATCGTTTTGTAGCTTTTGCCATATCTCGGGTTTATTGAAGTCAGACAGGCACGTGCTGCCACTATGCAAAAGCGTTAATAAACTCTTTTTTAACCCTAAATTGAATCGGGAGGTCAGTGTTGACAGCTTGCAGTCTTTTCCGGAGTGATAATTTTGCTCAAATATCCATCCATATACGATAAGCTTCGCCTGAAGGAGAAGCGCCGGAGCGGACTCCAAATAGGTAAAGTTAAATTCACGCTGGTTTTTATCCGTTCCCTTATCTGAAGCAAAGGGGCTACAGTCCCAGCAATTTTGACCAAAATATGCTCGCGTGATGTTATGTTTATCGATACATATTGGGAGCTTATCGAGCGCAGACCAGTTTTTGTTTTTTATCAGAAGTAAAATATCTTCTGTGGCTCCATACGTCAGAGCGTCTTTATGAAATGAGTTCAACAGAATAGCCATAGTGATCCTTATGTCATATCTGTGCTTTGCACATCTGACCACAGGGGATGTCGTCCTTCATCAGCAAGTTTTCGACGGGCATGTTGTAGTGTTTTTTGATTCAGTAATTTCAGCCTGCTATCAATGTTTACGATGGTCTGGCCAAAGTTTTTTGTGTAATGGGCTTTATCCAGGTGAAGGTATTGTGATTCTTCCAGATATTCACGGAAGCTTAACACGCACCATAAATCCGTTACTGATTCGACCAGAACCTGATGTTTGCAACTCCAGCAGTTTAACAGGTCAGCACAAGCCAGCGTTTCTTCCGGGGGGATCAGCCCGTTTCTCCTGGCCCGGGAAGTGAACATCGTGGCCATTGTACCAGCCGTGTCGTTACAATAACTTCCATGGGAGTTTCGTACGGGAGGCGATGCTCTTCTGACATAGGCCTCATATGCCAGCACGCTGACCTTTTGTGCTTCACGTACTTTCTGTTTTGCAGATTCAATACTCTGCCTGTCCCGGACAACCTGTTCCAGTGTCTGGCTGGTATCCCGGTTCATTTGATTGTTCTCGTAGGGGTTACCATCAGAATATGCCTGACGGATAGTTTCGGGGGTATTATCAAGCAGTAGTGCAGCCTCGACCGGGCCCTTCAGCGCCAGTGTCAGATGACTGCCGGTGGCCCGAAAGCGCCTGGTGACCGGCCACAGCCTTTGCCCTAAGTCGTCTGTCATGGGGAAGTGTACAGAGAGCCAGCTACTTTTGAAGTCATTCAGCAGGCAGGAACTCATCATCTGGACGCTTTTTTTCCGATGACTATAGGTCGGTAAGAGCAGGCCATCCGGGCCGGGGTCTAACAACGTTGACGCAGTAATGAGCTGGTCAAAAAACTGTGTTGCGTATTTGGGTATTTCCAGCCGATTGTTGTCACCAATCTCAACAGAGATTGTTTTAAATGCCCGGCGCTTAAAGGCTGGCATCTGATGCCAGTTATCTGATGGTGTATGGCTGCTGAGTGTCGGTCTTTTTAATGTGTACAGGATGGAGCTGTTGCTCCATGTGTAATAACTGAGCAGGTATGCGGCTGCATAAAATAATTTTGATACACCGCTGCGTACAGGATACGTTTTCCCTTTCCAGCAAAAAGTCATTGTTGCTGTGATACCGCTGGCTTTGATATGTGAATCTGGGTCAAGAATAAACTGGGAGTAAAGTTGCCTGAACAGTCCTCTTAGTAAAGGGAGTAATTTTTTCAGGTCACCATCGCTATATCCTCGTGTGGGCTCTGATTGTGTATTTCCCGGGTTTTTAAACCCTGACGTAAACTTTGTACTCCGCCCCATCCAGTTGTATAAGGTTGTCAGGTCTGCCTTTATCCTGGAGGCTGTGCTGTCTTTGATTTTGCCCCTCCTTTGACGAAGTAAATGACATTTCAACTCTCTGATGAACGTGCTCTCAGACAGGGGGATAAGTGCTGGCACCTGACTGTCACAGAAAGTAAAATGCTTTCTTGCAGCATTAAAAATATTATACTTTGTTGCAGGTGTGACATCTTCATGGCCAGTAATTGCAATAAACAGTGACTGTACAATGTCATCCCGTGCCAGTAATTGCTCATCCCCCTGTTTTATCAGGTTGGTTTTGGGTATGCCCTTATAGCGAAAGCGGTTAAAATCTAACAGGGTATGAGCATTGGCGCCATTGCGTATTGGTATACAGAGGTGTTCAACCCAGGGCGTTGTGAGTTTTAATTTGCTGCTCATACTTTCACTCCAGTAGTGCTCTGTGCATAATTTCATCAAGCATAGAGATTTTTTCTTTCAGGGCTTCTTTAGTTTTTAGATAGCGTAAATACTTCCATGTTGTTGATTCATTTTTATGCCCCATCCATTGCATCAGCAGGCTGAGTGCATCGGCAGGCTCTATGCCCGCAGTAAGTAGACTGTACAGGCGATACGTTGCATAACTGCACCTCAGGTCATGAAACTTATGGTCAAATGCGATCCCTGAATTAATCATTTTTTTTCGCAATTCACCAAATCGGGCACCCGTGCTCTGTGGGGTACAGGGGGAGCCCTGCTGACTAATAAATAAGGGTTCATTTTGAATGGCAGAAACTAAAGATTCAGATCTGATTTTGTCTGAAAAGAGTGTTCCGGGTACGGTTTTTATTTCTTGCTGACCCATTTTTAACATCGCTTTAATACGCCTCTGTAATTTATCAAAGCGGGTCATTCTTCTTTCGCTAATGGCATAGTGCTGTAATTTATCTAAAAGAGTATTAGTTATTTCAATCGTTCTTGTTTTATTATATTTAGTGGGTACGCCGTTACTAGGTCCAATAGTGATTTCGTAGTGGGTACGTGATTCGGTTCTTTGTACAGCCTGATTTAACGCAGTTAAGGTAAATCCTGTGGCTTCTTCAATTCTGAGCCCACATTGTGCTGCCAGCAGACAAATAAGCTGCATTTCAACTGAGGTCTGGCTAAGATGGATTGCAAATTCTGTAAGCATTGTTTGCGAAAGTGGTGATAATCTGCGAATATTCAGACTGTTAGAGTCTTTAGGGACCCTGATACGTAAATCCGTTGTCTGTACGAAAAATTTTGGCTTCATATGTGCCAGTATGTCGTTATTTCTGAATCTGACAAATTCTATGTCAAAGGGTTTGTTTGTTTCCGTTACCGGAAAGTAGTGCTCATACGCTGCCCAGAGATAGAACTGTACAAGATGACATATATAGGTATTAGCCGTGGAAAAAGCGATTTCTCCAGTTTTGACCTTTTTTAGCAGCCCATCATTACGGTAGCGATAGGCAGGTTTTAATGCTTTTACTGCAGGAAAGTTATCCCATGCAAGTTCTTCAGACTCCAAAAAGCACCAGTAAAATTTTAACGCTCTTGCATAAGAGCTAAGGTTTTCCAGTCTTTTTTCAGCTTTGAGATGTATAAGCCATTGATTTACAGGTTCTATATAATTACCATCATAACCATACAATGTAGGAAGTGGACCCACATTTCGTCCCCCCCTGAATTCAATCGATTCATCTGTAGTAATGATATCACCACCAATAAATACATCTGCTGAGTTGAGTAAATAAGCCAAGAATGCAGACCTCCAATGGTTGTAAACTTCTGCCATGCTCATTCTCCAAAGCCTGATGCTGTTTCCCCGGAAGATAACAAGAAAAGACCGGGTGTGTGGCTATGAAGAAGATCCTGTATAACTTGAAGAACATGTCCCCGGACATTATATTTCAGTGACATACCTTAGTTATGTTTAGCTCATCTTCAGCGAAAAGCCAGTACCAGATTAATCATCTGGAAGAGGTGAGCATCTGTTAAGTTTAGACAATATTTCCCGGAACGAGAAACTAGCTGGAAAAATGGAAGAGGAAGGTATGAATCAGCGTTTCATCTGGTTTGCGGAAAACAGAGACAAAAAGTATAGGGAGGATATCGATGCTAACATATTTTCTCAATGAGATAATGTGTGATAGTAATTTAATGCTTATGTAAAATTGGGCTACCCATTGAAAGAACCAAGAATCAATATGACTGGATAGATGTTTTGGATGAATTGTTCCTTCAGAAATAAGTGGGGTCTACATACTTTATCAGGTTCAACAGTCTGATACAAAAGATAGTACAACCTCAGTGCCTGGCTGTTTAGCGCTGGTTTTAAAAGGTTAATCAAAGGTTTTGAAGGAAGGATGATTGAGCAGTAACAGCCTTATGAAGGTTGTATACATTGATACTGCGTGCCCGGAGAGAAAATGAGAGGGTGAGGCATCGGTTTCACCCTCTCATCAGCCGCTGATATGCTGATGGAAATAAACCACTAGGGCGTACTACTGTATGCTAGATCCCTTTTAATTTAATCATCTTCTGATTTGTATACAACAACTTTGATTGAGATTTTATTTTTGACAGACGTAACTTATTTTGGCTGAAAAGTTGTATTCGCTACCCTCATGAAATTAAAATATGCGGAGTACTTTCTGCCCTGAAAAAGACGCTTCCGTGAAAAGCAGATAAACCCTGATGAGAAAAGATGGTGATCACTAACTGACTAGTAGTGATGTTAATTCACGTTTTTTGATTTTTAAGTTCGATACAACTAGGTGATAATTTATAGTTTTTATGGGAAAGTGATGCGTTTTACTGAGGGGTGGCATTCTTCAGTAGGGTAAAAATTAATCTTCCTACAAATTAGTTCTTATATATTGAGATGCTTGGAAAGAATCCGGACTTATGAGTATACGCCATGCTCTAAACGCAAAATTAATGATACGACCATTAAACCTCCCTCTTCAGGGTCAATGGCTTCAGTGGGTGTTTTCCAGGCTAATGCTCTGTTAGAGGTATTGCACCATTTCAAAGCAGAATCTCTGTTCCCCTCAAAAAGCGCTAACGCTTTTAGATGTAGAACACTTTTGGTCATCATCTGTGATCCTGAATGACTTTTTAGTACTTCAAAAAGGTTGCTTCGTAGAGTCATTGTTTCGGGTCGTTACAAACTCAACTGTGGCAACCTTGCTTGTCATGATTTCCGAACCTACCTGTCGGGGCACAGATAATGCCAGCAAAGATACTATTCCATACGCTATCCCAAAAAGTTACTTTTCTATAGCAACCTAAACCAGTGTGGTTGTGACCAGTCCCCGGTATTAAACACCATAGTCAGTTAGTAATATCAGTTTTCTTTCTTTATCCCATTTTGCCAGTCTATTGCAAACTCCGCTGGCGTCAGACAATTCAGTGAGGAATGAGGCCGACATGCTCTGCACTCTGACCTGATAGCATAAAAAAACTGGCTTTTTAGGCCAGTTTTACAGAGTTGCAAAGGTGTAGGTATAGTTTTTCTACACTAACGTGTCATGGTAACAAACTCTTCCGCCGCAGTCGGGTGGATCGCCACGGTGTTATCGAAATCTTTCTTCGTTGCGCCCATCTTCAGCGCCACCGCAAAGCCCTGCAGGATCTCGTCCATGCCGAAGCCGATGCCGTGGATACCGACAATCTTCTCTTCCGGGCCTACACACACCAGCTTCATGCGGCACGGCTGACGGTGAGAGGTGACGGCGGTGTACATCGCCGTAAACGCCGATTTATACACTTTCACCTGGTCGTCGCCATACTGCTCGCGCGCCTGCGGCTCGGTTAAGCCGACGGTGCCGATTGGCGGGTGGCTGAAGACCACGGTTGGGATAAGGTTGTAATCCAGATGCTCGTCCGGCTTGTTGTTAAACAGGCGCTCGGAGAGACGACGGCCCGCCGCAACGGCAACCGGGGTAAGCTCAACGGCACCGGTGTTATCGCCGACCGCGTAAATGCCAGGCACGCTGGTGTTCTGGAACTTATCAACGACGATGTAGCCTTTATCGTTGGTTTTCACGCCCGTTACAGCCAGGTTGAAGTTATCGTTCGCCGGTTCACGACCGATCGCCCAGATCAGGCAGTCGACGGTCTGGCTGCGGCCATCTTCCAGCGCCAGGGTCAGGCTGCCGTCCGCATTTTTCACCACCGCTTTTGGTACGGCGTTGGTGTGCAGGGTCGGGCCTTCGGTGTTCATCACTTCGACCAGGGTATCGACAATCAGCGGGTCGAAGCTGCGCAGCGGCGCGTGTTTACGCACGAACAGGTGCGCCTCAGCGCCCAGGCCGTTAATCACCCCAGCCAGTTCCACCGCGATGTAACCCGCGCCCACGATGGCAACGCGTTTAGGCAGAGCAGGCAGCTCGAAGAAACCGTCGGAGTCGATACCGTATTCTGCACCTGGAATATTCGGGTGGCTCGGACGGCCGCCGGTGGCGATCAGGATGTGATCGGCAGTGATCGTCTCACCGTTCACTTCGATCGTTTTCGCGTCCACAAAGCGGGCGAAACCGCGGATCACGTCGACGTTATTTTTGCCCAGCACGTTGTCGTACGAGGTGTGAATGCGGTCGATGTAGGCGGTACGGCTGGCGATCAGCTTGTCCCAGTCGAAGTTATTGATGGTAGTGTCAAAGCCATAATCCGGACCGTACATATGGATAGCTTCACGGATTTGCGCCGCATGCCACATCACTTTTTTCGGTACACAACCCACGTTCACGCAGGTACCGCCCAGCGCTTTGGCTTCAATCAGCGCACACTTCTGGCCGTACATGGCCGCGCGGTTGATCGAGGCGATGCCGCCGCTGCCGCCGCCGATTGCGATGTAGTCATAATGCTTAGTCATAGCTTTTGTCCTTAATCGTGATTTGCCGCGATTGTATACCTGAAATCAATAGTTTCCACCGATGGCTGCGATTACTCCGGTACGATCCAACTGACGGTGGCGTGGCCCGTACCCGCTGGCACCAGCGTTTTGTGCAGCCACGGCAGCACGTTGTTCATCTGCGCTTCGAGCTTCCACGGCGGGTTGATCACAATCATGCCAGAAGCGGTCATGCCGCGCTGATCGCTGTCCGGGCGTACCGCCAGCTCAATCTGCAGGATTTTGCGGATACCGGTCGCTTCCAGGTCTTTGATCATGCGCTTGATTTGCGCGCGCAGCACCACCGGGTACCACAGGGCATAGGTGCCGGTAGCGAAGCGTTTGTAGCCTTCGTGGATGCCGGTCACCACCGCCTGATAGTCGGTTTTGATTTCGTACGGCGGGTCGATCAGCACCAGGCCGCGACGGGAGACCGGCGGCAGCTTGGCTTTCAGCTGCTGGTAGCCGTCGGCTTTTTCCACGCGGGCGCGATTATCTTTCTGGAATTCAGAACGCAGCAGCGGGAAGTCGCTCGGGTGCAGCTCGGTTAACTGGATGCTGTCCTGCTCGCGCAGCAGCTGGCGGGCAATCAGCGGGGAGCCAGGGTAGTAGCGCAGCTGGCCGTTGCGGTTGAAGTGATTCACCACGCCAATGTACGGCTCCAGCTCGGCAGGCAGATCGTCCTGCTGCCAGATACGGGCGATGCCCTCAAGGTATTCACCGGTACGCTCGGCATGCTCGCCGCTCAGCTGATAACGGCCCGCACCCGCATGGGTGTCGAGATAGAGAAACGGCTTCTCTTTCTCTTTGAGCGCTTCAATGATCAGGCTCTGAACGGTGTGTTTAAGGACGTCGGCGTGGTTGCCAGCGTGGAAGCTGTGGCGATAACTGAGCATGGATGAATGTGTTCCAGGTAGTAAACGTAGGCCCGATAAGCGTAGCGCCATCGGGCAAAAATAGAGCGTATCGCCACAGTATACAGAAAAGTTTCCACGGCCGCGAAAGCGCAACGTCCGGCATTGAAATCCTCTACACTTAACCCCATTACTGAAAACAATATGCCCAGCGCCGGATGCGCGCTTCATTCACCTATTTCAACAGGACAGCGTTTATGACCAATCCATTACTGACGCCTTTTTCGTTGCCACCGTTTTCTAAAATCCTCCCTGAGCATGTGGTTCCAGCCGTTACGCAATCGCTGGACAATTGCCGCGCGGCGGTAGAAAACGTGGTTGCGCAGGGCGCGCCGTACACGTGGGAAAATCTGTGTCAGAAGCTTTCCGAAGTGGACGACGTGCTGGGGCGTATCTTCTCCCCGGTGAGCCACCTGAACTCGGTCAAAAACAGCCCGGAACTGCGCGAAGCCTACGAACAAACCCTGCCGCTGCTCTCTGAGTACAGCACCTGGGTCGGCCAGCACGAAGGACTCTACAAAGCCTACCGCGACCTGCGCGACGGCGACCACTATGCCGAACTGAACACGGCGCAGAAAAAATCGGTCGATAACGCCCTGCGTGACTTTGAGCTGTCCGGTATCGGTCTGCCAAAAGAGAAGCAGGTTCGCTACGGTGAAATCGCCGCGCGTCTGTCCGAGCTGGGCAACCAGTACAGCAACAACGTGCTCGATGCCACCATGGGCTGGACGAAGCTGATTACCGACGAAGCGGAGCTGGCGGGTATGCCGGAAAGCGCGCTGGCGGCGGCAAAAGCCCAGGCCGAAGCGAAAGAGCAGGACGGTTTCCTGTTAACGCTGGATATCCCAAGCTATCTGCCGGTGATGACCTACTGCGACAACCAGGCATTGCGTGAAGAGATGTACCGCGCCTACAGCACCCGCGCCTCCGATCAGGGGCCGAATGCCGGTAAATGGGACAACAGCCCGGTGATGGCGGAAATCCTCGCGTTGCGCCACGAGCTGGCACAGCTGCTGGGCTTCGACAGCTACGCCGATAAATCCCTCGCCACTAAAATGGCCGAGAACCCGCAGCAGGTACTCGACTTCCTGACCGATCTGGCGAAACGCGCCCGTCCTCAGGGTGAGAAAGAGCTGGCCCAGCTGCGCGCCTTTGCGAAAGCGGAGTTCGGCGTGGACGAGCTGCAGCCGTGGGACATCGCTTACTACAGCGAAAAACAGAAGCAGCACCTCTACAGCATCAGCGACGAGCAGCTGCGCCCTTACTTCCCGGAAAACAAAGCCGTTAACGGCCTGTTCGAAGTGGTGAAACGCATCTATGGCATCACCGCGAAAGAGCGTACCGATATCGACGTCTGGCATCCGGACGTGCGCTTCTTCGAGCTGTATGACGAGAAAAACGAGCTGCGCGGCAGTTTCTACCTTGACCTGTACGCGCGTGAGAACAAGCGCGGCGGGGCGTGGATGGACGACTGCGTGGGCCAGATGCGTAAAGCCGACGGCTCCCTGCAGAAGCCGGTCGCCTACCTGACCTGTAACTTCAACCGTCCGGTGAGCGGCAAACCTGCGCTCTTCACCCACGATGAAGTGATTACCCTGTTCCACGAGTTCGGTCACGGTCTGCACCACATGCTGACCCGCATCGAAACCGCAGGCGTAGCCGGTATCAGCGGCGTGCCTTGGGATGCGGTCGAGCTGCCAAGCCAGTTTATGGAAAACTGGTGCTGGGAGCCGGACGCGCTGGCGTTTATCTCCGGCCACTATGAGACCGGCGAACCGCTGCCGAAGGAGCTGCTGGATAAAATGCTGGCGGCGAAAAACTATCAGGCGGCGATGTTCATCCTGCGTCAGCTGGAGTTCGGCCTGTTCGATTTCCGCCTGCACGCCGAGTTCAGCCCGGAGCAGGGGGCGAAAATCCTCGACACCCTGGCGGAAATCAAAAAGCAGGTTGCCGTTATTCCAGGGCCAACCTGGGGCCGCTTCCCGCATGCCTTCAGCCACATCTTTGCTGGCGGTTACGCGGCGGGTTACTACAGCTACCTGTGGGCCGACGTGCTGGCGGCAGATGCCTTCTCTCGCTTCGAAGAGGAGGGGATCTTCAACCGCGAAACCGGCCAGTCGTTCCTCGACAACATCCTGACCCGCGGCGGTTCTGAAGAGCCAATGGTGCTGTTCAAACGCTTCCGCGGACGCGAGCCGCAGCTGGATGCGATGCTTGAGCATTACGGAATCAAAGGCTGATTGTTACGTGAAGATCTGCTTAGTAGATGAAACGGGCGCCGGAGACGGCGCCTTATCTGTTCTGGCGGCCCGCTGGGGGCTGGAGCACGATGAAGAAAACCTGATGGCGCTGGTGATGACGCCGGAACACCTGGAGTTACGCAAGCGCGATGAACCGAAGCTCGGCGGGATTTTTGTCGACTTTGTCGGCGGCGCGATGGCGCACCGGCGCAAGTTCGGCGGCGGTCGCGGCGAGGCGGTGGCTAAAGCGGTCGGCATCAAAGGGAGCTATCTTCCGGACGTGGTCGATGCCACGGCGGGGCTGGGGCGTGATGCCTTTGTGCTGGCGTCTGTCGGCTGTCACGTGCGGATGCTGGAGCGTAATCCGGTGGTCGCTGCGCTGCTCGACGACGGGCTGGCGCGAGGCTACGCGGACCCGGAAATCGGCCCGTGGCTGCAGGCGCGTTTGCAGCTGATTCACGCCTCCAGCCTGACGGCGCTGACCGATATCACCCCTCGCCCGCAGGTGGTCTATCTCGACCCGATGTTCCCGCATAAGCAGAAAAGCGCGCTGGTGAAGAAAGAGATGCGGGTGTTTCAGTCGCTGGTGGGGCCGGATTTAGATGCAGATGGCCTGCTGGAGCCGGCTCGTCAGCTCGCGACGAAGCGGGTGGTGGTAAAGCGCCCGGACTATGCGCCGCCGCTGGCGGATGTCGCCACGACCAATGCGGTGACCACCAAAGGGCACCGGTTTGATATTTATTCGGGTACGCCGGAATAAAAAAGCCGGGTGGTGGCTTCGCCTTACCCGGCCTACGTTCTCGATCTATCCCCTCTCCCTGTGGGAGAGGGTTAGGGTGAGGGGAATTTAACGCACTTACTCGTCTTCTTCGTCACGCAGCGGAACAATCAGCATATCCACATGAACGGTGTTAATCAGCTGGCGCGCTGAAGACATCAGCTTGCTCCAGAAGTCCTGATGGTGACCGCAAACCACCAGGTCCATGTCGTATTTCTTGATCGCATCAACCAGCACCTGGCCCAGGTCGCCGCTACCGCTCAGGGTTTCGGTGATTGGATAGCCCGCGTTGGTGGACAGTTCGCTCAGCGCATGGTGAGTCTCTTCGGAGATGCGTTTCTGCATATCGCCAAGATTCACGTCGATCAGACCGGTATAAAGGTCGGAGTAGTTCACATCAACGTGAATCAGCGAAACTTTCGCGTTGTAGGGACGTGCCATGGATACCGCTTTATCAACCAGCACTTTGCTCTCCGGGGAGAGGTCTACCGCGATGAGAATGTGTTTGTAAGCCATAGTGTTACTCCTTCCTTAAGTTATCGATGACTAAATGAGAATGCCGTCGTCTGATACATTCATTACGGCCCAGTTAAACATATTTTTCAAGCTTTGGTGTTGATAACGATTAACCTTGTGGCAAAAAAATTAACGGATCTCCTACACTATTTAATGAACCGTTCGGATATTAAAACGCGAACCGGATCAACTTTTGGTCATTCTTTCACTGAACTGTCTGTCAGGGCATTGGAGTGCGGTAGCTCAGAAGCCTTGCTTCGTGGGCGGACGCCGGGGAGGATGTATGATTAGCACCGTCGCATTGTTTTGGGCGTTATGCGTAGTTTGCATAGTGAATATGGCGCGCTACTTCTCATCGTTACGTGCGCTGTTAGTAGTACTTCGTGGTTGCGATCCGTTGCTTTATCAGTATGTGGACGGTGGAGGATTCTTCACCTCGCATGGACAGCCCAGCAAACAGATGCGTCTGGTGGGATACATCTACTACCAGCGTTACCGCGATCATCACGATGAAGAGTTTATCCGTCGTTGCGAGCGTCTGCGTCGTCAGTTCATTTTGACCAGTGCCCTGTGCGGGCTGGTCGTGGTCAGTATGATTGCATTGATGATTTGGCACTGAGCATAAAAAAAGCGGGTCAGTTTCCTGACCCGCTTTTTTATCGCCTTCAACCGATTAAATCAGCTTCAGCGAAATCCAGTACAAACCGCCAGACAGCAGGATGGATGCCGGGAGTGTAAACACCCAAGCCATCAGAATGTTGGTCACGGTTTTACGCTGCAGACCGCCGCCGTCAACAATCATGGTACCTGCCACGGACGAGGAGAGTACGTGGGTGGTGGATACTGGCATACCGGTGTAGCTCGCCAGACCGATAGAAACCGCCGCCGTCATCTGCGCAGACATACCCTGCGCATAGGTCATGCCTTTCTTACCGATCTTCTCGCCGATGGTGGTCGCCACACGACGCCAGCCAATCATTGTACCGATACCCAGTGCCAGCGCGACGGCCATGATGATCCAGATTGGCGCGTACTCAATGGTGTTGAGCATATCGCTTTTCAGTTTCTTCAGCAGACGTTTGTCGTCAGCATTCACTTCTGGCAGCTTCGCGACTTTATCCGTCACGTCAGAGATGCAGAGCATGATGCGACGCAGTTGACCACGCTGTTCAACAGCCAGTTTGTCGTAGCTTTCGATGTCGCCCAGCATGCCTTTGGCACGTTCCAGCGCGTTAATCGCGTTTGCCGGATGGCAGTGGAACTCGCCCGGCGCGGTGGTGGCACCCGCTTCAGGAGACGGAATCAACTGGTCAACGCCGGTCGCTTTCTTCAACAGGGCAGGATGCTGCTGGAAGTACACTTCGACGTTGTTAATTGCATCACGGGTACGGGTGATTTCGTAACCGGAGGCGTTCATGTTGACCACGAAGCCAGCCGGTGCGACGCCAATCAGTACCAGCATCACCAGACCAATCCCTTTCTGACCATCGTTCGCGCCGTGAGAGAACGCCACGCCAATAGCGGAAATGATCAGCGCAATACGCGTCCAGAATGGCGGCTTTTTCTTGCCGTCTTTCTTCTCACGCTCTGCTGGCGTCAGGTGGATACGCGCACGTTTTTTCGTGTTGCTCCAGTAGCGACGCAGGATGAAAATTAATCCACCCGCAACCACCAGACCCACGATAGGAGAGATGATCAAAGAGCCGAAAATCCCCAACACTTTCGGGATGTTCAGCGCATCAACAACGGACGTCCCGGTCATCAGGGCATTGGTTAACCCGATACCGATAATCGCGCCGATGAGTGTGTGAGAACTGGATGCAGGCAGGCCGAAATACCAGGTACCGAGGTTCCAGATAATTGCAGCAAGCAGCATTGAGAACACCATAGCAAGGCCATGGCCAGAACTAACGTTGAGAAGCAGATCCGTTGGCAGCATATGCACGATCGCATACGCAACGCTCAGTCCGCCCAGGAGGACACCAAAAAAGTTAAATACCGCCGCCATAACAACCGCAAGCTGCGATCGCATTGCGCGAGTGTAGATAACCGTTGCTACTGCGTTTGCAGTGTCGTGGAAGCCGTTGATCGCTTCGTAAAACAGTACAAAAACCAGAGCAAGCAATAATAAAAGCCCGGTATGTAAATCCAGGCCGGCAAACAAATGTAGCATAGGACGTTACGCCATTTTGAGGACATGAACGCGGCGCATTATCCAGGACAAATGC
>Ga0079104_1000507_pt1 | contig 42083 bp, 52 predicted proteins | sample MedtruBG_FD_76829 | JGI IMG/M metagenome (GOLD analysis project Ga0079104, IMG submission 76829) | Root nodule microbial communities of legume samples collected from California, USA - Medicago truncatula BG | ecosystem: Host-associated > Plants > Roots > Nodule | place: USA: California...
ATCGAGATGATCTTCCTGATGAGCGTGTTCGCCGAGATCTACACCACCACCTCGGGCGGCCCCGGCAACGAGAGCACGAACCTCGCGTTCCTGATCTACAAGCAGGCGCTGATGAACTTCGACGTGGGCGTGGCCTCGGCCGGCGCGCTGCTGGCCGTCGTGCTCGCGAACATCGCCGCCGTGTTCCTGATCCGCCTCGTCGGCAAGAACCTCGACTGAAGGGCCCGCCATGAAACAACCGCCCTTCCCCTGGATCCGCATGCTGTCGGCATGGGGTGTCGCGCTGCTGCTGTTCTTCCCGCTGTTCTGGCTCGGGCTCACCGCGTTCAAGACCGAGATGCAGGCCATCGCGGTGCCACCGCAGCTGTTCTTCACACCCACGCTCGACACGTTCGCCGAGGTCAACGACCGCAGCGACTACCTGCTGCACGCGAAGAACTCGGTCATCTCGAGCGTCGCGTCCACGATCCTCGGCCTGCTGATCGCGGCACCGGCCGCCTATGCGATGGCGTTCTTCCGCACGAAGCGCACCCGCGACATCCTGATGTGGATGTTGTCGACGAAGATGATGCCGGCCGTGGGCGCGCTGGTCCCCGTGTACGTGATGGCGCAGACCTCGGGCCTGCTCGACTCGCTGTGGAGCCTCGTCATCGTCTTCACGCTGTCGAACCTGCCCATCATGGTGTGGATGCTCTACAGCGCCTTCCGCGAGGTGCCCAACGACATCCTGGAAGCCGTTCGACTCGACGGCGCATCGGTGTGGACCGAGTTCCGCCACGTGATCCTGCCGCTCACGAAGGGCGGCATCGCGAGCACCGGCCTGCTGTGCCTCGTGCTCGCGTGGAACGAGGCCTTCTGGTCGCTCAACCTGACGTCGGCCAACGCCGCCACGCTCGCGGGGCTGATCGCGTCGTACTCGAGCCCCGAGGGCCTGTTCTGGGCGAAGTTGTCGGCGGCGTCGCTGCTGGCCATCGCGCCCATCATCGTCTTCGGCTGGTTCAGCCAGAAGCAGCTCGTGCAAGGGCTCACCTTCGGGGCCGTCAAATGAGAGGAATTCCACCCATGCCCTACCTCCAGCTCCACGGCGTCGTGAAGGCCTTCGGCGAGATCCGAACCATCCGCGGCATCGACCTGGCCATCCACAAGGGCGAGTTCATCGTGTTCGTGGGCCCGTCGGGCTGCGGCAAGTCGACCCTGCTCCGGCTGATCGCCGGCCTCGAGACCACGTCGGAAGGGTCGATCGAGCTCGATGGCAAGGACATCACCGACCTGCCCTCGGCCCAGCGCGACCTCGCGATGGTGTTCCAGTCGTACGCGCTGTACCCGCACATGAGCGTGTTCGACAACATGTCGTTCGCGCTCAAGCTGGCGAAGGTGGACAAGAAGGTGATCCGCGAGAAGGTCGAGCGCGCGGCCACCATCCTCAACCTCAAGCAGTACCTCGACCGCACGCCGAAGGAACTCTCGGGCGGCCAGCGCCAGCGCGTGGCCATCGGCCGCGCCATCGTGCGCGCGCCGAAGGTGTTCCTGTTCGACGAGCCGCTGTCCAACCTGGACGCGGCGCTGCGCGGGCAGACACGCGTCGAGATCGCCAAGCTGCACCGCGACCTGGGTGCCACCACCATCTACGTGACCCACGACCAGGTGGAGGCGATGACCCTCGCCGACCGCGTGGTGGTGCTGCGCGATGGCCAGATCGAGCAGGTGGGCACACCGCTCGAGCTGTACGACCACCCGGCCAACCAGTTCGTCGCGCAGTTCATCGGCACGCCGCAGATGAACGTGGTGGCCGCGAACGCCCTGCCCGAACTCGCACGCATCGTGGGGCCGACGCTGCCGGCCGACGGTTCGGTGGGCGTGCGGCCCGAGGGCGTGCGCGTGCACCCCGGCGGCGAGGGCATCCCGGCGCTCGTCGAACTCGTCGAGTCGCTCGGAGCCGACACGCTGATCCACACCCGCGTGGGCGACCGCGCCCTCCTCGTCTCGCGCCAGAGCGAACGCACGTCGCTGAAGGCCGGCGCCCGCGTGGGCGTGTCGTTCACCGACGACGCCATGCACCTCTTCGATTCCAACGGCCGCCTGCTGGCCGCGCCTGCCACCGCCTGACCTCATGAGCATCGAACCGAACGTCATCCTCCACCTGGGCCTCGGGTCGTTCCACCGTGCCCACCAGGCGGTGTACCTCCAGCGCCTGATCGACGGCGGCCACGCGAACTGGGTGCTCAAGGGCGGCAACCTGCGCGCGGACATGGCCGACACCATCGCGGCGCTGCAGGCCCAGGGCGGGGCCTACACGCTGGAGACGGTGACGCCGGCCGGCGAGCGCCGCTACGAGCGCATCACCGCGATCCGCGAGGTGATCCCGTTCGACCCGTGGCTCACCGGCCTGGTGGGCGCGGGGGCCGACCCGGCCACGCGCATCATCTCGTTCACGGTGACCGAGGCGGGCTACTACCTCGACGAGCACGACCGCCTCGACACCCGCTACCCGGACCTCGCCTCGGACCTGAGCGGCGCCACCTGCACCACGCTCTACGGCGCCCTCGCCGCGATCCTGGAAGCCCGGCGCGTGCAGGACGCGGGGCCGGTCACCCTGCTCAACTGCGACAACCTGCGCCACAACGGCGAACGCTTCCAGACCGGCTTCCACGACTTCCTGGACCACCGCGGCGAGGACGAACTGCTCGCCTGGGTGAAGGCGAACACCACGTGCCCGAGCAGCATGGTCGACCGCATCACGCCGCGGCCGTCCCCCGAGGTGGCCGAACGCGTGAAGGCCGCCACCGGCGTATCCGACGGCGCGGCGCTGATGGCCGAGTCGTTCATCCAGTGGGTGATCGAGGACCGCTTCGCGGCCGGCCGCCCCGCCTGGGAGACGGTGGGCGTCGAGATGGTCGGCACCGTGGTGCCGCACGAAGAGGCGAAGATCCGCATCCTCAACGCGAGCCACAGCTGCTTCGCGTGGGCCGGCACGCTCGTCGGCACGCGCTTCATCCACGAAGGGGTCGCCGTGCCCGCCATCCACGCGATGGCCCATGCCTACGTGACCGACGACGTGATCCCGTCGCTCGTGCTGCGGCAGAACCCGTACCCGGTCGACCTTCCCGCCTACCGCGACGTGGTGTTCGAGCGCTTCGGCAACCCGCAGCTGCGCGACACCAACCAGCGCGTCGCGATGGACGGCTTCGCGAAGATCCCCGGCTTCATCGTGCCCACGCTGCGCGACCGCCTCGAACACGGCGCGTCCATCGCCGGCACCGCGATGCTGCCCGCGCTGTTCTTCGAGTTCCTGTCCCGCTGGCACCGGGGCGAGGTGCCCTTCACGTACGAGGACCAGGGCATGGACCCGGCCACCGCCCACGCGTTCTTCACGTCCGCCGACCCGCTGGCCGCCTTCGCCCGCGACCCGGTGCTGTGGGGCCCGCTCACCGGCGACCCGCGCATCGAGGCGGCCCTGCGGGAAGCCCATCCCCGCGTGTTGTCCTTCATTCGCGGTAACGTATAGGGCATGAACCACCGCGCCCGCCCACCCGAGCTGGAACACGATTTCCAGCGCGGCCCGGACCTCGGCTACGAGCCCGAGGGCACGTACGGCTACGTGCGCTGCCTGGAACACGGCTTCCCGAACCCGCTCGTGCGCTGGCACTACCACGACGAGTACGAGCTGCACCTGATCGTGCGCACCCACGGCAAGGTGTTCGTGGGCGACTACATCGGGCACTTCGAGCCCGGCCACCTCGTGCTCACGGGCCCGCGCCTTCCGCACAACTGGATCTCCACCGACGTGCCGCCCGAGGGCGTGGCCCTGCGCGACCAGGTGCTGCAGTTCCACGACGAGCCGCTGCGCCGCGCCGCCGAGCTCATCACCGACCTGCGCGAGGTGCTGCCGCTGCTGGAGCGCGCGCGCCACGGCATCGAGTTCTTCGGCATGAGCGACCGCGCCGCGGGGCGCCTGGCCCGCATCAAGGCCACGCACGGCCTGAAGCGCCTCACCGAGTTCCTCGAGTTCCTGGGCGAGCTGGCCGAGTGCTCCGACTACCGCCTGCTGTCGTCGATGCCGCTGCAGAGCTCCGAGGACGAACCCGCGCAGGCGCGGGTCAGCAGCATCGTCGACTACATCACCGACAACGCCACGAAGCCCCTGTCGATGGCCGAGATCAGCGCCCGCGCGGGCATGAGCGAAAGCCAGTTCTCCCGCTTCTTCCGCAAGGCCACCGGCAACACGTTCACCGACTTCGTCAACCGCGTGCGCGTGACCCGCGCGTGCCAGCTGCTGATGGACACCGACCAGTACATCACCAACGTGTGCTACGACGCGGGGTTCAACAACGTGGCGAACTTCAACCGGCGGTTCCTGGAAATCAAGGGGATGACGCCGAAGGAATTCCGGCGGCAGGCGGAAGCGCGGTTCGGCAAGTAACCGGGCCCCCCCAGTCGCTTCGCTCCTGCCCCCAAGGGGCGCCACGGGTCGCCCGGGAGACCCGGGCTCGCGTGTTGCTTGATCTGCGGCATGGCTTCGCTCGCCTCTTTTCCCCTGTGCAGGACCGTGCATCCTCTAGACGAGGGATGCGCCCCCGACTCGAACGATCCAGCATGCGCCGATGCGAATCGCCTTCACGTCCTGCATGTTCAACCGCGTGTGCCCCGACCAGCCGGTGTGGGAGTGGATCGCCGACCAGGCGCCCGACCGGCTGCTGCTGCTCGGTGATTCGCTCTACCTCGACCTCGAACTCGACGGCGACGACAACCCGCAGGAGATGAACACCGACCCCTTCGCCCGGCGCCTGTTCAAGCTCTACGGCGAGTTGATGTCGCAGCCGCAGTTCCGCGCGCTCGTCCAGCGTTTGCCGCCGAACAGCGTCGACGCCCTCTGGGACGACCACGACTTCCTCTGGAACGACGCCCACGGCGCCGAACTCCACAAGCTGCACGGCGACAAGATCCGCCTGAGCACGGCCTTCCTCGAGGCGTTCCGGGCCGCGCTGTCCCGGGGGTTCGCGCCGGGCAGCTTTCCTGCGCGCCACGACGACCCCGTCTTCTGGCAGCCCGCGCAACCGTCGCTGTCCACCCCCACCCTCGCCCCCGCGCCCGACCTGCGGCTGCACCTGTCCGACGGGCGCACCTACCGAACCCGCACGTGGCTGGTCGAGGAGTCGAAGCGCACGCTGTTCGGCAAGGCCCAGCGCGACCGGTTCACCACGGCCTTCGACGGGTCGCCCAGCGAGGTGGTGCACCTGTGGGCCAGCGGATCCACGGTGGCCGGCTACGAACGCTACGCCACCGACCTCGCCTGGTTGAACACCCTGGCATCGCAGCACCGCACCCTGGTGCTGAGCGGCGACATCCACCGCAACAAGCTCGACGCCTTCCAGACGACGGGGTTCCCGCTGCACGAGGCCACGTCGTCGGGCGCGGGCGTGAAGGACGCCGTGGTGTTCGGCCGCCCGAGGCAGAACTTCGGCCTCGTCGACATCGACCCGTTCACCGTGACCCTCCAGTTGTTCCGCAAGAACGTGCGGGAACACCTGAGGGTGCTGGACCGGCGCACGTGGCTGCCGGTGTAGGGATCATCACGACCCGCGAGGAGTCCGACATGCCACTCATGCCTACCGCAAGGGAATTTCTGACTTTTCTTCAACAGAATCCGGAGGTGCGAGCACGCATTGCAGCGCCCCCGGATGCCACCTTGCTCTACGCCGGCGACTTCTTCAAACCAGTGTGGAAAGAACTCGAAGCACTGAAGCGGCAGAACCCATGGATCGCCTCCAAAAAGATGCTGCCGGATGTCCTCGCCGCGATACCCATCTCCGGCCGACCTCATGAGAATCTGCTGGCGTGGGCAGAGTCGCCTGGCATTGTGGAGCCCTGGAAGGACAACGGCTTCATCGTCTGGCGGGCCTTGTCGGGGATCTATGCCTCCAACGCTCGCGGCGCCGTTTCTTTCTGTGTCGGATCCGACGTCACCAAGAGCAAGGTGTTCGCAGTCACGGAAGTGGCCGTGCTGGCCCGCAACCCGCACATCGCACCCCTCACGCGTGACATGCTGGCCTACTACCAGCGCTGCATCCGGTCCGGGCACACCAACGTCAACGTAGGCTACTTGGCAGGCTGATGTCACGGTCGACAGACCGCACCTCGGCACCGCCAAGCGGTTCAACGGACGAGGCCGCCTCAGCGCCGGTGATGCGACGCCGCCAGCCCGTACACCGGCGTCGCCATGCCCTCGGCCCGCGCCTTCAGCTGCAGCGCGAGGTACTGCGAGTAGTGGCGCGACTGGTGCAGGTTGCCGCCGTGGATCCACAGGTTGGGCACCTGCGTCGGCTTCCACATGTTGCGCAGCTCGCCTTCCCACGGGCCGGGGTCCTTCGGGGTGTCGGACCCGAGGCCCCAGCACTTGCCCACGCGGTCGGCCACCTCGGGCGAGATGAGGTCGGCGAGCCAGCCGTTCATCGAGCCGTAGCCGGTGGCGTACACCAGCAAGTCGGCGGGCAACTCGGTGCCGTCGGTCAGCGTGACCGAGCGCTCGTTGACACGCTCGATGTTCACGCCACTCTTCAGCTGCACGCTGCCGTTCGCGACGAGTTCGGAGGCCCCCACGTCGATGTAGTAGCCCGAGCCGCGGCGCAGGTACTTCATGAAGAGGCCCGAGCCGTCCGCGCCGAAGTCGAGCAGGAAGCCCGCCTTCTCGAGGCGCGCGTAGAAGTCGGCGCAGCGCCGCTTCATCTCGTCGTACACCGGCACGTGGAAGGTGTGCATGATCTTGTACGGCAGCGAGGCGAAGATCAGGTCGGCCTTGTGGTGGTCGATGCCGTTCTTCACCGCCTGCTCGGAGTACAGCCCGCCGAGCGCCAGCTCCATCAGCGCGTCGGACGGCGCGATGTGGGTCGACGAGCGCTGGATCATCGTGACGTCGGCCCCGTGCTCCCACAGCGCCGCGCAGATGTCGTGCGCCGAGTTGTTCGAGCCCAGCACCACGCACTTCCTGCCCGCGTAGGCCTCGGGGCCGGGGTGGCGGCTCGAATGGTGCTGTTCGCCGAGGAAGGTGTCGGCGCCCGGGAGCTTCGGCACGTTCGGGTAGCCCGACACTCCCAGCGCGAACACGAGCTGCCGCGGGCGGATCACCATCTCGTGGCCGTCGCGGTTCACCTTCACTTCCCAGCGCTGCGTGGCCTCGTCGAAGCGGGCCTTCGTCGCAATGGTGGAGGTCCAGTAGTTCAGTTCCATCACCTTCACGTACATCTCGAGCCAGTCGCCCAGCTTGTCCTTCGGCGCGAACACGGGCCAGTCGTTCGGGAACGGCAGGTACGGCAGGTGGTCGTACCAGACGGGGTCGTGCAGGCACAGCGACTTGTAGCGGTTGCGCCAGGAGTCCCCGGCGCGCGGGTTCTTCTCGACGATCAGCGTCGAGACACCCAGCCGCCGCAGCCGCGCGCCGAGCGCGATGCCGCCCTGCCCGCCACCGATCACCAGCACATCGGGCTGTTCGGTGATGCCCAGCGACGCCTCCTCGTCGCGGCGGCGTTCGAGCCACGTCTTGCGCCCGCGGTGCACGCCGTGTTCGGCACCCTTGATGCGCCGCTCGCCGGTCTTCTCCTCGTGGCCCTTCAACTCGCTCATCGTCGTGAGGAAGGTCCACGCGAGGCCGTGGCGCAGCCGCAGGTGGCCGCGGCCGCGGGCCACGGCGGTCTCGAAGGTGAACCAGGACTCGACCACGCCGTCGGTTTCGGTCGCGTCGCCTTCGGGCGTGAACGTGACCGGCAGCGTGTCGGCGAGGCGCGCCTCGAGCATCGCGCGGATCTCGCCACGGCCTTCCTGCGTGCGCAGGTTCCAGGTGAAGGCGACGAGGTCGCGCCAGAAGCCTTCGGGCTCGAAGAGGTTCGCGGCGGCGTCGATGTCGCGGCGGCCGAGCGCCGCGTTGAACTCGGTGAGCCACGTGCGGGCCGCCTGGGTGGGAGAGGTGGTCGTGTCGGTCATGGGAATCTCCGTCGCTGGGATGGGAACGCGCCGTCGTGACGCCCTCCCTCCAGCGCACCTTCCATGCCGGGCCGCCCGCCACGGTGGATCAGGCACTTGCACGCGGTTCTGTCGCAACCGTCGCGCGGCGGGTGCGACAGGTGTCGCACTACCCTCGTTCGGGCACGACGATGTCGTGGCTCTTCATCTGCCGGTACAGCGTGGCGCGGCAGATGCCCAGTTCGTCGGCCGCGGCCTTCACGCGCCAGCGGTTCCGGCGCAGCACGTCGACGAGGCGGGCCGCGTCGGCGGTGTCGTCCACCCGCGGCGCGGGCACGCCGGGACGGGCCGGCAGCGACACGTCCTCGCCACGCACCACCCCGCCGTCGCACAGTGCCAGCGCGAGCCGCAGCACGTTGCGCAGTTCGCGCGCGTTCCCCGGCCAGTTGTGCGACAGCAGCCGGGCACGGGCCTCGGGCGACAGCGCGGCACGCAGCTGCTGCGCCGCGGCCTCCTCGTGGAAGACGGTGTCGATCACATGGGCCAGGTCGGCACGCTCGCGCAGCGGCGGCAGCTCGAGCGTGGCGCCGCAGAGGCGGTAGTAGAGGTCCTCGCGGAAGGCGCCGGACGCCACGAGCGCGGTGAGCGGCCGGTGCGACGCGGCGATCACCGCGAGGTCCACCCGCACCGGCGTGTCGCCGCCGAGCGGCATCACCTCGCCTTCGGCCAGCACGCGCAGCAGCCGCGTCTGCAGCACGAGCGGCATGTCGCCGATCTCGTCGAGGAACAGCGTGCCGCCGTCGGCCTGCGCGATCAGGCCCTTCGCGCCCTTGGCGCGCCCGCCAGTGAAGGCTCCGGGCAGGTAGCCGAACAGCTCGCTCTCGATGAGGGACTCGGGCAGCGCCGCGCAGTTGACCGCGACGAACGGCGCCGCGGCGCGCGGCCCCCCGGCATGCAGCGCGCGCGCGAGCACCTCCTTGCCGCTGCCCGTCTCGCCCTGGACCAGCACCGGGATGCCGCGGCCGACGATGCGGCGCGCACGGGCGAGCAGCGCCTGCATCGGCGCGTCGTCGCCGGCCAGGCGGTCCAGAGGCGATGCCGAAGGGACCTCGCGACGCGGCACGGGCGTGGCCGCGGCTTTCGGGCGGGGCGCGCGCAACGCGGCATGCAGCGGGCGCCCGCGGCACACCACCTGGCCGGCGCCTCGCGCGAGGCGCCACACCGACGCCATCGGCGCCTCCAGCAGCTCCGGCAGAGACCGGCCCGCGAGGTCCCCCGACGACCAGCGCGCCGCATCGGCGAACAGGCGCCGCCCGCCGCTGTTGGCACCGGCCAGGCGGCCGTCCTCGTCGAACGCCAGCATCACCTCGCCCGCCACCTCGGCCAGGCCCCACGCGTTGCCGAGGCGCAGCACCCACTGGGTGTCGAAGTGGCGCAGGAAGTCGGCCGACTCGATGCGTTCGGCCTGGATGGTCACGAGCTCGCGCACGAGGTGCTGGCTCGCACGGTCCTCCGGCGAGCGCAGCGCCGACACGTCGAGCACCGCGACGAGCCGCCCCGCATGGTCGAACAGCGGGGCGGTGGTGCAGGTCAGCGCGATGTGGGTCGCGTCGAAGTGGTCGGTCTGGTGGCACGTGAGCGGCACCTGTTCGACGAGGCAGGTGCCCACGCCGCAGGTGCCGGCACGCGCCTCGTTCCAGTCGGCACCGAGGTACAGGCCCGCGCGGCGCAGCTGGTCGTCGAAGGACGGGTGGCCGATGTGGTCCACGGTGATGCCCTGCGCGTCGGTGAGCAGCACCATGTAGCCGAGGTCGGCGACCCGCCGGTACAGGTCCTCCATGCCCGCGCGGGCGACCCGCAGGAACTGCTCCATCGACTGCCGATGGGCGCGCACCTCGTGGGCCGGCAGGATGCGCGCGGCGCTGGGGCGCGCGGGGTCCAGCCCGTGCTCGCGCACGCAGCGCGACCAGGAGCGCGCCATCAGGCCGGGGGCGCCGCCGGGACCGGTGGCGACGGACACGACGTGGTCGATGTGCCGGGACTGCAGGCTGCTCATGGCCGCTCCTCTGGGACGTGAGTCGGCATGGTGGTCCGCACGCCTCGTCGCGGCCAGAGACAAAACCCCGACGGGGTGTTCCAGATTGGAACAGTCGCCGCACGGGTCGGACGCCACCTACACCCGAAACCGCCATCCCCGGCTGGCGACGGTCCCACCCGGCCCGCAAGATGGCGCATGGCCAGCTCGACGACCGCCCTCCGCGACCCCAACGGATCCGCGGCCACCACGTGGTGGCCGCGGCTGCGCCGCTGGGCCGTGCCGCTGCTGGGCCTGCTCGTGCTGGGCCTCCTGGCCGCGCACATCCACAAGGTCGACTGGGCCGGCGCGTGGCAGGCGCTGCGGCGCTATTCACCGTGGGTGCTGCTGGCGGCCCTCGCGTTGTCGACCGCCAGCCACGCGCTGTACGGCTGCTTCGACCTGATCGGACGGCGGCACACGCACCACACGCTGCCGCGGTGGCGCACGTGGGCCATCGCCGTGGCCAGCTACGCGTTCAACCTGAACCTCGGCGCCCTCGTGGGCGGCGTGGCGATGCGGGCGCGGCTGTACGCGAAGGCCGGGCTCGACGAGGCCACGGTGGCCCAGGTGGTGGGGCTGAGCCTCGCGACGAACTGGCTCGGCTACGGCCTGCTCGCGGGCGGCCTGTTCGCCGCGGGCGTGATCTCGCCGCCGCGCCAGGCCCACCTGACCGACACCACCTTCCGCATGATCGGGGCCGCGATGGTGCTGCTGGCGGTGGCCTACGTCGTGGCCTGTGCGCTCGCGCGGGGACGGGTGTGGGAGTTCCGCGGCCGGCGCATCAAGCCGCCGGGGCCGTGGCTCGCGCTCGTGCAGCTCGCCACCTCGGCCGCGAACTGGGCGCTGATGGGCACCGCGATGTACCTGCTGCTCGGCCAGAAGGTGCCGTTCGGCACGACGATGGGGGTGCTGATGGCCGCGTCCATCATCGGCGTCATCACGCCGATCCCGGCAGGCCTCGGCGTGCTGGAGGCGGTGTACCTCGCGCTGCTGTCGGGCCAGGTGCGCCAGGGGACGCTGATGGGCGCGGTGCTCGCGTACCGGGTGCTGTACTACCTGATCCCGCTGGCCGGAGGCATCGCGCTGTATGCGCTGCTGGAGCGCCACGCGGCCACGCACCCGGCCGACGGGTGAATCACGTCAGGGGCGGCTGGGCTCGGGTGAGCGCACCGGCTCGGGCACACGCCCCGCCACCAGCGTCATCAGCGGCCCGGTCATCGCCGTCGTCACGAGCGCCATCACCAGCAGCATCGTGAACAGCTCGGGACCGATCAGGCCCGCGTCGAAGCCCACCTTGATGACGATGAGTTCCATCAGCCCGCGCGCGTTCATCAGCGCGCCGGTGGCCAGGCTGTCGCGCCAGCCGTAGCCGGCCACCCGCGCACCCGCCGCGCCGCCGGCGATCTTGCCCACGGCGGCCACCGAGAGGATCAGCGCCATCGCTCCGAGGCTCGCGCCCGAGAACGCGTTGGCGCTCGTGCCGAGGCCGGCGAGCGCGAAGAACAGCGGCATCAGCACGACGATCGAGATCGGCTCGATCTTCTGCGCCATCGATTCGAGCAGCCGGTCGTCGCGGGGCAGGCAGGTGCCGAACAGGAAGGCGCCGAACACCGCGTGCAGGTGCAGCCATTCGGTGACCAGCGCGCAGCCGAGCAGCCCCAGCATCAGCGCCGCAAGCACGGTGGGTGACGGTTCGCCGTCCGGCGCGTGCGTGCGCAGCAGCCACGCGAAGAACGGTTTCAGCACAAGGTAGACGAAGGCCACCAGCAGCGCCACGCCGATCGAGATCTTCGCGAAGCCGGCGTAGCCATCGCCCGCGCCGGCGAGCGCGACCACCAGCGCCAGCAGCACCCACGCGAAGGCGTCGACCACCGCGGCGGCGCTCAGCGACAGCTGGCCGAACGGGGTGTGCGTGAGGCCGCGGTCCTTCAGGATGCGGGCCATCACGGGGAAGGCCGTGATGGACAGCGCCACCGCGATGAACAGCGCGAACGGCCAGAACGCCACGCCCGCGGGGGCGAGCGCCGGGTACAGCGCCGGGGCGATCGCCACGCCGAGCCCGAACGGCGCCACCATGCTCAGCAGCCCCACCGCGCCGGCGGCCTGGATCTGCTGCTTCACGCTGCGGTGGGCGCGCAGTTCGAGGCCGATCACGAACATGAACAGCACGAGGCCGAACGTCGCGAGCGACGACAGCCCGGCAAGGGTCGACTTGGCGAACAGCTGGGCGTGCAGTTCGGGGAACAGCTGGCCCATCACCACCGGCCCGAGCACCAGGCCAGCCGCCATCTCGCCGACGACCGCGGGCTGGCCGAGGTGGCGCAGCACCCAGCCACACACCCGGGCCGTGGCGAGGATGACGATGAGCTGCAGCAGGAGCGCGGTGACGTTCATGGCGGGGCGAAACGAGGGGAAAACCCTCGCATCTTAGCCCCCGCGGTCAGCCGCCCCGCAGTTGCGCGAGCTCGCGGCGCAGCGCCTCGTTCTCGGACGTGAGTTCGGCCACGCGCAGGCGCAGCGCCTGCACTTCGTCCACGGGCTCACCGCCCTCGCCGCCCGGTGCCTCGTCCTGCGGCGGCTTGCGCTTGCTCTCGCGCACGCGCTTGGCCGCCTGCTTCAGTTCGTCCTTGCCCGCCGTGGCGGCGGCCACCTGCTCCTCCGCGGGCAGCGAGGCCACGGCCGCGGCGGTGTTGATCGAGATCGTGCCGGATTTCACGGCCTGCACCAGTTCCGGCGCGGCCTGCTTCTGGATCTTCTCGATCATCACCACCTGGCTGCTGCTCAGGCGGGCCGCCTTCGCGATGGCCTCGCGGGTGTCGAGCTTCGGGGGCGGCGGCGGCATCGCCACCGGCGGGGCCGCCGGGTCGGCCGGCGCGGCCTCGGCGGCCGGCGCGGGCGCCGGGAACTCCTTCAGCGCCTTGGCGATGAGTTCCTTCTTGCGCAGCGCGAGCACGCCGCGCTGGTAGTCGGAGACGCTGCGGCGCCCGAGGTGCTGGTCGATCATCCAGAGGTGCACGTCCTCGATGGACTGGAACCGTGTGTTCTGCACGGTCTGGAACGGCAGGCCGTGCTTCATGCAGATGCCGTAGCGGTTGTGGCCGTCGACGAGGATGTCGCCCCACAGCACCAGCGCGTCGCGGCATCCTTCGGCCAGCAGGCTCCGTTCGAGGGCATCGTGTTCGTCCTGGGTCAGCGGATCGATGTAGGCCTTGAGGTCTTCGTTGACGACGATGTTCATCGGGTGGAGCAGAAAAGCGGAAACAGGGGCGGCATTCTAGTGGCCTATTCCGCACTTCACCGACCGCAACCGGGGTCTTCCCGGCCTTCAGCCGCACGCCCGTGCACCGAAAACGAGTCACCCGCGGCCGGATGCCGCATTCCAGAAGAAGTACGACGGATGACATCTCTCGCCTCCCTCCCGATCGGCCGCCGGCTCGCGCTCGGCTTCGGCCTGGTGATCGCCCTCGCGCTGGCCGTCGCCATCTACGGCAGCCTGCAGTTCCGCCACCTGAGCGCCCAGACCGACCGCCTCGCGAACGACCGCATGGTCAAGCTGGACCAGGCGAGCACCGTCCGTGACAACGTGGGCACCCTGTCGCGCAACCTGCGCGACCTGATCCTGAGCATGGACGAGGAGGTCCGCCAGGCCCAGCTGAAGGAGGCCGCCGCCGCGACCGCGCAGAACGCCGAGCTGATGAAGGCCCTCGACGAGTCCGTGCGCAGCGAGGAAGGCCGTGCCGTGATGAAGGTGCTCGCCGCCACGGGCGCCGAGTACGGTGCGGCCACGGGCAAGGTCATGGAGTTCGCGCGCCAGTCCGCGAACGAACAGGCCCGCGACACGCTGTTCAAGGAAGTGGCGCCCGCCCAGGCGGCCTACCTGAAGGCGCTGAAGGAGATGATCACGCTGCAGCGCGACTTGAGCCGCCAGGCCGCGAGCAGCGTGCAGGCCACCGCCAACTGGACCTCGCTGCTGATGCTCGTGCTGGCCGCGTGTTCCGGCATCGCCGGTGCCGTCGTCGCGTGGCGCCTCGCCCGCGCGATCGTCGGCCAGTTGGGCGGCGAACCCGCCTACGCCTCGTCCGTCGCCCGCGAGATCGCAGCCGGCAACCTGGCCGTCGCCGTGTCGCTGCGCCCCGGCGACACCACGAGCCTGCTCGCCGGCATGAAGGACATGCGCGACCGCCTCGCCGCCATCGTGGGCCAGGTGCGCCACAGCTCTGACAGCATCGCCACCGGCTCGAGCGAAATCGCGAGCGGCAACCAGGACCTGTCGCAGCGCACCGAGCAGCAGGCCTCGAGCCTGCAGCAGACCGCCGCGTCGATGGAACAGCTCACCGGCACCGTGCGCACGAACGCCGACACCGCCCGCGCCGCGACGCAGATGGCGATCTCGGCGAGCGAGGTCGCGACGCAGGGCGGCAAGGTCGTCTCCGACGTGGTCGACACGATGGGCGCGATCACCGAGGCGAGCCGGCGCATCGGCGACATCATCAGCGTGATCGACGGCATCGCCTTCCAGACCAACATCCTCGCGCTGAACGCCGCCGTGGAAGCGGCCCGCGCGGGCGAACAGGGCCGCGGCTTCGCGGTCGTCGCCGGCGAAGTGCGTTCGCTCGCGCAGCGCAGCGCCCAGGCCGCCAAGGAGATCAAGACCCTCATCAACGACAGCGTCGAGAAGGTCGAGACCGGCAGCCGCCAGGTGCAGGACGCTGGCGCCACGATGAGCGACCTCGTCAACCAGGTGCGCCGCGTGAGCGACCTGATCGCCGAGATCAGCGCGGCCACGGAAGCGCAGACGGACGGCATCGGGCAGGTCAGCGGGTCCGTGTCGGCGCTCGACAACGTGACGCAGCAGAACGCGGCGCTGGTGGAGGAAGCGGCTGCGGCGGCGGAGAGCCTGAAGCAGCAGGCGGGGCGGCTGGTCGACGCGGTCGCTGTGTTCCGGCTCTGACATCCACCGCAGTGGGCCCCGGCGTTCGCCGGGGTGACAGACTGCTTTTCACGGCCCTGACATCTCGGGTTCCTAGCATCGCGGGCTTTGCCCCCGACGCCCCAAGGAACCCCGATGCCACCGTTCAAGAAGTCCCTGCTCTCCCTCGTCGCCGCCACCGCCCTGACGGTCGGTCTCGCCGCCTGCGGGGGAAGCGATGACGACACGGTGACCCAGCCCCCGGTCTCGACGGCCCCCGCCGCCGCCGCGTTCGCGATGACCGCGTTCGTGCCGGTCAACGGCGTGGCCGAGATCGTGGCCGCGACCCCCGACGGACTCACGCTGGTCTACACGAGCGCCGACGCCGGCACCATCGGCCTCGTCGACATCACCGACCCGGCCGCGCCGAAGACGCTGCCGACGGTGGACGTGCGCAAGGCCGGCGTGGGCGAGCCCACCTCGGTGGCCATCACGCCGGACGGCAAGTTCGCGATCGTCGCGGTGCGCATGAACGACGACGTGACGAACGCGAACCCCGGCCTGCTGCGCGTGTACGACCTCTCGAACAAGAGCGCGGTCACGTGGGTGAAGGACATCACCGTGGGCGTCGGCCCCGACTCCATCGCCCTCGTGGGCAGCACCACCACGCTGCGTGCCGTGGTCGCCATCGAGGACGAGGAAACGCTGCCGAGCGGCGATGCCAGCATCCCCGGCGTGCGCCCGGGCCGCATCGACGTGGTGGGCCTGGAGGACCTGCCCGGCTACGGCGGCACGTCCACCGGCGTGAAATCGCTCGAGCTGGTCACCGCGCTGAAGGCCGCCGCCGGCGTCAACCACCCGGACGATCCACAGCCCGAGTTCGTCTCGGTGCGCGCCGGCACCGCCACCGCGGTCGTGTCGCTGCAGGAGAACAACGCCGTCGCGCTGGTCGACCTGTCCGACCCGAAGACGCCGAAGCTCAAGTCGGTCTACAGCACCGGCACGGTCACGCGCACCGGCGACGCCGACATCAGGAAGGACACCGAGATCAGCTTCACCGACTCGTTCACGGGCCGCCGCGAAGCCGATGCCGTGGCGTGGCTGACCGACACCGTGTTCGCCACCGCCAACGAAGGCGACACCGCGAAGGGCGCCGACGGCGTCTTCCCGGGCGGGCGCGGCTTCACGCTGTTCGACACCACCGGCAAGGTCGTGTACGAAGGCGGCGCCAGCACGGAACTGCACGCCGTCCAGTACGGCCACTACCCCGACAGCCGCTCGGCCGCCAAGGGCGTCGAGATCGAAGGTGTCGCCACCGCCACGTACGGCGGCACGCCGTTCCTGTTCGTCGGTTCCGAACGCGGCGGCTTCGTCGAGGTGCACCGCCTCGACAGCGGCACGGCGCCCACCTACGTGCAGATGCTGCCCACGGGCATGTCCCCCGAAGGCCTGGCCACCATCACGGGCCGCGCCGACGGCAAGCAGCTGTTCGTCACCGCCAACGAAGGCGACGGCTCCCTGAACCTCTACCAGTTCTACCCGAACGGCCCGACGCCGAACGCGGCCGAACCGCAGATCGCCGCGAAGGACGCCACCATCCCCTGGGGCGCGCTGTCCGGCCTGACCACCGACGGCACCTACCTGTACGCCGTGCCCGACAACGCCTTCGGCCAGTCGCGCATCTGGCGCCTGAACGCGGCCGACGTCGCGAAGGGCCGCATCACGATCGACAAGGTGATCCCGCTGACGCTCGCCGGTGCGAAGTTCAACGCCGACGCCGAAGGCATCGCCGTGCTGGCCGACGGCAGCTTCTGGGTCGCGATGGAAGGCACCAACGTCGCCGGCAACGAACTCGTGAAGGTGACGGCCGACGGCGTGGTGACGCAGCGCGTGAAGCTGTCCGCCGCGATCCAGGCGAAGTTCGCGAACGCGAACAACACCACCGGCTTCGAAGGCGTGACCGCGTCGGCCGACGGCAACACGCTGTACGTCGCGCTGCAACGCGGCTTCGACATCACGAAGCCGTTCGCCGCCGTGCTCAAGTACGACGTGCCCACCGACACGTGGACCAGCGCCCAATACCCGCTCGAGCAGCACAGCGTGAACCCGACGACGTACTGGATGGGCCTCTCCGAGATCCAGCTGACGACCGATGGCCGCCTGCTGCTGATCGAACGCGACAAGGGCGGTGGCGAAGGCCGCGCCATCAACGCCGAGGTCAAGCGCATCTACAGCGTGCCGGCGAGCGCCGTGGTCGACGGCGCGACCCTCACGAAGACGCTGGTGCGCGACCTCCGCAAGGACTACCGCTGGCTCCACGAGAAGGCCGAGGGCATGGTCGTCTTCAAGGGGGACCTGTGGGTCGTCAACGACAACGACGGCGGCGGCTGGACCCGCATGCTGAACACCGGCAAGCTGTGACCTGATCTTTCCCGGGTGGACGCGGCCGCCGCGGCGGTCTACAGTGGACGCGTCGTGTCTTCCCCGGGAGTCAGCTCGATGGCCACACCGCACGCCCGTTCCGGCGAACTGCTCGAGATCCTGCCGTTCGCCGAAACCTTCCCGCTCGAACAATCCATCGCGCTGGTGCGCTCGGACCACTGGGAAGTGCTCCGGCTCGTGCTGCCGACCGGCAAGATCGTGCCCGAACACAAGGTGGCCAGCGTCACGCTGCTGCAGTGCATCGAAGGGTGCCTCGAACTGACGGCGCACGGCAAGACACAGAAGATGCGCGCCGGCCACCTCGTCTACCTCGCCCCGAACGAACCGCACGGCTGGAAGGCCATCAAGGATTCGCAGGTGCTCGTGACGATGCTCGTCGCGCGGGAGTGACGATCCGCACCGCATGCTTCCCATCGACATCCTGAAGGCCGCGAGCCACCCCGACCCCTACCCCGCGTACCGCCAGCTGCTCGCCGGACCGGACCCGGTGTTCGACCCGGCCAGTGGCCTGTGGATCGTGACCCGTGGCGCGACGGTGCTGCAGGCCCTGCGGCATCCCGACCTGCGCGTCCGCCCCCCCGAGGAACCCGTGCCGCGTGCGCTGGTGGGCAGTGCCGTGGGCGAGCTGTTCCAGCACCTCGTGCGCCAGAACGACGGCCCCGCACGGCACGATGCGCCCAAGGCGTCGCTGCAGCGCGCGCTGGCCGCCGTGCCGCTCGACGATGCGGCCCGCCGCACGGCCGGTGTGATGGCCGCGTCACTGGACCTCGACGACTGGCACCTCGAAGTGCCGGTGCGCTCGGTCGCCGACCTGCTGGGATTCCCGGCGGAGGAGCACGCGGCGGTGGCCGGCTGGGTGCGCGACGTGGTCGCCGCGTTCGCGCCCGGGGGTGACCTCGCGGCCGGCAGTGCCGCGGCACGCACGCTCATGGACCGCTTCGACGGCTTCGTCGCACGCGGCTCGGAAGGCCTCGTGGCGCGGGTGGCCGCGGAACCCTGGGGAGACGGTGCTGCCCTGCGCGCCAACCTCGCCGGCCTGCTGGTGCAGACGTTCGAGGCCACGGCGGCCTTGCTGGGCAACACGGTGGTGGCGCTGGCGCGCGGTGGTGAGGGGTCGGACCTGCCCGGGCTCGTGGACCGGGTGATGCGCCTCGATGCGCCGGTCCAGAACACCCGGCGCTTCGCGGCAGCGCCGCTGCGTCTCGGGACTGCCGATCTGCCGCAGGGTTCGGCGGTGCTCCTGGTGCTGGGAGCAGCCGGTCACGACCCGGCGTTCGGTGCGGAACGGAACCCCCTCGGGTTCGGCTGGGGCCCGCATGCCTGCCCGGGGGCGGCGCTGGCCCATTCGATCGTGGTGGCGGCGCTGTCGGAGCGGATGCGCCATCGGGCCGCATGGCCCGCCACGTGGCGCTACAAGGCGCTCGTCAACGCCCGCTTGCCGCTGTTCGCGGCGGGAGGTCAGTGGTAGCGGGGCGACACCGCCGGCGTCGCGTATTCGCGGCCGACGACGGCCCGCGCGTAGAGGTAGTTGTCGCGTGCCCGGTCGCTCAGGGCGTCCATCTGCACGTGGCCATCGGCATCGCAGGGAAAGGTCAGCGCACGGCCTTCCTGGAACAGGGACTGGAAGCGGATCTCGTAACCCACCTGGTCAAGACTCTTGGATTTCATGATGAAACCTTTCCGTCGGCTCATTCCGGGATCACCGCGGGGTTCCCCACCGCCCCCGGCACCTGGAATGGCAGTGCCGATGAGCCAAATCTACGCGTCCGGCTGCGATCCGGCTGTCGGTTCGGCGCCGTGCAGCGTGTCAGCGAATTGCCCTACACGCCGTCGGCGCCCGGGATCCGGGGGAGCGGATAATCCCGCATGACCGCACGTTTCGACCAGCTGCCGCTGGCCCCTTCCCAGCTCGCGAACCTCGGCCAGCTCGGCTACCTCGCGATGACCCCCGTCCAGGCCGCCGCGCTGCCCCTGGCCCTCGCCGGCCACGACCTCATCGTCCAGGCCCGCACCGGCAGCGGCAAGACCGCCGCCTTCGCCCTGTCCCTCATCGCCCGCCTGGAAACCCGCCGCTTCGACGTGCAGGCCCTCGTGCTGTGCCCCACCCGGGAACTAGCCGACCAGGTCACCCAGGAGATCCGCCGGCTCGCCCGGGCCGAGGAAAACGTCAAGGTGCTCACGCTGTGCGGCGGCACGCCCATCCGCCCGCAGGCCGAGAGCCTGGAACACGGCGCCCACGTGGTGGTGGGCACGCCCGGCCGCATCCTCGACCACCTGGAGCGCGGCACGCTGTCGCTCGCGTCGCTCAACACACTGGTGCTCGACGAGGCCGATCGCATGCTCGACATGGGGTTCTTCGACGACATCGCCGCGGTGGCCAAGCTGTGCCCGCCCAAGCGCCAGACCCTGCTGTTCTCGGCCACCTACCCCGACGGCATCGCCCAGCTGAGCGCGCGGTTCCTGCGCCAGCCGAAGGAGGTCAAGCTCACCGAGACCCACGCCGCCGGCCAGATCCGCCAGCGCTTCTACGAGGTGACCGAGACCGAACGGCTGCACGCCGTGGGCCTGCTGCTGAACCACTACCGTCCGGTCAGCACCCTCGCCTTCTGCAACACGAAGCAGCAGTGCCGCGACCTCGTCGCGGTGCTGGCTGCCGAGGGCCTGTCGGCGCTCGCGCTCCACGGCGACCTGGAGCAGCGCGACCGCGACCAGGTGCTCGTGCAGTTCGCCAACGGCAGCTGCTCCGTGCTCGTGGCCACCGACGTGGCCGCGCGCGGGCTCGACATCGCGGGCCTCGAAGCCGTCGTCAACGTCGACATGGCGGCCGACGCCGAGACCCATGTGCACCGCGTGGGCCGCACCGGCCGCGGCGACGCCGACGGCTGGGCCTTCAGCCTCGCGAGCCTCGACGAGATGGGCCGCGTGGGCCGCGTGGAGCAGGAGCAGGGCTTCACGTCCGAATGGCACAAGCTCGACGAACTCACACCGGCCGGGGGCGGCCCGCTGCAGCCGCCGCGCGTGACGCTGCAGATCCTCGGCGGCCGCAAGGAGAAGATCCGTGCGGGCGACGTGCTGGGCGCGCTCACGAAGGACGCCGGCTTCGCCGCGGCCCAGGTGGGCAAGATCAACGTGAACGACTTCTCCACGTACGTGGCCGTCGACCGCGACATCGCGCGCGAGGCGCTGCGCAAGCTGAACGCGGGCCGCATCAAGGGCCGCAGCGTGAAGGTGCGGTTCCTCGAAGGCGGCGACGCCTGACGGCGAGCCGCACGGCTTTACGAACCGCAACAACCAGCGCGTCAACAGACGCAGGGCCGCCGCCGTTGTCGGTACAGCGGCCTCCATCGGGGCCCCGATGGAGTGACAACGATGATTCGAACAGGGTTGCGCGGCGGTGCCGCGCTGCTGGCCGCGGGCCTGCTCGCGGTGAGCCTCTCGGGTTGTGTGGTGGTGCCGGTGCCCCATGCGCGCGCACGTGGTGTGGTCGTGGTGGAACCGGGCTATGGCTACGGCCCGCCGCCTCCCCCGCCGCCGCCGCGGTATCGCGACCGACGCGACTGGCGCTATTGAAGCGCTCTGGATCCGCTACTGCAGCAACGGCGCCGGCCGCGTGTCGTACGCGTTGAGTTCCTCGGTGGACTCGCACACGAAACGCTTCGCCGGCTCGTCGTAGTCCCAGCGCTCCACGCAGATCGTGCGGCGCCCGTTGACCGATTCGCCGGGCCGGATCAGGTTGACCGAATTGCCGGCACCGCGGCGCAGCCGCGACGACACCGCGGAGCCCGCCTGCACGGCCCACATCGTGTGGCTCAGGCCCTCGTAGCGCCGGTGCAGCGGCACGATGAACGGCAGGTGGATGTGCCCGCCCAGCACCACGTCGGCGCCCGCCTCGGCCCACGCCTGGATGGCCGCGCGGTGGTTCACCAGCAGGTTCTTGCGGTCCTCCGGCTTCGTCACCGCGACCGGCTGGTGCGTGACCACCACCCTCACCTGCTCGCGCGACGCGTGTTCCAGGCGGCGTGCGACACGGTCGATCTGCCGTGACGACACGACCCCGTTTTCATGGCGCAGCCGCCGCGTGGTGTTCACCGTGACCACCAGCATGTCGTTCGACTCGAACTCGGGTTCGAGGTTGTCGCCGAACACGCGGCGGTGGTTCGCGTACGGCGCGAAGAGCCGCGCGGCGAGGTTGAACAGCGGGATGTCGTGGTTGCCCGGCAGCACGAGCGCGCGCGGCACGCGCAGCCGGTCGATGAACGCCTTCGCCGCCGCGAACTGCGGCGCGCGTGCACGCTGGGTGACGTCGCCCGAGAGCACCACCACGTTCGGCGACTGGCTGTGGGCGAGGCGCACGAGGGCGTCCACCACCGCCGGCCGCTCGGTGCCGAAGTGGGTGTCGGAGACCTGCAGCAGCAAGGTCATGCCACGGCCTCCTCGACGTCGGGCTTGAGCAGCATCAGCGGCTCGACCGCCACGCCGAATTGCAACGGCGGACGCATGCGCATCACCTCGCCATCGGTCGCGACCTTCATGCGGCGCCGGCCCAGCGGCCACCGCGGCTTGACGAGGATGCGGCGGAACGCGAACGTGTGCACGTTCTCCGCGTCCCCCAACCGCCCGAACGCGCCACGCAGCATCAGCCAGAACATCGAGAGCGTGCCCACGGGGCGCACAGCCAGCGCGGCCAGCATGCCGCGGTCCAGGCATTCGGCCTCGGAGAGGCCGATCTGCTGCAGCTGCAGCAGGTTGTTGCCCACGAACAGCGTGGGCGTGCGCAGTTCGCGCACCTCGTCGTTGCGTTCGATGCGAAGGCGCAACTGCCGGTGCTGCCGCAACAGCGTGACGAGGCCGGAGACCAGGGCAATGAAACGGCTGCGGCCGTACTGCTGCTTGAACGCTTCGCGGTCCTCGAGCAACTGCGGGTAGAGGCCCACGCTGGCGTTCACGAGGAAGACGCGGTCGTTCACCTGGCCCACCTGCACCGGGTGTGCGCGCGCCGAGAGCAGCAGGCGCACGGCGTCCTCGGTGTCGGTGGGGATGCCGTGGGTGCGGGCGAAGTAGTTGAACGTGCCCTGCGGCAGCACACCGAACGCACAGCCGCTGCCGAGCGTGGCGTGGGCCATCGCGTTGATGGTGCCGTCCCCGCCGGCGGCGACCACGACGCCGCCCCGCGCCTGGGCCTGCTTCACCGCGGACCGCGCCGCCGCGGCCAGCCGCGACGCATCGGTCACCACGTGGACCGTGTGCTGGCGGCCCGCCTCGGCCATGGTGCGTCGGATCGTCTGCTGCACTTCGTTGACGTCATGTCGGCCCGACCCGCCGTTCATCACGATGAAAAAGGGGGCGTCGGGCGGAATGGGACAAGGCGACGTGGAGGTCATGGACTGCAGGGTATCCCCGGCGCAATCCGACCGGGCGTCGACAACGATGAGAACAGGCTTCCGCAGGGAACGCCAGCGGGAGGGTTTCCCACCCGTTCGTAAGACAGCGCCGATAGACATGCGTTCACCCCTCCCCGCAGGCTCCGTTCTACCGAACGGATGAACGAGGGACCAGCACCCGGATGGAGGGGGCGCGGGACTCGCCCGCGCAGCGTGGCACGTCAGGCAACGCGCGAGCCCGGGTCTCCCGGGCGACCCGCGGCGCCCCTCGGGGGCAGGAGCGAAGCGACTGGGGGGCGGCTTACATGCCGAAGGCGATGTACGTCGAGCGGAAGCGCATGTAGGCGGCGATGGCGCGGGCCTGGTGGCGCGGGTCCTGCGACATGCGGGTGTCGTACAGGTAGCCGAGCATGAGACCGAAGATCTCGAAGACGAACTGGCCGGGGTCGGTGTCGGCGCGCAGCTGGCCCAGCGTGGCCGCGTGGGCCACGAGGCCCTCGAGGCGCTTGCGCCAGTTGCTCATGCCGCTTTGCAGGCGGCGGCCGAGTTCGCTCACGTCCTCGCCGGTCTGCGATTCGTAGTGCGCGCCGAGCAGCGCTTTCATGGTGCCGCCGTGGGCGATCCAGAGGCGCACCACTGCGTCCACCTGAGGCAGGCCGGGCTTCTCGGACAGCGTGGGGATCAGCACCAGGTCGCGGAACTGGCGTTCGCACTCGTCGACGACGAGCAGTTGCAGCGCCTCGAGCGAGCCCACGCGCACGAAGACGCCGCTCTTGCTGATGCCCAGCTGCTTGGCGATGTCGCCGAGCGCGAGGTTCTGCAGGCCGTGCCGTGCCGTGAGGTCCATCGCCGCGCCGACGATGGCCGCCAGCGTCTGTTCGCTCTTCTCGCGCTTGCGTCCGGTGCCCGTCGCAGCGCCCTGTTTTTCGACTGCCAGTTTTTCGACCATCGCCCCGTGGGGCACGGGTGCCCCATCCCTCTGATTCTCGACCCGCTATGAAAGCATGATTCATCGGCGGTCACGGTGCGGGTACTGCGTACAACGACGCGGTCCGCACGCGGATGCCAGGTTCCGGAAGCGGTATGGCCGGAACACCATCCCGACATGTTAGCGTTCATTTCAGGGGTTGGCGCGCCGCTCGTCCGGGAAAATGCACGGCTGTGCTCGCCGATGAGGGGTCGGGAAGCTGTCCCGCCCGGTGGTCACATCTTCGCGGGCTCGATGGTCAACTGGTTGTCGACACTGCGCACGCCCTTCACGTGGGCGGCGATCTGCGTGGCCCGGTCGCGGGCGCTCTGGCTCGGCGCGGTGCCGCGCAGCGCCACGTTGCCCCCGGCGGTGTCCACGTCGATCTTCGTGGCGCTGAGGCTCTTGTCGCGGGCGAACTCGGCGTTCACCGTGGTGGTGATGACCGCATCGGCCACCTTGTCGCCGGCCTGGTCGCCCAGCTGGTTCACGTCGGCCGAGGCCTGCTCGCCGCCGGCCTTGGCCTCCTGGCCCACCTCGCGGGCCTTCTCGCGCGCCTCGGCGAACTGCTTCTTCGCGTCGGCCCGCATCTCGTCGATCTTGCGTTCGGCCTTCTCGGCGACGCTGTCGGGCTCCACCTTCGGTGCGGCGGGCACATCGCGCTTCTCGCAGGCGCCGAGGGCCATCGCGGCCAGCAGCACGCTGGCGGCGGTGAGGGTCGTTCGGTTCATGGCGGTCTCCTGTCTGTCGGGCATCCGACGCCCCCGACAGTAGGCCCGCCACCCGGGCACGACCATCGGCCCGCGGGCCGTCCGCCCGTCGGACAATCCCCACAGCCTGCGAAAATGGCGGGGATGTCTCCCGAACTGGTCCACGTCGACGACCACCTGATCGTCGCCCTCAAGCCCGCCGGCCTGCTGTCCGTGCCCGGCCGGGGTGAGGACAAGCAGGACTGCCTTTCCGCGCGCGTCCAGGCCGTGTACGCCGACGCCCTCGTGGTGCACCGGCTCGACATGGGCACGTCAGGGCTGCTCGTGTTCGGCCGCGGCAAGGAGGCGCAGCGGCGCCTGGGCCACGCGTTCGCGGAACGGCAGGTGGACAAGCGCTACATCGCCGTCGTGGCCGGCCGCATCGCCGAACCCACGGGCGAGATCGACCTGCCCCTCATCGTCGACTGGCCCAACCGCCCCCTGCAGCAGGTGGACAAGGTCAACGGCAAGCCGTCCCTCACGCGCTGGCGCGTGTTGGGGCATGATGCCGCCTCGGACACGACCCGCGTCGAGCTCGAGCCCGTCACCGGGCGTTCGCACCAGCTCCGCGTGCACCTGCTGGCCATCGGCCACCCCATCGTCGGCGACGCGCTGTACGCGCCGCCGGACGTGCAGGCGCGCGCCTCCCGGCTGCTGCTCCACGCCCAGTCGCTGGCGCTGCCCCATCCGGCCGATGGCCGCGTCCTCTCCTTCGTCGCCCCCGCCCCGTTCTGATTGCCGCCGTGTCCTCCCTCGCCGCCGAACCCGTCCCTTCCCTCTACGCCGTGCCGGCGTTCATGCGCTTCTGGTACGCCCGCCTCGCGGGGACCATTGGCAACCAGATGCTGATGGTCGCCGTGGGCTGGCAGATGTACGACCTGACCGGCAGCGCCTGGGACCTCGGGCTCGTGGGCCTGTTCCAGTTCCTGCCGGCGCTGCTGCTGACGCTGGTGGCCGGCCACGTCGCGGACCAGGTGGACCGCAGCAAGGTGCTCGCCACCTGCATGGCCGTGCAGGTGGTCATCGCGGCGACGCTCGCGGCCGCGACCTGGCACACGGCCGCCACGCGCGAGCTGCTCTTCGTGCTGTCGGTGGCGCTCGGCTGCGCGAAGGCGTTCCAGATGCCGGCGCAGCAGGCCCTGGTGCCGCTGCTGGTGCCCCAGTCGATGCTGGCCCGGGCCCTCGCCTTCAGCTCGGCCGGCATGCAGGCGGCCATCATCGGCGGCCCCGCGATCGGTGGTTTCGTCTACGCGGCCGGGGCCACGGTGGTCTACGTCGTGTGCGGCGTGCTGTTCCTGCTGGCCGTCTGGCTCTTCCTGCGCATCGGCCATCCGCACGTGCCCCGCGCGAAAGAGCCGGTGAGCCTCGCCACGCTGCTGGCCGGCGTGAAGTTCATCTGGCAGCGGCCCGTGGTGCTGGGCGCCATCTCGCTCGACCTGTTCGCAGTGCTGCTGGGCGGCGCCACCGCGCTGCTGCCCATCTACGCGAAGGACATCCTGCACACCGGCCCCTGGGGCCTGGGTGTGCTGCGCGCGGCCCCGGCCGTCGGGGCGCTGCTGATGTCGGTGGCCCTCACCCGCTGGCCCATCACGCGGCGGGTCGGGCGGGTGATGTTCGCGGCCGTCGCGGTGTTCGGCGTGGCCACCATCGTGTTCGCGCTGTCGCGCAGCTTCGTGCTGTCGTTCGTGGCGCTCTGGGTCACCGGGGCGGCGGACATGATCAGCGTCGTGATCCGCCAGAGCCTGGTGCAGCTGGAGACGCCCGACGAGATGCGCGGGCGGGTCAGCGCGGTGAACTCGGTCTTCATCGGGGCGTCCAACCAGCTCGGCGAGTTCGAGTCGGGGGCCACGGCGGCGCTGCTGGGGCCGGTGGGCTCGGTGCTGCTGGGCGGCATCGGCACCCTGGTGGTGGTGGCGGTCTGGATGAAGATCTTCCCGCCACTTGCACATCGACAGAACTTGTCGGGGTCGGATTGACTCACAATCCACTTGATCCACGGCAAGGCGGACCCATCTGCCGGCCGTGGGAACTTTCCCCGTTCGAGGACTCGCGATGAAACGACTGCTGTCGACTGTTTGCCTGGTGCTGGCCACCGCCACCGTGCTGGTTCCCGTTGTTGCCGAGGCCAAGCGCCTCGGGGGTGGGGGCACGTCCGGCATGAAGCGCACCCTGCCACCGAAGGCCCCGGACTCGGTGCCCGCCAAGCCCGGCCAGACCCCACCGGCCAATGCCGCCGCCCCCACGGCCGGCGCCGCCCCGGCCGCCGCCGCAGCCGCCGCGGCACCCAAGCGCTCGTGGATGGGTCCCATCGCCGGCCTGGCCGCCGGCCTGGGCATCGCCGCGCTGATGAGCCACCTGGGCATGGGCGCCGCCATGGGCAACATCCTCACGATGCTGCTGATCGCCGCCGTCGCGTTCTTCGCCATCCGCTTCCTGATGCGCCGCTTCGCGCCGCAGCAGCCGGCCTCGAACCTGCAGTTCGCGGGTGCCGGCGCCGGTGGCAACCACACCCCGGCCTGGCAGCCCGCCCAGCCGGCCCCGGTGAGCAGCGGCTCGTCGTCGTTCGCGCCCGCTGCCCCGGTGGCCGCCGCCGCCGGCACCCTGCCGGCCGGTTTCGACACGGAAGGCTTCGAGCGCACCGCCAAGCTGATCTTCATCCGCCTGCAGGCCGCCAACGACGCCGCCGACCTGAACGACCTGCGCGCGTTCACCACGCCGGAGATGTTCGCCGCCGCCCGCCTCGACCTGCAGGACCGCAACGGCGCCACCCAGCAGACCGACGTGGTGCAGCTGCACGCCCAGGTGGTCGACTACGCCCAGGAAACCGCCCAGCAGGTGGTCAGCGTGCGCTTCCACGGCCTGATCCGCGAGGAGAAGGACGCGGCCGCGGCCCCGTTCGACGAGGTCTGGCACCTCGTGAAACCGAACGACGGCAGCCGCGAGTGGGCCATCGCGGGCATCGCCCCGTATGCCTGACCCCGCGCTGATCTCGCGCTGACCCGTGGCCGGCCACCTCTACGTCGTCACCGGTTCGTCGCGCGGCCTCGGGGCCGCGCTGGCGCAGCAGCTCGCCGCGCCCGGCCACACGGTGCTCGGCATCGCGCGCCGCACGAACGACTCGCTCGCGGCACGCGGCGGGTCGCTCGAGCAGTGGGCGGGTGACCTGGCCGACCCCGCCCCGGTCGCCGCGCGCCTCGAGGCGTGGCTCGCCACGTTCGACGGCGCCACGTTCGACAGCGCGAGCCTGGTCAACAACGCCGGTGTGCTCTCGCGCATCGGCCCCATCGACGAGACCGACAGCGCGGACCTGGCCAACGCCATCCGCGTGGGCCTCGAGGCCCCCCTGCTGCTGACGGCCGCGTTCCTGCGCGCCACCCGGTCCTGGCCGGGCCTTCGGCGGGTGCTCAACATCTCTTCAGGCTTGGGACGCCGCCCCATGGCCGGCAGCGCGAGCTACTGCGCCGCGAAGGCCGGGCTCGACCTGTTCACGCGCAGCACCGCGCTCGACGAGGCGGAACGGCCGAACGGCGCAAGGCTCGTGTCGCTCGCCCCTGGCGTGATCGACACGGACATGCAGGTTCAGCTGCGCGGCAGCGACCCGGCGGGCTTCCCCGACCGGGAGCGGTTCGTGGGTTTGAAGACGGGCGGCCAGCTCGTCACCGCCGAGGACACGGCGGCGCGGGTGCTGGCCTTCCTGCACCGCGCCGACTTCGGCGCGGAACCGCTGGCCGACGTGCGCGGCTGAGGGATCAGTCGCGGCGATCGGGCACTTCCCGTGCCTCGATGTCGATCACTTCCACCGCCTGCGGACGCGACGGCTGACGGCGCGACCCATGGGCGTTCGCGCGGGCACGCATGCCCGCCATGGTGGCCCGCGGGTCGAGCCCCGCGAAGCGGAACACCGGCTTGCGGCCGGTGAGCACGCTCCACACGAGCAGACCGGCACCCATCACCAGCGCGAGGAGCAGCACGAGGCCGCCCACGACGAGGCCGGAGACGATCAGCACCAGGCGGATCAGCGTGGAGAACAGGTCATTCAGGAACTGGGTCAACGAGCAACCTCGACAAAGTAGCGACCGGAATGGCCTAGACCGAACGTGGGGGCGGAAGTTCCGGATTCAAGCCTCCGGACCTTGGAACCCGCCCGCCCGGAACGTCAACACGAGCGTATCGCGGTGTCCGTGGTCCGCGACCGGCTGGATGGGCGTACTTTCGTGGATCACCTTCGCGTCGTCCAGCATCAGCATGGTCCACGGGTCGGTCATGGTGAAGCGGATGCCGTGCGGGCCGGCCGCCTCGAACACCCGCGTCTCGCCCCCCTTGATGCCCTCGCGGCCCACCAGCACCACGGCCACGAAGTCGACGCCGTCGCGGTGCGCACCTTCCGGGGTCGGGCGGCCGATGCCGTCCGTGGTGTCGATGCGGAACTGGTGCGCCTCGACGTACCAGGGCCGTGCGCCCTTGAGCGCCGAACACGTGGCCGACAGGCTCAGCAGCAGGCGCGACCACACCGGCTGCGCCACGACCTCCGGCTTCATCGGCTCGAACCAGCGCTCGAGCCCGCCGTGCAGCGCGTTGTACTCGACCGGTTGCCAGTGCGCCCGGTGCGGCACGCCCTCCAGGCGGTCACCGTCGGCCACGAAACACGCGTGGCGCCGGCGCCGGTAGCGGCCGCCGTCGCGCAGGTAGGCGTCGGGCGGCAGGTCGTCCCAGGACGGGCGCAGCGCGTCGAGCGCGGCCCGCTCCGCGCCGATCAGCCCACACAGGCCCTCCGCGCTGACGACGGCGTGGCCGGTGGTGGCGATGGCACGGCCCACCTGCAGCGGCGGGGCGTAGGGGGGCAGCAGCGAGAAGGAAGGCGAAGCGGTCATGACGGCATGATGCCAGCACGGCCGGAGGGCCGCTTTGATCTGGTAGCCTCCACGGCATCTTTTCCCGGAAATCCCCATGTACCACGGAGAGCGTTTCAACAGCTTCACGCACCTCTTCGGCCTGCTGGCCGCGGTGGTGGGCTCGGTCGTGCTGATCGTGCAGGCCGCGCGCGCGGGCGACGCCTGGCAGGTGGTGAGCTTCAGCATCTTCGCAGCCAGCATGGTGCTGCTGTACGGCGCGTCCACCCTGTACCACAGCGTTCGGGGCGCGGCCAAGCGCGTGCTCGTCAAGTTCGACCACTGCGCCATCTACCTGCTGATCGCCGGCACCTACACCCCCTTCACGCTCGTCACGCTGCGCGGCCCGTGGGGCTGGTCGCTGTTCGGGGTCGTGTGGGGCCTCGCCCTCGTCGGCATCGTCAAGGAACTCGTGCTGGGCCGCGAACGCGTGCCCTCGGTGCCGCTGTACGTGGCCATGGGCTGGCTGGGCGCCATCGCCGCGGTACCGCTGTACGAGCAGTTGCCCGGCGCCGCGCTCTACTGGCTGGTGGCCGGCGGCGTGTTCTACACGGCCGGCATCCTCTTCTACGCCAACGACGAACGCTGGCGCCATGCCCACGGCATCTGGCACCTGTTCGTCCTCGCCGGCACGGTGTGCCACTACGTCACGGTGCTGTACTTTGTCGGCTGAAACTCCTCCCCCCTCCCCTCCGGCACCGCCCGTCAAGCAGGCGCGCAACCCCCTGCACGGCCTGACGCTGGAGCGCATCCTCACCGAACTCGTCGAGTTCGGCGGGTGGGACGGCCTCGCCGGCCAGATCGACATCCGCTGCTTCAAGAGCGACCCGAGCATCTCGTCGAGCCTCAAGTTCCTGCGCAAGACGCCGTGGGCGCGGGAGAAGGTGGAGAGCCTGTACCTCTACATGGTGCGCGAGAAGGCGCGAAGGGCCCGGACCGGCGGCGGGCGCTGAGGTCAGTCGCAGGCGTCCTCCACCCGAACGAGCATCCAGCCGTTCCCGAACGGCCTGAAGGTCGCGCCGTGCACGCACGCTTCGTCGGCGAAGAACATGAAGGACACGTCCGGGTGATCGTCCCGGACGGTCAGGTCCCAGGCGCGCCCGCCGTGCGGGGCGATGGTGCCCTGGCTCTCGACGAGCCGCGTGGTGGTGTCCTCGCCGGTGCCTGACAGCACCTGGGTGACGAAGCGAGGCGCAGCACGCAGCAGCGCTTGCTCCGCACGGGTCCCCTGGCCGCAGACGTAAGTGCGGGCGAGTTCCACGAGACGGTCCGGGGCGCGTTCGCCCGCGGCCTGCTGAAGCTGCTGCGCGATGCCGGCCCATGCGGCCTTGCTGCAGCTGGGTGGGTGTTCGACGTCGCCGATCGTCAGGTTGCCTGCCGCGGCGGCGCTGGAGGCGACGAAGGCCAGCGTGAGCGCGCCAATGCGGCCGACCACGGACCGAAGTGCGCCGCGAAGGACGTGACGACTACGCAAGACGCGTGACCTCGTTCCGCTCCGGCGTGGCCTCTTCGTGGAAGAGGATGGCCAGGTACGGGCCGATCTCGCTTTCGGCCGTGTCCGTGGGAATGATGAAGTCGGCATCGCGGCGCTTCCCTTCGTTCCCGAGGTAGTACGGCTTCCACTCGCCGTGTTTCCATTCGACACCCACGAGGGTTCCAAAGACATTGAATCGGATCATGACGCGGACTTCATGGGCTGGAAGGAAACGCCGTGCACGCGCTGCACCTCGCCCACGCGGGCGAAGCCGAACTTCTCGTAGAACGGCACGGCATTGAGGCTGGCGTTCACGGTGAACACCCCGGGATTCCCGGCCTGCAGGGCTTCCGACTCGACAAGCTGCCAGAGGGGACTCGCGAGCCCCCGACCCTGGAAGTCCTCGGCGACGAACAGGTGGAACAGGTGGGCATTGTCGCGGAGCGCCACGACACCGACGATGCGCGCACCGGACCTCGCGACGCGGTACGTGAAGTTGCCCGCAACCAGGTACGCACGCTGCGCCTCGGCACCGATCGATGCGAGGAACGGCTCCGCGCCCTCGCGGGAGGGCGACAGGTAGAACGGCTCGCTGAGGCTGACGATCAGCGCGCTGATCTCCTCGGCGTCTGCAACCGAAGCAGTTGCGATCTTCATGGCATCGGGTCCACCGTCCACAGGGGTCATGCCGCATGTTGCCATCGAAGTCCGTTCGGGGGATGCGCGGGACCGAACAGGAAATGAAGCACGCGGCGTCGACTGTCGCCCGACGCCTTCGACGAAGCGTGAAGCAGCAGCGGCCGCATGGCCAGTGCTGCCCCGACCGGTGCGACACAGTCCACCTCCGCCGTCTCTCGCCGAACCCGTGTCGCCGCCTCCGGACCGATGACGCCCTGGCGATGCGAACCCGGCACCACCCGCAACGGCCCGTCCCGCGCCGTGCAGGCGTCGAGGTGGAGGCGCACGGCCACCATGCGCTGCAGCAGCTCGGTGGGCGCCTGCACGAAGAGCGCGCCCTCCTTGAGCGACCAACCCGCCAGGTGCGGGTCGGGCACGCGCGCGGCCACGGGAACGCTCAGGTCCTGGTGGATGGGGACCAGCCAGTTGCGGGACGCCGACTTCTCGAAATAGGTGCACTGGACGGCGACGTCCTCGGCGCCGATGAGCGTCGACAACGCGGGGTGGTGTCGAAGCCGCGCTGCGAGGTCGGTGCACCAGGGGTGGGCCAGCAGGCTTCGGCTTCCAACCGACTCGTGGCCGGGTCCGACCCGAGCCGCGATCGCGTCGCACTCGTCGGACGGCAGGACCTCCGGAACGATTGCGTAGCCGAGGTCGTCGAAGGCAAGGTGGCCTGCCCCCTCGGTCGCGCCTCGCTCGTCGTGGAAAGAACTCGACTGCACGGTCAGCGCAGCTCCTTGCGAACTACCAGCTTCAACCCCGACCAGACGTCACTCACCGCACACACCTTGATGTCGACGAACCCGACGGGCAGTGCCAGCTCCCGGATCGTGTCCTCGGTGACCGTCGAGGGCACCTTGGACGACTTCTTGGGCCAGGACACCCAGAGCGCCGCGTCGGACCGCAGCTGCTTCCGCAAGGCGATCAGCTGGTGGCCCAACGACTCGCGCTCGGTCACGAACAGGTGCACCAGATCCACCGCATCGCCGGGCTGGTCGACGAATTGCACGCCCTGCGGCAGCGGTTGAAGGAGTGCCGCGAGCGGTTCGGGGGCATCGATCAGCAGGACGCGATGGTTCTCCTTGATGCCGAGTTTGGTGGAAAGCGGCGTGCCCGAGTAGCCGGCGACGGTCATGTGGCATGACTCCCTTCGAAGGACGGCCAACGCCATTCGCTCACAGGTGCATCCCGAGCCAGATGACCGACTCCGTGGAGGCCACCACGACGGGCGTCAGGAGCTTCGGCCACAGCCGGCTTCCAGCCAGATGGGACGCCGAGTGATCGTGGTGCTGCTGCTCCTCCGCCACGATCTTCCGGATGGCTCGAACCGCCGGTTCGTCCCGACCGGCCAGCAACTCCAGCTGATGCTCGAGGTGACGAAGCACCACGTGCTCGACCGCCACGGTCGTCGCGGCGATCGCCGGCCGTCCGAACAGCCCTGTCACCAGTCCGAGGACGTAGCCGCCGGCGGCACACAGCCAGAAGCTCTTGCAGCGGGGTTTTCCGCGGCGGTCGAGTTCTTCCTGGAAGATGGCGCGGTGCTTCTCCTCGAGCGCCTTGAACTCCCGCAGCTCGGCGACCATCGATGGCGCCGTCAGGCGAGCCATGACGATCTGGCCGGCGTAGATGTGGATGGCACCGTTCTCACCGGCGTGGTTCACCTTGAGGATGCGGCTTCCCAGATCGGTGTGGTCGGCGGGCTCGATGCGGTTCTCCTGCCGCTCACGCATGCCGAACACGGCGCTCGAGCCGACGTCGTTGAACATCAAGGAAACAACCTTCGCCCATGCGACCTCCCCAGGTGCAGTTCCGATTCCGTGACCAGGCCTGACTCTACGGCATTCCCGGACCTCACAGCGCTGCCCCCAAGGCATCGCTCTCCCCCACCCGTGCGGGCGCGCCAAACCCCGGATCAGCCCTTGTCGGGCTTGCACGGCACACTGAAGTCGACGTGGTAGTGCTCGTCATGGCGAACCCACGGCGTGCCCTTCATGAACGGCAGCGTCTTCTGAAGGTGCGGCCCGCGCGCCGTGGCGAACAGCTGGGGCAGATAGGCCGGGTCCAGGATGACCAGCGAGAGGCCCGAGCCCTTCGCGCGGGCCGCCTGCTGCAGCTGGTACAGATGCTCCGCCAACGCGGGGAAATCGATCGTGTACTCGCCGTACCGGCCCGACTTGTCGAACTCGATGTCGTAGCCGAGCTTGTTCGTGAGGCCCGTCGGCAGCGGCACGGACTTGTCCTCAGCATTGCGCACCGGGACGAAGAAGTCCACGGAGAGGCCGTTCTGGTGCGTGCGGTGCGGGCGCAGGCGGCCACCGGAAGACCACCCCGTTTCGCCGTACACGTAGGTGGCCAGCGGCTGCGCCTTCGCCAGCTCGCCATACGCCGTCAGCACGATGTCGGCGACCTTCGAGTGGACGTGGGTGCGGCCCGCGGCAGTCCCCAGGGCGCTGTACGCGGTGAAGTTCGGGCCCGAGGTGGGCAGCTTGACGCTGTTCTCGATGCGGCCGTCGCCCACGGTGCCGTAGCACTGGCTCTCCCCGGCCCAGGCCGGACTGGAGAGGATGCCGAATGAGCCGAGCAGAAGCAGCGCGTGTCGCGCCATCGACGGGCTCACGGAGAAATCTTGAAGGTGAGCCGGTTGCCGCTGCAGGTGACGTGCAGCGTGTCGTCGAGCCGCTGGATCTCCGTCCACAGCTCCAACCGCGCCCCCTCCCGCGACAGCTCGATGCTCGTGTCGCCGACGACCCTGTACGCCCAAATCGGCGCGCAGACCGGTCCGTTCCTCATGCCGATCGTCACGGACACGGACCCGTCCGGACCGAACCGGTATTGGCCCACGGTCGTCTCCGAGACGAGTTCGAGGGTGCAGCCTGTCGGAACCACGGTGATCATGGACATCATTCCTCGATGAAGGTCAGACCCAGGCTTCGGCAAGGAGATCACCGTCGAACGAGTAGGCCCGGACTTTCAATGTACCCGCCCGCCGGATGAAGCTTGCGACGTATCCGCTCCATTGAAGCTCGCTGTTGCAGCGTTCATGCAGCAAGGCGGGCACGAGCTTTCTGCCATCGATGTCCAGGGCCACCCACCGGGTGGACCCACACTGGAGGCAACGCCCCGGCTTCGTTCGATTCGAGAGCTGCTCGAAGAGGAACTTCTGCTGCTCGATTGACAGCTGCAGCAGTTCATCGTCGATGTACGGCTTCTCGTCGGCGTCTCGCCTCGTGAAGGCCGCCGCCTTCATGAACTCGTCCACCGAGGGAATCCGCTCCACCAGGCTGAATCGATCGCAGTCGATGCACCACGCCCTGCGGCGAAGCACGCCATGGAATGCCGGCGACTCCCACAGGTTCGGCGCGGTCAGGTCGAGGTCGCCGGTGGTGTAGACGCAATGCTCCTCCAGCGGGAGCACGAACGTCTCGCTGCAGCCGGTGCACTTGAGTGTTTCTCCGGTGTGGAACATGGCGTCAGGCGAACGGGTCGGCGAGCTTCTGCATCATCTCCGAGACCTCCAGGACGATCTCTCTCAGACAAGGCGCCACTTGCTGCCGCACCTGACGGGTTGGCCGGCTTCGGGGACGTACGCCAGCTTCTCCGACTCCGTCGTCGTCCGTCATGGAATGCGTGTGCCGGCGTGTCGAACATAGTAGTTGTCGAACTCGGCCTGCTCGAAGAGGACGAACCCGTGCCGCACGTAGAACCGGTTCGAGTCACTCTCGCGAAGCGCTCCCACACGCACGGGGCAGCGGAGGCCGTCCGCCTGCGAAAACACGTCCGCAAGCACGCGCGCCCCCACACCCTGGCCTTGGTGACCGGGTTTGACGTAGAGGTGGTCCAGCCACAGCCCGCCCGCCTCCGACTTGACGACGAAGAAGCCGACCTTCTTCCCGGCCAACAGGATGTGGCGGGTCTGTTTCGGTGAGAACCCCGAAAGGAACCGCGCCCTGGCTCGCTGCGCATCGAACCTGCCGATGCGCTCCAGACTCTCCTGCATGGCTTCGACCCGGAGGGACGCGAGGTCCTCGCCGTCGGATGGCAGTGCGTTCTGAAAGGTCACTTCAACCACGGCTTCTCCCGGACTTTCAGCGACTCGGCGTCTGACGAGAAACCGAACAGGCTCGTCAGGCAGCAACCGCCTGCGAAACGGCTGCAGTGACCAGCGCAGCGAACAACCACGCGGCAACACGCTTGAACAACGCGACGTCGACTGCCCCTTCGCTGGAGATCTGGCGCTGCCCGCCCCCCACGACGAAGGCGTGGGCTGGCGCCGCAACGACCACGAGAAAGGCGGCGACCAGAAGCATGCTGTCGGCCGCCAGCCAGCGCCAGAGCACCGGCATGACGATTCCGGCGAACGCGCCGGCCGCAGCGGCCGTGAGGGGTGTGGGCTTGATCTTCACATGACCCCGCGTGCTGGTCCTGGTGCCATCATCGAGAGCACCATTGCTCCTCGCAGGGGATGCCATCCCTGTCGCCGTCCATCTTCGGATCCGGGCAGTTCGCAAGGAAGTACTTCGCCTCGTCGCACGACCTCATCTGGGAGCAATACTGCCGCCCGTCGCAGCTGAAACGTCCCGGCGTGGCCGCTGTCGCGGCAGCGCTCGGCGTGCGGGTTCCAGTTGCGGCGGATGCCGCCGCAGCACGCTTCTTCTTCTCCGCGGCATTCAGTTCTTCGAGCGTCGGTTCCTTGCGGGGCTGGGTCGACCCACACGGGGCCTGCTGATAGGTCACCGTGCCATCGACGACGCACTTGTGCATCGGTGCGGCCTCGGCCCTGAACCCCGCGACCAACAAAACTGCGACCATGAGCAGCGATGAGACTTTGGGCATTTCGGCTTTTCTGAGGTTTCGGATGAGAGACGGTGCTCGCAATGTACCGAACGGAAGGCTACAGCACACGGCGGAACCGCCCTGAACGCTCCGATGGTGCGTGACGTTGGACACGGACTGCGCGACGACCTGCTGCCGTCGACACCCGACGCACGGATCGGACGCCGGTTCTCTCACGGCGCCTCTTGATCGCAAAGCTCGGTTCGCCGGATGACACTGGCTGGCTTCAGAAGCGCGCCAGGTGCCACCACGGCGTTCGCACCGATGCGACTGCGGTCACCGACGAGTGCGCCGAACTTGTCGACGCCGGATGGATGCAATCCGGACTCGAGCCTCACCAGGATCTGCTTGTTCTCCCGCTCGTTCCGGTAGTTGCAGATGATGCTCCCCGCCTCGAGGTTCACGCCGGAGCCGAGCACCGAATCGCCCACGAAGTTGAAGTGCGCGAGCTTGCTTCCCGAAAAGACGAATGAGGACTTGAGCTCCGAGCCCGGGCCGAAGATGCAGCTCTCGGCAATCCAGCAGCCACCGCGAAGGTATGCGCCCGCCGCGACGAAGCAGCGCGCGCCGACGACCAGCGGCCCCTTCAGCACCGCCCCGGCTTCAATCGTCGCGGTCTTGTGGACTGCGATGCCGTCTGCGATGTCGTACTCATGGCTGGAAAGATGCTTCACGACGGAACGAACGATCTCCTCCGACTGCGACGTGAGCTCCCACGGCTCGAGGCCTTGCCACGAAGAGAGAACGGAGGCACCGAAGTCGGCGATGTGGTTGGGGATGGAGACAAGGGTCGGCATGGTGGGGGTCTGGCGACTGACGTTGATGATGAGAGACGGCGCGCGGCGCTCCGGGTCACGTCTCAGTACTTGGCAAGCGCTGCCTTCATTTCTGCCCGGGTGCGATCAACACACGCCTGGTAGGCCTTCCCGGCCTCGGGCGGATCGGGCTTGTTGACGGCTCCTCCGGCCACGGTCTTCTCGAAGAAGCACAGCGCCCCTTGATGGTCTCGCCACGAGCGCCGCAGCCGAGCCAGCGCAAGAATCATGGTCTTGTTGCCGGTGTACTTGGATTCCAGGCGGTTGATCTCGACGTCGACATCGTCTTCGATGGGGCTCGCGGGAGCGGAGGACGTGAGGGTGATGGCGAGCAACGCCACGCAGAGCCACGGGACGTTGACGGTTGGCATGGGCATTCTCCGGGCAAGATCAGACCGCAGCATCGGAAAGTCCAGCAACGGCGGCCTCGCTGGCCAACCGGGACATGCGCTCACCGGACAGCCGATGGCTGAGCCGTTCAGACTGGCGCTCGGCTCCGAGGCCTTCGTAGAAGGCGATTCCCCGATGGTTGGCTGCGTCGACAGGCCAGTCGATTCGGCAGCAACCGTGCTCAAGTGCGTGACGAGCGACCCATGACACCAGCGCTTTGCCAACGCCTCGACTCCTCGCCGCGGCACTCACGAAGAGTTCCTTGAGTGTGCATTGGCGAGACCGCTCCGGGTTGGATTCGACAAGCGAGTGAACGAAGAAGAAGGCCGCGAACCCGAGAACCTTGCCATCGTTTCCAGTCGCTGCGGCAAGAAGCAGAGGCGATGCCGGGGCGATGAGATTGTTGAAGAAGTGATCGCGGACGGCGTCCCGCCAGGCGGGGTCCGCTTCGTGGTAGTAGGCGTTCAGCTCGCAGAGCAAGTCGACCATGGACTCGTGCTGGTCTGGAGTGAGAAGAGCAATGCGCACCGGGGTCTCCCTGTTGCCAACGCTTCACTTGGGCAGGACCAGCAACTCGGCCCCGAGCAGATGCAGCAACTCCGCCCCGTTCGGCATCACCGTGATCGGGCCTCGCGGAACGACGCACTCGCAAGTGATGCGCGCCCCCGCAGAAGTCGCGGCCTTGAGGACGCGCCTTTCGTGCTGAACCATGCCCCAGAGCCAGACCAGGTGTTCGTTCAACGGGACCTCCGGACCGAGCTGTGAGCGGACCACCACGACACCCTTTTCCAGGATCGCGAACGGGATCTTTCCGCGAACGGTCTCGGCGTACGCCCCGGCGTCCAGCACCTTGAGTTCGACGCGTGTCATCGGGCACCTGACCCGATGCTGCCATCGTGGAAAGCATCGACGTTCCATTGATACGACGTCAGTTCAACCGAATCCACCCAATCCACGACGTTGAAATCCCGGTCGGCGAGTTGCTGCAAGAACTCGCGGAAGTTCGTCGCCAGCACCGCAAGACCCGGCTCGGAGCGCGCGAAGAAGACGATTCGGCCGTCGGTCGGCATGAACCCGTAGAAGCGTCCGAGGATGTCCTGGGCAAAGAGCACCGCGCCATCCAGGTGCCCTGGATCCAGCGCGTTGAACCATTCTGCCCGGCAACTCAACTCGTCGTCGATGTTGCAGAAACCAACGAGCGAAAGCCAGGCGCGCAGATCTGATGGCAATGCACATCCGATTCGCTGCTCCAGCGAAAGAAGCTCACGCTCGGACGGCAACACGCGCTGCGCAACGACGGGGCGTGTGCGAAACCACAGTTTTCGGCGAGCAAGAAGATAGCGGTCGGCGAGGTCTTGCATGGGAAATGCTTGGCGTTCCACTGGGGTGGGCAAACGCAGCAGGCGAATACCGCCGCCGCACATCCGCTCGACTGGTGGGTCAACCTGCACAGCGAAGTTGAGCGGCGCAGCCAGGCGCCGCGTTCGTTGGGGGTCAGGCGGCATCTTCTCCGCCCGCAGCGAGTTCGTACAGAACATCCGGGCATCGCTCTTCGTTCATGCTGCCGTCGCCGAACGCGACGGCGCGGAAGCCATGCCTCTCGTAGAAGCGGCGCGCCCCGGCATTGGCCTGGAACGAGTAGAGCCTGACCGGCCGAGCCAGGGACACAAGCCCATGTCGTAGGAGCAACGCACCAAGGCCCTTCCCCACAAAACCTGGCAGCACGTAGAGCTGGTCGATCCAGGACACTCCATCTGCTTGAGACGTGACCAACACACCGACCACGGCCGCGGAACTGCATGCGACAGTGACACCTCCGGATGGGATGAGCACGCCTTCAACCCATGTGCGGACTTCCGAAGCGCCATGCGCGATCGGTGCGTAAGGAATGAAGGCCTGTCTGGAAGCGATCAAAACTTCAGCGACTGCCGCGGCATCGCTCTTCATGGCCTTTCGCAGAATCGGCTTCATGCCGCCTCACACGCCTGAGTGGCGGGCCACCGCGGGCGGAGCCCGCCGTGGCCCGTCGGTTCGATGGATGGGTCGGACACAGACAGGATCATTGCACCACCAACGTCACCGGCCCGCGGTCGAGCAGCGCGAGCACACCGAACGCGCCCTGCCACCATTCCCAGCCAACCGGCAAAGCACCCAGCAACGCGAGAAGACCGAACGCCAGGAGGTGCGAGACGGCGAGCACGGCTGACACCTGCCAAGCTCTTCGACCGGACTCCAGAACCTTCGCGCGCCGATGAATGCATGACGTGGCAAGGCTCGTGAGAACAACCACTGAGGTGAACAGCGCGGCGAACCCGAAGCCCGCCACGACTGCGACCCCACCCGCGCCCATCAGCTCGCCGCAGACCCAACGATCAACGCCGCAATCGACGTCGGCGCTGATCACCCAGAAACAACAAACACTCGCCACGACGGCCAGCGTCAGCAGGACGACGAGTGTTGCTCGGGACGGACGCAGGTTCGGCATGCCAGAAACTCACTCGATCGAGCCTAACGTTCCGCGCGAACGGCGGGGCCGGGCTTGGCGCGACACGCCCGCTCGATGGCGGGGTCGGGTTCCCGCCTCGATGCGAACAGGCCTCGGACGAAAACGCAGCCTGCCAAGCAGAAATTCTTTGCACCGAGCACGGTGTAAACCCACGCCTTCTGCCAACGCCGCTGGACGACGAAAACGTGAAGGTGCCAGCTTTCACGCTTGCGAACCGACCGTCCGCTGTGGATCAACATGAACGCGTCGCGGTCTCCCACCGACTGCTCAGCCAGCGCCACGGCTTCCTGGAAGAAGAACGTCATCAGATCAAGCCGTTGATCGTCGCTTCCCTCGTCCGTCGACTCCGAACACAGAACAAAGCAGTGGCGCAACAACGGCAGACGGTAGCTCACCAGCACGCACCCGCGCTCCGCGTATCCAGCCGGAACTGAAACCTGTCGATTCAGCATGAAGCTGACCATGGCGTTCCTTCGACCTGAGGTTCGGCAGCAGAGGCGTCCGCCTGTGCGTCGCGCCAAACCACGAAGTGATTGTTTTCGGTGGACCCCATGGCGGTGATGAGTGCCTCGTTGTCGAAGCCTGGAAGCCGGCGCTGCATCGCGCTCAGCAAGTCTTGCACCCCGTCTGCCGCGCTGGGATAGACCACTCGAACCTCATCTCCTGCGTGAAGCCCCCAGAAGACGTCTTCTGCCATCGGTCCTTCGTCGGTCGTCGTGACGCCGACCGACGACAGGTCCCTCCACGCAACCGAGCGCGTCTCCCCGTTCGAGTACTTCGCCGTGATGGTCGTGTCAGTGAAGCTGACGACAACGTCGGCCGCCTCTGGGCGTGGGTACCAGGCTCGCCAGATGCTGACCGCGAAGAAGGCAGCGCTCGCGATGAACAGCGCGCCCTTCCAGGGACTCCTGATCTCAGCGCCTCCCACCAGGAACGGTGCGGCCAGGATCAAACAGACGATCATCCAGAGCAGGCTGCCCCAGGCGAATCGCCGTTTCATCGCGAGGCCCGACGTACTGCCTGCGCAGCGGGACGCAGCCGGCCACGTCCCCTGAGGCTCGCCTCATCGATCGCCGGGTTGGGCCGGCCAGCGAGCAAGCGCTGCGACCGTGGCGAACATGCGGGACTCTTTTCGGAGCTGGGCGCCCCAACGTGCAAACCACCTTCGACCATGCGACCTCCCCAGGTGCAGTTTCGCTTTGCTCGAACTCTACCTCAGTGTCTCGCCACAGCGATTCGCTCGCACCCGTCGGCGAAGGAGGAGCCATCCAACCAGCGAGAAGGCGCCACCGAACACGATCATGCTGAACACGCCGTCGAGTCGGTGCTCGGAGAACTCGCTCACGATGAGTGCCGGGGCAAACGGCGACCAGATCAGAAATTCTGGAAATCCACTGAAGGGAACATCCGCATGGCCGCCAAGATTTGCCCGCCTGACGTACATGACAAGAACTGCCCCAGCGACGACGTACGCCAGAAGCAGTTTTCCGGTGAAAAGCGAAATTCTCCGCATGCCCGACGGGCCTGACGTCCTCTCGATGGAAGGGTCAGGCGCCACTGCGGACCGCCTCGACATACCTGCGCGACACAAGCACGACGCACATCGCGAACGCCACGAGAACGGTCAGTGGCTGCACCACATGCGAGATGCTTTGCTCCCATGGAAAAGGGTCGCCGAAGTACAGCGGCAACAGGGTGGCGTTGACGACAACGTAGTGGGCAACACCAACGGCACCGCCAATCAACACGGGCGCACCGCGCTTGATGCGGCAGAGCAAGCTGATCAGGAACAGCGCTGAAGCCCACGACCACAGCATGTGCTGAGCGAACATGAAGCCTGCGGACGGATGGTCTGTCATGAGTTGCGCAGACCGCTTCCCGTACTGCCAGACGTGCCACCTGTTAGCGCCGGAGCAATACTGACCCACCCCGTCGAAGTAAAACTGACCCACCTGGGAGAGGATGGCGGCTTTGCCAGGGCCGTCGATGTTGACCCAGGAGCAAGCAGTGGAGATACGTG
>Ga0079104_1000527_pt1 | contig 40639 bp, 36 predicted proteins | sample MedtruBG_FD_76829 | JGI IMG/M metagenome (GOLD analysis project Ga0079104, IMG submission 76829) | Root nodule microbial communities of legume samples collected from California, USA - Medicago truncatula BG | ecosystem: Host-associated > Plants > Roots > Nodule | place: USA: California...
GACCGCTTTATGTCTGAAGCGCGTGCGCTGACGAACCTGGTGGGCAACGGCGTGGCGACTATCGTGGTGGCGAAATGGGTGAAAGAACTCGACCCGCAGCAGCTGGACGATACGCTCAATAACCGCGCACCTCGTGACAAGGCTCAAGAAATTTCCTCATAATCCCGCGACTTATCCCCCGAATATGCCCGTAGTCGCTTGATGGACTACGGGCTCCTGCGCATAATTGACCATATTTTTCGTTGAGCGTGTGACATTTCAAAAAATGCACGGTCTAAACGACGTAATTAACTCATAAAAACGACCATGAGTTGTCTTTGTTACTCATAATGTTGTGGTGCAGGCAACGCACATGCAGCGCGAAGTATGATGAGTAAATAACCAGGATTGTTGATTCAGGGGCTTAAATGCAGGGCACAAAAATTCGACTCATAGCGGGCGGAATGCTGATGGTAGCAGCCGCAGGCTATGCGCAAGCAGAAGCGCTCCAGCCGGACCCGGCATGGCAACAGGGAACACTGGCTAACGGATTTCAATGGCAGGTTCTGGCCACCCCGCAGCGCCCGAGCGACAGGGTAGAAATCCGCCTTCAGGTCAATATTGGTTCTCTGAGTGAAAGCACGCAGCAGGCGGGCTTCAGCCACTTTATTCCACGTCTGGCGCTCTCGCAGAGCGGCAGTCTACCCACGATGCAGGCCCGTTCACTGTGGCAGCAGGGCATCGACCCGCAGCACCCCATGCCGCCGGCCATCGTCTCCTACGATTACACCCTTTTCAGCCTGAGCTTGCCGAACAACCGCAACGACTTGCTGAAAGAGGCGCTGACCTGGCTGTCTGATTCCAGCGGCAAACTCAATATCACCCCGGAAGCCGTGAATCACGCGCTCGGTGGCGAAGATATGGTGATGACCTGGCCGCAGGACCCTAAAGAGGGCTGGTGGCGCTATCGCCTGAAAGGCTCGACCATGTTGGGCCACGATCCGGCAGAACCGCTGAAACAGCCGATTGATACCGAACAGCTGAAAAGCTTCTACCAGAAGTGGTATACCCCGGATGCGATGACCCTGATTGTGGTCGGCAACGTGGATAACCGCAGCGTGGGTGAGCAAATCAATAAAATCTTTGGCGGCCTGAAAGGCAAACGCGAAACCCCGGCGGCAGTGCCGACGCTGGCTCCGCTTCCACCCACGCCGGTCAGCATCATGACCGACGCGGTGCCACAGGACCGACTCTCGATCATGTGGGACACGCCGTGGGCACCGATTCGTGAATCCGCCGCGTTGCAGCGCTACTGGCGTGCCGACCTGGCGCGTGAAGCGCTGTTCTGGCATGTGCAGCAGATCCTGAGCAAAAGTAATGTCAAAGATATCGGTATTGGCTTCGATTGTCGGGTGCTGTATCTGCGCGGTCAGTGCGCCATCAACGTGGATTCTCCGAATGACAAACTGAACGCCAATCTTGGCCTGGTGGCAAAAGAGCTGGCGAAAGTGCGTGAGGAAGGCCTGACCCAGGAAGAGTTTAATGCGTTGATTGCGCAGAAAAACCTCGAACTGCAGAAGCTGTTTGCGACCTACGCGCGTACCGATACCAATCTGCTGATCAGCCAGCGTATGCGTGCGCTGCAAAACCAGGTGGTGGATATCGCGCCGGAGCAGTATCAGAAACTGCGTCAGGAATTCCTGAGCTCTCTGACCGTTGAAGGTCTGAATCAGGATCTGCGTCAGCAGCTGTCACAGGATATGGCGTTGATTCTCCAGCAGCCGAAAGGCGAGCCGGAATACAACATGAAGGATCTGCAAGAAACGTGGAACAAACTGATGGTGCCAACGACCTCACCGGCCCCTGTGGCCAGTGACGATCACCAGGACGTCACGGATATTCCACCGGGCCAGTAAAGCAGTGAAGGGGTGAGGGCTGATGCCCTCACCCTAAATCATCACGCAGGCATGGCGTCACGGGGAATGATCGCCCCGCGATACTGAATCACGGTGCTTGCGGTCAAATGCCCACGCTGTGCCGCTGCTTGTGTATCACCGCCGGTCAAACGTACCGCCAGATAACCCGCGCTGAACGAATCACCCGCCGCGGTGGTATCGACCACTTTCTCTTTCGGCAATTTCACCGCAGGCACATCCACCACGCCTTCTTCGGCCAGCGACACCAGGCAAGAATCCGCCCCGCGCTTAATCACCACTTCATGCACACCTGCGGCGTGCGTGCGGGCCATCACCTCTTCGACCGGCTTTTCGCCCCACAGTGCGTCTTCGTCGTCGAGCGTCAGGAACGCGATATCGGTGCAGCCCAGCATCTGCTGATAAACCTGCTGCGTCTCTTCGCGGCTGGCCCACAGGCGTGGCCGATAGTTGTTATCGAAAATGACTTTCCCGCCGTTGGCACGGCATTCGTGCAGCAGAGAGAACACCTTCTCACGGCTGGCCGGGCTCAGAATGGCGAGGCTAATGCCGCTCAAATAGAGATAGTCGAAGGTCGCCAATTCTTCACAAATCGCCGCCGACTGCTCGCTCTCGAGCCAGAATTTAGCCGCCGCTTCATTACGCCAGTAGTAGAACGTGCGCTCGCCAGTGTCATCGGTTTCGATGTAATACAGGCCAGGCATCCGGTTTTCCATGCGCTGAATCAGGCGGGTATCGACGTTCTCACCTTGCCAGGCGTCCAGCATCTGCTGGCTGAAACTGTCGGTACCAAGCGCGGTGATATAGCTCACCTGCAAATCTGCGGGTGCTACCTGGCGTGCGATGTACACGGAGGTATTCAGGGTATCGCCGCCAAAACCACGGTTTACCGCAGAGCCTTTCTCTGACAGCTCAATCATGCATTCGCCAATCACGGCAATTTTTTTAGACATAGTCGTCAAGCCTTCCCGAAATCAAAAAAATTGCCGTAAGTGTGCGCTGAGGGGGGGAACGGGTCAACAATATTAAAACAACGTTCCATTATTTTTTTGAACTGACGCGGATTCTCTTTCAATCCTCGATGCACAGAAACACAAAATGCCGGCCGTTGAACATAAAGTTCTCACTTTCAGCGCCGATAACCCAATGACGAGTTGCGACAGATTCCCCCATTAACAGGACAGCTGAGATGAAGTTAAAGCAGGTTATCCAGCGGCTAAGCATTCCCGATGCAGGCATTGAAGGCCTACAGGAGCGGCGCTATTGGCTGGAGTGTGAGCGTGCTTATACTTACCAGCCGATCTATAAAACCGATGGTTGCCTGATGGCAGTCGAAGTGCTGACCGTGGTGACGCACCCGGAGCACCCAGGACAGCGCATTGCCCCCGATCGCTATTTTGCGGAGGTAGCGGTGCGTCAGCGGATCGATGTCATCAAAGAACAATTGGCGACACTCACGGCGAAGCGCGCGTTTTTCGCTGACAACGGGATATTGGCCTCGGTAAACGTCGATGGCCCGACGCTGATGGCGATGCGTCAGGACCCGGTATTGATGGCGCAAATAGAAGATATTCCCTGGCTGCGTTTCGAGCTGGTGGAGCACATTCGTCTACCGCAGGATTCTTCCTTCGCTTCGCTGTGCGAATTTGGTCCGCTGTGGCTCGATGATTTCGGCACCGGGATGGCAAACTTTTCGGCATTGAGTGAAGTGCGCTACGACTACATCAAAGTGGCCCGTGACCTGTTCATCATGCTGCGTAAAACCCCGGAAGGGCGTAATCTTTTTGAGTTGCTTATTCAGCTAATGAATCGTTATTGCCAGGGCGTGATCGTCGAAGGCGTCGAGACGCTGGAAGAGTGGCGTGACGTCCAGCAATCCCCGGCCCATGCGGCCCAGGGTTATTTCCTGTCACGTCCGGTGCCGATGTCGACCCTCGAAGAAGTGATGCTCAATCTGGCCTGATCGGCGGTTTTTTCTGTCAGCCTCAACTATATTCATGAATGGTGAGGCAAAACAGGAACGTTAACGGCATGACTAAAACCAGCAAAGTCATCACTTTTTCATTTGCGACGCTTGTGGTGTTGATCGTCGTACTGCTAATCGTAATTGCAAATTTCGACTGGAATCGACTCAAGCCAACTATCAATAAAAAAGTCACGGCGGAACTGAACCGGCCCTTCGCCATTCGAGGCGATCTCGGCGTGGTCTGGGAGCGCCAGCCCAGCGAAACCGGCTGGCGAAGCTGGGTGCCCTGGCCGCACGTTCACGCCGATGACATTATTCTTGGCAACCCGCCGGACATTCCTGAAATCACGATGGTGCACCTGCCGCGCGTGGAGGCCACGCTCGCTCCGCTGGCGCTGCTGACCAAAACCGTGTACCTGCCGTGGATCAAGCTGGTTCAGCCGGATGCGCGCCTGATTCGTCTCTCGGAAAAAAACAATAACTGGACCTTTAACCTGGCGTCTGCCGACGGCTCGCAAAAAAATGCGCAGCCGTCCGCGTGGTCATTCCGCCTTGATAACGTGCTGTTCGATCGCGGGCGGATCAACGTGGATGATAAGGTCAGCAAAGCCGATATCGAGATCTTCGTTGATCCGCTGGGCAAGCCGCTGGCGTTCAGCGAAGTGACGGGGGATAAGGGCAAAAGCGACGGGCCGAAGCCGGGGGATTATGTGTTTGGCCTGAAGGCGAAAGGGCGCTACAACGGCCAGCCGCTCACCGGAACCGGGAAAATTGGCGGCATGCTGGCGCTGCGAAGCGAAGGCACACCGTTCCCGGTGCAGGCCGATTTCCACTCCGGCAACACGCGGGTGGCGTTTAGCGGCACGGTGAACGACCCAATGAAAATGGGCGGCGTGGATTTAAAGCTGAAGTTTTCCGGCGATTCACTCGGCCAACTGTATGACCTCACCGGCGTTCTGTTACCAGACACGCCGCCGTTTGAAACGGACGGACATCTGGTGGCGAAAATCGACACCGAAAAAGGCTCGGTCTTTGATTATCGCAACTTTAATGGGCGTATCGGCGACAGCGACATTCACGGCACGCTGAAATACAGCACCAGCAAGCCGCGTCCGAAACTGGAAGGCGACATGGAGTCGAAACAGCTGCGGCTGGCGGATTTAGGGCCGCTGATTGGCGTCGACTCCGGCAAAGGCACCAAAACTAAAGAGGTGCAAAAGGATGCTCAGCCTTCCGGCAAAGTGCTGCCGCACGAGCGTTTCGAAACCGATAAATGGGACGTGATGGACGCCGATGTGCGCTTCAAAGGCGGTCATATCGAGCACGGCAGCACGCTGCCACTGAATAATCTCAGTACCCATGTGATTCTCAAGCGCGGCGACCTGCGCCTGGAGCCGCTGAAATTTGGCATGGCCAACGGCACCATCAACGCCAATATTCATCTTGCCGGGAATAAAAAACCGATGCAGGGCGAGGCGGATATTCAGGCCAGACGGCTGCGGCTCAAAGAGCTGATGCCGAATGTCGAACTGATGCAGAAGACTATTGGTGAAATGAACGGCGACGCGAAGCTGCGCGGTACGGGGAATTCAGTCGCCGCACTGCTCGGCTCGAGCGACGGTAACCTGAAACTGCTGATGAACGACGGGGTAGTCAGCCGCAATCTAATGGAAATTCTTGGCCTCAACGTGGGGAATTTTATCATCGGGCAGATTTTCGGTGACGACGAAGTGCGGGTGAACTGCGCAGCGGCCAACGTCAATATCAGCCACGGTGTCGCGCGGCCGCAGATCCTTGCCTTTGATACTGAAAACGCGCTGATTAACGTCACGGGCTCGGCGAGTTTCGCCTCTGAGCAACTGGATTTGACCATCGATCCGGAAAGTAAGGGGATTCGTATTATTACCCTGCGTTCACCGCTTTATGTGCGCGGCACCTTCAAGAATCCGGATTACGGCGTGAAGCCTGGGCCGCTGATTGTGCGCGGTGCGGTGGCGGCTGCGCTGGCGACGCTGGTGACACCTGCGGCTGCACTGCTGGCGTTGATTTCACCGTCGGAAGGCGATGCGAATCAATGCCATGTGATTTTGTCGCAGATGCGGAAGTAATGAGCGCGCGGTTCCCCTCTCCCTAGCCCTCTCCCACAGGGAGAGGGAACTATCGAGGAGTGTCGGTTTTCTCCCTCTCCCCGTGGGAGAGGGCCGGGGAGAGGGCATCAGGCAGGAACAAACTTACAGCGACTGATTCCGTGTCTCGTGCGTCAGCACCAGCGCAATCAGCGTCAGGGCCGCCATCGACGCCAGGTAGTAACCCACGTACGCCAGACCGTAAGTCCCGGTCAGCCACGCAGCGATGTACGGCGCCACGGACGCACCCAGAATCGACGACACGTTATACGAGAACGACGCCCCGGTGTAACGCACTTCGGTCGGGAACAGCTCCGGCAGCAGCGCGCCCATTGGGCCAAATGTCAGGCCCATCAGGCTCAGACCCAGCAGCAAATACGCCATAATCAGCATCGGGTTGCCCGAGCCCAGCAGCGGCTGGAACACGAACAGGCCAAACAGAATAATCAGGGTTGTAATGGTGATCATGCTCTTACGACGACCAAAGCGGTCAGCCAGCAGGCCAGCAATCGGCACCATCACGCCAAAACCAATCACCGCCATCATCAGCATCCACAGCACTTCATTGCGCGGCAGGCCCAGACCGTGCGGCGCCGCAGCGGTGCTGTAGGTCATTGAATAAACGGTCATGATGTAGAACAGGGTATAGGTCGCCAGCATGATAAAGGTGCCGAGTATGGTCACCCGCAGATGCTTGCTGAGCAGCGTGCCCATCGGCACTTTCACCTGTTTCCCGGCGGCAGCGACTTTGGCGAACACCGGCGTTTCGTGCAGAGAAACACGGACGTACAGCCCGATAATTACCAGCACCGCAGAGAAGATAAACGGCACACGCCAACCCCAACTCATGAACTGTTCATCGGTCAGCAGCCAGGAGAGCAACAGGAAGGTACCGTTGGCAAAGAAGAAGCCAATCGGCGCGCCCAGCTGTGGGAATGAACCATACAGCGCACGCTTTTTCGGTGGCGCGTTCTCCGTCGCCAGCAGCGCCGCGCCGCCCCATTCACCGCCCAGGCCGAGGCCCTGACCAAAACGCGCCAGCGCCAGCAGCACCGGAGCCAGAATACCAATGGTGTCGTAGCTCGGCAGTAAACCGATAACCACAGTAGAAATCCCCATCGTCAGCAGCGACGCAACCAGCGTCACTTTACGACCGACGCGGTCGCCAAAGTGGCCGAACAGTGCCGAGCCAATCGGACGGGCCACAAACGCGATGGCGAACGTCGCAAGGGATTGCAGCGTTGCCGCCGCCGGATCGCCTTGCGGGAAGAAAATATGGGGGAACACGATAACCGCTGCGGTGGCGTAAATGTAAAAGTCGAAGAACTCAATGGCGGTGCCAATGAGTGACGCGACGACCACTTTATTCCGCGAGTTGACCGGGGCGATGTCCTGCTGAGTATCGAGTGTTGTGGCAGCTGATTGCATAATCTTTTCTTATTTTTAGGCGAACGAACGGCCATATTACGCACAGCAAAAGCGACATTTCAATGTGTAACAAGGTGGGCGGCTGGGTGAAAAACAGGCAAAAAGCGGATAATTTTCGGGCCAGCGAAATCACGTCTATGAAATGCTTCACACAATTCGATAATAAGTGAATATCACTGCTTTTAGGTTAAATAAAAGTTACCAACTGGATTTATCGACTAGAAATGGAAATCGGGCTGATATTTCAGCCCGATAAGCGTATCAGTGGTGCGTTTTGCCCGGCATCCGCCGGTCATCTTTGTATTCGGCGGTGGCAATCCACGCGGCGCAGAACAGCGTCAGGCGGGCGAAGAAGTAGAAAAACGCCATGATCCCGAGCACCGAGCCAAATGCCGCGCCGGACGGGGATTTCACCAGCGCAGGCAGCGTCCAGGTCATGATGATTTTAATCACTTCAAAGCCGATGGCGGCAATAAAGGTGCCGCGAATCAGCGCTTTTCGGCGCGGGCGATGGCGCGGAAGTCGCCAAAAAATCCAGAAGAACAACAGATAGTTGGCGAGAATCGAAATCGCGAGGCCGATAACGCGCCACGTCGGTTTCAGCCATTCAACCGAGTCCAGATACAGCGCGGAGATGATCATCTGCTGCGCGGCCCCGGCGACGGAGGTAATCGACAGCGTGACAATCAGCGCTACCAGCAGGCCAATCAGCGACACAAAATCGCGGAAGTATTTAACCCAGAATTTCTCCTGGTCCTGCGGCGAGCGTTCCCACACGTCGCGCGACTGGGCGCGAATGGCCTCGCGCAAATTACCCATCCAGTTTATTCCGGAATACAGCGCCACCAGAAGACCGACAATCCCGACGGTGGTTCGCTGCTGAACCGCCGTACTGATGGTGTTTTTCAGCGTGGCGGCAAGGGTCGGGTCGCTGACGTTGACCAGAATCTTATCGAAAATATCCTGCAGCAGCGTCGGGTGCGAGGCGAGGATAAACCCGGCTGCGGCAAACGACACCATCAGGATCGGGATCATCGACAGAAACGAGAAGTAGGTAATCGCCGCGCCAAACTGATTGCCCAGGCGATCGTTAAAGCGCTCGGCGGCGCGAATCAAATGGGCGATAAACGGCTGGCGCTGCACTTTTTTTGCGGTGCCGGTGGCTTTGTTCAGCGCACCGCTGGCTCGCTGTTTGATGCCCGAAGCGGAAGGGTCATCGGTCTCCATTTTCCTGACGGGATCGTATTCCAGATCCTGAGTAGGGCGTTTTGCGTCGTTATCCGGCGTCATCAGGTAGTTATTCCTTCTTTTTACAACATAAACGAAATTATAGCCGAACCTCACGGCTATCAATCAACGTAGCTTTTCAGCACGTCGGTTAACCACTCCATAAACAGATGTACGCGGCGGGAAAGGTTGCGGCGATGCGGGTAAATCAGCGATACCGGCATCGGCTCGGCGCGGTAGTGCGGCAGGATTTCGACCAGTTTTCCGCTGCGCAGGGCGTCCTTCACGCCGATGCGCGGCACCTGAATAATTCCCAGCCCGGCGAGGCAGGCCGCGTGATAGGTTTCGGTGCTGTTAACCGTCAAAATGCCGCCGGTTTTAAGCCAGCGAATTTGATTATCGGTATTGAGCTCAAAGCCCTGCGGGCGCACGCCGAGGCTGGTGGCGTAGTGCACCATCGCATGGCCTGCCAGATCGTCGAGAGTTTCCGGGTAGCCAAAACGTTCCAGATAATTAGGGCTGGCGCAGTTAATTACGGTCAGTTTGCCGATCGGCCGTGCCACTAATCCGGAATCTTTCAGCGTGCCGACGCGTACCACGCAGTCGAATCCTTCCCGAATCACATCCACCAGGCGGTCGCTGCTGCTCAGCTCCAGTTCGATACCGGGATACTGTTGCAGGAACGCGGGCAGTTTTGGAATGACTAAATTTCGAGCAACGCCAACTGGCATGTCGACCCGTAGTCGTCCGCTGATGCTGGTGGGGTCATGCTGGAACATGCCGTCGAGTTCATCGAGGTTGCTGAGCAAATCTTTTGCGCGTTCGTAATAGACCATCCCATCCTGCGTAAGCTGCACCCGGCGGGTGGTGCGGTGTAAAAGGCGAACGCCCAGCAGGTTTTCCAGCGCCTGGATTTGACGCGATACGCTACCTTTTGGAAGGCCGAGCGTGTCAGCCGCGCGCGAAAAACTCTCCAGTTCTGCGACGCGAATGAACAGCTGCATTGCGTGAATTTTATCCATAGGTAGCGGCCTTTGTTGTTCTCAGTGAAACAATGAAACGTAATTTCGTATCTTTATTGATTATACACAACCTAATAAGCTCTCTCTCACTGTTCTCCTGTCTGAAATGAGGTTGGTTATGACACAACGTATCGCTTTGATCACTGGCGCAAGCCGTGGGCTGGGAAAAAACGCGGCGCTGAAGCTGGCGGCGAAAGGAATTGATATTCTGCTGACGTACAACAGCAATCAGCAGGAAGCACAAAAAGTTGTCGCGGAAATTGAGGCACTTGGCGTGAAAGCCGCAGCATTGCAGCTGAACGTCGCCGAAGTGTCGGGTTTCGAGACATTCGCTCAACAGGTTCAGCAGCAGCTGCAACAAACGTGGCAGCGTGACACCTTTGATTATTTAGTGAACAACGCCGGGATCGGTTTGTACGGTGCGTTTGCCGAGACCAGCGAAGCGGTGTTTGACGAGCTAATGAACATCCACTTTAAAGGCCCGTTCTTCCTGACTCAGCAGCTCCTGCCGCTCATTCAGGATGGCGGCCGGATCCTGAACGTGTCGTCTGGACTGGCGCGTTTCGCGCTGCCGGGCTTTGCAGCTTACGCCTCAATGAAAGGCGCGATGGAAGTGCTGACGCGCTATCAGGCGAAAGAGCTGGGGGCGCGCGGTATTTCGGTCAACATTATTGCCCCGGGTGCGATTGAAACCGACTTCGGCGGCGGACGCGTGCGTGATAACGCGGAAATGAATCAGTACGTTGCATCCCAGACGGCACTCGGCCGGGCGGGCCTGCCGGATGATATCGGCGGTGCGATTGCCGCGCTGCTCAGCGATGAGCTGGGCTGGATGAACGCGCAGCGCATTGAAGTTTCGGGCGGGATGTTCCTGTAAGCCAGACCCTCTCCCTAAAAGGGAGAGGGGCATTGATACTCGTGACGTAATAATCCCAGCACCCAATCGTTGTGCCATTTCCCACCAATCAGAAAGCTTTCCCGCAATTCCCCTTCCAACACAAAACCCGCTTTCTCCAGCACCCGGCGCGAAGCGCTATTCCCCACGGTGACCGTGGCGATGAGCCGCCGTATCTCGCCGGTAGTAAACGCAAAATCACACACCGCACGCAGCGATTCCGTGGCGAACCCTCTGCCGTGCGCCTCGGGTGCAAATAAGAAACCCACTTCCGCGCAGTCCGGCTCCCGGTGAATATACCCGGTCAAGCCCACGGGCATGCCCGTTGCCGTCTCCCGAACCAGCAGGCACAGCCAGTGTTCGGCTCCCGGCGTCCACGGCGGCAACCGCGATTCAAATGCTTCTCGGATCTCACCTTCCGGCCGTGAATCATCCACGTAGCGCATCACCTCTGGGTTCTGCTCCAAGGCCAAAAAGAAGGGCCAGTCTGCTTCGGAAAGCGATTCAGCACTCAATCTGGGCGTCACGATTTTTACCATCGTATTTACTCCGGGTACTTTTATCGGTTTATAGACGGATTAGCACACATCACACTGATGTAATCTCATTTCTAACTTGCTAAAAACAAAAATAAAACCCCGTTATTTTTGGGGATACTGATGTCCTCTGAGAAGGAAAACAGATGCACACTGCATCGCACTATTCCGGTGACCAGTTTGAGCACTGCCTGGGCGTGATCCGCCAGGCGGCGAGCGAGATCCTCTCGCTGCTGAATGTCCACGGCGCTGACGCGAAAGATCCGCGCTGGTTTCTCGAGCAGCTCGAGCAGGCCCGGCTGAATCTGGGCGGCTGGGCGAACGTGGCGCGGCGGCTCAATCTCAATGATGCGCAGATTAGCGATTTCACCTTGCAGCTGCGCCATTTGCAACAGGTGCTCCCGGTCTATGAACGCGGGCAGGCGGTGACCGATAACCAGATGATTGCGGCGTTGCGTTTCGTCGCCGCGCTGGAATTTGTGCGCCAGCAGCAGCCGCGTCTTAAATTTGATTCGCTGCCCGGCGAGGACGGCGATATGCATCAGGAGCAGGCCCAGCGGCAGCTGCGCGCCCTGACGCTGACGCTCAAAGCGCTGATTAGCCAGGCTTTCCCCGATGCTACACGCCTGAATGATTCCCTCAAGTTGCAGTTCGGCGCGGACAGCGTTCGTCGATGGCTGGCGAACAGCGACGCCGGGGATATTCTGTCGGGCATGTTGTTCAGCGATGTAGCCCTGCTGATCGTCGATAAAAAAGCCTTTGCTCGTCATTACTCGACGCTGTTTAACGCCGCGTCGGCGCTGACGTTTCTGGCGGAACAGCGCGTCACGCTGCATGCGTTTCTGGAAGATTGCCGGGTGATGCGGAACGCCGTCCTTGCCCACCGTCCGTTGACGACGACCGAAATGGTGCTGCTCGATAACTATCTGCGCCAGATTGCCAGCCCGGTTCAGCGCGCGTTTGAACAGGGCCGCACGCGGGTGAATCCGGCGTCTTTTATGGCGGTGGACAGCAACGAGTTACACCATTTCTGGGAGAATGCTCGCAGTAAAGACCGGGCGCTGGGCGGCGATGTGTCGCCAGTTCGAGAGAATATCGAACCGCCGAAAAAGCAGGCGGTGCGGAGTCCGGAAGAGCGTGATCAGGTGATTTCGACGGTGCTGTGGTGCTCCGTCGGCGTGGCGCTGCTGGGGATGGCCTTCGCCGCGCTGTGGATGTTTAACAATGTGGCGCCCGCGGAATCGACGGCGCAGGCAAGCGAAGCGCTGGTGGAGGCGCCGGAGCGTGAAATCCCGTCGCCACGCGAGAAGCTGGCGAATAGGGGGATCAGCTGGGATATCAACAGTCTGCGGGCAGCCATCGACCGCAACGATACGCAGGTGACGATGCTATTTTTGCAGGGCGGAATGACCTGGCAGCTGGCGTGGACCGAGCAGGCTCAGTCGTTCCGCGCCGATGAGGTGCTGGAGCTTTTACTGCGCTATCGGCTGCAAATGGATGAACCAAAACCGTGCCGGCGGTTTATCAGCACCCTCAGCCACGCGATGGTCAACGGCGAGTCGTTAACCTCGGTGCGCAAAGAGTATTTACAGGCGTTCTGCGCCACGCCTGCGGTGGTCGAACGCCAGCGCTACAACGTTTCGCAGGCTAAACGGCGTGCGGATGCCACGCCGGATGCGCAAAATAAAAAATGGCTCACTATTCAGTCAGCCATTTATAGCGCCATTCGATAACGGCGTTACGGTTCGCCGTACAGGCCCATCAGGCGGCGCGCCACGCCGTTGGTCCAGCCGAAGCCGTCCTGTAACGGATACTCCCCGCCGCCCCCTTCACGGGGCGTGCCGGTGGCGATGTGATATTTCTCAATCACCTTCTGATGGTGCTGATAAAAGTGGTTTACGGTCTTCAGCCAGCTGCGGGCGATTTCATCGCCCAGCGCGTCGTTGCCGTACAGCTTGAAGCCCTGAATCGCCATCCATTGCAGCGGTGCCCAGCCGTTGGGGAAATCCCACTGCTCGCCGCTGTCGTACTCGGTGGTGAGGATCCCGCCCGGCGTCAGCAGCCGTGTGCGCACCGCGGTGTCGAGTTTGTCCGCCTGTTCATGTGTGGCCATACCGACGTACAGCGGCACCATGCTGGCGGCAGAAAACAGTGCCAGCTCTTCGCGACGCCAGTCGTAGTCGCGATAACAGCCCTGTTCGTCATCCCACAGATAGCGCGTCACCGCCGCCCGGCGTTCGCTGGCCTTATGGCGGAATTCGGCTTCGGTTTCCCGATCACCTTTGGCTCCGGAAATATTGGCGATGGTGCTTTCCAGTTTGAACAAAAAGGCGTTCAAATCGATGGGAATAAACTGGGTGGTGCGGATACTCGCCAGGCGCGTGGTGTCCCGCAGCCAGCGCGAAGAATAATCCCAGCCGGACTCTGCCCCGGCACGTAAATCGCGATACACCTCATTCGGCGGTCGACCTGAATGACGCGCGGTTTCCACATCTTCCAGCCACGATTCATCGCGCGGGGTATCACGGTCATCCCAGTAACGGTTGAGCAGCGCACCGTCCGGCATGCGCACCACGTGGCGCCACGCCTGGTTCGGCAGCAGGTTTCCAGACCCGTCCATCCAGAAGTTGTATTCCATTTTCAGATGGTCGAGATAGCGTTTCGCGCCGCGCACGCCGTCTTCTTCAAACAGTTCCACCATCAGGGCGAAAACCGGCGGCTGCGAGCGGCTGAGATAATAGGTGCGGTTACCGTTCGGGATGTGGCCGTAGCGCTCAATCATCCACGCGAAGTTATCGGCCATGCATTTGAGCAAGTCCCCGCGACCACTTTCCGCCAGGCCGAGCATGGTGAAATAGGAGTCCCAGTAATAGGTCTCGGTGAAGCGTCCGCCGGGTACAATATACGCCTGCGGCAGCGCCAGCAGGGAAGACCAGGGGATGTGATCCTGTGGCTCGCGCGTCAGCACCGGCCACAGCGTGTCGATATGATCTTTGAGCGATTTGCTGGGGTCGGAAACGTAGTCATCGCTGTGGTCTTCCGGCAGCCAGAAATGCTCCTCAACGAAGGTTTTGAGATTAAAACCAGGCTGACGTTTCTGCTGGCGAAAGCGGATCAGGATATCCAGCGGGTCCATTCTCGGCGCACAGTCGGGGAAGGTTTTGCTGTCGGCAAAGATTCGCGCCGACTGGACGCGTTCAAACAGCTCCATATAGCGGTCTGCGGGAGTCAGCGCGTCGGACGCGGGCATCCCTTCGATCATTTCCGGTTCGGGCTCAACCTCGAACATTTCATCCAGTTTTAATTCGCACGGATCCGTGAGATAGCAAGGCTCAGACTCGATGGTCTGCGCTTCGTCGGTGTCCGGGTTGCGTAATTTCTGGTTGAGCATAGGGTAAAACCTCCGGATAGCGTCAAAACAAGGAGCCGGAAAAAAATCCGGCGCTCTATTAAGCGTAGACATTCGCTTCGATGTCTGGGGGCAAAAGCGTGCGCTTTGTCACGTTTATCGGCTTTTTCCCAATCGTGATTTTCGTCTAATCGGATGTTTTAACGCAAAAATCAGTGAAAATGAGTCGAACTGCGGGTTTATCACTTTCAGAGCTTTCACTTTGCAACCCATTATGAATATCGTTATGGTCTTGCCCTCCATCGATTTGTACACATTATGCACTTTATTAAACGGGAAGGTCCGTGTTGAAAGGGTTAATACTCCCTGGGCTGATAGCGTCTGCGCTGCTGACAGGCTGCGCCGGGACGTTGTCGCAAATGAATATGCCTTCCAGTGAAGTAAAGCAGGTGGCGCAAAACGGACGGGTCCTTTCCGTTAATGAGCTGGTCACCGAATATATGCAAAGCAAACAGGTGCCGGGCATGGTGGTCGCCGTCATTCAGCATAATGGCCCGCCGAAGTTCTATTGTTACGGCATTACCGATGCCAAAAACCACTACCCGATAACGCCGGATACCCTGTTTGCGCTGGGTTCCTTGAGCAAAGGCATTACCGCAGAAGTGGTGACGTTGATGGTGAACGAAGGGCGTCTGCACTGGGACGACACCTTATCCACACTGTTGCCGCCGGGAACGCCGCTGAGCGCAGACGCGCAAAACATCACACTCTTACAGCTGGTGACGCACACCTCGGGGCTACCGCGTCAGCCAATGAATCTGATGTCGTTGGAGCATCTGGTGAGTTACCTGCGCGACGGCGAGAATTTCTATCAGGATTTGGACAGCGATGGCGTGCTGAATTACCTCAGCACCTTCCGCGCGCCGCTCACGCATGAGCCGCGCTATTCGAATATGGGTTACGCCATTCTCGGCTATGTTCTGAAATACAAAACCGGCGAGTCGATTGAAACGCTTTCTGAGCAGCAGATATTCCAGCCGCTGGGTATGAAAAGCTCGAGCTTTGACCCGGAAAGTTTGCGTACCTTCCCGCAGCGCGCGCTGGGCCACGCGGGCGATCAGCCGAAATTCATCGCCCGTGGCGCATTAACGCCGGACTGGCAGTTCAGCAATAATATGGTCGGCGCGGCCAGCCTTTACAGCGACGCGCGTGATCTCATTGAATACGCCCGGGCGCATTTCTCGCCGACGCAGAATGTCGCGCTGAATAAAGTTTTTACCGACGTTAGCGTCGATTATTTCCCGCGTGAAAAAGAAGCCGCCAATATTGCATGGATAACAGATACCTACGGCCAACAGAAAATAACCTATCAGGTGGGATATATTGGCGGTTATTCCAGCTATATCGGTTTCGATAAAGAAAACCAGAATGCGGTGGTGGTACTTCAGAATAGTTTTAACTGGAGTAATTATATCGGGCATGCGCTATTACGGCATATCATGCCCGAATAATTTAGCTTACCACTTCTGATCGCGTGCGTCCTGACGACCATCTCGGCGGTTTTCACGCTTGTCCTGACGGCAAGACGAATTGCTCTTGTCGTCATCTCTGACGCAATCACGTTTCTCTTCCCGACCCGTAGAGCGCGCATCCTGGCGGGTGTCACGAGCGTCCTGACGGTTATCGCTGCGATACGTGGCGTGTGCGGAAAACGTCACAGCAGGCAGCAGCATCGCCGCAGTCACCAGAGTCAGTATTGTTTTTTTCATGAAATTAACGCCTTATAAAATAGAGATAGCTTGCGAATAAACTAAAAGCAGGGCGTATTTTACGGAGTTCTTGATCAACAATAGTACAAATTGTGCGGAGCAGAATGGCGGTATGCGGAGTTTTCGACGGAGTGAAAAAGCAAAAAAAAGCCTCGTGAATACACGAGGCTTTTAATATTCATGCAGAAGAATTAACGCATGGTAACGAATTCTTCAGCCGCGGTCGGGTGAATCGCGACGGTATTGTCGAAGTCTTTTTTGGTCGCACCCATTTTCAGCGCCACCGCAAAGCCTTGCAGGATTTCGTCCATACCAAAACCGATGCCGTGAATACCGACGATTTTCTCTTCCGGGCCGACGCACACCAGTTTCATGCGGCATGGCTGACGGTGAGAGGTCACGGCGGTATACATCGCGGTGAAGGAAGATTTATACACCTTCACGGCGTCTGCGCCGTACTGCTCAATTGCCTGCGGTTCGGAAAGACCCACGGTGCCAATCGGCGGATGGCTGAACACCACCGTTGGAATGTTGCTGTAATCCAGATGCTCGTCTGGCTTGTTGTTGAACAGGCGCTCGGAGAGACGACGACCTGCGGCCACCGCGACAGGGGTCAGTTCCACCGCACCGGTGTTATCACCTACCGCGTAAATCCCCGGCACGCTGGTGTTCTGGAACTTATCGACAACGATATAGCCTTTGTCGTTGGTTTTCACACCGGTTGCCGCGAGGTTGAAGTTATCCGTCTCTGGCTCACGACCAATCGCCCAAATCAGGGCATCGACAGTCTGGCTACGGCCATCTTCCAGCTCAAGTGTCAGGCTACCATCGGCATTTTTAACTACCGCTTTCGGCACCGCGTGGGTGTGCAGCGTTGGGCCTTCGGCGGCCATCACTTCAACCAGGGTCTCGATAATCATCGGATCAAAGCTGCGAAGCGGCGCGTGTTTACGCACGAACAGGTGCGTTTCGGCACCCAGTCCGTTGATCACGCCCGCCAGTTCAACCGCGATATAACCCGCGCCCACGACGGCGACGCGTTTTGGCAACGCGGGCAGCGCGAAGAAACCGTCGGAATCAATGCCGAATTCCACGCCTGGAATGGACGGGTGGCTTGGACGACCGCCGGTGGCAATCAGGATGTGGTCCGCGGTCAGGGTTTCGCCGTTCACTTCGATGGTTTTTTCATCGATAAAGCGCGCAAAGCCTTTGATGACATCCACGTTGTTTTTGCCCAGCACGGTGTCGTACGAGGTGTGGATACGGTCAATGTACGCGCTGCGACTGGAAACCAGTTTGTTCCAGTCGAAGTGATTGAGGGTGGTATCGAAGCCATAATCCGGGCCGTACATATGGATGGCTTCGCGGATTTGCGCCGCATGCCACATCACTTTCTTCGGTACACAACCGACGTTAACGCAGGTGCCGCCGAGCTCTTTGGCTTCAATCAGCGCACATTTCTGGCCGTACATTGCCGCGCGGTTGATGGAGGCGATGCCGCCGCTGCCGCCGCCGATGGCGATGTAGTCATAATGCTTAGTCATAGCTTCTTCCTTAATCGTTGATTGCCGCGATTGTATACCTGGAATCCATAGGTTCCACCGATGATTGCGATTACTCCGGCACGATCCAACTGACAGTGGCGTGACCGGTGCCCGCCGGAACCAGCTTTTTATGCAGCCATGGCAGAACGTTTTTCATCTGCTGCTCAAGCTTCCACGGCGGGTTGATAACAATCATGCCCGAGGCGGTCATGCCGCGCTGATCGCTGTCCGGACGCACCGCCAGCTCGATTTGCAGAATGCGACGAATGCCGGTGGCTTCGAGTTCTTTAATCATACGTTTGATTTGCGCGCGCAGAACCACCGGATACCACAGCGCGTAGGTGCCGGTGGCGAAGCGCTTGTAGCCTTCGTTGATGCCGGTCACTACCGCCTGATAATCGGTTTTGATTTCATACGGTGGGTCAATCAGTACCAGACCACGACGCGATGCTGGTGGCAGCTTGGATTTAAGCTGCTGATAGCCGTCGGATTTTTCCACGCGGGCACGGTCATCTTTCTGGAATTCGGAACGCAGCAGCGGGAAATCGCTCGGGTGCAGTTCGGTCAGGTTCAGGCTGTCCTGCTCGCGCAGCAGCTGGCGCGCAATCAGCGGGGAACCTGGATAGTAGCGCAGCTGGCCGCTACGGTTGAAGTGCTGCACGACGCTGATGTAAGGCTCAAGTTCTGCCGGTAAATCGTCCTGCTGCCAGATGCGGGCGATACCTTCCAGATACTCACCGGTGCGCTCCGCATGTTCGCCGCTCAGCTGGTAACGACCGGCGCCTGCGTGGGTGTCGAGATAGAGAAACGGTTTTTCTTTCTCTTTCAGCGATTCAATGATCAGGCTCTGAACGGTGTGTTTGAGGACGTCGGCATGGTTGCCAGCGTGAAAGCTGTGGCGATAACTGAGCATGGATACGGGAGTTCCGAAATAATAAACGATGCCGACAGTTTACCGCAGATTGCCGGGGATTACCGCCGAAGCTGAGCGCGACGGCGATTCCCGCTGTCATAAATGTGTCAAATGGATGCGCTAGCGTCGGGTTCAGGCAAGGTAATTCATTGAATCCAGGATAAAAATATGACCAAACACTCAACGCTTCTCGCCGCCACACTGCTGCTGGCGCTCCCCGCCCTGGCTAAAGAAACCCCGATAGACACGGCGGCACAGCTGGCGGCGACCGTCACGCCAGCGGCCAACAGTCAGGCATTCGATACCCTGGAAGGGCAGTCGCTGACGGCGCTGCGTCATGCGCTGCAAAACGGCGAGCCAACGCTCACGCGGGACGGGCTGGAAAAAGCGAAGCAGTCGTCCACCCAGGCGGATACCGCGTGGCTCAAGGCCAGCGGTTATGATTTCCAGACCAAAGCCCGTCAGCAGGCGGGCATTGCGCTGCTCTCTGCGTTCAGCACGCTGCCCGCCGGGACGCTGGCGGCCAGCCTGAAAACAGTGACTGACATCAACCGCGATGCGCCCGCAGCGACTCGCCATCAGGCCCTGGCCGATGCCGAGGGTATCAGCTATCTCTATTTTCTCAGCGATGCGCTGGGGCCACGTCTGGGCAAGGCGTTCATCACCGCCTATGACCAGGGCGAACTGAACAAAGCGGCGGCGCTGATTAAAGCCAGCGAAGTCAGTACTGGCGCGGCGAAAAAGCACTTCAACTACCCGCGACCGTTCCTGGTGCAGGGCAACACCATTCATCAGGTGCCGGACGACACGGTAGTGAAAGATAATCAGCCTTACACCGCCGACGGCGGCTCGTTCCCGAGCGGGCATACCAATACCGGCGTGACCGACGCGCTGCTGATGGCGCAGATGATCCCCGAACGCTACGACGCGCTGGTGACCCGCGGCGCACGCTACGGCTATTCCCGCATTGTGCTTGGCGTGCATTACCCGCTGGATGTGATGGGCTCGCGAATGGTGGCGCAAAGCAACGTGGCGCATGACCTCAACGACCCGAAATACCGGGTGCTGTTCAACGAAGCTCGCGATCAGCTGCGCGCCGCGCTGGCAAAAGCGTGCGGCATGACGCTGGAAGAATGCGCAAAAACTGACGGCAAAGATGACCCGTATCGTGACCCGGCGATGCAGGCGTTTTATCGCTTCACCCTGAGCTACGATTTGCCGCAGCAGAAAGGGGCGTCAGCCGCGCTGACAGTGCCGCAGGGCGCGGAAGTGCTGCTGGAAAGCGCGTTGCCAAACGCGTCGGCGCAGCAACGCCGCGCGCTAATGGTGAAAACCGCGCTGCCCGCCGGGTATCCGCTTTCCGGCACCACGCCAGATCAGCAGTTCTGGCAGCGTCTGGACCTGCCTGCCGCGTATGCCGCCGGACAGCATTTGCGGTAAGGGGTTGCCGGGTGATGGCGCGTTGCGCCTTACCCGGCCTACAAAAACTGAAAGCCCGCGGCCATTGAAATCCTCTACACTTATCCCCATTCTACCAAGATATGTGTCGCGCCGGACGTGCGCCTTATTCACTCTTTCAACAGGACAGCGCTTATGACCAATCCATTACTGACGCCTTTCGAACTGCCTCCGTTTTCGAAAATCCAGCCTGAACACGTGGTTCCTGCGGTCACCAAAGCGCTGGACGACTGCCGCACGTCGGTAGAAAGCGTGGTGGCGCAGGGCGCGCCGTACAGCTGGGAAAACCTCTGTCAGCCGCTGGCGGAAGTGGACGACGTGCTGGGCCGTATTTTCTCCCCGGTCAGCCACCTGAATTCCGTCAAAAACAGCCCGGAGCTGCGCGAAGCTTATGAGCAAACGCTGCCGCTGCTGTCCGAGTACAGCACCTGGGTCGGTCAGCATGAAGGGCTGTATCAGGCCTATCGCGACCTGCGCGAAGGCGACAACTATGCGGGTCTCAACACCGCCCAGAAGAAAGCGGTCGATAACGCGCTGCGTGATTTTGAACTGTCCGGGATTGGCCTGTCGAAAGAGAAACAGAAACGCTATGGCGAAATCGCCGCGCGTCTGTCCGAGTTAGGCAACCAGTACAGCAACAACGTGCTCGACGCCACCATGGGCTGGACGAAACGGGTCACCGACGAAGCCGAGCTGGCCGGGATGCCGGAGAGCGCCTTGGCGGCGGCAAAAGCGCAGGCTGAAGCCAAAGAGCAGGAAGGGTATCTGCTGACGCTGGATATCCCAAGCTATCTGCCGGTGATGACCTATTGCGACAACCAGGCGCTGCGTGAAGAGATGTACCGCGCATACACCACGCGTGCGTCCGACCAGGGCCCGAACGCCGGGAAATGGGACAACAGCCCGGTGATGGAAGAGATCCTCGCCCTGCGTCACGAACTGGCTCAGCTGCTGGGCTTTGAAAGCTATGCGGTTAAATCCCTCGCCACCAAAATGGCGGAAAACCCACAGCAGGTGCTCGACTTCCTGACCGATCTGGCGAAACGCGCTCGTCCGCAAGGTGAGAAAGAGCTGGCTCAACTGCGCGCCTACGCCAAAGCCGAATTTAGCGTGGACGATCTGCAGCCGTGGGACATTGCTTACTACAGCGAAAAACAGAAACAGCATCTGTACAGCATCAGCGACGAGCAGCTGCGTCCGTACTTCCCGGAAAACAAAGCCGTTAACGGCCTGTTCGAAGTGGTGAAACGCATTTACGGCATCACCGCGAAAGAGCGCACCGACATCGAAGTGTGGAACCCGGAAGTGCGTTTCTTTGAGCTGTACGATGACAAGAACGAACTGCGTGGCAGCTTCTATCTCGACCTCTACGCGCGTGAACACAAGCGCGGCGGGGCGTGGATGGACGACTGCGTGGGCCAAATGCGTAAAGCCGATGGTTCGCTGCAAAAGCCGGTGGCCTATCTGACCTGTAACTTCAACCGTCCGGTGAGCGGCAAACCCGCGCTGTTTACCCACGATGAAGTGATCACCCTGTTCCACGAATTCGGTCACGGTCTGCACCACATGCTGACCCGCATCGAAACCGCAGGCGTTTCGGGTATCAGCGGTGTGCCGTGGGATGCCGTCGAACTGCCGAGCCAGTTTATGGAAAACTGGTGCTGGGAGCCGGATGCGCTGGCGTTCATTTCCGGCCATTACGAAACCGGCGAACCGCTGCCGAAAGAACTGCTCGATAAAATGCTGGCGGCGAAAAACTACCAGGCGGCGATGTTTGTTCTGCGCCAGCTGGAGTTCGGTCTGTTCGATTTCCGTCTTCACGCCGTGTTTAATCCGGAGCAGGGCGCGAAAATTCTCGACACCCTGGCTGAAATCAAGAAGCAAGTTTCCGTGGTGCCGGGTCCGTCGTGGGGCCGTTTCCCACACGCCTTCAGCCACATTTTCGCGGGCGGTTATGCGGCGGGTTACTACAGCTACCTGTGGGCCGACGTGTTGGCGGCAGACGCCTTCTCCCGCTTCGAAGAAGAAGGGATTTTCAACCGCGAAACCGGACAGTCGTTCCTCGACAACATCCTGAGCCGGGGCGGTTCTGAAGAGCCGATGACGCTGTTCAAACGCTTCCGTGGACGCGAACCGCAGCTGGACGCGATGCTTGAGCATTACGGCATCAAGGGCTAATCGTTTCGTGAAAATCTGTTTAGTTGATGAATCAGGCGCCAGCGATGGCGCCTTATCTGTTCTGGTGGCCCGCTGGGCGCTGGAACACGATGCGGATAACCTGATGGCGCTGGTGTTAACGCCGGAGCATCTTGAATTACGTAAGCGCGATGAGCCAAAGCTTGGCGGCATCTTCGTGGATTTTGTCGGCGGCGCGATGGCGCATCGCCGCAAATTTGGCGGCGGTCGTGGCGAGGCGGTGGCCAAAGCGGTTGGGGTGAAAGGCCGCTATCTGCCGGACGTCGTCGACGCGACGGCGGGGTTAGGGCGCGATGCGTTTGTGCTGGCGTCCGTCGGTTGTCGTGTGCGAATGCTGGAACGTAACCCGGTGGTCGCGGCGCTGCTCGATGATGGTCTGGCGCGTGGTTATGCCGACCCGGAAATCGGGGGGTGGCTGCGGGAGCGTTTACAGCTCATTCATGCCTCCAGCCTGACGGCGCTGACCGATATCACACCGCGTCCGCAGGTGGTTTACCTCGATCCGATGTTTCCGCATAAGCAGAAAAGCGCGTTGGTGAAAAAGGAAATGCGGGTGTTTCAGTCGCTGGTCGGCCCGGATTTAGATGCCGATGGTCTGCTGGGGCCTGCGCAACAGCTGGCGACAAAGCGGGTGGTGGTGAAGCGCCCTGATTATGCGCCGCCATTAGCCGACATCGCCACGCCGAACGCGGTGGCCACCAAAGGGCATCGGTTTGATATTTATGCGGGTACGGCTGAGGGTTAGTGCGGTCTGATGCCCTCTCCCCGACCCTCTCCCACAGGGAGAGGGAGAAAAGCCGGTCCGCTCTCCCTATGGGAGAGGGAGAAAAGTCGGTCCGCTCTCCCTATGGGAAAGGGAGAAAAGCCAGTTCCCTCTCCCTATGGGAGAGGGCTAGGGAGAGGGGTTACGCGATAATTACTCGTCTTCTTCATCACGCAGCGGAACAATCAGCATATCCACATGCACGGTATTAATCAGCTGACGAGCAGACGACATCAGTTTGCTCCAGAAATCCTGATGATGACCGCACACCACCAAATCCATATCGTATTTCTTGATAGCGTCGACCAGAACCTGGCCGAGATCGCCGCTGCCGCTGAGGGTTTCTGTGATCGGATACCCGGCGTTGGTGGAGAGCTCGCTTAACGCGTGGTGCGTCTCCTCCGAAATGCGTTTCTGCATATCACCCAAATTGACATCAATCAGGCCGGTGTAGAGATCGGAGTAGTTCACATCGACATGAATCAGGGAAACTTTCGCGTTATACGGGCGCGCCATTGAGACTGCTTTGTCGACCAGGACTTTGCTTTCCGGGGAGAGGTCAACCGCGATAAGAATGTGTTTGTAAGCCATAGTGTTACTCCTTCCTTAAGTCTGTGTATACCCGTCATACTTCACGTTGCATGTGCGTTGGCTGCGTCCGCTCACCCCAGTCACTTACTTGAGTAAGCTCTTGGGGATTCTCAGCCTTGCCGCCTTCCTGCAACTCGAATTATTTTGGGTGTAGTTACTAAATAGTGTAGACAACCCAACCTTAAAACGAGCCTCAAGTTACGTCAATGACCCTTGATCACCAATCAGTTAAACAAATAATCGCGTTTTAACTATTGATAACGATTAACGATGTGGCAAAAAAATCAGCGGATCTCCTACACTATTTAAAGAGTCGGTCGGATACGTTAATGTGACCGGGTTCTCACTCTTTCACTGACTGTCTGTTGAGTTTCGGGTTGCGGTAGTCCCGGAGGAAGTCTCCGTGGGCCGGTCGCCGGGGAGGAGCTATGGTAAGCACTGTCGCACTGTTTTGGGCTTTGTGTATTGTGTGTGTAGTGAATATGGCGCGCTATTTCTCATCGTTGCGCGCCCTGCTGGTGGTGCTGCGTGGTTGCGATCCTTTACTCTATCAGTATGTGGATGGCGGAGGTTTTTTCACCTCCCACGGTCAGCCGGGAAAACAGGTGCGTCTGGTGTGGTATATCTATGCGCAGCGTTACCGCGATCATCATGATGATGAGTTTATCCGCCGCTGTGAGCGTGTTCGTCGTCAGTTTGTCTTAACCAGTGCGCTGTGTGGCCTGGTCGTGATCAGCATGATTGCGTTAATGATTTGGCACTGACGGCTGCTCTATAAAGTACAGGCATAAAAAAACGGGTCAGTTTCCTGACCCGTTTTTGTCGTGCTCTTTCAGGCTAATCAGATGAGCTTGAGGCTCAGCCAGTACAGTCCGCCGGAAAGAATAATCGCTGCTGGCAGAGTCAGAACCCACGCCATCAGGATGCTCGTCACGGTTTTGCGCTGCAAGCCGCCACCGTCAACGATCATCGTACCTGCAACCGAGGACGACAGAACGTGCGTGGTGGATACCGGCATCCCGGTGTAACTCGCCAGACCAATCGACACCGCCGCGGTCATCTGCGCCGACATGCCCTGCGCATAGGTCATGCCTTTCTTACCGATTTTCTCGCCGATAGTGGTCGCCACACGACGCCAGCCGATCATCGTACCAATGCCCAGCGCCAGTGCGACGGCCATGATAATCCAGATTGGAGCGTACTCGATGGTGCTCAGCATATCGGTTTTAAGTTTCTTCAGCAGGCGCTGATCGTCATTGTTGACGTTCGGCAGCTTAGCCACTTTATCGGTGGTATCGGAGATGCACAGCAGGACGCGACGCATCTGGCTGCGCTGCTCGACGCTCAGCTTGTCGTAGCTCTCAATGTTATCCAGCATACCTTTCACGCGGCCTAACGCATTAAGGGTATTCGCCGGATGGCAATGGAACTCAGCAGGCTGGGTTGCGCCAGGCTCCGGAGACGGGATCAACGGTTCAGCACTGGTCACTTTTGCCAGCAGATCAGGATGCTGCTGGAAATAGATTTCCACGTTGTTGACCGCATCACGGGTACGGGTGATTTCGTAGCCAGACGCATTCATGTTAACCACGAATCCAGCCGGGGCTACGCCAATCAGTACCAACATCACCAGACCAATGCCTTTCTGACCATCATTCGCACCGTGGGAGAATGCCACGCCAATTGCGGAGATGATCAGGGCAATACGCGTCCAGAATGGCGGCTTTTTCTTGCCGTCTTTCTTTTCACGTTCGGCCGGCGTGAGGTGGATACGCGCCTTTTTCTTGGTGTTGCTCCAGTAACGACGCAGAATGAAAATTAAGCCACCGGCAACAACCAAACCGACGATAGGCGAAATAATCAGTGAACCGAAGATCCCAAGCACTTTCGGGATGTTCAGCGCGTCTACCACCGAGGTGCCGGTCATCAGCGCATTGGTTAAACCAATACCGATAATGGCCCCGATCAGGGTGTGAGAGCTGGATGCCGGAAGGCCGAAATACCAGGTACCGAGGTTCCAGATAATCGCTGCCAACAGCATAGAGAAGACCATGGCGAGACCATGAGCAGAGCCCATATTCAGCAGCAAATCCGTTGGCAGCATATGCACGATCGCATAGGCTACGCTCAGACCGCCTAACAGCACGCCAAAGAAGTTGAAAATTGCCGCCATCGCCACCGCTAATTGCGAACGCATCGCGCGAGTGTAGATAACGGTCGCTACGGCGTTTGCGGTGTCGTGGAAGCCATTAATCGCTTCGTAAAACAACACAAATCCCAGAGCAAGCAATAACAAAAGCCCAGTATGCAAATCCAGGCCAGCAAACAAATGTAGCATAGGTACGTTACGCCATTTTGAGGACATGAACGCGGCGCATTATCCAGGACAAACGCAGCGTGGGCAAAGAGAAATATAGACTTTTATTGATATTTGTTCACTGTCGTAAAAATAGCGTCAGTAATTACCCTATATGTTTCAAAGGCATGACCAGATATGAAAAAATTCTTACTGGTCGTACCCGATGGGAAAATTTACACTTCCCGACATTCAAAACGAGAGGACAGGCGTGTGGAAAGGTTTGATGCCATTGTTGTCGGCGCAGGCGCGGCGGGAATGTTTTGTGCAGCGCAGGCGGGACAAGCGGGCGCGCGAGTGCTGCTTCTGGATAACGGCAAAAAGCCGGGCCGCAAGATTTTAATGTCCGGCGGCGGGCGCTGTAACTTCACCAATATGTACGTGGAACCCGCGGCATACCTGAGTCAGAACCCCCATTTCTGCAAATCGGCGCTGGCCCGTTACACCCAATGGGACTTCATCGAACTGGTCGGAAAATACGGTATTGCATGGCATGAGAAAACCCTCGGCCAGCTGTTCTGTGACGATTCCGCGCAGCAGATTGTCGATATGCTGGTGGCGGAATGTGAAAAGGGCAACGTGGTGACACGGCTGCGCACCGAGATAATCAGCGTCGAACGTGGCGACGACGGCTACACCTTGCAGCTGAACGGCGACACGGTGGCCGCGAAAAAGCTGGTGATCGCCAGCGGCGGGCTGTCGATGCCGGGCCTGGGTGCATCGCCGTTCGGCTATAAAATTGCCGAGCAGTTCGGGCTCAACGTCCTGCCAACCCGCGCAGGCCTGGTGCCGTTTACGCTGCACAAACCGCTGCTGGAACAACTGCAGGTGCTTTCCGGCGTTTCTGTGCCTGCGGTCATCACCGCGGACGACGGCACCGTTTTCCGCGAAAGTTTGCTGTTCACCCATCGCGGCCTGTCCGGCCCGGCGGTCCTGCAAATTTCCAGCTATTGGCAATCTGGCGAATTCGTCAGCATCAACCTGCTGCCGGAGTGCGACCTCGAGGCTTTCCTCGACGAACAGCGCAACGCGCACCCGAATCAAAGCCTGAAAAATACCCTGGCGATGCAGCTGCCAAAACGGCTGGTTGAGTGTTTGCAGCTGCTGGGGCAAATCCCGGACGTGCAGCTCAAACAGCTGAACAGCAAAGATCAGCAACAGCTGGTGGAAACGCTCACTGACTGGCGCGTGCAGCCCAACGGTACGGAAGGTTATCGTACCGCCGAAGTGACACTGGGCGGAGTCGACACCAACGAACTCTCTTCGCGCACCATGGAAGCGCGCAAAGCGCCGGGGCTGTATTTCATCGGCGAGGTGATGGACGTCACCGGCTGGCTCGGCGGCTACAACTTCCAGTGGGCCTGGGCGTCCGCGTGGGCGTGTGCGCAGGAACTGGTAGACGCCTAAATCGTCGTCAATAATGCGAACAGGGAATAACCAAACCGCACGAAATAATTCCCTGTTTTTAACAAGGGAATGTACTATGTCGCACCCTATTAACAACACCTGGATGCAGGCACAGAGAGCAGATGAATATTTACGCGGTTATTTTGACCACCTTCGCGGCGAAGTTCTTGTTCTCGGTCGTGGTCTATAAGAAAAACAAACACGTTTTCAAACGCATGAGTCTGCCAGCAAAAGGTGCGGTGATTGGTGGAAGCTGGGCCGCGAGTTACGGCCTGCTACAGCTGATTAACGGAATCATTTGATTCAAATTTTCTGAAAAAAGGGCCAGCATCGTGCTGGCCCTTTTGTTTTTATCGCTCCTCAGCCTAGTCCAAGAAACGTCTGCGCAATTTTGAAGTAAATAATCAGCCCGGTACCGTCAATCAGTGTGGCAATAAATGGCGCGGAAACCACCGCCGGGTCGATCCCCACACGCTTTAACACCATCGGAATCACCGACGACACCACCGCGCTCCACAGCGTAATGCACACCAGCGTCAGACTGACGATAATCGTGATCTCCGGTCCGATGCCCATCATCCAGGCGCGGAAGCAGCCCGCCGCTCCGAGGGTGATCGCAATCAGCAGCGATGTCGTCACTTCTTTGCGGATAACGCGGCCCATATCGCGCAGTCGCACCTCGCCCAGCGCCATGGCGCGTACCAGGGTGGAGGTGATCTGCGTGCCGCTGTTACCGCCGGTACCAATCAACAGCGGAATAAAGAACGCCAGCGCAATCGCGGATTCCAGCGCCTCTTCAAAGTGCTGAATCACGCTGCTGGTGTACGCCTCGGCGACGAACAGCAGCAGTAGCCACACGGAACGCTTCTTCCACAGCGCCAGCGGGCTGGTTTCCAGATACGGTTGCTCCAGCGGCAGCGTGGCACCCTGACGCTGCACGTCTTCGGTGACGTCGTCTGCCAGCAGACGGTCGATCTCCTTTTCCATCAGGCCGCCCACCAGAATGCCTTTATCAATCACCGGCACCACGCTGAGCTGACGATCCGCCAGCTGTGCGGCAACCTGCTGACGTTCGTCATCCGGTTTAACGTGAAACGTACAGCTGTCCATCAGGGCGCAAATCGGCTGGCCGGTGTCCGCTTCCTGTAATAATTTTCGCACGGATAAAATACCGCGCAGCTTATTTCCGGCGACCACAAAGACGTGCCCCGGAATATCGTCGTTCTCCAATTGAGACAGGAAAGATTCACGGGCTTCATGTACGCAGAAATGATCGGCAAGGGCGATAAATTTCTCTGACATGTAGTGTGAAAGCGTATCGCCGTCAAAGGCGGTTGCCGGCGCGACAGCCGTCAGGAGTTGTTGTGACATATTGATTTCCCTATAAATACATCTCACAGGGCGAACAAGACAGGAATAGCGAACTGAGCAGATCCCCACGTCCTGGATTTAGCACTGTACAACGTATCTGCCCGGCTAAGCGCCGTCAGAAGTTATCTTGGCAACACCTTGATTCGATGGATGCCTGTATTTCCCTGTGTGGTCTCTCTCGATACCATCAGGGCGATAACTTATATTTGTACAGGAGCCTCGCCATAACGAGATCGTTAAAATGAGCCGCCATTATATTCAGGACGACTATTTGTACGAGGGAGAAATGAATCTGGTTGAGACTGTATTTAGAATTATCTCATTACCGGGTCGGGCAGAACCTGACGCACCGCCAGTAAATGATGGTTCCAGTAAGGGCTAGTTAACTGTGAAATGGTGACGCCTTTGCGCCGGGAGGCGTGAATAAAGCGATTATCACCGATATAAATCCCGACATGCCGCTGCACGCGCCCGGTTTTAAAGAACACCAGGTCGCCAATATGCGGCGCGCCACGTCGGGCTTTCCTGCCTCTGCGCATTTGCTCGCCGGTAGTCCGCGGCAGTTTCACGGCGAACGCTTCCTGATAAAGGCGACGGGTGAGGGCCGAACAGTCGATTGCTCTGTGTGAGTTGGCACCCAGACGGTAACGCGTGCCTTTCCAGTGCTGATACTCGCTCATCAGGCGCGAGCGGCGCTTAACGTTCCCGGTGGCTTTAGTTGTCTTAATGGCGACGGGCTTCGTATGGCGGGCATGATGATGATGAACGTGGCGATGATGAGCATGACGATGATGGACATGTCGAACGCGTGCGGCCTGCGCAGTGCAGTGAAAGGTGAACAGAAAACACATCAGTAAGGCCAGGCGCAGGGACATAATTGCTATCTAATCGTCTATCATATATTGAACAAAAAATGCTACAGGCGATCGATGCTACGTTTTTTAGCGGCGTTGAGCAATGCGAAAGACAACATTCGTTATTTTGAGCGCAGAACTGAGCTTAATCACTTTTAGCGGTACAGCAAGAAAAGGCTTAAAACTGGTTATTTATGAATAACCGCAGGGCGCCCGGGAGAGAAATTCTCCCGGCGAAGATAAATCAATTTCTTGTGCTATCAGGCTTGCTGCGACAGCAGGCCGTGCAGATGTGAACCGTTACTGCGTGAAATAGCCGTTTTGATGCGTAACATCGCCAGCGTATTTTTCGATTTCATCCGCAGTTTATGCTGAATATTAACGCGATGGCCGCTGGCCGTTTTCTGTGAAATATCCAGTTCACGCGCAATTTTCACGTTCTGCAAATGGAACACATCGAGGATATCCAGTTCACGCTGGGTGAGGACATTCTGACGTGGTTTCGGGAAGTAGCGCACGATTTTCTGGATATAGTGCGGTGAACACTCCATTGAAGAGAACACTACGTCGCCAATCTTAAAGCAGTGATCTTTAATGATATCCTGCATCAGTACCATGTACTTAAGGCTCAGCGTATTGACCTTTTTAATGAAGTAATCGCGCAGGAACAGGTTTTCTATTCCCACAACCAGATAGTTAGACGGATTATAGGACTGTAAATACACATCAATATCATTCTTACAGATAATCTGGTGAGAATCGAATACTTGCGATTCGATACCTGCGCACAGGTAATAGTTATCACTAACGAAGCTAATATTCATAACAGAAAGGTATTCCTGATCGGTATTTGAAAGAAAATAGAAACAAGGGCTGTCGCGTTTAATTTTAAATTTTCGGTCGCCTGTTTGTCGGCCTAAACAGTACGGTTATTACCCTGCTGCTGTAAACGCCAATAATGTTAAATGTCTTTTTTTAGACATTGGAGATAATAAATAACCCTTTGTTTTATAGTGAGTTGTCTTTTTTTAACCAACTCAGGGCAAAATATTAAGTTACATGTCGACGGCTTTTTGTGAAGAATTCCCTGAAAATGAACAGAGAATTTTCTGATGCCGGGAGGAATAGGGTGTGTCTGGGCCCGATGCCTCCGCGGGATGTTAGCGTCCGCTATGGGCCAGGAAGGGGAAGCGAGGGACACGGTATGTTAACGCCTGACGGTATATTAATAAATGTGAGCCCGCTCATTCGCTTTCACAGCGTCTTATATTTTTCGTTTACCTTTCGTTGATGTTTTAGCTTGATTTGTCTCTCGCAACGTCATTAAGGACAGATGAATGTCAGTGATTTACGAAAAAAACTCCATTCCTTATAACTTGCTGAAATAACACGTCTTATCTTTTATTTTCATCCCTCACTCTATTCTTAAGATTATCCTAATGTAATCGGCCTAAATTTAATTGTGTTGAGCTGGCGTTTATCAAATCGCGGTTTTCGATCCTATTTATTATTACTTCGTTTAACTCTGCGAGCGCAGGATGGTTGTTTGCTTTAACCACAACGTTCAGGGTAAGGATAATTAATGAGTGAATTTTTACCTTTCTCACGCCCGTCGATGGGAGATGAGGAGTTTAACGCGCTGAAAGACGTGTTGCAGTCGGGCTGGATAACCACCGGGCCCAAAAATGCACAGCTTGAAGAGGCGTTCTGCACTCTGACCGGTAACCGCCATGCCATTGCCGTCAGCTCCGCCACCGGCGGGATGCACGTCACGCTGATGGCGCTCGACATTGGCCCAGGCGACGAAGTGATCACCCCGTCGCAAACCTGGGTCTCCACCCTCAACATGATTGCGCTGCTCGGCGCGACGCCGGTGATGATTGACGTCGATAACGACACACTGATGGTCACGCCAGACGCGGTCGCCGCCGCCATTACGCCGCGCACCAAAGCGATTATTCCGGTTCATTACGCGGGCGCCCCATGCGACATCGACGGTATTTATGCGGTTGCTGACCCGCACGGGATCCCGGTTATCGAAGACGCGGCCCACGCGGCGGGCACCTTGTACAAAGGCCAGCACGTTGGTGGCAAAGGCACGGCGATATTCTCCTTCCATGCGATCAAAAACATGACCTGCGCCGAAGGGGGCTTAGTCGTCACCGATAACGACGCGCTGGCTCAGCGTATTCGCAGCCTCAAATTCCACGGTCTGGGCGTTGACGCCTATGACCGCCAAACCCACGGCCGCGCGCCGCAGGCGGAAGTGATTTCCCCAGGCTTCAAATACAACCTGGCGGATATCAACGCGGCGCTGGCGCTGGTTCAGCTCGGCAAACTGCCGCAGGCCAATCAACGCCGAAACGAAATTGCACAACGCTATTTAACCGAACTGGCCGACACGCCGTTCCAGCCGCTGGCGATCCCCGCCTGGCCGCATCTGCACGCCTGGCATCTGTTTATTATTCGCGTGGATGAAACCCGCTGTGGCATCAGCCGTGATGGCTTGATGGAACAGCTCAAGGCTCAGGGCATCGGCACCGGGCTGCACTTCCGCGCCGCGCACACGCAAAAATATTACCGCGAGCGCTATCCGCATCTCTCCCTGCCGAACACGGAGTGGAATAGCGCGCGTATTTGTTCTCTGCCTCTTTTCCCGGACATGACCCATGACGACACCACCCGCGTCATTTCTGCGCTGCATCAGCTCGCAGGACGTTGAAATGTTTGACTCTCCAAAAGTAAAAAAAGTGTCGGTGGTCATTCCTGTTTATAACGAACAGGAAAGCCTGCCGGAACTGATTCGCCGCACCGAAGCCGCTTGCGCCTTGCTGAAACGCGATTACGAAATTCTGCTGGTCGATGACGGCAGCAGCGACGACTCCGCCCGCATGTTGTGCCTGGCCGCAGAAGCGCCGGGTAGCCACATTGTGGCGGTGCTGTTGAACCGTAACTACGGCCAGCATTCGGCGATCATGGCGGGCTTCAGCCACGTTACCGGCGACCTGATCATTACCCTCGATGCCGACCTGCAAAACCCGCCGGAAGAGATTCCGCGCCTGGTGGAAAAAGCCGATGAAGGCTACGACGTGGTCGGCACCGTGCGCCAGAACCGTCAGGACAGCATCTTCCGCAAATCCGCCTCGAAGATGATTAACCGTCTGATCCAGCGCGCCACCGGTAAAGCAATGGGCGACTACGGCTGCATGCTGCGCGCTTACCGCCGTCACATCATCGACGCGATGCTGAACTGCCACGAACGCAGCACCTTTATTCCGATCCTCGCCAACACTTTTGCGCGTCGCACGGTAGAGATCCCCGTGCTGCACGCCGAACGTGAATTTGGTGATTCCAAATACAGCTTTATGCGCCTGATTAACCTGATGTACGACCTGGTGACCTGTCTGACCACCACGCCGCTGCGTCTGTTGAGCGTGGTCGGCAGCGTGATTGCGCTCTCCGGTTTCGCTTTCGCCATTCTGTTAGTGATTTTACGTCTTGCCTTGGGCGCGGAATGGGCTGGCGACGGCCTGTTCCTGCTGTTCGCCGTCCTGTTTATGTTTATCGGCGCGCAGTTCGTCGGAATGGGACTTCTTGGGGAGTATATCGGGCGCATTTATAACGATGTGCGTGCGCGTCCCCGCTACTTTATTCAACGTGTTGTTCGCCAGGAAAGCCTGGTAGCAGAAGAGGAAAATCGTTCATGAAAGCTGTTGTATTCGCCTATCACGATATGGGTTGCACGGGCATTCAGGCCCTGCTTGACGCCGGATATGACATTGCGGCCATCTTTACTCACCCGGATAACGCCGGTGAAAATAACTTCTTCGGCTCCGTAGCGCGTCTGGCTGCCGAGCAGGGGATTGCCGTTTACGCCCCGGAAGATGTTAACCATCCGCTGTGGGTCGAGCGTATTCAGGCCCTCGCGCCGGACATGATTTTCTCCTTCTACTATCGCCACCTGCTGAGCGACGCCATCGTCAGCACCGCGAAACACGGTGCCTTCAACCTGCACGGCTCCCTGCTGCCGCAATATCGCGGTCGCGCCCCACTGAACTGGGTGCTGGTGAATGGCGAAAAAGAGACCGGCGTTACCCTGCATCGCATGGTGAAACGCGCGGATGCGGGCAACATTGTCGCGCAGCAGAAAGTCCAAATTACCGATACTGACGTGGCCATGACCCTGCACCGCAAACTCTGCGCTGCGGCCCAATCGTTGCTGCGTGACGCACTGCCGCAGATTGCGACCGGCAATATCACTGAAACTGTTCAGGATGAAAGCCAGGCGACTACCGTCAGGGGCCGCACGCCGGAGGACGGGCGTCTGAACTGGGAACAGTCCGCAGAATCTCTGCACAACCTGGTGCGCGCGGTGTCCGATCCGTGGCCCGGCGCGTTCGGCTTTGTCGGCACCAACAAATTTATCGTCTGGAAATCCCGCGTGCGTCACGACGTCGCGGCGGCGAAGCCAGGCACCGTCATGTCTGTCTCTCCGTTGGTGGTTGCCTGCGGGAACGGCGCGCTGGAAATTATCACCGGCCAGACCGACAAAGGCGTCTACATGCAGGGCGCACAGCTGGCGCAGTCTCTGGGTCTGGTGACCCGCGCGCTGCTGTCGAGCAAACCGTTTGTGGCGGTAAAACGTCGCACCCGGGTGCTGATCCTCGGCGTAAACGGCTTCATCGGTAACCATCTCACCGAACGCCTGCTGGCGGACGATAACTACGAAATTTACGGCCTGGATATCGGCTCTGACGCCATCAGCCGTTTCCTCGATTGCCCACGTTTCCACTTCGTTGAAGGCGATATCAGCATCCACTCCGAGTGGATCGAATATCACATCAAGAAATGCGACGTGGTGCTGCCGCTGGTCGCCATTGCCACGCCGATTGAATACACCCGCAACCCGCTGCGCGTGTTTGAACTCGATTTCGAAGAGAACCTGAAGATCATCCGCGACTGTGTGAAATACAACAAGCGCATCATCTTCCCGTCCACCTCCGAAGTGTACGGCATGTGTACCGACAACAACTTCGACGAAGACGCGTCTAACCTGGTTGTTGGCCCTATCAACAAACAGCGCTGGATTTACTCGGTGTCCAAACAGCTGCTCGACCGCGTGATTTGGGCATACGGCGACAAAGAAAACCTGAAATTTACCCTGTTCCGACCGTTCAACTGGATGGGGCCGCGTCTGGATAACCTGAACGCCGCGCGGATCGGCAGCTCACGCGCCATCACTCAGCTGATCCTCAATCTGGTGGAAGGTTCGCCGATTAAGCTTATCGAAGGCGGTAAGCAGAAACGGTGCTTCACCGATATCAGCGACGGTATCGAAGCACTGTTCCGCATCATTGAGAACAAAGACGGGCGCTGTGACGGGCAAATCATCAACATCGGTAACCCGGAAAACGAAGCGAGCATCAAAGAGCTGGCAGAACTGCTGCTCGACTGCTTCGAACGTCACCCGCTGCGTAACCAGTTCCCTCCGTTTGCGGGTTTCCGCGAAGTCGAGAGCAGCGACTACTATGGCAAAGGTTATCAGGACGTTGAGCACCGCAAGCCGAGTATTCGCAACGCCAAACGTTGCCTCGACTGGCAGCCAACGGTGGAAATGCAGCAAACGGTAGAGCAGACCCTGGACTTCTTCCTGCGTACCGTTGAATTAACGGAAACCCAAAAATGATGAGAAAGGTTGGCTTACGCGTTGATGTGGATACCTTTCGCGGCACTCGCGATGGCGTCCCCCGCCTGCTGGACATTCTTCAGCGGCACGACATTCAGGCCAGCTTCTTTTTCAGCGTCGGGCCGGACAACATGGGGCGTCATTTATGGCGCCTGTTGAAGCCGAAATTTCTGTGGAAAATGCTGCGCTCGCGCGCGGCATCGCTGTATGGCTGGGATATCCTGCTGGCGGGCACCGCCTGGCCGGGGAAAATCATCGGCGCGGCGAATGCCGACGTCATCCGTGCCACTGCCAAAGCGCATGAGGTCGGGCTGCACGCCTGGGATCACCATCGCTGGCAACTGTGGAGCGGCGTCTGGAGCGAAGCGCAGCTGGAGCAAGAAATTGGCCGCGGTTTGCAGGCGCTGGAAGGGATTATCGACGCGACCGTCACCTGTTCTGCCGTCGCAGGCTGGCGGGCGGATGCGGGGGTGGTAAACGCCAAAGAAGGTTTTGAGTTTCTCTACAACAGCGACTGTCGCGGCACCCGTCCATTCCTGCCGATTCTGCAAAATGGCAAGACGGGCACGGTGCAAATCCCGGTCACATTACCGACCTGGGACGAAGCCGTGGGCAGCCGCGTCAGTGCCGAGGATTTCAACGCCTGGCTGATTGAGCGCATCCATCAAGACCGGGGCGTGCCGGTTTACACCATTCATGCCGAAGTGGAAGGCATTATTGGCGCAGACCACTTTGAAAGCCTGATACGGCAAGCGGCGGAAGAGGGCATCACGTTTTGCCCACTGAGTCAGCTGTTGCCGGAGGATTTTAGTACGCTACCAAAAGGGAACGTGGTGCGAGGCGAACTGGCAGGCCGGGAGGGCTGGCTGGGACAAGAACAATTATTGGGTTAAGGTCTATGAAATCCTTACGTTTAAGCGCATCACTGCTGTTTTTATTCGCGCTGTATTATGTGGTTCCCCTGAATTTCCGCCTTTTGTGGCAGCCGGATGAGACCCGTTACGCGGAAATCAGTCGCGAAATGCTGGCCTCCGGCGACTGGCTGGTGCCGCACTTCCTCGGCCTGCGTTACTTCGAAAAACCGATTGCCGGTTACTGGATCAACAGTATCGGTCAGTGGCTCTTTGGTCATACCCATTTTGCCGTGCGCTTTGGCGTGGTGTTCTCCACCGCCTGTACCGCGCTGCTGGTGGCGTGGCTGGCGTGGAAACTCTGGCAGGACAAACGCACCGCGGTACTGTCTGCCGTCATCTTTATGACTGCTTTTCTGGTGTACGGCATCGGCACCTACGCGGTGCTCGACCCGATGATTGCCCTGTGGTTGATGCTCGCCCTGTGCAGCTTCTGGGGCGCGTCTCAGGCGAAGACCCGCGGCGGTAAACTCGGCGGCTACGTGCTGTTGGGCATCGCCTGCGGCATGGGGGTGATGACCAAAGGTTTCCTTGCGCTGGCGGTGCCGGTCATCGGCGTACTGCCGTGGGTGATTGTGCAAAAACGCTGGAAAGAAGTGCTGCTCTGGGGTTGGGTGGCGGTAGGGGTGTGTATTCTCACGGTGCTGCCGTGGGGGCTGGCTATCGCCCAGCGCGAGCCGGATTTCTGGCGCTACTTCTTCTGGGTCGAACACGTCCAGCGCTTTGCTCAGAGTGATGCGCAGCACAAAGCCCCAGTCTGGTACTACATTCCGTTCCTGATTGCGGGCAGTCTGCCGTGGCTGGCGCTGCTGCCCGGTGCGCTGAAAACGGGCTGGAAAGAACGCGATTCGCAGCGCAGCACCTTCTATCTGCTGGGCTGGGTGGTGATGCCGTTTTTATTCTTCAGCGTCGCCAAAGGCAAGCTGCCGACCTACATTCTGCCGTGCTTTGCGCCGCTGGCGATACTGATGGCGCGCTATGCGCTGGATGCGGTCGACAGAGGGGCAAAGGCGCTGCGCTACAACGGTATGATCAACATCGCGTTCGGCCTGATTGGGCTGATGGCGGTGCTGGTGGTGTCGCCGTGGGGCTTGTTGTCGAAGCCGGTGTGGAACGATATCGAGCTGTATAAATGCCTGCTGGCGGCGGTGGCCTTTGGAGCCTGGGCGCTGGTCGGCTGGCTGTCGATTCGTGACGGCGTGCAGCGCTGGCCGCTGGCCGCCTATTGTCCGCTGGCGCTGGCGCTGCTGATTGGCTTTGCCATTCCGGACCGCGTTATCGACAGCAAGCAGCCGCAGTTCATCACCGATATCGTCAGCGAACAACTGGTGCCGAGCCGTTACGTGCTGACCAACAGTGTCGGCGTTGCCGCCGGGCTGGCGTGGGAGCTTAATCGCAGTGACGTGATGATGTTCGGCCAGCAGGGCGAGCTGAAATACGGCCTGGCGTACCCGGATGCGAAAGGGCGTTACCTCGCCAAAGATGATTTCGACAGCTGGCTGGCGACGCATCGCGCGCAAGGGCCGGTGTCGCTGGTGCTACAGTTGAACAGAGGTCAGAAACTCGAGGAGCTGGGATTGCCGAAAGCCGATAACGTCTACGAGATGAGCCGGATGGTCTTCTTGCAGTATCTGCCGCAATGATCACCGCGCTCTCTCTGCTGCTGGCGAGCCTCCTGAGCTGCGTCGGGCAGCTGTGCCAGAAGCAGGCCACGCACGCCTCACCGTCCGGTCGGCGTGGGCGGCACATCATGTTATGGCTGGGCCTGGCGCTGCTGGCGCTCGGCGGCGGCATGGCGCTGTGGCTGGTGGTGTTACAGCGTTTACCCGTCGGCATTGCGTATCCGATGCTGAGTCTGAATTTCGTCTGGGTGACGCTGGCGGCGAAGTTTATCTGGCATGAGCCGGTATCGTGCCGTCACTGGCTCGGCGTGGGGCTGATCATTCTGGGGATTCTGGTGCTGGGAGCAAGCCGCTAATGGGGATTATCTGGGCGTTACTGAGCGTGATTCTGGTCAGTGCGGCGCAGTTGCTGCTGCGCAGTGCGATGCTGACGCTGCCAGCGGTGAACGACATCGGCACGTTGCTGTGGAATGTACTGCATTTCCAGCCGGGGACGGGCGCGCTGCTGCTCGGCCTGGGCGGCTATCTGGCGTCGATGGTGTGCTGGTTCTTCGCCCTGAAACATTTACCGCTGGCGAAGGCGTACGCGCTGTTGAGTCTGAGCTATATCACGGTCTGGGCGGCGGCGTTGGTGCTGCAAAACGAAGCCTTTTCCTGGCCAGGGCTGGTGGGTGTGCTGCTGGTGATGGCGGGAGTGATGACGATTTTTGCGCCGCAAAGGCGGTAACGTTCGGTGATTTCCCTCTCCCTAACCCTCTCCCAAAGGGAGAGGGAACCTACTGTTTTCGTCCTCTCCCTATGGGGAACTGTACTGTTTTCTCCCTCTCCCTGTGGGGAACACGACTGTTTTCTCCCTCTCCCTTTGGGAGAGGGCCGGGGAGAGGGTGAGTGCGAAAAGAAAACTCTACGCCACCCACTCAATCGTCTGCGCTGAAACGTCAAACGGGGTCGGCGTACACACCGCCAGACTCAACCCGTTCGACTGCAAATCACTGACGTGCAGATGCAGCGGCGCGGTGCTGTCGTGGCTGACAATCTGCCAAGCGCTGCCGCCGCGCTGTTTCACCATCGCTTCCTTTCGTGTCCAGATCCGCCAGAAAGCGGCCAGACGATGCTCTTCCGCTTCCCGCTCAATTTCGAGATGCTCATTGTTGGTAAACGTGGCATTTGCCAGCTGTCGCCACTGTGGGCGCGGGCGCAGCGCTTCGATATCACAACCCACTTCGCCTTCATCGCTCAACAGCAGGGCGATGTTGTCGCCGCTGTGGCTCAGGTTAAACCACAGCGCATGGTTATCGTCAAACCCCGGTTTACCCTGCTCGCCGAAGCGAATCTCCGGCAACGGCGAAACGGCGTGGCACAGCAGCGCACGCCCGGCAAGCCAGGCGCTGCGGCGCTTTCCGTCTGGCGCGCATTCCGCGAGCGCCGGCGGCAGTGTTGCCGTACTTAGGGTCGAAATCTTTCCGAGGAACAGCCGATACATCTTTACTCCCAGCGTTTGATGACAATCGAGGTGTTAATCCCGCCGAAGGCGAAGTTATTGCTCTGCAAAAACTCACAATCAATAGCCCGTGACTCTCCCATAATGTAGTCCAGATCGCCACATAGTTCGTCAGGTTGTTGCAGGTTAAGCGTTGGCGCGAACCAGCCTTCGCGCATCATTTGCAGGCTCATCCACGCTTCCAGCGCGCCGCACGCCCCGAGCGTATGGCCGAAATAACTCTTCAGCGACGAGACAGGCGTCTTGTTACCGAACACCGCGGCGGTGGCCTGACTTTCGGCGATATCGCCGCGATCGGTCGCCGTACCGTGCGCTGAAATATAGCCGATATCCGACGGCGCAAGGCCCGCCTGACGCAGCGATTGCTCCATGCAAATCTGCATCGTTTCCCGTTGCGGCTGGGTGATGTGGGCCGCATCGCAGTTGGTGGCGAAACCAATAATCTCACCAAAGATAGTCGCGCCGCGTGCTTTGGCGTGCTCAAGTTCTTCCAGCACCAACGTGCCCGCGCCTTCACCGATCACCAGTCCGTCACGGTTTACATCGAACGGCGACGGCGTGGTGGCCGGCGCGTCATTGCGCTGGCTGGTGGCGAACAGGGTATCAAACACGGCCGCTTCAGATGGGCACAGTTCTTCCGCACCGCCAGCGACCATCACCGTTTGATATCCGTGGCGAATGGCTTCGTATGCGTAACCGATGGCCTGGCTGCCGGAGGTACAGGCGCTGGATGTCGGGATCACGCGTCCGCGCAGGCCGAAGAACAAGCCTGTGTTGACCGCGGTGGTGTGCGGCATCATCTGCACGTAGGTGGTGCCGGTGATGTTGTTGGTGTGCTTTTCGGTGAGCATGGTGGCGAACTCGCTCACCGGGCCGGTGCTGCCGGTGGACGAGCCGTAAGCAATCCCGGTTTCACCGTTGGTCAGCACCGGGTTTTCCAGTAGTCCGGCCTGTTCCAGCGCCAGTTCGCTGGCGCGGGTCGACATCAGCGACACACGGCCCATCGCGCGAATGCGTTTGCGGGTGTAGTGCGCAGGCAGCGAGAAATCATCAATCGGCGCACCGAGCAGGGTGTGCAGTCCGTCGTAAATCTGCCACTCGGGCATTTTACGCACCGCATTCTGATAGCCGCGCAGGCGTTCAGACACGCTCTGCCAGTTCTCGCCAAAGGCGGTCACGCCGCCCATGCCGGTAATAACCACGCGGCGGATCACAGCATGCCTCCATTGATGGAT
>Ga0079104_1000534_pt1 | contig 40267 bp, 33 predicted proteins | sample MedtruBG_FD_76829 | JGI IMG/M metagenome (GOLD analysis project Ga0079104, IMG submission 76829) | Root nodule microbial communities of legume samples collected from California, USA - Medicago truncatula BG | ecosystem: Host-associated > Plants > Roots > Nodule | place: USA: California...
GCAGAAAATGGTCTGCCCCTGAATAAGGCGTGCGTGTGTCGCACACATACCGGCCGGCAGTTCGATGAGGACATAAGCCCGACCGCCGCAGACGGACCGGAGTTGCGCGGAAAAACACACTGAACGGGACACGCCGAGTGTCACATATAAAAATTCAATTCGAGGCACCCGACGTGTCCCGGCCGAAACAAGAAATATCCAGATCGCCAAGGGCGGACTATGTCCATTCGGAAGCCAGCTTCAAAATAGGCAAACAAAAAACCCGGCCGATTTCCCAGCCGGGTTTTGGATTCACGTGAAACACTTTTTTAAGTGTTATGCAGCGCCGGAAATCCAGGCGGCAAGCGCGGTCTTCGGAGCAGCGCCAACCTTGATGTCAGCCACTTCGCCGCCCTTGAACATGGCAAGCGTCGGGATCGAGCGAACGCCGAACTGGGCAGCCAGTTCCGGGTTTTCGTCGATGTTCAGCTTGGCGACCTTCACCTTGCCGGAAAGTTCGGTTGCGATCTCTTCAAGGCTCGGAGCGATCATCTTGCACGGGCCGCACCATTCAGCCCAGAAATCCACGACGACCGGCTCAGCGGAGTTAAGAACTTCGGCCTGAAAATTGTTGGTATCGACCTTAACGGTAGCCATAGGGCTCTCCTTCACGATTCTTCGTTGCTGCAAATGTGAGATCGGCATTGATCATTTTCAATGTCCGTCATGTCACTTTGTCTTGAGCTCCGCAAGCGAACGCGACATCAGCTCGACAGGTAATGTCATGACTGTTGCCGTCTCGGTATAGACCAGCACGCACTCGACCTCCTTGCCGGCATAAAGCGGCTTGAGGATCTCGCGATAGATGGCGAGCTGTGCCCGATGCGTCAGCGGCACGGCCTCAACCTCAGCCGGCGGTTTGCGGTTGGTCTTGTAGTCGAGAATGATCACCCGGTCGTCCATCTCCACCAGCCGGTCGATCCGTCCCGAGATCGCATAATCCTGGCCCTCCAGCTGAAGCGTGCCCATGATCGACACTTCAGCCTGACTGCGGGCCGAAAACACCGGCGCAAGGCCTCCATGCGAAAGCACCGACATGACGCTGTCGACCAGCTTTTCCCGCTCGACCTTGGGCCAGTATCGCGCAGCCCGCTCGGCATAACGGTAGGCGGCCGTTTCACGCTCCGCGTCGGAAAACTCGGTCAGCATCTGCAGCATGCGATGAACCAGCTTGCCCTTCTGCAGCGCCAGGCTTCCGGCGGTCTTATCGCCGAACAGCGGAGAGGTGACGATCAGGTCATCCGCATCGTCGTCGATCATCATGCCGGCGCCCGATGGGCTGAGCGGTCGCGGCAATATCTTCTGCGGGGGCAGGGGGCGTGACAGGTCGCTCGGCAAGGCCGGTTTCTCCGCCTGACGATGTTCCTCCGGCTCCGCCCGCTGGACGGCTTTTCCGTCCGCAGCCGGCAACCGCCATCTCAGCCCGCTCCATTCGCCATCCGGCCCGCTGAACGTGGCTTCGCTGCAATGCTGCTCGTCGAGCGAAAGCGCCCGCGAAATCATCGCCTGCCAGCTGTCCGGATTGTCACGAACGCCGCGGTAACCGCAGACGATCAGCCGGTCGGCCGCGCGTGTCATGCCGACATAAAGCAGCCGCCGATACTCCTCATCGGAAAGCGTCTTCAACCGCTCTTCATCGGCACCGGTCAGCGCGTTCGAAAGCGTCTTGCCCGGCAGCCAGGCCGGAACATCACCCTTCGCCGTCTTCAAAAACCGGAATTTCGGTACATGCGACGAGATGAAGGATTTCGAATTGCTGTCGACCAGAAACACGACCGGCGCCTCGAGCCCTTTCGAGGCATGCACGGTCATGATCCGCACCTCGTTACGCCCGCCATCCTGTTCGCGTTTCACCTCCGGGCTTTCAAGCTCCAGCGTCGAGACGAAAGCCTGCAGACCCGGCAGGCCGGATGTTTCATGGTCCAGCGCAAAGGTCAGAAACTCGTCAAGAATATCGCCGGCCTCCGTGCCGAGCCGCCCGAGAAACTTCCGCCGTCCGCCATATTGCCCGAGGATCCGCGCATAAAGATCATGCGGGCTGAGCAGCCGGGATAGGGCAAGCAGATGCTGCAACCGCTCCGCAGCATCCCGGAATCGCAGCGGCTGTTCCTCGGCAAGCGCGATAAGCCGCATCCAGGCGCTGCTGTTTTCCGCCCGCAGCGCCGTGACCTCGAACACGTCCTCTTCGGAAAGATCGAAAAGCGGGCTTTTCAGCAAAGCCGCCAGCGAAAGATCATCCTGCGGCAACAGCATGAAACGCCCGAGCGCCAGGAGATCCTGCACCGCGATATGGCTGGTCAGCCGCAACCGGTCGGCCCCTGCCACCGGAATATTGTCGCGCCGCTTCAACGCCCGGGTCAGTGCATTGACGAAGGCATCGCGCTTGCGCACCAGAACCAGAATGTCACCCGGCTCGATCGGACGTTCCACGCCCTTCTCGATCACCGTTTCACGGCCGATCATCTCGCCGATCCGGTCGGCGATCCTTGCCGCGAGAATGGCGGCCGGTGCCTTGTCCGGCGTCGAATCGAAGGGCGCCGTCCAGTCCTCTTCCTGTTCGGATACTTCCGGTGCCACCACATCCCACAGATCGACGGCCCCTGCATGGCCCATCCGATTGGATCGGTGCTGCACCGCATCGCCGATCGCCGAAAGCCCCTTGGCGTTCTCTTCCAGCGAAAACACCTGGTCGACGGCGGAGAGCACATCCGCCGTGGAACGGAAGGAGAGCGGAAGACGGATCGCGTGAAACGGCTGGCCGCTGCCGCTCACCTGTTTCTGCGTCGCGCTGCGCTCCTCGGCAAACCGCTCCGGCCGCGCGCCCTGAAACGAGTAGATCGACTGCTTCTCGTCACCCACGGCAAAAATCGTCCGCAGCGTTTCACGGGCACTGGTTCCGGAGTAAAAATCCTCCGCCAGCGACTTGATCACTGTCCACTGGATCGGACTGGTATCCTGCGCCTCGTCGACCAGGATATGGTCGATGCCCTGATCGAGCTTGTAATGCACCCAAGCGCCCACACCGTCGCGGGTCAGAAGATCGGCGGTCCTTGCGATCAGGTCCTCGAAGTCGAGCAGGCTGCGCCTTCTCTTCAGCTCCTCGTAATCCTCGGTCAGCCGCGCCGCCAGCGTCAGCGCTGCCCTGGTCGCGGAGAACATCCGGATTAGCCGCAGCCGATCCTGGCACGCGAGCACATGGTTGCGGGCCTCATCGATGGCGGCGGCCAATTCCGGGGCGATCTTGGTCATCGCGGAGGCGATCAGGCTGCGATCAGCCTTCACCGTTCCCTTCGCAGTCAAGAATATCGAATCGAGATGTTCCGCCCGCTTGAACGGATCGGCCTCCTTCATCGCCACGCGCAATCCGTAAGCGACGGCATGAACAGTAGAGCCACCCTTCTGGTCGGCCAGCGACAGATAGAGATCGAGCGTAAGACCAAAAAGACCCGGAAGCGGCCAGTAACTACCAGCGATACTCGCTTCCGTATCGCTCGCATCAAGCCCCAGCATCCGCTTGAGCTCAGGTCCGATCCCGTCATGGCGCTCCGCATTCGCCGTGAAACGCCGGATCGCCGTCCGGTTTGCCACGATGTCGGAAAGCAGCGCCTCCAGTCCGAACTCGTCACCGAGATCGAGCACATGCGCAAAGGCTTCCGCGAGATCAGCGTCGTTCTCGGCGGAGGTGGCGGTCAGAAGCGAACGCCGTGCTTCCGCCAGAAGCGCTGAAGCCGCCCGGTCGTCGAGCACTGAAAAATGCCCCGCGACATTGGCCTCCAGCGGAAACTGATGCAGCAGCGCTTCGCAAAATGCGTGGATCGTCTGGATCTTCAGCCCACCCGGTGTCTCCAGCGCCTTGGCAAACAGCCGGCGCGCCTCGGCCAGCTTGGCGGAATCCGGCTCATGACCTTCAATGCCGGTTATACGCTTGCGCAATTCCTCGTCGGAAAGCACCGTCCATTCGGACAGCCGCTGGAACACCCGGTTCGACATTTCCGATGCAGCAGCCTTGGTATAGGTGAGGCACAGAATGGAGGAGGGGCGGCAGCCGGCAAGCAACAGCCTTATCACCCGCTGGGTCAGAACATGGGTCTTGCCCGAACCGGCATTGGCCGAAACCCAGGCAGAGCTTGCCGGATCGGAAGCGCGCGATTGCTGCACTGTCGTCCAGTCGATCCACTGTTTCGGCTCGTCGCCAACCGGCAGCTCATCGGTGAGGATCTCACTCATCGGTCTCACCCTCTCCGTCGTCATCCGCAGTGGACCATTCCGCAACCCGGGCAAGGTGGTCATATTCACCGCCGAAATCACCCTGCGCAAACGGCACCAGCCGCGAGGCAAAGCCGGCATCGCCGCTCCGCAGTTTCAGCACGAACTTGGTCAGCTGATCGATCGAATCCTGCGCCAGGTCGATTGCCGATTTCGGTTGTTTCTTGGCGGTGGCGGAAGATCCCTCGTTGTTCACCCGCTCGGACCTGAACCGGTCCCCGGGCCGCAACCGCACATATAGAAGATCGCCCGGCTGCTGAACGCCCATCGCCTTGAACGCGCCGGCCTGAAGTGCTGCCGCCTCCAGCGCAAGCTGCGGATCGAGCAGCGCACGCGCCTGTGACACCGAGGGACTAAGGCCCGTCTTGTAGTCGATAATGTCGGCACTTCCCGATCGCATCAGATCGATCCGGTCGGCAATACCGGTGACCCTTATCCCGGCCGTCTCGACCTCGAAACCGGCTCCGGCTTCTGTCACCGTGCTGCGCACCTCCGGCGCCCGTTTCTCTTCCCAGTCGAGAAACGCCTTCGCCACCTCGACAAAACGCGGCCGCCAGACCCGGTCGATATGCGGCGGCAATTGTTCGGCATCGAACAGTTCCTGAGTGATCCGCATCATGGATTCACGTGAAACATTGCTGCCCGGCTTGTGGCCCTCGCGCGTATAGCGGTCGATGATCGCGTGATAGAGTGTACCGCGCTGCGAAGCGCCGGGGTCCTCGTTGAACGGAGCCAGCGGATCGAGCTTCAGGATGCGGCGGGCGTAAACGGAGTATGGGTCGCGCCGCAACCGGCCGACCTCGCTGAAGGAATACTTTACCGGCTGCAGTTCCGCCGGCGGCCTTGGGGCAGGGCGCTTTGCCGGCTTCTGGTCCTCGCCTTTATCGATCAGCGCGGCCCAGTGACGATAGTCTTCGCCGCGCGCTTTCAACCCGTCGGCAAAGGCCTTGCCGCCCAGCGCCAGTAATCTCTGCAGCCAGCGGGAAGCAACGGTCGGTGTTGCGCCCTGTCGCAGCGAGCGTGAAAAGATCAGGTTTCGCGTGCCGCAGGCCATTTCGAAATCGTGCGCCAGCTGACCGATCCGCCGCTCCGGCGGCTCCAGCCCCATATCGGTTTTCATCGAGCGGGACAGGAACGGGTTGTTGACCGTCTGCCCCGGCCACGATCCTTCGTTCAATCCGCCGAGGATCATCGTGTCGACGCTCTGCAGCCGCGCTTCCAGCGTACCGAAGATGAACACCCGCGGATGCGCAAGTGATCGGGGTTTCACCGCACCACCCGTCGTCAGTGCCATGACGATGTCGATCCATTGCGGACCATCGGCGTCGATCTGACCGTCGGTCTCCATCACCTCGGCAAGCAGGCCGGAAAGCTGCTCACCCGCCTCGCCGGACCAGAGATCCGCAAGATCGCCGCGTTCGTCGATCGCAATCGCTTCCAGCGCTTTGCCGGTGCGGCCCGCCCATTCGGAAAGCGGCAGCTTCGCCGTCAGGCCGCGACCATCGGCGCGCCGGTGAACGAAGGAGCTGACCAGGGGTTCGACCGCCTGCGTGATCCGCCGGGCAACATCCCGTGCCATCTCGATCGCCCCTTCCGGCAATGAGTCGATCCAATGCGGAGTGTGCCTGTCCTCGGCATGCGCCGCCAGCTGGGTTTCGAGCAGCGGTTCGAGCGTGGAAATATCCATTTCGCCGACGCCACCACGCAGTGCGAGAACCTCAAGCGCGTCGATCGCGGTCTTGAGTTCGTCAACGGGCAGGCCAAGCCGCATCAGCGGATGTTTCATCAGGCCAACGATCGCGACCGGATCGCCGGGCCGAAGTGCCGCCTCCAGAAGTAGTTGCGTTAGCGTTCCCTGCGGCGTGCCGGAAAGCGCCGAACCGGCCGAATCGTCGGCAAGAATGCCAAATCGGGCAAGCTCCGCCGTCACCCGCCGGCCAAGCGCACGGTCGGGCGTGATCAGCGCCGCCTGCGCGGCATTGCCATTGCGGCCGGGTTTCTGCAGCGCCAGCCTGAGCGCGATGGCAATCGCGACCGCTTCCTCCCGCTCGCTGGCAGCCTCGATCAGACAGACATCCGCAAAGGCTGCACCAAGCGCCTCGATATCCGCATCGTCGCGCCACTCGCTCCAGCGGTCGGTCGCCTTGGCCGGCACCAGCGCCTGCGAGATTGCGGCCGCCCGGAAGGCGAGATCGGCCGGGACCTCTCCGATGATACGGACATCATCCCGCACGGTACCGATCTTCTTCAACAGCTTGGAAAGACCGAACTGCGAATGGCTGCGGCTGGCGGGATCGGGCTTGCCGTCGAAGGTTTCCTCTTCGACAGTTGCCCACTGGTCATCCGGCATGGATGTGTCGAGGCCCGGAAGCACGACCGTGCCATTCGGCAGACGGGAAATTGCCGCGATCAGCTCTGCCGCCGCCGGCACCGAGCCCGTCGATCCGGCAACGATGACCGGCCCCTTGTGTTCGCGCTCACCGATCCGCCGCGCCTCGCTGCGCAGGATTGCGGCGCGATGTTTGGCAGGGGAGGAGCGTTTCAACTCTTCAAGCCGGACAGGCCAGAAGGCGCTGGCGATCTTCAGAAACTCGGCGGTCAGCTGCCACCAGAGCGCATGTTCGCCGGTCTGCAGATTGTCGAGATCGGCCCAGTCCCGCTCTTCCGTCTCGATCGCATCGAGCAGTTCGGCAAGCGCGCGGGCAAGCCAGATCGCATCGGCCGGGCTCGCCGGCGCCACGAGCGGCGATTCCGAATGCACGTCGAGCACGATCTTCGGCAACTGGTTGCGCCAGGCAAGGATCAGCCGGCCAAGTTCGAGCAGCCGGGATGTCCCGCCGATCGGCAGGGCCATGTCCATTTCTTCCGGCGCAACGAGATCGAAAAAGCCGCTGTCGTCATCCGTTTCGCCAAGCGGCCGGATCACCGGCAGGATCGCGGCACGACCGCCAAGCAGATCGACGAATTCCGAGCGCAGAACACGGGCGGAACGCCGCGTCGGCACGAAGATCGTCACATCGGCCAGCGATAGCGGATCGGCAGGATCGTAGCGAAAATCCTCGTTCAGCCGCCCGTCACAGAGTGCGGCAGCCAGCGTCTTCAGGAATGGCACGCCCGATGGGATCGAAAAAACGCGTTTCTGCCGGGCCTCGGACATGGGTCACACCTTTGCGCTATGGCGGGCAATCACAGCCTCGGCCTCTGGAAGCGCGTCCGGCGTGCCCACCGTGATCCATTCGCCATCCATGACGAGACCGAAAAGCCGACCCTTGGAAATGGCCCTGTCGAAATAGATGTTGAGATTGAAGGCATCATCCGGCGCGTCGTCAAGCAGCGACGAATGCAGGACGATCGCGCCGGCATAGACCACCGGGTTGTCGCCATCCACATACCGGCTCAAGCGCCCGTCCTGATCGAGCTGAAAATCCCGTTTGCCGTTGTGGCCGGTCGTGCGTTCCAACGGCACGCAGAGCAACGCCATGTCCATCCGCTCGGGATCGAAGAATCCGGCTAATTTCTGCAGGTTGGTGGGTGAGCCATGCTTCTCGCCGATCCAGAACAGGTCGGCATTCATCACATAGGCGATGCCGGGATCAAGCAGCGAAAGCCCTTTCTTCAACCCGCCGCCGGAATTCATCAGCTGAGTGCGCTCATCGGAAATGATGATGTCGAGCCGCGGATAGGCGGCAAGATGCGCTTCCATCCGGTCGGCGAAATGATGCACGTTGACGACGGCGCGCGAAACGCCCGCATCCGCCAGCGCATCGAGCCCGTAATCGATCATCGGTTTTCCGGCGACCGGCACCAGCGGTTTCGGCATCGTATCGGTGATCGGCCTCAGGCGCGTGCCAAGCCCGGCGGCAAGCACGACGGCCTGCGTGAGTGGAACCAAAGTCATCATCGAAAGCCGTATTTATGATTCGGAAAAGTCTATTCCAGCCCGTGTGCACCAATCGCGCAAGGGGGCGAGCGCCTCATGGGTGAGCGCCGTGGAAAGATGACGCAACGTGCGCGGCATGTGCCTCAGATAATGAGGAACTCCATCTCGCTCCTTTAGACGCACCCACAGACCGACAAGCTTGCAGTTCCGCTGCGCAGCCATGATCGCCCAGGATTTCAGGAAGGAGGCTTCGTCAAAATTGCCCAGCGAGCGGCGAAGCGTCAGGTAGTCGATCATCATCTGGTCGGCCAACGCCTTGGGAATATCGACGCGCGCATCCTGCACGATGGAAGCAAGATCGTAAGCCGTCGGCCCGATCATCGCATCCTGGAAGTCGATCAGCCCGACGCGGCGAACACCGGCTTGCTCCGGCTGCCAGATGATATTGGGCGAATGGAAATCGCGCAGCAGCAGGTTCTTTTCCGCGCTCGCCAGTTCGCCGATCAGCCCGTCCCAGATCGCAAGATAATCCTGACGCTCTTCCTCGCTCGGCTGTTCGCCGCGTTTCCACGGCAGGTACCAGTCGAGCAGAAGCCGGGCTTCCATCTTCATCGCGGTCGGATCGAAATCCGGCACATGGTGGATCGGACCGTTTTCGATCGGCAGGTCCTGCTGCATCGCGTGGGCGTGCAGATAACCGAGGCAGACGACGCTTTCGCGGTAGCGATCCTCTATCGGCCTGCCGTCTTCATCCAGCACGCCTTGGTTGCCGAGGTTCTCGAGCAGAAGAATGCCCTGATCATAATCGACATGCAGTACTTCCGGCGCGGTCAGCCCTATGCCGCGCAGATATTGCGAGATGGCGACGAACGGATAGGCATCCTCGGCAATATGGGCAACCTTGGGATAGGGCTTGCCATCCAGAACCGGCGGGCCTTCCGGGCGCTTCGGCCAGTCCATCAGGACCAGGATTTCGCCGGCTGATGTTGTGACACTCTCATAGGCGCGCATCGAGGCGTCGCCGGTCAGAAACCGCCGGCTCGCACCGGCATAGCCACGTGAATTGAGAAATTCGCGGATTGCCAGCGCACGGCGGATGCGTAAAAGGGCAGGGGCCGGTGCCGTGATCGTCACCCGGCGTCCCGTGCCCTCATGCTCCAGCTTCATCACGATCCGGCTGGCCGGCAGTAGTTCACCGGCCATTTCCGGCCATTCGACAAGGCAAATCCCGGATAAAAGCGCTTCGTCGAAACCGAGCTCGTCGAGTTCGGAGGAATCTCCCAGCCGATAGAGGTCGAAATGCGCGACCGGAATGCGCAGCTCGTCATAGGATTGCACGAGCGTAAAGGTCGGGCTCGGCACTTCCAGATTTACGTCATCCGCCATGGCGCGGATCAGCGCCCGTGCGAAGGTGGATTTGCCGGCGCCGAGATCGCCCGAAAGCGCCACGCAATCGCCCGGCTTCAACGCCAGTGCCAGATCCTCGCCGAATTCTATCGTGTCCCGCTCACTGGCAAGGATCAGCGTCAGCGACTGGCCGTCACTCATTCGGCCGCGACCGAGTGGAATGAGGAATTGGTCGGAATGCGGCAGGTTACAGTTGTGCCGTCGCCGGCACGGCTGTCGATCGAGACATCGCCATTATGCAGGTGGACAAAGCTTTCCACGATCGAAAGGCCAAGCCCCGCACCGCTGCGCTTGCCGTCCTTGGCCTGCGCCTTGAAGCGGTCGAACACGGTTTTCAGCATGTCCGGAGGAATGCCGGGGCCGCGGTCGCGCACCGAGAAGAAGACGCTTGCCGCATCGCGCCAGCAGTTCAGCGTTATCGTCGAATTCTCCGGCGAGAAATTCGTCGCATTGGTCAGGAGCTTGATTAGGATCTGCTTCAGCCGCTGCTGGTCCGCCACGATCGTGCCCATGCCGGCGGGCGCGATGATCTCCAGCGTCATGTTGTTTTCCTGCAGCCGGTCGGCAATCTGCATCGCCACGTCGTCCAACAGGTCCTCGATCGCCAGCTCCGAATAGTTCAGCTCCATGATACCGGCGTCAACGGTCGCGAGATCGAGAATGTCGTTGACGATGGTCAGCAGAACCGAAGACGAGGTGGAGATATGGTCGATATATTCGGCCTGCCGGTCGTTGAGCGTGCCGATGCCTGGCGTCTTCAGAAGATCGGTAAAGCCGATGATATTGGTCAGCGGCGAACGCAGCTCGTAGGAAACGTGCTGGACGAAATCGTTCTTCAGCTCGTCGGCCTTGCGCAGCGCCTCGTTCTTTTCCTTCAGCGCCTTTTCGGCCTGCACGCTGGCCGTCTTGTCGACGAAGGTCAGCATCGTCTGCGCGTTCGGCAGCGGTGTGACCGCGTAATCGAGGATCAGGCCGGAATAAAGTTCGAACGTGCCGTCGAGTGTAGGTCTCTCGTCATCGAAAGCGGTGAGCGCCTGGGCAAACCTGCGCCAGCCATCCGGCTCGGCATAGGATGCGGCGCATGCAGCCTCGATCGTCTTGATATGGGTGCCGGGTTCGGCCTGTTCGGCGGTAATGCCCCAGAGTGCGCGGAAGGCCGGGTTTGACAGCCGGATGCGGCCATCGGGGCCGAAAACCGCAACACCTTCGGTCAAATGGTCGATCGTCTCGCCCTGGACACGCACCAGCGTGTTGTAGCGGGCTTCGAGATCCACCTGTTCGGTCAGGTTTTCGAATACCCACGTCGCGCCGCCTTGCGGGTGGGCGGTGGCGATAACGCGCAGCGTCTGGCCGTTCGGCAGATGCCAGGTATCTGTCTTGGTATCGAGCGACTGGTAGACGGCAAGTGCCGTATCCTTCCAGTTCCGCCAGTTCAGCTGTTCCGGCAGTTTGCCGTTGGTGCGCAGCTTGTCCAGAAGTTCGCTGTTATCCGGCTTTGATTCGAGGAAGGGTAGATCAAGATCCCAGAGCTGCATGAAGGCCTGGTTGTAGAATTGCAGGCGGCGCTGGCTGTCGAAAATGGCGACCGGTGTTGCCAGATGGTCGAGCGTTTCGGCATGGCTTTTCAGCGTCCGCTTCAGCTCTTCGCGCACGGCCTCTGCCTCGGACACATCGATCGCCATGCCGGCAGACCCGTCGGTCGTCACCACATCGACCACATCCAGCACGGTGCGATTGCCGTGCACTACGGTCGAGAGCCGGTCATGGTAAGGCGACGTCACGGTCGCTCTGGCCCTGATCATTTCGCGGCTGACCGTGCCGAGCAGTTCCCGGCCTTCTTCCACCGCGCGAGCGGAGCTTACAGCGTCGACTGCCTCGCCATAGGCATGGTTGACCCAGGCAAGCTTGCCTTGACCATCACGGCGCCAGACCGGTTGTTCGATCGTGTCAAGCAGCGATTCGAACATGGAGATCGAGCTTCCCAGCCGATCGCGCTCAATCTTCAACTCGGCAAGTTCTGCCCGCAGGTTGTTGAGGGCGAGGAAACGCACGAAAGCCTTTCCGCCCGAGACCCGGCCCTGTACCTCTAGCACTTCGTCCCGGTTGGTTTCGATGACCATATCGAAGCTTCGGGCGTGGCTTCTGAGCACGTCGATAGCCTTTTCGAGCTCGGCGGCGGAACCGGCACGAAGCCAGCGGCCGAAAGCGAGGAATTCTCGATCTGCCTGCGGAGCACCAGTCTCGACGGGGAGGTGACCGAGGAATTCAGCCTTTGGCGAGCCGCTTTCCCACACGACGATGCGCCGGTTCTTGTCAGCGATCAGTGCCTCGTATTTCGAAATCCGCTGCTGCGCTTCCGACAGCGCGCCACGCATCTCTTCAGATTCGACTTCCATATTGCCACGCTGGCGCACCAGCCAGACGGTGGAAAGAAGTGCTGCACCCAGTGCGCCCAGAACGACGGAGGAGACGATGACCTGCGCCGAGGAAAACAGCTGGGAAGCCGTTTCTTCCTGCGCCAATGCAGCTGTCGGCAACGCAACCAGCGCCGTTCCGGAAAGAAGGGAACGGGCGATCCGCGCAAGCCGGATATAGGTTCTTCTGCCGTATCCGTTGTTCACGGGATACGGGTTTCCAAGAGCGCGCATGCGCAAGCCAGAAACTGGATCGGCCTGCTTTAACAGGCTCGTTTTTTTTACCGCCATGACCGGTGTGTCTCCGTCCAATTGCCGCTCATCGACAAGACATACCACTTCGCACCTTGCCCGAAGCCGAATGGCCGAGAGGTCGAATCAAGTCCCAAAACAATACGTGTTCGACGGATAGGCGGGAAGGGATGAAGGCAAAAAAGAAGCCGCAGCCCTTTGTCAAGGCTGCGGCCACAAGATGTTGTGGATTAACCGGCTAGCTATTAGTAGCGGTAGTGGTCTGCCTTGAACGGACCCTGGGCCGGGACGCCGATATAGGCGGCCTGCTCATCGGAAAGCGTCGAAAGCTTCACGCCGAGCTTGTCGAGGTGAAGGCGTGCGACCTTCTCGTCGAGATGCTTCGGCAGGATATAGACGTCGTTCTTGTATTCGCCCTGCTTGGTGAACAGCTCGATCTGGGCCAGCGTCTGGTTGGTGAACGAGGCGGACATGACGAAGGACGGGTGACCGGTTGCGTTGCCGAGGTTCAGGAGGCGGCCTTCCGACAGAAGGATCATCCGGTTGCCCTTCGGGAACTCGATCATGTCGACCTGCGGCTTGACGTTGGTCCACTTGAGGTTCTTCAGAGCCGCAACCTGGATCTCGTTGTCGAAGTGGCCGATATTGCCGACGATTGCCATGTCCTTCATCTCGCGCATATGCTCGATGCGGATGACGTCCTTGTTGCCAGTGGTGGTGATGAAGATGTCGGCGGAAGATACGACGTCTTCCAGCACCACGACTTCAAAACCGTCCATGGCGGCCTGCAATGCGCAGATCGGGTCGACTTCGGTGACCTTGACGCGAGCGCCGGCGCCCTGCAGCGAAGCGGCAGAACCCTTGCCAACGTCGCCATAACCGCAGACGACCGCAACCTTGCCGGCCATCATCACGTCGGTGCCGCGGCGAATGCCGTCGACCAGCGATTCCTTGCAGCCATACTTGTTGTCGAACTTCGACTTGGTGACGCTATCGTTGACGTTGATCGCCGGGAAGGGCAGGAGGCCCTTCTTGGAGAGTTCGTAAAGGCGGTGAACGCCGGTCGTCGTTTCTTCGGTCACGCCCTTGATCGCGTCGCGCTGCTTGGTGAACCAGCCCGGCGAAGCCTTGAGGCGCTTCTTGATCTGCGCGAACAGGATCTCTTCTTCTTCCGAACCCGGATTGGAGAGAACGTCCTCGCCGGCTTCGGCACGTGCGCCGAGCAGGATGTACATGGTGGCATCGCCGCCATCATCGAGGATCATGTTGGAGGTGCCGCCATCGGTCCACTGGAAGATCTTGTCGGTATATTCCCAGTATTCGGTGAGCGATTCACCCTTGACCGCAAAGACCGGAATGCCGGCGGCAGCGATGGCCGCGGCAGCGTGGTCCTGGGTGGAGAAGATGTTGCAGGATGCCCAGCGGATATCGGCGCCGAGTTCCTTCAGCGTCTCGATCAGGACGGCCGTCTGGATCGTCATATGCAGCGAGCCGGAGATGCGTGCGCCTTTCAGCGGCTTCGAAGCGCCAAATTCGGAGCGGCAGGACATCAGGCCCGGCATTTCCGTCTCGGCAATGTCGAGTTCCTTGCGGCCATAGCCGGCAAGATTGATATCCGCGACGATGTAGTCCTTTTCACTGCTCATAAAGCTCTCCGATCACGTTGCATGGCGCTCAAGCCGGGTGAGAAACCCCGCTGGCTCAAAACTCCCAAGCGGTGTAGCAGGCTTCCCGGCCGCTTGCAACGGCGATATAAAGAGGTCTTTATATGTTTATGTGACGTCGTTAATCAGGCTTCTTCGCCAAATTTGTTGGCGATCAGCGCCTCGAGCGCGTCCAGCGCTTCACCGGCCTGAACCCCTTCGGCCGAAACGTCGATGCAACAGCCCGTGCTGGCGGCCAGCATCATCAGGCCCATGATCGAAGTGCCGCCGACGCTCATGCCGTCCTTCGAAACGGTCACCTGCGCGTTGAAACCTTCCACCATCTGCACGAACTTGGCGGATGCCCGGGCATGCAGCCCACGCTTGTTGACGATCACGAATTGGCGGGAGGAGGCGGACATAGGGTTCATGTTCTCACTTGCCGCTCAGCACGCGGCTGGCGACGTTGATATATTTGCGCCCGGCTTCGGAAGCTTCCGCCAACGCCTTTTCCATATTGTCCTCGCCGCGTATGCCGGCAAGTTTGATCAGCATCGGCAGGTTGACGCCGGCGATCACCTCGGTCGTGCCGCTTTCCATGACGGAGATTGAAAGATTGGACGGTGTTCCACCGAACATGTCCGTAAGGATGATGACGCCCTTGCCCGCATTGGCGCGGCCAACCGCATCGACGATATCCTGCCGACGCTGGTCCATGTCGTCCTCGGGACCGATACAGACGGTTTCGATGAATTTCTGGGGTCCAACGACATGCTCCACCGCATGTCTAAACTCCTCAGCCAGCTTGCCATGGGTGACAAGCACCAGTCCGATCATGAAAATACGCCCCCTGATTTCAAAGCTCGCGGCCCATATCGTAACGCACTGGTGCCGTAAAGCGGCGGGATGCCATCTTCGCCAACTGGAAATGAAGTTCAAGTCAAAAAATCGGGCGCGCCGCTCACCAAAAAGGCGCTTCCTGCCTCCAGGCGGGCATGAGGGCGCCGATAATCGCCAGCGGATCGGCTGCCGTATCGGCAATTCTGACAAGCGGCAGCCTGCCCAAATCGCCGATTTGCCAATACTCGTTTTCGGGCGGAAGCCGTTCCGTCCCGGCAACTGAAACCAGTTGAACGGCAAGGTCGAGTGGTGCAGAAGCGACATGGTCCATTTTAACAATGCCGCTGCCACGCAGTTCCATCAGCCCGACTATGCTCGGGGGACAGGTTGCAACGATCCGGTCGTCCTTATGGTCGAGGAAAACCTGATCATCCGATATCAAAGCCGAAAAAGCCTTGGCGCGGCGGGCGATGGTGAGGCAGGTAAAGGCCATCATCGATTTGCCGATACCCGATGGGCCGAGAAAGATCAGCCCGCGTTCGCCCACAACAATGGCTGTGCCGTGGACGTTTCGGGTCATGCTGCGTTGCCTGCGGGAAGAGAAAGAGTGAAGCGCGCGCCGGTCGTTTCCTGCGCCTTGTCTTGCAGGTTCTCTGCCTTCAGGCTGCCACCATGCGCCTCTGCGATTTGCCGGCTGATGGAAAGCCCAAGCCCCGAGTTTTGGCCAAAACTCTCGCCGTCAGGGCGGTCTGTGTAGAAACGCTCGAAAATCCGATCGATATTTTCAGCCTGGATGCCGGGGCCATTGTCATCGATCGTGATGACTACCTTGTCCTTGTTCCGGGTGAGGCGGATGGAAAGCCGGCCGCCTTTCTCGGGTACGAAGGAGCGCGCATTCTCGATCAGGTTGGTGACGATCTGTCCGAGACGCAGGTCGTGACCGTTGACCACATAGATATGGCGGTCGCCGCCCTTGTGATCGATAGCAAGATCGATTTCCACGGGTTTGCGTCCACTGCGGATCTGCCGGGAGATATCGACGAGATTGGTCAACAGGGTCTCCATGTTGACCGGTGCCGAATCCGTCCTGGCGAGTTCCGCGTCGAGACGGGACGCGTCGGAAATATCGCTGATCAGGCGATCGAGCCGGCGCACGTCATGGAAGATGATTTCCGTCAGCCGCCGTTTCGAATCCTCGGATTTCGCTAGCGGAAGTGTTTCGACAGCACTGCGCAGCGAAGTCAGCGGGTTTTTAAGCTCATGGCTGACATCGGCGGCAAAGCTCTCGATCGCGTCGATGCGGTCGTAAAGCGCATTGGTCATGTCACGCACCGCGATGGACAGGTTGCCGATTTCATCCTGGCGATAGGAGAAGTCCGGAATCTCCTCACGCTGCTTGGCGCCGCGGCGCACCCGGATGGCGGCCGCAGAAAGGCGTCGCAGCGGATTTGCGATGGTTGACGACAGAAGCAGTGACAGCACGATATTGACGAGTGTCGCCACGCCGAAGACGCGCATGATCGCAAGACGTTCGGCGTGAACGATCTTGTCGATATCGCCGGCCTGTGTCGAAAGAAGCAGAACGCCGAGAACCGCCCGGAACCGCTGGACGGGAACCGCAACGGAAACGATCAGTTCGCCGCGCTCGGTAATGCGCACCAGCGCACCGCGGACGCCGGTCAGCGCATTCATTACTTCCGGATAGATCGAGCCGTCGCCGCCCGGCGCTTCCTTGTAGATCGGCAGGTTGCCCGGCTGCAGCAGCCGGTTGAACATGCCCGACATCCACTCGCTCCAGGTCTGCGTCTCGTTTTCGACCGGCGGCAGGTCATAGCGAAGAACCTGGCCACGCGAATAGAGATGTCGCGAATCGAGCAGCAGGTTGGCATCCGCATCGAACAGGCGGGCGCGGGTGCGGGTCGGAGAAATCAGCCGGCGCAAAACCGGCGCAACACGCTCTGGATCGATCGGAAAATCGAGATCCTCGTCGTTCGGCACCGGCGTGATGCTTTGCCCGGCTTGAAGTTCCAGCAGCTTTTCGGGGTCGATGGTGATCGAATTCGTGTCGACCGAAGCCGAGGCCGAAATCGCGGCCGAAATGATCTCGCCTTGGGTCAGAAGGCTTTCAACGCGGGCGTCGATCAGCCCTTCGCGGAATTGGTTCAGGTAGAGGATGCCGGCCACGAGAACAACGGTCGCGGCGATATTGAAGAACAGGATACGCCGCGTAAGGCTCGAAAACACGGCATGACCAAAAAGCCGCCGGATGATGGTGAAGACATGCGGCCAGTGTCGGCGCGCCTTGGGCTTCGCCGGTGCCGTCTCCGTTTCCTGGTTTTCGAGCAGTCTGTCTGCCACGTCTTATCCTTCCACCGGGCCAGTCTATCGCCGACCCGGTCGTGGCTTCAAGTTAACCTGTTGTAACGCAACGCGTCAGGCCGCTTCGCGGAAGCGATAGCCGACACCGTAAAGCGTTTCGATCATGTCGAAATCCGTGTCAACCATCTTGAACTTCTTGCGCAGTCGCTTGATGTGGCTGTCGATCGTGCGGTCATCGACATAGACCTGCTCGTCATAGGCTGCATCCATCAGCGCATCGCGGCTCTTCACTACGCCGGGCCGTTGGGCCAGCGAGTGCAGAATAAGAAACTCCGTAACCGTAAGCGTGACGGGCTCGCCTTTCCAGGTGCAGGTATGCCGCTCCTGGTCCATTGCCAGTTGCCCGCGCTCCAACGTGCGGGCAGCGATCTGATCGGCCGTGGGCTTCATGCCCGGCGCCTGAAGATCACGGCTTCCGGCCCGACGCAAAATGGCCTTCACCCGCTCCACCAGAAGACGCTGCGAGAACGGCTTGGTGATGAAGTCGTCGGCGCCCATCTTGAGGCCGAACAATTCATCGATTTCCTCATCCTTCGACGTGAGGAAGATAACCGGAAGGTCCGATTTCTGCCGCAGGCGGCGAAGAAGCTCCATGCCGTCCATGCGTGGCATCTTGATGTCGAAAATGGCAAGCTGCGGTGGGCGGGCGACCAGACCGTCCAGCGCCGATGCGCCGTCCGTATAAGTCTCGACCTTGTAGCCCTCCGCCTCGAGCGCGATCGACACCGAAGTCAGAATATTCCGGTCATCGTCTACGAGCGCGATTGTCTGCATACCGTCCATCTCCATTGCCATTTCGTGCGCATCTCCAGGTAATGACATCTCGCCAACCCCCAGCCCTCGCCATGCGCTTCATGAGGAGAAAGGTGGAACAAATTGTGGCAAAGTTAAAGGGTGGTGATCTGCTTTCGTGTTCATTCGCACGTCTCAACGCCTCAAAACTGCCTATTATCAAGCGCATTAAAACGCTCGGCTAACCGATTTAAAAAGAAATAAATTTCTTTAAATCGATTAAATAATTGATTTCGTTGATATATTCTGGTGATGCCGCTTGCCGTTTTGAAAAACAGTAACTAGCTTCCCGCCTCACACCCAATCCCTTCAAATGTAACCTGAGGTGAGCGCGTATGGAGCAGCTTGGACTTTATAACCCGGCAAATGGCGTAGCGGCGATCGGCCTCGAAAAGGTTTCTCGCGTCAACTACAACCTGTCCGAGGTCGAGCTTTACGAGGAAGCCATCCGCCGCGGCGAGGCCGATCTGACCGCCGACGGCGCGTTGCGCGCTGTCACCGGCCAGCACACCGGCCGTTCGCCGAAGGACAAGTTCGTCGTGCGCGATGCCGTGACCGAAGACAAGATCTGGTGGGACAATAACAAGCCCATGTCTCCGGAGCATTTTGCCGTTCTGAAGGCTGATATGCTGGCCCACGCGGCGGGCAGGGAGCTTTTTGTTCAGGATCTGATCGGCGGTGCCGATGTCGACAACGCGCTCCCGACCCGTGTCGTCACCGAATTTGCCTGGCATGCGCTTTTCATCCGCAATCTTCTGATCCGCCCGAAGCGCGACACACTTGGCACTTTCGAGCAAAAGCTGACGATCATCAACCTGCCGAGCTTCCGCGCCGATCCCGAGCGCCATGGCTGCCGCTCGGAAACCGTGATTGCCTGCGATCTCGCAAATGGCCTCGTCCTGATCGGCGGCACGTCCTATGCCGGCGAAAACAAGAAGTCGGTCTTCACCGTGCTCAACTACCTTCTGCCCGCCAAGAGTGTCATGCCGATGCATTGCTCGGCCAATGTCGGCAAGGAAGGCGATACCGCCGTCTTCTTCGGTCTCTCGGGCACCGGCAAGACCACGCTCTCGGCTGATCCGGCTCGCACGCTGATCGGCGATGACGAGCATGGCTGGGGCGAAAACGGCGTCTTCAATTTCGAAGGCGGTTGTTATGCCAAGGCGATCAAGCTTTCGGCTGAAGCCGAGCCTGAAATCTATGCCGCGACCCGTCGCTTCGGCACCGTGCTCGAAAACGTCGTGCTCGACGAAAACCGCGTGCCGAATTTCGACGACAATTCTCTAACGGAAAACACCCGCAGCGCCTATCCGCTGCATTTCATCCCGAACGCGTCGGAAACCGGCCTTGCGCCGCATCCGAAGACGATCATCATGCTGACGGCGGACGCTTTCGGCGTCATGCCGCCGATCGCACGGCTGACGCCGGAACAGGCCATGTATCACTTCCTCTCCGGCTATACCGCCAAGGTTGCCGGCACGGAAAAGGGCGTGACCGAACCCGAAGCGACCTTCTCGACCTGCTTCGGCGCACCGTTCATGCCGCGCCATCCGGCCGAATACGGTAACCTGTTGAAGGAGCTGATTGCCAAGCACGGCGTCGATTGCTGGCTGGTCAATACCGGCTGGACCGGTGGCGCCTACGGCACCGGCCGCCGCATGCCGATCAAGGCCACCCGTGCGCTGCTGACGTCTGCCCTGAACGGCAGCCTGAAGAATGCCGAATTCCGCACCGATGCCAATTTCGGCTTTGCCGTCCCGGTTTCGGTCGAGGGTGTCGAAACCGCGATCCTCGATCCGCGCTCGACCTGGGCAGATAGCGCGGCCTATGACAACCAGGCGGCAAAGCTGGTTTCGATGTTCATCAAGAACTTCGAGAAGTTCGAGGCTCACGTCGATGCCAAGGTCAAGGATGCCGCGCCTGGATTGCTGATCGCCGCCGAATAAGCGCAAAACGTGTGATTCACGTGGAACCGTCGGTCGGGTAACGCCTGACCGGCGGTTTTCTTTTGTCGACGTTTGTGGGAAAGATGCGCGCCGGAGAATATCATGGCCAGCAATCCCCTCATCATCAACAGCCGCATCACCATCGCTGCATGGGAACTGACCGAACAGTTCGTGCTGGCAGGCGGTCCCGGTGGCCAGAACGTCAACAAGGTTTCGACGGCCGTCCAGCTTTTCTTCGACATCGCAAACTCTCCGTCGCTGCCGGATCGGGTGAAGGCGAATGCCTTGAAGCTTGCCGGGAAACGGGTGTCGAAGGACGGCGTGCTGATGATAGAGGCAAGCCGGTCGCGCAGCCAGGAGCGTAACCGCGAAGATGCACGCGAAAGGCTGAAGGAACTGATCCTCGAAGCCGCCAAGCCGCCGCCGCCCGTCCGCAAGGCGACGAAACCGACGAAGGGTTCGGTGGAACGACGGCTGAAAGCGAAATCTGGCCGTTCGGATGTGAAGAAAATGCGCGGCAAGCCAACTGGCGACTGAAAGGGGAGACGGATATGGCGACCTTGCTGAACGGAATTCGCCATTTACCCGGCTATCTCGATCGTTCCGCACAGGAAAACCTCGTCGAGGTGATCCGCCGGATCGTTGCCGAAGCACCCCTTTATACGCCTGCCATGCCCGGCACCGGCAAGCCGATGTCGGTCAGGATGACCAATTGCGGGCAACTCGGCTGGGTGACGGACAAGGAGCGCGGTTATCGCTATCAGTCAACACATCCCGCCACCGGCAAACCATGGCCTGCCATACCGACAGAACTTATGGCACTTTGGGAAAAGCTGGCCGGTTATTCGAAACCACCCGAAGCCTGCCTGGTGAATTTCTATTCCGACGATGCGAAAATGGGCCTGCATCAGGACAAGGATGAAACCGAGTTCGCCGCACCCGTTTTATCGATCTCGCTCGGCAATAGCTGCCTCTTTCGTGTCGGCGGGCTGGACCGGAAGGACCCGACCGGTTCCTTCAAACTGCAGAGCGGCGATATCGTGTTGCTCGCAGGCGAGGGAAGGCTCGCCTTTCACGGCGTGGACCGGATCTATCCGAGCACGTCGACGCTTCTGAAAAACGGTGGCCGGATCAATCTGACGTTAAGGCGGGTGACCTAGTTTTGGTACCGGGTCGAAACCGGTAAGGGCAAGACGTCGTGCGCGACAGGCAGGATCTTCAGTTTGCGGCAGTGATCGCCGGTTGCGGCATTCTTGTCGGGCTCGTCTACCAGTTCCAGCTCTGGACATTCCGACCCGATGGCTACTCGGCTCTTTCCGAGCGGCTCGCCTATTGGGATTTTACCAATCTCTGGTCGGGAGGGCGGCTTGCAGTCGAAGGCCGGGTGGATGCCATATTCGATGTCGAGGCCTATCGCTTGGCCTTGCGCGGATGGTTCGGCTCCGGCCTGCCGGATCAGGAGTGGAGTTATCCGCCGTCGATACTGCTGATCGGCGTTCCCTTGTCATTTTTGCCATTGCCGCTCGCTTATGGTCTCTGGACGGCAGCAACATTGGCCTGCCTCTATCTGGTCCTGAGAAACCTGCAGCTTCCAGCCATTGTGACGCTGGCGCTTCTTTTCTCGCCTGCCGCGGTGATGAACTCGATTTTCGGTCAGAACGGCGCATTAACCACCGCGCTTCTCATCGGAACTCTGCTTCTCCTGCCGCACCGGCCAGTTTTGGCCGGTATTCTGGCTGGCCTGCTCACGATCAAACCGCATCTTGGCCTGTTATTGCCATTCTGCTTTCTCGCAGCGGGGCAATATCGGGCCATCGTTGCGGCGATCCTCACAACCGTCATGCTGGTCGGCCTGACGGGGCTGTTTTTCGGTTTTGATGTATGGCTCGGCTTTTTCAAAGAGACCGGACCTCTCATGCAAAAGATCATGGAGGCGGAATATCCCCAACCCTATCACAAGAATGCCCTGACGGCCTTCATTCTGGGGCGGTGGCTCGGGTTTGGCATCGCAGGGGCCTATATTTTACAGGCTCTCGTAAGCTTGCTGGCGATTATCGCATCGGTCCGCATCTGGCGTCCCGAGTTCGTGATGGACAATCGCCTGCGCGCCCTTCTGACAGGCGTTCTGGCAATTCTTGCCACACCTTATGCATACTCTTACGACGCGATACCCTTTTGCCTTGCCGTGGCCTGTTTTTTCCTCGCCGATCGGCGTCTGCCACGCTGGCCGATCGCGGTCGCTTATCTCTGGCCGCTTTTCCTGCATGTGCTCAATGGCCAGGGCATCGGCATAGGAATCCTGCCGCTGGCCATTTTTGCAGGTGTGATGATCAGGTTGGCAATATTGGACGACAGGTCGGCAAAGGCCGGTTCCAGTGTGAATCCCGCTCTCTCTAAAGCTTCCTCAGCGAGACCTTTTCGATGAAGTGATTGCGGCTCTTGCGCAGGATGATGTCGGCGCGCGGGCGGGTCGGGATGATGTTCTGGCGAAGGTTCTTCAGGTTGATGTTTTCCCAAAGCCCTTCTGCAACGGCGAGCGCCGCATCCGCATCGATCGCCGCATATTTCTTGAAGAACGAGGTCGGATCGCGGAAGGCGGTCTCGCGCAGCTTCATGAAGCGCTGCACATACCATTGATGGATCTGTTCTTCATCCGCATCGATATAGATCGAGAAATCGAAGAAGTCGGAAACGATCGGCACGATCTTGCCATCCGCCGGCAAGGGACGCGATTGCAGAACGTTGATGCCTTCGAAGATCAGGATATCCGGCCGGTCGACAAGCGTATGGGCGTCGGGCAGCACGTCATAGGTCAGGTGCGAATATTGCGGCGCCTTGACATTCGGCTCACCAGCCTTGATCGCCGACAGAAAGCGCAGGATCTGGCCGATATCGTAGCTTTCCGGAAAACCTTTGCGCTGCATCAGGCCTTCGCGCTGAAGCACGGCATTGGGATAGAGGAAACCGTCGGTGGTGATGAGATCCACTTTCGGGCTTGAGGGCCAGCGCGCAAGAAGCTCCTTCAGCACGCGTGCCGTCGTCGACTTGCCGACAGCCACCGACCCGGCAATGCCGATGATAAAAGGCGTCTTGGAAACGTCGGGCAGGCTCAAGAACCGGTTCCGCTGCCGGAACAGCTGCTGGGACGCTTCGACATGGGTCGACAACAGGCGCGACAGCGAAAGATAGATCTGCCGCACTTCGTCGATATTGATCGGGTCGTCGAGTGAACGCAGGCGCGCGATTTCGTCAGACGTCAGCGTCAGCGGCGTGTCGGCGCGAAACTTGGCCCATTCGTTTGCTGTAAAGTGATGATAAGGCGAATAAAATTCGGTCATCGGGCCGGCTTCCGGCTCATCGGCGGGCTGCGCTACGATACTCATGACTTGGGCCGGCTCGCCTTTTCCTGCAGGCCCGATTGAACGGTCCTGCGTTGAAGTTCATCCAGCACATCCTGCAATGGAATCCCTGCAATATTCAATACGACTAACAGGTGATAGAGAAGGTCGGCGCTTTCCGAGGTGAGGTCTTTTCTATCCTGCGAAAGCGCGGCAATTACCGTCTCCACAGCCTCTTCGCCAAGTTTCTTGGCGGCCTTGGTCTGGCCTGCGGCGGCCAGTTTCGCCGTCCAGGATTCATCCGGCGAGGCTTTCGCCCGGATAGCGACGATGTTTTCGAGATCGCTGAGAGTGAATTCGCTCAAGTCTTTGTCCTCCGGTCTCGAAACTCAGTCGAGCCGCATGGCGATGCCGTGATCGGCCATATAGCGTTTGGCTTCTCCGACCGTATAGGTGCCGAAGTGGAAAATCGATGCCGCCAGCACGGCCGTCGCGTGACCCTTAGTGACACCCGCCACGAGGTCGTCAAGATCGCCGACGCCGCCGGATGCAATCACCGGAACACGGACCGAATCGGCGATGGCGCGGGTCAGTTCCAGATCATAGCCGACCTTGGTTCCGTCGCGATCCATCGAGGTGACGAGCAATTCGCCGGCCCCGCGTTCGACCATCCGTCCGGCAAACTCGACGGCATCGATGCCGGTTGCGTTGCGGCCGCCATGGGTGAAGATCTCCCAGCGGTTCGCTTCGCCGGTTACAGACACTTTCTTCGCGTCAATCGACACGACGATACACTGGTTGCCGAACTTGTCGGCCGCTTCGGCAACGAAATCCGGATTGTTGACGGCAGCGGAATTGATCGCAACCTTGTCAGCCCCGGCAAGCAGCAACTTGCGGATATCGGTAACCGCACGCACGCCACCGCCGACCGTCACCGGCATGAAGCAATGCTCTGCCGTGCGCGCCACGACATCGAAAATCGTCTCGCGATTGTCGGAAGAGGCGGTGATATCGAGAAAGCAAAGCTCGTCGGCACCGGCCAGATCATAGGCCTTTGCCGCTTCCACCGGATCACCGGCATCGACGAGATCAAGAAAGTTGACGCCTTTTACGACGCGGCCGTCTTTCACGTCGAGGCAGGGAATGACACGGGCTTTGAGGGTCATGCTGCACGACCTTTCGCGGCGCGGATCAGCGCCAGTGCTTCGGTGGGGTCGATACGGCCGTCATAAAGCGCGCGACCGGAAATGGCGCCTTCGAGACGGGCCGCATCCGGCTCGAGCATCCGGCTGATATCGTCGAGCGAGGCAAGCCCACCCGAAGCGATGACCGGAATGGAAACGGCATTGGCGAGTTCCAGCGTCGATGCCCAGTTGATGCCGGCCAGAATGCCGTCGCGGTCGATATCGGTATAGATAATCGCCGAAACGCCGGCGCCCTCGAACTTCTTCGCAAGCTCGATCACGCCGAGTTCGGACGCCTCAGCCCAGCCTTCGACGGCGACCTTGCCGCCCTTGGCATCGATGCCGACAGCGACCTTGCCCGGAAACTTCTTGCAGGCCTCGATGACAAGCGCCGGATCACGCACCGCAACGGTGCCGAGAATGACGCGCGCCAGCCCGCGGCTGAGCCAGTTTTCGATATGGTCGAGCGTGCGGATGCCGCCACCGAGCTGCACCGGGTTCTTTGTCGATTTCAGGATCGCATCGACCGCTGCTCCATTGACGCTCTCGCCGGCAAACGCGCCGTTGAGATCGACCACATGCAGCCATTCGAACCCTTGGTCTTCAAAGGCTTTGGCCTGGGCACCAGGATCGGGATTGTAGACGGTCGCCTGCTCCATGTCGCCAAGCTTGAGACGCACGCACTGGCCGTCCTTGAGGTCGATAGCCGGGAAAAGGATCATCTTCTTGGTCCTAGAATAGATGCGCGAGCCTTAGGGCTTCCAGCACAGGAAGTTGGAAATCAGGGCGAGGCCGAGCTTCTGGCTCTTTTCCGGGTGGAACTGCGCGCCGACAAGATTGTCGCGACCGACAAAGGCCGTCATCGCGCCGCCGTAATCCGTGGTGGCGATCACTTCGGCCGGATTGGCAGCCGCCAGATGGTAGGAGTGCACGAAATAGGCATGCAGTCCGTCCGGCCCGGTGGCAATGCCGTCGAACAGCGGGTGAGGGCTGTTCAGCTCCAGCGTATTCCAGCCGATCTGCGGGATTTTCAGGTCCGGATCGGATGGCGTCATCTCGATGACATCGCCCTTGATCCAGCCGAGGCCTTCGGTCGTGGTTTTTTCTAGGCCGCGCGATGACATCAGCTGCATGCCGACGCAGATGCCGAGGAAGGGACGTGCCTTCGTCTCGACCGCCTCGATCAGCGCCTCGCTCATGCCCGAAACGGCATCGAGGCCCGCACGGCAATCCGCATAGGCGCCGACACCCGGCAGCACCACGCGGTCGGCATTGGCAACGACATCCGGCTTGTCGGTGAGGTCGATTTTAGCCTCGATGCCGGCCTCGCGGGCGGCCCGTTCGAATGCCTTGGTGGCCGAGCGCAGGTTGCCCGAGCCGTAGTCGATGATTGCGACGCGCATCAGCGTCCTCCGTGGTCGAAAAGTCCGAGAGCCGGACCCTGCCAGCCCGAAACGGACGGCTGTTTTGCTTTGTTTGCCCAGTCCGAGGAGGAGGGCAGGGGATGTGTTTCCGGCTGTGGCAGACCGGAGAAATAGATCTCTTCAGCGGTCCTTAAGTCTGTGGCGCTGATCACGCTTTCAAGCGTCCAGCCGCGGCGGGCAAGAGAGTTTGCGTAATGGTTGCGGCCTTCGAGCGCGATGAGAACATGTATCGCAAAGCCGAGCAGCAAACCCGCAAGAAAGAAACCTGACATGCCGAGGAGCAATACACTCCCGATCTGCAGCACAAGCGCGATAATTCCCGCAAGCCAGAGCCGATGCCAGATCAGCCAGATCCACGCAAACAGCAGTGCCATCCACGAAAATCCGTCGGCTAGGAAAAGCGTCGAACGATGATCCTTTTCGGGACCACCCGGCGGTGTCAGAACGAGATAGCTTCTCAAGGATGATCTCCCGGAAGCGTCAGGCAAGCGTTCCCTTGGTGGACGGAACGCGGTTGGCCTGTCGCGGATCGATTTCGGTCGCAGTACGCAGAACACGCGCTACGGATTTGAAGCAGGTCTCGGCGATATGATGGTTGTTGGCGCCGTAATGGTTGAGAATATGCAGGGTGATCCCGGCATTCTGCGCCAGCGCCTGGAAAAACTCCCGCACCAGTTCCGTATCGAACGTGCCGATCTTCGGTGCCGAAAACGCAACGTTCCAGACAAGGAAAGGGCGGCCCGATACGTCGATCGCAGCCTTGGTCATCGTCTCGTCCATGGCAAGGTCGAGCGAGGCATAACGGGTGATGCCGCGCCGGTCGCCGAGCGCCTTGGAAATCGCCTGGCCGATCGCGATCCCCGTATCCTCGACCGTATGGTGATCGTCGATATGCAGGTCACCCTTCACATCGATTTCCATGTCGATGAGCGAATGTCGTGAAAGCTGGTCGAGCATATGGTCGAAAAAGCCCACGCCCGTCGAAATCTTGGCCACGCCGGTGCCGTCCAGATTGACGGAAACGGAAACGGAAGTTTCGTTGGTCTTGCGGGAAACGCTTCCCACGCGTGCGGCTGCGGTTTCGCCCATCAGGCTCTGCTCCATGCTTTTCTCGCCGCTCCTTATCAGCCGGAAGCTGAAATATCCAGCAAAAGCACGGGGCTTTGCGACACCTTGTCGATTGGAAGCTGCGAGATTGTATTCGTTCGTTGGTCACTTACATAGGTGTCAACACGATCCCGGCAAAGCCAGAGCGGTTTGGCGGGATTTCTTCGGTGCAAGAGCCCGCTTTTAAAGGGGCAGACAGGTGTATTGATGACAACGATTATTACAGTCAGGAAGGGCGGCAAGGTCGTCATGGCCGGCGACGGCCAGGTAAGCCTCGGCCAGACCGTGATGAAGGGCAATGCCCGCAAGGTGCGCCGCATCGGCAAGGGGGGCGATGTGATTGCTGGTTTTGCTGGTGCCACGGCCGACGCCTTCACGCTGCTCGACCGTCTCGAAAAGAAGCTCGAACAATATCCCGGCCAACTGATGCGCGCCGCCGTCGAACTCGCCAAGGACTGGCGCACCGACAAATATCTGCGCAATCTCGAAGCCATGATGCTGGTCGCAGATAAATCCACGACGCTTGCCATCACCGGCAATGGCGACGTGCTTGAACCCGAACACGGCACGATCGCCATCGGCTCCGGCGGCAATTATGCTTTTGCCGCAGCCCGCGCCATGATGGATAGCGACAAATCAGCCGAAGACGTCGCCCGCAAGGCACTCGATATTGCAGCCGATATCTGCGTCTATACCAACCACAATCTCGTCGTTGAAACACTCGACGCCGAATAATCTCCATCCCTGAAAGGGTCCCGCGGACCGGGCCGAGATGGCCGGTCGCAATGGGAAAGCCGAGAGGATCACATGACCAATTTTTCTCCCCGCGAAATCGTTTCCGAGCTTGATCGCCACATCATCGGCCAGCACGATGCCAAGCGCGCGGTCGCGATCGCCCTAAGAAATCGCTGGCGTCGCCACCAGCTCGACGAGAGCCTCCGCGATGAAGTGATGCCGAAGAACATCCTGATGATCGGCCCGACCGGCGTCGGCAAGACGGAAATCTCCCGCCGTCTCGCCAAGCTTGCCGGCGCGCCCTTCATCAAGGTGGAAGCCACCAAATTCACCGAGGTCGGATATGTCGGCCGCGATGTCGAGCAGATCATCCGCGATCTGGTCGAGATCGGCATCGGTCTGGTGCGCGAAAAGAAACGCTCGGAAGTGCAGGCCAAGGCGCATCAAAGCGCCGAGGAACGTGTGCTCGATGCCTTGGTTGGCTCGACCGCTTCTCCGGCCACACGCGACAGCTTCCGCAAGAAGCTTCGTGCCGGTGAACTGGACGACAAGGAAATCGAAGTTGAAGTGGCCGACAGCGGATCCGGCATGCCCGGCGGTTTCGACATCCCAGGCATGCCCGGTGCCAATATCGGCGTGCTCAACCTGTCGGAAATGTTCGGCAAGGCCATGGGCGGCCGCACCAAAAAGGTGAAGACGACCGTCGCGAAGTCCTATGGCGAACTGATCCGTGACGAATCCGACAAGCTGATCGACAACGAAGTCATTCAGCGTGAAGCTGTCCGTTCGGTCGAAAATGATGGCATCGTTTTCCTCGACGAGATCGACAAGATCGCGGCCCGCGACGGCGGCATGGGTGCCGGTGTTTCACGTGAAGGCGTGCAGCGTGACCTTCTGCCGCTCGTCGAAGGCACCACGGTTTCGACCAAGTACGGCCCGGTAAAGACGGATCACATCCTCTTCATCGCCTCTGGCGCGTTCCACGTATCGAAGCCCTCGGACCTGCTGCCGGAGCTTCAGGGCCGTCTGCCGATCCGCGTCGAACTTCGTCCACTGACCAAGGAAGATTTCCGCCGCATCCTGACGGAAACCGAAGCCAGCCTGATCCGCCAGTACAAGGCGCTTATGGGCACTGAAGACCTGACCCTGGAGTTCACCGAGGATGCGATCGACGCCTTGGCGGATGTCGCAGTTCACTTGAACTCGACGGTCGAGAATATCGGTGCCCGCCGCCTGCAGACGGTGATGGAGCGCGTGCTGGATGAAATCTCCTTCACCGCTCCGGATCAGGGCGGCACGTCGGTGAAGATCGATGCCGAATATGTCCGCAAGCATGTCGGCGATCTGGCGGCCGATACCGACCTGTCTCGCTACATTCTCTAATGCCCATGCGTGGCAACCGGGCAACGTTCGGTTGCCACGCATCTCTGTCTTGACGCCTTTTTGAATGTCTTTATCTCGACATTCCAATATGTCTTAACGTATGGGTGACGCGCTTTCGCGAAGACGCGAGCGGCTTGCCAGATCGACCTGTCACAGTTTCTGGAGCCGGCAGTGGCGCAGATAAAACGCTGGGACACGGAAAATCTTGAAACGCACTCTTATTGCTTTGCTGCTGACTGTCGCTTGGGCGGCTTCCTCGACCGGTCCGGTTATGGCCATGACCATCGTGCCGGAAGGCAATCGCAATGCCGTGCAGCCCAAGATCCCGGGTGCTTCCGTGCGCCGCACCCGTGCGGGCCGCACCACCTTCGACGACAAATACGACAAGATCCGTGAGCTTCTGGCGACCGACAAGGCTCTGATCGGCAAGATCAAGTCCACCGCAGCGGCCTATGGCATCGATCCGATCCACATGGTCGGCGCGATCGTCGGCGAGCACACCTATAATGTCGATGCCTATGACAGGCTGCAGAGCTATTACGTCAAGGCCGCCGCTTATGCAGGCAATGCTTTCCGCTTCGCCTATGACGGCGAAACCATCGCCGAATTTCTGACGCATCCGCAATTTTCCGCCTGTGAGGGAAAGTCGGGCTCCTACGCGCTGTGGAATTGCCGCGAAGGCGTATGGGAGAAGTCGTTCCGCGGCAAAAAGGTCGACGGAAAAGCTTATCCTGACAACCGCTTCAGCGCGGTCTTCTTCCAGCCCTTTTATGCCGGGCAAACCTTTGGCCTCGGCCAGGTCAATCCGCTGACGGCCATGATGTTGTCGGACATGGTCTCGCGCACATCCGGTTATTCGAAGCTGGACGAGAACGACGCCGCGGAAGTCTATGAGGCGATCATGGACCCGGACAAGTCGCTCGCCTATATGGCGGCCAATATCCGCCGTTCGATCGATGACTACAAGCAGATCGCAGATGTCGATATTTCGCGCAATCCCGGCATCACCTCGACGCTTTACAATACCGGCGGTTCGGCTCAGCGCGCTGCGGCGCTGAAAGCCCGCGGTGGCCTGCCGGAAGAGAATTATTACGGCTGGCTCGTCAACGACAAGATCGCCGAGTTGAAATCGCTGCTCTAAGTCCTGATATCTTCTGGAAGCAATTCCAGCAAAAGTGTTTTCCGGTTTTGCGCCAATAACAGGAACAGAAGAGGAGGGTTGCCCTTGGACATGCGCCCCGACCCCTTTGTGCCGCCGGCACCCATACCACGCACCGTCCCACCGTCGCGGCTGGAGATCATCCGCACGGTGATGCGCAACCCGCTGGAACTCTGGGGCGTGCCGTCTTACACGCTGCCCTGGATCAAGACGAAATTCTTCAAGGAACGCACGCTGATCGTCAACGATCCCGGGCTGATCCGCCATGTCCTCGTCGATAACGCCGCAAATTACGAGATGTCGGAAATCCGCCAGCTGATCCTGCGGCCTATCCTGCGCGACGGATTGCTGACGGCGGAAGGCCCGGTCTGGAAGCGTTCGCGAAAGGCGATGGCGCCGGTCTTCACACCCCGCCACTCCCGTGGCTTTGCCGGCCAGATGCTGGCGAAATCTGAAGAATACGTGGAAAAATATGCGACGGCCGGCAGGGATGGCACGATCCACGACATCTCCGTAGACATGACGGAAATGGCCTATTCGATCCTGTCCGAAACCCTTTTCTCGGGCCAGATCGTCACACAGAGCAACAGTTTTTCCGATGATGTCGACAGCCTGCTTCACCGCATGGGCCGCGTCGATCCAATGGATTTGTTGCGTGCGCCGGCATGGGTGCCACGCCTGACCCGTATCGGTGGTCGCAAGGTACTCGACAAATTCCGCAATATCGTCGCCGATACGATGAAAGAGCGGCAGAAGCGGATGCGGGAGATGCCGGACGACGTGCCGCAGGATTTTCTGACCTTGCTCCTCCAGCTCGAAGGCCCCGAAGGGCTTACGCTGGACGAGATCGAGGACAATATCCTCACCTTCATCGGTGCCGGGCACGAAACGACGGCGCGGGCTCTTGCCTGGACGTTGTATTGTGTCGCTCATTCGCCCCATGTGCGCGAGGCGATGGAAGAAGAAATCGATCGCGTCCTGGCAACCGGTGCGGAGCCGGTGGAATGGCTGGAATTGATGCCTTGGGTACGCGCGTCCTTCGAGGAGGCGCTGAGGCTCTATCCGCCCGCGCCATCGCTGAACCGCGCGGCGATTGCAGATGACAGGTGGACGAGCGCGACGGGGGAGAGCGTCGAAATCGAAGCGGGCGTCACCATCCTCGTCATGCCCTGGACCTTGCATCGCCACGAGCTTTATTGGGAAAAGCCGCGTGCCTTTTTGCCGGAACGGTTCCTGCCGGAAAATCGCGGCAAGATCGGCCGGTTCCAGTACCTGCCGTTTGGTGCCGGTCCGCGAACCTGCATTGGCGCGACCTTCGCCATGCAGGAAGCGGTGATCGCGCTTGCTGTGCTGATGAAGCGCTACCGTTTCGATGCCCTGCCTGGTACCGAAATCTGGCCGGTGCAGAAATTGACGACCCAGCCGCGCGACGGCATGCCGATGCGGGTGAGCCTGAGACCCTGACGCCTCGAGACGAAAACCGGATCCCGTTTTCGCAAAGTACGATGCACAAAACCAAACTGCGACAGCCCACGTCTCTGGCGGTCGATTGATCCTGACGCTCCATGCGCTATTGATTCTTCCGAATAGGCATTCGGGATCCCTTGCGTGGCTTCACCTCTTCTTCTCGGTATCGATACCGGTGGCACCTACACGGATGCCGTTCTTTTCCAAGACGAAGAAGGTGTGATCGCCAAGGCGAAGTCGCTCACCACTCGGCATGATCTTTCGGAAGGCATCGCCGGCGCGGTCGGTGCAGCCCTTGAAAACGGCGGCATTCCCGCATCGCAAATCGCCATGGTCTCGCTATCGACCACGCTTGCTACCAATGCACTGGTGGAAGGGCAGGGTGGTCGGGCGGCACTCGTGATGATCGGTTTTGGCCCCGAGGATATTGCCAGAGGCGGCCTTTCCGAAGCGCTCGGGAGCGATCCGGTTATCTTTCTGCCCGGTGGCCATAACGTGCATGGCAACGAGACACCGCTGGATATGAGCGCGCTCGATGATGCCTTGCCGTCACTCGGATCGGTAGTCTCGTCCTTCGCCGTCGCCGGTTATTTTGCAGTCCGGAATCCGGCTCACGAAATTCGCGTGAGGGACCGTATTCGCGAAATCAGCCACAGGCCTGTGACGTGCAGCCACGAGCTTTCCTCGAAACTCGGCGGCCCGCGCCGGGCGTTGACGACATTGCTCAATGCCCGTCTGGTCTCGATCATCGACCGCCTGATCACCTCGACGGAAGGATTTCTGCAAAAATCCGGCATCCACGCACCTCTCATGGTCGTGCGCGGTGACGGTGCGCTGATGTCAGCCTCGGAAGCGCGCCTGCACCCGATCGAAACCATCCTGTCCGGCCCTGCCGCAAGCCTGGTCGGCGCACGGTACCTGACCGGGCTGGATGAGGCAGTCGTCTCCGATATCGGCGGTACGACCACCGATGTCGCCGTCCTGCAGGGCGGCAGGCCGAAGCTCGCATCGGATGGCGCCAATGTCGGCGGCCACCACACGATGGTCGAGGCGGTTGCATTGCGCACTTTTGGTCTCGGCGGTGATTCTGAGGTGCATATCGATGATCGCGGGCTAGAGGCAAAAATCACGCTCGGTCCTCGACGTCTTTTGCCTCTCAGCCTTCTGGCGGCCACCTATGGCGATAGTGTTCTGTCGGCTATCGATATGCAGCTACGCGCCACACATACTGGTCGCCACGATGGCCGTTTCGCTGTCCGGATCGCTATGAACGAAGCCTTGGTTGGGAGCCTTCAACCGCAGGAAAAGGCGCTTCTTGCACGGATCGGCTCGACGCCTGTGGCTTTGAACACATTGCTCACAATGAATTCCCAGAAATCGGTTCTCGACAGGCTTGTCGGCCGCGGGCTCGTACACTTGAGCGGCATCACACCATCTGATGCGCTGCATGTTCTTGGCCGCCAGGGCCAGTGGAATGCCGATGCGGCACGATTGGGGCTGCAGATCGCAGCTCGGAGGAAGACCGGCGCGGGACGCGAGATCGCTACCTCACCGGAAGATCTGGCCGACAAAATAGTCGCGAGGCTGACCCGGCAATCTTCCGAGATCTTGCTTTCGGCCTGTCTTGCGGAAGACGGTGCCGAATCGATCAACCCATCGGTTTCGCTTGCGGTTGATCGGGCGTTGAAGCGCATACCCGGTATTGCGCAGTTTTCCATTTCGCTTGACCGTCCGCTTGTCGGCCTAGGCGCTTCGGCACCGGTCTATTATCCTGCAATTGCCGATATGCTTGGAGCCGAATCGATCATCCCTTCTGATGCGGATGTTGCCAACGCCATCGGCGCTGTCGTCGGCCATATAAGGGTTACGGCGACAGTCACCATCACCTCGCCGGAAGAAGGCGTCTATATTGTAACCGGTGCCGGTGAGACAACCACGATAATCGGGGAAGCGAATGCGCTGGGAACCGCTGAGGAGCGGGCGGTGGGTGCAGCACGGCGCAAGGCCGGGCAGGAAGGGGCCCAGGGCATCCTGATTTCCATCGAAAAGGAGATTATGGCACCCGAAGTTGAAGGCGGACGAAAACTCGTTGAAGCCCGCATCGTTGCCACCGCAACGGGCCGCCCGCGGATGGCGCATCCACAATCCTGACCGAACCGCCGCGGGCTTTACGCGCATTGATACCCGTTATCTCGCAAGCAAAGCGACGGCGCGGGAAAGGGTGACGGCCAGTAGGTCCAGGCGCATGTCCTGGCAGCAAAAAAGCCGCCGGGAATGACCTCGGCGGCTTTTTGATTTTTGTATTCCGTCAGTTTTACTGGATCACGACGACCTTGGTTGCCTTGCCCGGACGCACCCGGCTGTAAAGGTCGATAACGTCCTGGTTCATCAGGCGAATGCAGCCGGATGAAGCAGCCGTGCCGATCGAGGCCCACTCCGGCGTGCCATGCAGGCGAAACAGCGTGTCCTGGCCCTTTTCGTTGAACAGATACATGGCGCGTGCACCAAGCGGGTTGTTCAGGCCTGGACCCATGCCGTTTTCGACATATCTGGCGACATCCGGCTTGCGCGCGGCCATTTCCTTCGGCGGATGCCATGTCGGCCATTCCTGCTTCCAGGCAACATAGGCCGTGCCCGACCATGCAAAACCAGCCTTGCCGACGCCGATGCCGTAGCGCACAGCACGACCGCCCGGCAGGATGTAATAGAGATGGCGTTCGCGGGTATTGACGATAACCGTACCCGGCTTTTCCGCAGTTTCGTAGTTCACGATCTGGCGGACGAACTCCTGTTTGACCCGGTTGATCGGAATGGCCGGCAGGGTATAGCCTGCATCGGTCACCGATCCGTAGGAATCGGTGAAGATCTGGGCCGTCTCGATGCGAACCGGTGCATCTGTCTTGGCTGTTTCGGACGTGGTCGAGCAGCCGGCCAGGGCGGCGGTTGCCAACAGGCCGAGTGCGAGCATGCTGTTGCGAAAGCGCATGGATATCTCTTGGTGAAACTATCGATTGAAATGGCGTCAAGCCGCCGTCGAAACCGTTATTTTCCATTCGATTGCGGTTGGCAAGTTGCGCAAGCGCTCAGCGCGTCGGCAGCAGTCGAATTGAAAAGCCCATTGTCTTTTTGCAACATTCACAATGCTGCCCACCTATGATGGCTAAGGAACAGGCATGACGATATTGAATGTCGTGAACGACAACCCTCTGATCGATGGCCGTCAGTCGCCCCGCGCGATGATGGTACGCAAGGGCGCGCAAATCCTGCTTCACGATATGAAGCATGCTGTTCTGCCCGAACTGGTCTTGCCGAATGGCAGAAGGGCCGACCTGATCACCGTATCCGATAAGGGAGAAATCTGGATTGTCGAGATAAAGACCTCGATCGAGGATTTCCGCATCGACCGCAAGTGGCCGGAATATCGGACTTATTGCGACAGGCTGATCTTTGCAACGCACAGGGATGTGCCGCTCGAAATTTTCCCCGAAGACTGCGGCCTGATGTTGTCGGATGGTTATGGGGCGCATCTATTGCGTGACGCATCCCAACACAAGCTTGCACCGGCGACCCGCAAGGCGTTGATGCTCGATTTTTCGCGCACAGCGGCGCACCGCCTGATGATGGCGGAATGGTCTACCGGCAAGAGCTTCGACGACATAGAGACGTAGTCAAAGGCGCGGCCGGCTTCCCTGCCGCAATTACATAAATCCCGCAGCGCGCAAGTCGCGGCGCGCGCCTTATTTAGGCGCCCGCTTTGCCAGGATGCGCTGCAATGTGCGGCGATGCATGTTGAGGCGTCGTGCGGTTTCCGAAACGTTGCGTTCGCACATTTCGTAGACGCGCTGGATATGTTCCCAGCGTACGCGATCTGCCGACATCGGATTTTCTGGCAGATCTGCCTTTTCTCCGGGACGCTGCGTCAAGGCGTTGAACACATCATCCGCATCGGCAGGCTTGGAAAGATAGTCGACGGCGCCAAGCTTGACTGCAGTGACGGCAGTCGCAATGTTTCCGTATCCGGTCAGCACGATGACGCGCGTATCCTGGCGGAACTGCCTGATGGTCTCGATGACGTCTAGGCCGTTGCCATCACCCAGCCGAAGATCCACCACGGCATATTTGGGTGCCCGCTGGCGAACTTTGGCAATACCTTCGGCGACTGTTTCTGCGGCCTCTACGGTAAATCCTCGTGTTTCCATGGCACGTGCCAGGCGACGCAGAAACGGTCCATCGTCGTCAACGATCAACAGTGAAGGGTCGGAACCAATAAAGTCCTCATTCTGAGGATTGGATTGCTGCAGTGTTGTTTCCATCTTCATTCTCCGGGATCGATGGACCCCAATTATCATATAGAACGCGATAAAATTGGAGCTAGATCAAATTGGCTTGTCCATAATTGATCTTGGCCATTCTATTCGAATGCGTGCACCGACCTGTCCGTCGCCGCGATTGCTGAAGCGGATCGATGCGCCGGAGCGCTCCAGCAGGGTTTTGGCGATGAAGAGCCCTAACCCCAAGCCGCCGGCATGCTCACTCCGCTCGCGTGTTCGGGATGTCATGTAAGGCTCGCCGATACGCGAAAGGATAACGGCAGAATAGCCTGGACCATCGTCCTCGATCATGATCGCCACCCGCTGGTCATCGTATTCCACCGATATGACCACCTCACTTTTGGCATAATCGACCGCATTTTCAATCAGATTGCCAAGCCCATAGAGAATTCCTGCGTTTCTCACGCCTATAGGTTCATGGCCACCGTCGGTTTTCTGCACCAGTCTGATGTCTATGTCGAACTGACGGTGTGGAGCGATCACCTCTTCCATCATCGATGATAGGGGCAGGCGCCGCAAATGCTCCTCGCCCTCCGCTGGCAGTGAGGTCAAGCGCCGCAGGATATCGCGGCATCGCTCGCTCTGGCTGCGCAACAGTTGCACATCTTCCTTGAAGCGCTCGTCCTGCCCGAGCTCTCGTTCCATTTCCTTGGCGACGACGCTGATCGTCGCAAGCGGTGTTCCCAGTTCATGGGCCGCCGCAGCCGCCAGACCATCCAGCTGACCAAGATGTTTTTCCCGCTCCAGAATCATTTCCGTCGCCACCAGAGCGTCGGCAAGCAGGCTGGCCTCATGGGAAACGCGGTAAGCGTAGAAAGCCGCAAAAACCATCATCGAGGCGATCGAGAACCATACCCCGAGCTGCATGATCGGCTGGATGCGCAAATGCTCCCCCTCATACCACGGGACCGGGTAAGGAGAGAGTGACAAAACCGTCGTGCACACAAGCGCGAAGACAAGCAGCACGAGCGAATGACGTAGTGGCTGTGATGCAAAGGCAATGATGACCGGCACGCAGATCAGCGGTGCGAAGGGATTGCCCAGCCCGCCGGTGATGAACAATAGCGCCCCCATTTGCAGGAGGTCGAAGCAGAGCAGCGCGAGCGCTGATTTCGGCCCAAGCCGGTGGGTGGCTGGAAACCACGCGGATAAAATGAGATTTGCGACCGCAAGGGCTGCGATCAATATGGTTGCCTGGGCGATAGGCATCGGAAAGTCGAGTACGCCCCAGATGATCAGGACCGTTATCGTCTGCCCCGCCACGGCCAGCCACCTCAGCCTGACGAGGGTTTGTAGGCGGATGCTGCGGCTCACATGGCCGATCTTGCCGTCCTGCGATGGAGTCATGTCTGTACTATTCAATATTGTTTCGGACATTGTTTATATGTGCCTTAAAGTGATCAAACCTCTTAAAATCGACCCAGTATTTCATGGCATGTGACATCCTGTCACGTACCTTTGGGTTTTGCGCGGCTTGTCGGAGCGGCATCGACCGGATTTTCCGGCCATGGGTGTCTGGGATATCGGCCACGCATTTCCGCCCGAACATCTTTCCATGATCCGGACCAGAAGCCGGGCAGATCGCGTGTCGTCTGGATCGGCCTGTGTGCCGGCGAAGTCAATTCTAGAAGCAGTGGCAGTTTGCCGTTCGCGATCGCGGGATGGTTTTTCAATCCGAACAGCTCCTGGACACGGATTGTCAGCACCGGTTCTGGGCCATCATACTGGATCGGATGGCGTTGGCCGGTCGGCGCCTCGAAATGGGTCGGCGCAAGCCGGTTCATATTGTGCAGCAACTCGTGTGGTACCAGCGAACGCAACCCATCCGAAAGGCTCGCCGCCGATATCGAAGTAAGTGCGGACGCATGACCTTGATAGGGGACGAACCAGTCATCAAGGCGGGCGACAAGTGCATCGTCGCTGACATCTGGCCATGGCTCGCCAAGCGATCGATGAAGGAACCCCAGCCTTTCCCTGAATTGCAGGGTTTCCTTCGAAAACGGCAGGCTGTTCAATCCGAACTGCCTTACGCCGTCGGCCAGCGCCCGTGCCGCCTGTTCCCCGGTCGGTTTAGGTAGTGGTTTTTCATTAAATACGATTGCTCCGAGCCGGGTGGTTTGGCGCGCACGAACCTGACGGCTGGCCTGGTCGAAAAAACACTCTTCTGCGGACCGGATTGCGCCGGCCATCTCCGCTTCCACCTCGGACCGTGATATTTCCGCGGCGCTGAGAATACGCGGCCGCGCAGCCTTCCCGCTCACGTCGGAAATCACCAACATGGAGGCGCTGGCAAGCCGCTCGGTTTCCGGCAGTTCCGCTCCTCGGCCGTTGGCCATGATGAACCGGCCTTTGCCGCCGCGCTGCAGCGCGATCCGGTCGGGATAGGCATGAAGAAGAAGTGGGCCGGCTGACCCGCCTGTCTGTCGTGCTGCCTTGTTTGGCAGACTGTCGGCTATCCGGCTGGCCAGGCCTCGGCTGGCTTGCGCCCGCTCGGTGCGATCGGTCCGGAACCGCCGCAGCCGTTCATCGAGATCGATATCGTTTCCTCCAAGCCCTTGTTCGGTCAGGAGAACGGCGAGATGGCTCGCCTCGAGCCCGCGTCCGTCCTTGTCCGCGTTGATGACCATTGCCGCCAGCCGCGGCGGCAAGGCCAGCTGACGGATAAGATGACCTCTCGGCGTCAGCCGGCCGGTGTCGTCCAATGCGCCGAGAAGGACAAGCAGGCCTTTTGCCTCGGAAAACGCCGGTCCGGGTGGTTGATCCAGAAAGGCGAGTGTTGTCGGATCAACCACGCCCCAGTGCGCGAGGTCGAGCACCAGACCTGAAAGATCGCTCGCAAGTATTTGCGGTGGCGTGAAATCCGGCAGTGCAGCGGTTTGGCCTGTGTGCCACAGCCTGATGGCGATACCCGGCATGGTTCGCCCGGCGCGCCCGGCCCGCTGGTCGGCGGAAGCCTGTGATACCCGTACCGTCTCCAGCCGGGTCATTCCTGTGGAGGGCTCGAAGACCGGAAGACGCTGCAATCCGCTGTCGATGACGATCCGCACACCGTCGATCGTGATGGATGTCTCTGCGATCGATGTGGCAAGGACGATCTTGCGCTTGCCAGACGCCGCCGGCTTGATTGCCAGATCCTGGTCGTGCTGTGTCAGATTACCGTAAAGTGGCGCAATCGCGGTGTCAGCGTCGAACCGGCCCTGCAGCCGCTCGGCTACCCGTCTGATTTCCGCCTGTCCCGGTAGAAAGGCAAGGATGGAGCCCCCTTCGTCGCGATGTGCGCTTTCGATCGCGCGCGTGACTGCGTCCTCGACACGCTCCTGCTGGCTTCTTTCGTTATAACGGATCTCGACAGGAAAACTCCGCCCTTTGCTTTTTATCACTGGAGGGTTGTTCAGCAATGCCGCGATGCGATCCGTATCAAGGGTTGCCGACATTACGATTATCCGCAGGTCTTCTCGAAGCGCCGACTGTGCGTCGAGCGCCAGCGCCAGTCCGAGATCGGCATCGAGCGAGCGTTCGTGAAATTCGTCGAAGATCACCGCGGAAACGCCTGCAAGCTCCGGATCGTCGAGGATCATGCGGGAAAATACACCCTCCGTGACGACCTCGATCCGTGTCGCCTGCGAGATCCGCGTGTCGAGGCGCATTCTGTATCCGATTGTCTGCCCGACATTCTCTCCCTTGAGCACCGCCATGCGGGAAGCGGCAGCTCGCGCCGCCAGCCGCCGCGGCTCCAGCAGGATGACCTTTCCCGTGCACCATGGCTCTTTGATCAGAGTGAGCGGTACCATGGTCGTTTTGCCTGCACCCGGTGGGGCGGAAAGGACCGCACAGGAGGTCTGGCGAAGCGCCAAGGTCAGTTCGCCCAGCACCTCCACAATAGGGAGAGGCGCATGCGCGCTGTTATCGGGGCTGTCCTCTCGGGGTTTCTTTTCCATATATATGTGAGCTTTCGGTAGTTTCGGGCGTCTGAACCTCATCAGGTCGGCGGCGTCCTGGAGGCTCTGCAATGCCATAGCAGCGCGAAACGCACCAGTGAACAGGGGTGCCGTTTCGACTGCTGAAAATCTATGCATGCACGCAATTTAAGCGACAAGCATCTGCTCGCATGGCATTGGAGAAAAATGACATTTTTTTAAAGATGGCTGTTGACTCATTCGAGGGCGTGGGACTATAACCCGCTCACTGACGAGGGCGGCGGCGCTGCTAGCGACGATGTCCTTCGTTCTAGAGAAATCTAGGAAAAATTGCTGAAAAGTTGGCTGAAATGCTGATGGGGCC
>Ga0079104_1000548_pt1 | contig 39076 bp, 52 predicted proteins | sample MedtruBG_FD_76829 | JGI IMG/M metagenome (GOLD analysis project Ga0079104, IMG submission 76829) | Root nodule microbial communities of legume samples collected from California, USA - Medicago truncatula BG | ecosystem: Host-associated > Plants > Roots > Nodule | place: USA: California...
AAGGCTGGCCTTGCGGGTATCACAGTTGTCGAGGTTTGGGGTGGGTACTCATCCACTATAGGTAATTTGGCGTTTGAGGCACCAGATGCGTGCGCCTCCGCCGCAGAGATTGGCAGACGAGGCTTGGCCTTGTCTGCCAGGAAAAAGGATGTCCTTCCGGTATTCGAGGAAGGGTGGTTGTCAGGCCGATGGAAGGATCAGACGCTGCCCGTTGAATTCGGATTTTGGAAGGATCTTCATCAGGCAATTAAAACGGCGAAAATTGGCTACCGCCGTCCGCATCCGACACCGTCGGATCCTGATACCGTCTGTGGACGGTACGCGGTGCGTCGTCTGAAACATCGTCATCGGCCAGGTCTCGTTTACCTGGCTTGTGACCGTGTCGCAGACGGTGCGAGTAAACGGTTATGTGTTGGGAGCAATTTTAGTGATCCCACATTCAAATCCGGATAGCCGAAAAACGCGGGTTCGATTGCGATGAGCTTTCCTGGATCTCCCTCGAAAAGTAGGGCGTCGGCCCGCATGTCGGGATGGGAGCGCTTTCCGAACCAGTGCAGATTCTCGAGAACTCCTTCCAACGGGTGCCCCGAAGGATGACCTGAGCCCTTCCACAGGCCTATCATGTCCTTAGGGTTGACGGGCTCCAACGAGTTAAACCAGTTTGAGACCTCGGTTTGCAGCGTTGACTGAAGCGGCGTATTTTCCATTGTTCTAGTTCTCCCGGGAGGTCCATTTCGATGATCGTTTCGGCCTGCAGACATCCAGCTCAGTCGGCATCACATTGAAACCAACAATGCATAGCTACATTTCGGATCGGCGCTTCCAAGATTGCAAACAAGCATTATGCGACAGAGAGGTCTAGGTATGGTGACTTCACTTGAAACGGCATCCTGGTTGAATGAGCCATCGGAGTGGAGATTGAGCGGTGACAGTCTCACCGTCACGACCGACAACAAGACCGATTTTTGGCGCGAAACTTTTTACGGCTTTACGCGGGACACCGGTCATTTCTTCGGAGTGACCACGACCGAGCCATTTACCGCGCAAGTCAGGGTGAGGGGAGGCTTCAGAAACCTTTATGACCAAGCCGGGCTCATGGTACGCATAGACGAAAATCAATGGGTAAAGGCTGGTGTAGAGTTCACTGATGGTCAGTTGTTCCTCAGCACGGTGGTCACCAATGGAAAGTCGGACTGGTCAGTTTCCCGCCCAATCAGCTCCGATCATTTCCTCATCCGCATCACACTTGTAGACGGCGCGATGAGGATACAGGCATCGACCGAAGGGGTAACATGGCCGCTCCTGCGGTTAGCGCCGTTTCCACGGGCGAAAACCTACTTGGTAGGGCCTATGACATGTTCCCCTGAGGGCAATGGTCTCAAAACGCAGTTTACAGAATTTTCCATCCGGCCACCTCAGACGAACGGTCTGCACGATCTGAGCTGATAAGCTATAGTCGTGCACCTGACTATAAAGCGTCAGCACGCTAGCGCGAGCCTCTGAACCTGCCCTCATTCATATCTGCGGGATTGTAATTCACATCCCAGTCCTTCCCAGCCGTTTTACCGGGTGGATCGCGATGCACGGTGGCATCGTCTGAACCGGTGATGACTGTAGGCTTTGCGCTGTGTACTCTGGACGCTTTTCGGTCCGCTTGCGATGGGGCATATTGACCTTTGGCATCGCCTTCAGGATTAGGCATCTGGATCATCCTTCGTTTTCAGGGCGTCGGATACGCCAGTTTTTTTCGGATTGGCATTCGTTTCACCAACTGAATCCTCATCCCGATCTGGATCGTCCTTCGCCTTCATGTAACCGCGTGGTTTGTTTTCTTGAGGCCCTTCCCATCGCGGAGACTGATCGGTCGTGCCTGGAGCGCCGTCGCTCGGTGTCGTGGTTCCCATTTCGTAATCCTCCGTTGGACTAGCACAACCAGTGCCGCTTACGATCGTTCCGGCGCAACTGCACTGATGCAAAGCAGGGGAACCACCGAGGGCCGCTGGTAGTTCAGGAGGTGAACATAATCCCAAGGAGGCGAGCAATGGAGTTGAAGGTTGTAGAAGTGGTTGCTGAGGTGAAAGACGGTGTGGTCCCGCTTGGGATAATGAATGCTGAGCAGGCGATGAACCTGCCTTCTGATGTCGACGTGAAGATCTCTCACCCAGAAGACAAGCCGGGCCAGACCGATCGTTTCTTAGACCGAAACGAGTTCGGACAGATGCATGCCCACCCAGCCTCGTTTGTGGATTGATCTGATGCTGTTGAAGAACATAAATGTCGCGAAGACCACCGACACGACCGTTACGGTGGAGTTCAGGGGGGAGGGGAATGATCTTATTACCGTCAGGATGTCGGCTGATCCACGCCTTAGCGAGGATCAAACCGTAGCGGCAGCTCTTGCGATGATTGACCAACTCCGCGAATTCAAGCAGCCCGCATGATTTACTGTCGGTAGAAACGAGAGGAAATTTCGGTGTCTGACACATGCACGAAAACCTTCACCACAGTATGGCGCTCGCCTCAAGGTGCAGCGAAGAGAGCGGGTTCCATCATGTAATGCTGAGGCCATGGAGCGCTAGATTAGTCGTCCGGTAAGCACGCAATCTAGTATGAGCTGTCGAACAATACCTCCGTCTCCGCGTTTCTTTGAAAAGGGAGCTCCGAGTGTGAAAAGTATTGTCTTCGCCGCCGCCTTCGCCCTCGCTTCATCACAGGCGTTTGCAATGGATAGTCTATCAGACCTTAAATGGAAGAACCGCGTCGTGATCATTTTCGGGGCCTCTACAGATCCCGAAGCTAGTCAGCAGACAGTCGCGATCAAGGAGCAGACGTCAGAGCTTGCGGATCGCGACATGGTCGTTCTTCGCGTGTCGGGTGACGGGGTGCATCCGGTGTACGGAAAATCGCCGCGAGTAGTAGATGCCCAGGCATTGAAAAAAGACGTTGGGGTAGAAGATGACGGTTTCCATGTCGTTCTGATAGGGAAGGACGGGGGAGTAAAGCTTCGGAGCGAGCGGCCTGTCGGTGGCCTCGAAATGTTTGATTTGATCGATCGGATGCCTATGCGGAAATCTGGGCGAGGGTGATAAGAGTTGCCCAGGCCGAAATTCTATTCAGACGACCCCCACCTTCCTTCTCAGGTTCCGTAGCCATCGCGATAGATCACCGACATCTCAAGAGACTGGGGCCTCGAGCTACCACTCTCTCTCCTCATCCCCATCGTCCCAATCTGAGCGCTCTTCCAATCTGACATGCGTCTGAGCGTCCCACTCCATCAGAGCCTGTTCCCAATGCACCTGATCAGCTCCATCGGGTCGGCCAGCTTCTTCCCACAGTTCGTATGCCCGTTTAGCGAGCCAGCTCTGACGATCTTCCATATGCTATCCTTCCATTCTCAGACAGAAAATGGTTCTACGAGCGGCGACATCAATGTCCGGAACCGTACAGATCGGCAACCTGACGGCTATTGTCTAGCTTACACTCCGTACAGAATGCCTCTTATTTGGTGACGCCTCAGCAATGGTACCAAATAGCTGAGAGAGCTGCGGTTCGGCGACCATGCCCGCGGCAATGGAGGGGTGGACCCAAGTCAGCTGGCGAGCTCCGCGTTCGGTGAATTCCTGCTCTGTCGAACGCGTACGAAGCAGATGGACGCCAACCCCGGTCGGTCTCACCCTGTCTTTCAGATAAACATAAAAGCCAACGGGTTGCTTCTTCGCGTTTCCGACGATACCCGCTTCCTCAAAAGCCTCACGCTCGGCGCAACGAAAGGACTGCTCTTTCGCATTCAAATTGTCTTTAGGGATAACCCAACGACCAGTATCAAGACTGCTGATGAGCAGGACTTCTAGCTCAGCTCGATCGTTGTACCGACAGCAAGTTGCAGCGGCTTGCGAGGCGACATCTGCGGTGGAAGATTGGTCTGTGTAAGCTTCCACGATATATCCTCGGTGGCATTCGAAAAATATGTAGAGCGCCCAAGGAATAAGGGAAATGTACGAAACCGGACGCGATCTAGCAGTGCGGGGATTAGATGGTGGTTTGAGTTTTGCCTCCTCTTTCCGCAGTCCAGCCGTGGATCCGTTTCATGCATAAGGCGTTGAGGTGCGCCAATGACTCTCGCGACGTGGAACCAGCCAGGGGGTCGCGGGTTAATGCGGTGGGTGCGAGGGGGGCCAAGTTGCGGGTTATTGCCATTTTCAATCAGGAGGGAGGCACCTTCCGAACAACCGATATGGCCGAATATCAGGCGTCGGTTTTAGAGGTATTCGGCAAGGCCGGACATCAAATAGAATGTCACCTTGTGCAAGGCGAAGATCTTGTGCCCACTCTTGAAAGGGTGGCCCTGTCGGGCGAGTTTGATTGTCTTGTCGCTGGCGGCGGTGACGGGACCATATCAGCGGCGGCCCGTGTCGCTTGGAAGAGTGGGCTGGTGTTGGGTGTTGTTCCGGCAGGGACCATGAACCTGTTTGCTCGGTCCATTGGGTTGCCGTTGGACATATGGGAAGTGTTGGAGACACTCGCGGGCGGACATGTCGCTCAGGTGGATATCGCCTCTGCAAACGGCCAGAGTTTCATCCACCAGTTCTCAGCAGGCATGCGCCCTCGAATGGTCCGCTTACGCGATGCCATGAACTACGGGTCTCGACTTGGCAAAATACGGGCGACTATCCGTGCCGCTTTCACGGCTATGTTGAAACCACCGCGCTTTGACGTTGATTTCCAAGTCCATGGCGATCGTCATAAGCAGATAATCTCCGCTATTTCGGTCTCGAACAACGAGTTTGGGCAAAATCCACTCATGTTCGCTGAACATCTGACGGGCGGGCATCTCGGAGTGTATTTCGCAGAACCTCTTTCGTTTCGGACGGCAGCGCGTCTCGCTTTCGATATTGTTCGGGGGCGCTTGAAAGAAAACGACGCGGTCACCGCGCTGATAACAGCGGAAATACATTTGCATTTTCCACGGCATCGTCACGGGATCCGCTGCGCAATGGACGGAGAATTGCTTGCAATGGATCAGGAAATTAGTTTGAAGATTCATCCAGGAGAATTAAACGTCCTCACCGAAGCGGCAAGGTAGTCCTCGATAGAGTTGAGGCTGTAGTTCTGAGTAAGACTAGCGAGTGGTGGTTCGGCTTTCCTCGAACCCATAGCATCCTATTTGTGCAGCAATTTGACTCGCAATAGTGGTTCAATGAAAATCGCGAACGAGCGAGGAATCCCGCTGATATCCGGCCGCCGTCGACCGTGGCTCCGGATTGAGCTCAGTGCTGGGAGGGTGCCGTCCGCGATGCGGGTTGCGCTTTTGTCCGTTTCGCAGAGAGCAACTGCTCCAACGATCCCGGCTTCAATTCCTGCGCATCGACGCCGACATCGAACTGCCGCGGCGCAGGTTTCAACCGCCCATGGGAATGTCCGTGCAGATTGATTGATCCCTTGCCCATCTGATTCCAGGTCCGGAACGCGTAGTGGCATAGGATAAGATGGTGGCCGTCTGCGCGTATCTCGGCGTAATGCTGAACACTGGCCCAGCCATCCGCACCTGAGGTTGCTGTCGGATCGTTGTTGCCCACGATCAAATGCTTGCGACCATTCAATCTGCCAAGAAGCTCGGTGCAGTTTCCAGCCTTAGCCGACATGAAATCACCGAGGTGCCAAACCTCGTCATTCCCGCCGACGACCTCATTCCAGTTTTTGATGAGGGCAGCATCATGTTCCGATATGCTGTTAAATGGGCGGCGATCGATACGGAGAACCCGTGGGTCTCCGAAGTGGGTATCTCCGGTGAAAAATATCATGGTGGCGAATTAACCAAAGTACCGGGCGACCATGTATCCGCAGGCACTTGCCACGGACGTAAGGATCGTACCCCAAACGAGATCGACGATTGAAAGGGAAATGGGCCACCCCTTCAGCGTCGACAGGTTCGTCATGTCATAAGTTCCATAGGCGGCAAGCCCAAGAACGGCTCCATAGCCGATCGCCGACCAGATCGTCCCGCCATCGAGCGCTGGACGAACCGCGAGTGCCACAATGGCCGCTGCGAAGAAGAGATAGAAGACAGCAGCTACAGTGAAGTTCGGTGACGGAAGCATCAACTCGCCAAGCTGATCCCGATAGAAGTTCTTGGCGACCACGCCCAACCAAAGGGCATCTATCAGGAGAAAGGAAAGCAGTGTCCCTGCGTAAGCGATGCCGTAAGTCTTCATCATTTGGTGTCCTCGACCGGTTCCTATTGGGAATTGAACATGGCAGCACGCGTACGGTTCCAAGACTTGTCAGACCGTCTCAAACCAGTCGGCATAAGGCGTCTTGGACACCATGTGGCGATTGTAGTCGGGCGCTCCATCATCCCACCAGACCGGACCGCGTTCGCCGAGCTTCGTCTTGGCGTCGTCCACTCTTCGCCTAGCGACTTGCGTTGCGACGCGATCTCCTTTGGCATCTCGGACTGCGCGTCGTGCTGACATGAGTTCAAAGACCAGCTCTGCTCGCGTTGCCTCATCGAGGGCAGGGTTGCTCAATCGCCACAGCCGACCGCGCACCACGAAGTACCGCCCGTCCGGCGTGCTGGGATGTGATCTCGAACCCGACATAGTAACCTTTTGCACCATTGTGCGTTTCCCTCTCAGTCACATAGGAGAACCAGATGTCAAAGCGAGAGCTGATCGATACCGGAACCGACAAGCGCTACGTCCGCCGTGACGAGGAAGGCAAGTTCAAGGAGTCCGTGGACGTAGGTAGGTCATTGTCGGCCGATAAGCGCCACGACGCCAAGAACGTCGCGAAGCCGGGTGAGGGTGACAAGGGCGATCACCAGAAGTAGCCGTGCGCATAGCGACCTATAACGTCAACGGGGTGAATGGGCGGCTCAACGTCCTGCTCCGTTGGCTCGAGGAAGCGCAACCTGCTGTGGTCTGCCTGCAGGAACTGAAAGCGCCTGATAGCAAATTTCCGGTGAAAGCAATCGAAGCAGCTGGTTACGGAGCTGTTTGGCACGGACAGAAAAGCTGGAACGGCGTGGCTATTCTCGCCAAAGATGCTGTGCCGCTCCAAACCAGGCGCGGACTTCCCGGCCAAGATGATGACCTCCACAGTCGTTACATCGAGGCAATCGTGGATGGGATAGTGATCGGCTGCCTGTATCTACCTAACGGCAATCCGTATCCAGGAGCGAAATTCATTTACAAGCTTCGATGGATCGAGCGCCTGACGGCCTATGCGCGGGAGCTGCTCGATCTGGAAGTCCCGACAGTTCTCGCAGGTGATTATAACATCATTCCGACCGACCTAGACGTGTATAAGCCGGAGAGATGGGTTGATGACGCGCTTTTCCGCATCGAGGTCAGAGACGCCTATCGGCAATTGATTGATCAGGGATGGACAGACGCGCTCAGGCACCTTCTTCCAGAAGAACGCATTTACACGTTTTGGGATTACTTTCGGAACGCTTATGGAAGGAACGCGGGCTTGAGGCTCGATCACTTCCTTCTCAGCTCCGACCTCGTCGACCGCCTCTCGGATGTCGGTGTCGACAAGCACGTCCGCGGATGGGATCACACGAGTGACCATGCGCCCACCTGGATCGAACTATCAGATAAGCCCCATAGAAGGAGAAAGCGTAATGGATAGTTGGCGCAGTGACATTTTTGATGGCCTCGAGAAGCTGGTGGACCGCGCGGTTACCGCGGGTGCCAAGCAGGAAGAGGTTTTCGCCGAAATAATGAAGGTCGTCGGGGAGCTTCAGGTCGGCAACGAGCGCGATCCCGATCCTGCTGATGCACCGTCGGAGACCGTCCTAAATGAGCCCGCCAACGATTGGCCTGGCGCAGATAAGGGATAGACCAACAAGCCTTTTCGCCTTGGGGGGTAGGATGGCGACTAAGCGGCGGTCATGTTCATGTCCACCGCTTCATTTTGCCTTAGTGTCGGCGCTTATCGAACTGCTTGCGAGCCTCGGCAGCAGCCGCAGCGAATGCGACGCGTGCTTCATCGACGGTCTTGTGACCCGCAATTGCTCCACGGCACGCGCTGCGGGCGCGGACGAAGTCGAGGCCCTGCGGAGCGGGCCAATTCCCCATCATATGTGCCAGAGCTTCGAAAGGACCGCTTACGCTGTGCGAACCGGACGGTGAAGCGATTTCAACAGGCTCTCCCCATCGTGCGTTTGGACCAGACATCATTCAACTCCCTACATATTGGCGGCAAAAGAACGTCAAACGACGGGGCAAGTTCCCGCAACAGCATCAATATTAGGGAGATGGAATAAACAAAGACAAGCAGCAGACGACGACCACTTCGGTAACCTCAGTGTCGCCGACCTTTTGATGGCGTATCGCTATCGAAATTGCCGTTGCTCAGCACGTCGTAGCTGTTGACGCCCGGTCCGCCGCCCCGTGTCCCAAATGCGGTTAACTCGACCAGGATTTGCCTGGCGTGCGCGACGACCTCCTCCTCGCTCGTAACCGCCTGGTCGACCACCTTCACCGAGACAGCTTCCCCGTCGTCGCCGACAAAGTCCACTGTCCAATGACCTGCGCCCTCGTGGATTATGCGTGTGTGTATGAGATCCATCAGCTTCTCCTATTGAAGCACGCAACTCGGTCGCACCAATTTCTGTTCCTCGGGCAAGACGGAACCGAGCCGCCTTCTGAGATGTTTCGAGTCCACTCGCATCAAGGAGATCGAAATGTCCGACACGAGCACGCAGACCATCACGGCATCCTTCAAAACCCGAGAAGCCGCCGACCTTGCGGTCGAGCACCTGGTTCAGAAATTGGGTATCGAGCGCACCGACGTATTTGTTCAATCCATCGGGTATGAAAACGCAAGTGGCGTGAAGCCCAGTGGGGGCGATGCGCCGACAGCGACAGAGGAGGGACGAACTGACGCTCAGCTATCGTCGGAGATCGAGGTATCCGTCGATATTGATGTCGACAACGCAGATCGCGTTGATGCTGAGCTGAGGACGCTCGGCGCTGCCGATGTCGTCAGGTCTTGATCGGGATCTGTACGATCGCGCTTCACGATCCGGTCGGTACCGAAGCTGTTGTCGGGAAGCACCGCATGGCAGGACTATTGCGATGGTCAGTGCTCGCTCGATCAGGCGGCTTCAGAAATCGCGGAAGTAAGCAGAATGACGTTCAGAAAACTCGATCTCTGGAGATCACCAATCCTCTGTCGCATTCGCAAAAGCTTGCGCGATCGCGGTCAAGGGACAGGTTGATGCCTTACGAAAGAAAGCCCGGTGACGTGAGCCTCTTCGAAACCGAAAAGATGGGACGAGACAGTGCACCTGATCATCAGGGCTATTTCATCGCGCATCGCGATATCAAGGCAGGTGAAAAGATCGCTATAGCGCTATGGGCTGGAAGGCCGAACAGCTCCCGTTCGTTTGGCGGCAAGGTGTCAGACTTATCCAATTCCGAACCGAGCAAGCCAAGGCAACCGACCGATCTGTTCGGCAATCCGATTTTGACGGACCCATACCGAAAACGGGGGCGCTAACAGGACAGATACCCGATCCGCCATCGTACGTGACGGAGCGGCCACGGGGGCCGCTCCTCGTTGCAGTCAGGCAATTCCTGCCCCGCCCGTCACGCCATAGACTTCACCGGTGATGTAGCTTCCTTCCTGGCTGGCCAGCAGGACATAGATCGGTGCAATCTCCACGGGCTGGCCGGGACGGCCGAACTTGCTTTGGCTGCCGAACTTTGTGACCTTTTCCTGTGGTTGGCCACCGGAAGACTGGAGCACCGTCCAGAATGGGCCCGGCGCGACGACATTGGCCCGAATGCCTTTCTCGATCAGCTGGGCGGCGAGTGCCTTGGTATAGGCGACAATGCCAGCTTTCGTGGTCGCGTAGTCGAGCAATATGGCCGAAGGGTCATAAGCCTGAACCGATGCGGTCGTAATCACCGACGCGCCAGCCGGAAGGTACTTCACGGCTTCCTGCGTAATCCAGTGCATTGCATAGAGATTAGTCTTCAAGGTCTTATCGAAGTCACCGGATGAGACCTCGGTAACATTGTCGCGAAACTGCTGTCGTCCCGCATTGATAACGAGGATATCAAGTCCTCCAAGTGCGGAGTGGGCATCATCAACAAGCTTCTTGCACCAGGCTTCGTTGGTAATGTCCCCGGGCAGGGCCACGGCTTTACGTCCCTCAGCCTCGATGAGTTCGATCACCTCGCGAGCATCAGCCTCTTCGCTCTCAAGATACGATATCGCGACATCCGCGCCTTCTCTCGCATAGGCGATCGCGGCAGCCCGTCCGATCCCGCTGTCACCACCGGTAACCAAGGCTTTGCGGCCGACAAGCTTTTCAGAACCTTTGTAGCTCGTCTCCCCGTGATCCGCTTTCGGATCCATATGGCCCGCAATGCCGGGGACCGGTTGCGGCTGTTCGGGAAAGGGAGGCTTGGGATATTGGTGACGCGGGTCCTGCATCTTTAAACGATCGGTCATTGAGGCTCCTGTTTTTTGTTCCAGCGCCCTCGCAGAGACATCAACTCTCTTCCCAACTGTATAGGTGACGATGAGGTTCAGCGAAGGCTGCAGTCTGCCCAACGAACGGCACGGGACGTCGTTCCAGTGAATGTTGCCGCAAGTACGATACCGTACAGCCTCAATAATTGGCGGTTGAAATCAGAGCCCGAAGAGCCCGAAGGCCGCTTAGCGACCGCTCACTGTCGCATCAGTCTGTGAGGGGTAAAGACCTGAAGACTTCGCCGCCAGCACGTCCGCCTCTTGCACCCAAACCTTGTTATCGGTCACTTCTCCGCGCTCGATCGCAGCTGCTGCAAGATCTCTGTAGAATTCGGCGTAACGGACAAGCCTGTAGAGATTTTTGACCGGAGGGGTCGCGGTCGCCTTCATGGCTTCACATGTCACGATCACCATCCAGACCGCCGAGCCGTCCGTCACAGCGAGTTGCCCATTCTCATGGAAAATGAAGGGAGCTGGCTCACACAGATCGTATTCCTTCACATCGGTCATCCTGATTTCCGATTTTTGAGCTCGTTGGCCACTGACTTCTTCAGTGCGTCCATGATGTTGATGACGTTGGATGCGGGCTTTGCATCCTCTGCCGTCCGGCTCTTTGCTGATTTCTTCGGTTTCAAAGCCCTCTTTTTCTGAGCGATGAGCTTAAGCAGGCTTTCCTGAATTGGATCACTGACCATATCGGACGACCAGCGGGCGGTTTTCTGCTTGATTAGCTTCTGCACGAGCGGCACAAGATCCGGATCCGCCTTGTCGTCGATATCCTCGAAGTAAGAGTTCTCCGGCCTAACCTCGTCACCGAAGCGCAACGTCCAAAGGACGATCCCGTCATCGCGCGGTTCCAGCACGACGGCGCGTTCGCGGCGACCGATGACCAGCTTAGATATACCAACCACTTTATCCGACTTCATCGCATCCCGAATGACGGCGAATGCTTCGTTTCCAACCTTGTCGTCAGGCATGAGATAATGCGGCTTCTCCAGGTAAATCCACTCGATGCTGTCGGACGGCGCGAACTTCTCGATGTCGATCGTCCGCACGGTGTCCAATGCCACGGCATCGAGATCGTCATCGGTGAGGACGACATAGTCGTTCTCCCCACGCGCGTACCCCTTGGCCTCGTTCTCATCTCGAACCGCCTTGCCCGTAACAGAGTCCACATACTGGGAAACGACCCGGTTTCCCGTCTCCTTGTTCAAGGTGTGGAAGCGTACCTTTTCGGCTTCGGACGTTGCGGGCGTCATGCTGACGGGACAGGTGACGAGCGAGAGCTTTAGGTAGCCTTTCCAGTATGGACGTGGTGCCATTGTCGATCTCTTCAGCCTGCCTTGCGCTGCGGGGCAGCCTTCGAAGAGGCGGACTTCGACGCCGCCCCGCGCGCTGCGCGCTGCCTGCCTCCGCCCTTGTTGGCGTTGGCGGCAGTGCGTTTCGGGTTATCTTCCGCCTTTTTGCCCATGCCAGCGCTTTCACGCAGAGCCGCTAGCAGGTCGTTCGGTTTGGAGACTTCAGCCTTCTTGCGTTTCGGAACAGCCTTGCCCTCAATCTTTGCCTTCACGAGTTCTCCAAGGGCTGCTTCGTAACGGTCGTCAAACGCCGAAGGATCGAACTCGCCTTTCTTGGTAGAAATGATGTGCTTGGCCAGATCGAGCATTTCGCCCTCGATCTTGATCTTAGGCATGTCTTCGAAGGCTTGCTTTGAAGAACGGACCTCGTAGTCGTAATTCAAAGTGGTGGCGATTAGCCCTTTGCCATGAGGGCGTATCAGGACAGTGCGCATCCGACGGAACAGAACGGTCCTAGCGATCGCCGCGACCTTCGACTTCTTCATACCGTCGCGCAGGGCGGAGAATGCATCCGATCCCATCTTGTCCGGTGTAAGATAATACGGCTTGTCGAAGTAAACATCGTCGACGTCAGTACACGGGATGAAGGCTTCGATCTCGAGGGTTTTGTCGCTCTCCGGAATGGCAGCTGCGATCTGGTCGGGATCTATGATGAGATACTGGCCGTTCTCGATCTCGAAGCCTTTCGTCTGGGCTTCTTTCGTAACGAGCTCCTCGGTGTCGCTGTCGATAAATACGCGGTTGACCCGGTTGCCTGTCGCCTTGTTTATCGTGTTGAACGTGATCCGGTCCGACGTGGAGGCGGCGGTGTAAAGCGCTACCCCGCAGGTAACCTCACCGAATTTTACGAAGCCTTTCCACTGCGCTCTATGCCCTGCCATGACGCGATACTCCGTGACGATTGGTTCGCGACTCAATCGTTACGGAGGCGATTCGTTCCGAATCAAAAATGAATCCGAAATCAAGGGGTTTGGCTTGCCAAATGTATCAACTTCTTGGGATGTCCACCGACCATTTGTGACATTCGGAAGTGTCGGCACTCGTTTGTCCCCACGAGAAAGTAGAGGACGTTCGATGACTAAACGCATCCTGATCGTCCACACGAGGCGCTAAACGCATTGACGGCGGCCGATATGTTGGAGGCACTCGGATACGAAGTTGTCGAGGCGCACTCGGATAAGGACTATGTCAGCCGCGGTGTCGTCTTTCTCCGCACTGTCAGCGCAAATATCCCGGAGCCGACGACGACAGCGGAGCCAACCATCGTCCATAGATCCGGACGCTCCTGAAAGACGAAGAACCCAGCGATTACTGCGAATACCAGCCGGGTGTACCTGAAAGGCGTGACTGCTGCGATCTCGCCCGTCCTCATAGCAACGGTCAGCGCAGTGTAGGCAATGATCCCCGATGCAGATCCGAGAAAAAGTATCCAGATCGTGGTCGTATCCGGTACTATCATTGGCCTCGTGAACGGAGCTGCCACGAGACCAGCGGCGATGAGTACCATGAAGCCAAGGACCCCGAGTTGACGATGGGACATATGCAACGGCGCAGCTCGCGTTGCTAGGTCCCGTCCCGCAAACCCAAGCATTGCGATCACTGCGAGCAATGAGAGCAAACCGAAACCTTCGGTGCCGGGACGCAGAATGAGTACTACTCCGGCAAATCCGGCGAAGACGGATATCCATCGCCTCATACTGACGCGCTCGCCAAACAGTCCCGCGCATCCGATCACGACCAGTGGCGTAGCCTGGAGTATGGCAGACGCGGTGGAGAGTGGCGTTAGCGCGATGGCCAACATGTAGAATAGCCGTCCGATGATCTCGGAAAGACAGCGAGCCAGGATCAAGGGAGAGAAGACGTTGGCAGGGAAGGGTTTCTCGTTCGCCAGTAGAGCGAGCCCGCTGAAAACGATCACTCCGGTGCTTCCGAACAGGATGAGGATCTCGCTGACAGGCAGCGAAGCCGCGACGGCTTTCAAGCAAGTATCCTCGACGGCGAAAAACGCCATTGCGGCGATCATGAAGACCGCGCCACGCGAATTCTTTGCTGCATCACGTTGTGTTGGATGTTGGCTCATCAGCAGGTTCACGGTTGATTTGGCGAAGAATTACTTCACCCTATCGAGAGATAAAGACCGTCAAAAAAGCGGCTTGTACAGATGGGTCGTAAGATGCCTGAAGGCCGGATGGCTTTTTACTTCCAAAGGACAAGATGAGGTACCTCGGGCTATCTGAGATTCCCCCCATACACCCAAGCCGAAATAACGAAGCTACCAAGCGAGATTGCCGCAACTGTGAATGCTCGGTGCATCAAGGCTCGCTCTCGGCTGGCAAGAGCAGCACAAAATGAACCCAGGGCTAGTGTCCCGGTGAATAGCAACAGCAGTCCCGTGTAAACGAACCCGTCGAGACTATACCCTCCGCCTCCGATCGAAGGCGGACGGACGCTTCGAAAATCAGTCAATAACGAGACGAATACTGAGACCGCCAAGCCCAGAGCCAGAAGAGCAAACTTAAATACGGATGACTTCATTGTCTGACATGTATCATACGACGGATGCGGAATGCAGGTGTGGAAAGCTTCGAGCGGTGGGTCATGGCGACCAACAAGGTTCTGTCTGGCACTGTTGGATTGTCAACGCCGAACCAGAGGGGCACTTGCAATTGGAGCCCCCTGCTGGTCGAACGTTCGCATTTTATTAAATATGTTCACAAACAATGGTCGCTGGGGCAGGCCGAACATCGGTCCGGACGAGTTGTGATTGAACTGACGTCAATGGAGGCCTGCCATGTCTACGCGTTCTGTGCTTTTGGTCGAAGACGAACCCCTGATCCGCTTGGTACTTGCGGAAGCACTCATCGATGAGGGCTATCATGTCTCCATGGGCTCCAATGTCCTTGAAGCGATCGGAGTGATCGGTCGCAACCGGACCTTCGACGCACTGATCACCGACGTTGATATGCCGGGCGGCCTCAATGGTCTCGATTTGGCGTCGATGGTCGCATCTCATGCGCCGAGTACGGCAATTATCGTGACATCTGGCCGAGCTGTGACCGAAGGCCTGCAAGCAGGCTGGACATTCCTTCCAAAGCCGTTTGGCGTGGAAGGTCTCCTACAACTGCTTGACGAGCGATTTGCTGGCGAGATTTTGCCCGCAAATGATTTTGGCTTCGCTCGAGCGTCATAAAGTACCCGGGTCGAACCGAGGAAGGCCTTATTTTTGACTACGGAAGAACCTTCTACTGATGGCTACCTCAAGATCGAGACGGTGATCAGCAAGCACCCCGGAGGCGCGTGATGTACTCGATTTCGCTGTCGTTCTTCGGAGATATCACTATGGCAATGAGGTTGCTGGGCCAAGCCTTGCCCATCTAAAAGGTGTAATTGTTCAGAGAGGCTACCTACCGAACGATGGAGAAGACGAGGACTATTTCGAGATCTTTGATGAGCGCAGCCACCATGCCGCGATCGGATACCGGGTCCTGCTTGAAGATCGGGGGCTCATAGCTAAGGCTCTTGAGGAAGATGCCGATCTCGACCAGCTTTCCTCTGTCGCGTACCTAGAACGGCTTTGGGTAAATCCATCTCTGCGGGGGCACGATATCGCTCTAAGGCTCCTTCGTGAGGCCCAGCATGTCATCAGTCGTGATGGCCTGCTAGTGCTTATGAAGGCGCATCCGGACGAGTTTGATGGTGGCGATAACGTAAAGCTGGCATCCTACTATCGTTCTGAGAAGCAACTCGGTCTGCGGGAGATCTCGAAACAGCACGCAGGTTGGCTGGTAGCCGCATGGCAGGAGCCTGTAGTCAATGAAAAGGACGGAGCCTTTCTCCATCTGGAGGTAGAGGAAGTCGCGGCAAGTGATGAGAACGGGTAAATCCGGTCTTCTCCTCGGGCTGCCGTACTGGGAATGCCTGAGGGCTTCCGCACGTTGCTATCCGATCATGGGATGCTCAGGTCTAAACCAAGAACCGCGCTAAGGGAGAATGCGATGAGTAATACGACGACCAGAGCTATCATGAAGACGGCGACCATCTTTCCGCTCGTGCGCAGCAAAGCCAACGTCTGCCCTTTTTCGCCTTGGTCATGATGCCACTTGATAGCGTAGAACATGGCCGTGGCTAGGGCGACAAATTTGAACGTAGCGAAAACGATAGGAACCCAATCCATAATGTAGACCCTTACGCAGATCAGCACGCGTGTTATCGCGCAGCTTCTGTCGATCCTACTTTCGGTTGATCACTAGTGCTTTGGTGTCGCTCGTAAGCCAGCCGTTCAACAGCCGTAGAAGACAAGCCATAAGCACGGTCGGAAGCGCAATGAAAAGGTGGACCCAGAGAGGGGGCGAATACGAAGCTTGAATTCGCCATGCTAGGGCCAAACCGATCAGGCATATGAAGCCGATCACCAATAACTCCAGATGATCAATCGGAGCGGCGGACGAGGGGCTGATTTCCATCGGTGACAGCCGAAGTTTGCGAGGATTGTGGTTTTTCATTGCTATGATTTCCGCAATTTGATTGGATTTGATTTACATACAAACTCCAATCAAAAATCCCATAATGCAAATTGTCGCAGGTTGGCTGGTGAACACGCGGTGCGACCGAGGCGGTATCATCGAACACCTGCGGTTATTGCTATTAGCTATAGTTATCAGCTTGATTTCGTGAGGATCTCTGACGCGAGATCCGTGTTATTTTTGAGCGCAGCTTCCTTGACATAGCTGCAACCCTGATATCCATATAATTCATACATCATGGTGATTGATTGGAGGGCGCAAAAACTCACATGCTTGCGAAATCATGGACACCGAAGCTCAGCTCACAGGACGGCCCGATTTATCTTGCAATTGCTGACGCAATCGCGGCCGACATAGCCAGCGGACAGCTTGCCTCGGGTGCTCGCCTGCCGACGCAGCGAAGGCTGGCAGAAGACCTCGACATCGACTTCACGACGGTGAGCCGCGCTTACGCTGAAGCTCAGGCTCGGGGCTTGATTGAAGGAAGGGTTGGTCAGGGAACCTTTGTGAAGTCCCGGCGGGTGGCGGCATCTGGCGTGCAGCCTTCAGGCCTCGTCGACATGAGTATGAACCTGCCGCCACGTTTTCATAATGGCTCTCTCACCCGTAGCATGTGGAACGCGGTCAGGGACCTTGAGGATCGAGGGCCCGATCTCTTGATGCGCTATCAAGAACCGGGCGGGATCATAGATGACAGAATGATCGCGACTTCATGGCTTTCTCGGAGACTACGGGACGTCGCTCCGGATCGCGTCCTTGTCACGGCAGGTGCTCAGGGGGCGATCCATGCCGTACTGAGTGTTCTGACGGAACCGGGCGACTTGGTGTGTGCGGAACACCTTACATATCCGGGGTTTCGGTCTGTTGCGTCACATCTCAGGTTGAAGATCGCGCCGCTGGAAATGGACGAATACGGCCTACGCCCAGAAGCGTTCGAGCTGGTATGCCAAAAAATGACGCCGAAAGCGCTGTATTGCATGCCGACGTTGCATAACCCGACGACACGGACCATGCCGCTCGACCGCCGTAGAGAGCTTATCGAGCTGGCCCGAGCGTATGACGTCCCTGTGATTGAGGACGATGCCTATGGTGCTCTGGCTCCCAATGCCCCTGCGCCACTTGCCGCGCTCGCTCCGGACATCGTCTACCACGTAGCAAGCCTGTCGAAATGCCTGTCTCCCGCCTTGCGTATCGCTTACGTTGCCGTACCGGACGGGCGTACACTAAGGGTCGCCAACGCGATCCGGGCGTCTGCATCTATCGTCTCGCCGCTCACGAGCGCAACTGCTTCACGATGGATCGAAACCGGGTTGGCTGACAGGGTGCGGGACGAGATCATGCGGGAGACCGCAGCAAGGCTGCAGGTCTTCAATGCAACACTACCCAGCAATGCCGAGACCTCACCAGGATGTTTCCACGTCTGGCTAAGCGTGTCTGAGCCATGGACTAGGGGTGAGCTGGTGTCGAGATTGCGATCGATTGGAGTTGGCGTCGTCGCCAGTGACGCCTTCGCCGTCACGGGAGCTCCCGAGGCGATCAGGATCGGACTCGGTGCTCCGGCCACCATTGAGGAACTCAAGCGGAGCCTGTCAGTCCTGTCCGACCTCCTGTCGCAGCAGCCAGCTGTTTCCACGATAGTTGTTTGAAGAGGTTGCCTGCCCGCTTGGTGGCGAACTGCAGTTACTGCTCACGGCTTCAACACGGATCTGTTATAAAGCGTTATGTCTCTGATAAGGAACGGAGAACAGGGTTGCCCGTTGCTGACCTGTCAACACAACGAGGAGACTTCCATGTTCAAGCGGACTATTTCGGCACTTATCATTTCGGCAGCGATCCCAGCAGCAGCTCTGGCGCAGACTGGTAACACAACGCAGCCTGCGCCTATCGCGCCGTCCGCGACCGAACAGCCCTCGACCTCCGCGCCGATGACTCAGTCGCCCACCAGTGAGGCGACTACCGCTGGCCCATTCGTAACCGTTCCTGAATCTGGTGCCTGGCGTGTAAGCGATCTAGACGGGAAGGATGTGTATGGAGCGGAGAACGAGAGTATCGGCAAAATCAACGATGTGCTCGTCAGCCAAAACGGCAGCGTCAATGCAGTCATTGTCGGTGTGGGTGGCTTCTTGGGTATGGGCGAAAAGAACGTAGCGGTTGATATCAGCGCACTTCAGCTCGGTCCAGGCGACATGGGTAATCAGGCTTCGGCAGCGCCAGAAGTCTCTGGCGAGACAACTGCGTCGACCACAACTGATACTACCGCCACATCCGCAGCTGCGACACCATCGGCCGAGACAGCCGCAGCTGACACCGCTGTGGGCTCCGACGGACTTCCTGAGCGCATCGTACTCAACGTCACAAAGCAGCAGCTCGAAGAGGCTCCTGAATTTGAGGGCGTGAACGCTCAGCAGTAATACGAAGAGGGCGCTTCCACTACTGGTGGAAGCGCTTCTCGCGATGTGAATGTTCGACGGTAGATTGGCGGATGACGACTTAGCTGCGAAAGATTTTGCTCTGCGGCGAGAGTGGAGATATCCCATCTGATTTTGCACACCATCGAAACTACGGGCCGCCTCTCAAAGATACCGACATCGTATACGGATGTTGCTCCGTTGCGGCTGTTTCCTCTTGTGTCGAGCAGCGGCCTTCCGCTAACAAGCGCGTGTCGAAGGCTCTCGCCAAGGAAGCTTCCCGACTAGCGGAAGGCTTTCATTTGAAGCTGGGATGCCTTCCGCTTCAAGCGACCTGATCAAACGAGGAGGTGAAGTGTTCGCTGCCCGGTCCGACCCGACGCGCTCTCGGCGGAAGTGGCCCGCGCCGCGCGGCTACATGGGAGCTTGCTCAATCGTTGAGCGCAGGCCGACTGTTGTTGTTAAGGTGCTCAATGCTGACCTGAATATCGCAATACTCTAAATCGCGCCGAGCGATCAATTTGAAATTTGGGAAATTTTCCCGAGTAAGTCGAGCCGAATATTTAACCAGTCCAACAGCTTGTGCGCACTTTTAAGACATACTTTATCTAAATTTCTAATGACTGCCCTCACCGTATCGCTGGGGGCAGCAAGACATGAGAACGAATTTCTGGAAGGACCGATCGGGCAACTTCGGTATCCTTACCGCTTTGGCTTTGGTCCCACTTATTGGCGCAGCCGGATTGGCTATCGACTTCGGCAGGGCGCTAGCCTTGCGGAGTGAATTAATGGGAGCTGCAGATGCCGCAGCGCTCGGCGCGGTGGGGCAGACATCGCCGGGGTTCATCGCCATTAAAAAGATGAAGGAAGACGGCAAGGTTACCCTCGCCGAGGATGATGGCAGGAAGCTCTTCCTCAGCCATCGAGGTATAAATGTTGGTGAGGATGTCAGCGAATGGCCGCTTGAGGTTACCGTCGCTGTCCAGCGAACGAGCGGAGCAATCACCTCGACAGTCGCCTTCAGCATGGGGATGCCGACCACCTTCACCAAGATATTTGGCCACACCCACATGACGGTGACAGGTGAGGCGGCCGCGGTATATGGCAGCGAGAGCAAGACGTATACCGACTTCTATATGCTGCTCGACAATACGCCCTCCATGGGCATCGCTGCGACTACAAAAGACATCCAGAAGTTTCAGGCAATCACGAAGGGAAACGGACAGCGCGGATGTGAATTTGCCTGTCATCTCGGATGGACAGGCTCCAACGGAAAGTTCAACGAGGATGCGAACAGCTCGTACCTCGTTGCACGGAAGAACAATATCACCCTTAGGATCGATGTCGTCGCCAAGGCGGCACAGAGCCTGATCGATCGGGTCCGTGAAGAGATGGCGACCTCCGTCGATCAGTATCACGTAGCTGCATACTCGTTCGGCAAGGCGGCTCTCAAGGACGGCTACAAGATTGAGAAGGTGTTATCCTCTACTGTGGACATGTCTACTGCGTCACAAGCTGTTGGCAAAGTGGCGATCCAGACCACCGATCACGATCACTTCCACGAGAATGCGCTCACGAGCTTTGACACAGCGCTGACTGAGATCGGGAAAGAAATCATCGGGAATGGTGGAAGCGGGACCAACCGGATGGATCCGCAAAAGGTTGTCTATTTCGTCACGGATGGTGTCGCGGACAGCTTGAAGCTGGGAGGAGCCTGCGGCGGAAGCTGGTACCAGGACAAGGGTCGCTGTCTTGAGCCTATCGACGTGAAATACTGTAAAGCTTTAAAGGACCGTCAGATCAAGATCGCCGTCCTATATACGACTTACATTCCGCCGGATGGCGATCACATCTGGGAGACGTATATGAAGAAGCAGTTCGCCAAGCGGATCGCTACCGCACTGAAAGACTGCGCGAGTGACGATTTGTTCTTCGAAGTCGGTCCAGATGACGACATGAGCCAAGCCATGGCCAACCTCTTCACCAAGGCAGCGAACTCGTACAAGGGCCTACGGCTTGCTTTCTAGACATCGCGGCTCCGTCAACTGGGCATCTTCGACAAGATCCGATTGAGGGCCCCCGCTGCAAGAAGGAAGGGCAAGAGGTTCGGCTACCGGAGGTCGCTAAACCAGCAAATGCGTTAGCACGCAGCCAAAGCAGTGCGAGATTTCGCGTGTGGGAATGTAGGACCGAGTCTGGCAGTAACTCGGCCGAGGCGACCCGATCACAAACAAGGTCGAACCTCCGCGAATTGGGCTGGCCGCAGAAACAGTTGAAGCCATCCCAATTCGCGAAACCTCCGAGATTGTGCAGCTATCGTAGGACGAAGGCCGCACTAGTCCCTCTGAAATGATGTTATGGCTTGCCAAAGCCTGTGGTGGATTAAATGCACAAGAGCATTCAGCGTTGTTGACAACTCTGCATGGCCGTTGATACGCATTTGAGAATGATGAACCCGGCATTTATTTCAGGTCTGTATTACGCGCTGCTGAAATAGCGGCGGGTTCATATTTATGTTCAACCGCTGCCTCGCCAGCGGTTTTTTTGTCGGACACCTCTGGCCGAGCGGCAATCGAGAGGATGTCATGGCTCCAGCGCCAGATAGATTGACGGATTTTGTAGTAGGGATTGTCGGTTTTGGTGCATTCGGCCAGCTTATGGCTGATCATCTCACCGAGTATTTTCGGATTCTCGTCTACGACGTAGCAGCCGATGCGAACAGAGCTGCGGAGCTGGGCGTCGAGGTTGTCCCGCTTGAACGTATAGCGGACTGCTCGGTCGTCGTTCTTTCCGTTCCGGTCAGTAGTATGCGCGGCGTCGTTATCCAGATCACGCCTTACCTGAGGCCGGGAACGGTAGTTGTTGACGTCGGAAGCGTTAAACTGGAGCCGGCAGCGGCCATGGAAGAACACCTCCCAGACCATATCGAGGTCGTCGCTACCCATCCGTTGTTCGGTCCCCGTAGTGTCGGCGATGGTCTTCGCGGGCTGAAAATTGCAGTATGTCCGATTAGAGGGGCTCGTTTCCGTGTAGCGGCATTCTGTAGGATGCTTGGTCTTAAGGTTGTTATGACGACACCTGAAGAGCACGACCGTGATCTCGCGAATGTCCAAGGGCTCACTCACCTCGTAGCAAATGTCCTGGCAAACATGGATTTGCAGCCCACGAGGATGACCACTCGCAGTTTCGACCTGATGATCGCTGCCGTTGAAGCTGTCCGTCACGACGCCCCGGAGATTATCCATGCCATATTACGAACCAATCCGTACGCGGGCGATATGATCGCGAGGTTCAAAGCCGCAACATTAGCGTTCGAAGACCGTAGTTCGCCCGGAGGTTGATCGCCGTGCGGCGAGATACGAGAAGAACAAGAGGGCATCAGTATGGCTGCCTAGCGCTACGCAGGGACGAATGCTTGCCTAAGCACGCGCTGATGTCGTCCTCAGGGAGCGAGCCAATCCTAATCTAAACAAAAGGAAGGGTTCGTTGTAAAAAACTCTGAAATCAGAAATCGGGGTTTTTTGTTCTTCGGATCATGCCATCCAGATTATTGACCGCGGACTGCGGTATCCGAGACAGGAGATGACGATGGCAGATAACCTACCGCTTGCCGAACGCGCCGAAGATATTGTTCCTTCACTCTTATCGCACCTCAATTCCCTTGATGTCGGAACCATGCTGCGTTTCTATCATCCTGACGCCGTTATCATTGATGCAGCTGGCAACTTGCACAGGGGACCTGAAGCAATCGGCGTCGAGTTGGAGACTTACTTTAGACTTGGCCTCCAGATGTCTATTACACAGAGTCACTTATTCGTTACAACCGACACTGCGCTTCTCATCCTCGACTGGTCATGTATCGGGACTGCGCGGAACGGTGCGCAAATCAACATGGTTGCAACGGCGACAGACATTGCGCGACGCGGGGATGACGGCTTCTGGCGCTATCTTATCGACAATCCGATCGGTGCCCGACTTCGGGAGCCGATTTGATGGTGGATCCGTCGATCTACATGGAGAATTCGGCAGACATACCTGGCGCTCCATGGCGGGGCGTCCTCACCACTGGAATCTATTGCCGCCTGAACTGCGGTTCACGCAGGCCATCCGATGAAAACATTCGCTACTTTCATAGTTCCGAGCAGGCTGAGGAAGCTGGCTTCAGGCCTTGTAAGCGCTGCAAGCCGAATGAAGGTTCGCATGAAGATCGAAATAAGGACGCGATTGCAGAAGCCTGCAGGCTCATTGAGAACTCAATGATTGCCGTCTCGGTTTCGGCTTTAGCGCATTCATTGGGAATGAGTGAGGGGCATTTCCATCGAACGTTTCGTAAGTACACGGGGCTGACGCCTCGGGCTTACGCGGAAGGAAAGCGTGCGGCTGACCTTCGAGGTAAGCTGGTTAAAGGAAAGTCTGTCACTGAAACCCTGTGCGACGCGGGTTTCGGGTCGAGTGGTAGGTTTTACGCTGTCACGAACAAAGCGCTCGGAATGACTCCGACGCATTTCGTGCAGGGAGGTGTGCACGAAACCCTCTATTTCGCAATCGGAGAGACCACTCTAGGCTCGATCCTAATCGCATCGAGTCAGAAGGGAGTCGCGGCTATCCTGCTCGGAGATGATCCCGATAATTTACTTGTCGACCTGCAGATCCGATTTCCGAACGCGGATCTCATCGGAGGCGATGCCGAGTTCGAGAGCACTGTGGCGCTTGTTGTCGGATTGGTTGAAAGCCCTCAGAACGCATCTGACCTGCCACTGGATATTAGGGGAACCGTATTTCAGCGGCGTGTATGGCACGCCCTCCGCGCCGTGCCTGCAGGCAAAACGATCTCCTATGACGAACTTGCGAAGCAAATTGGGCATCCAAGAGCAATCTCGGCTGTTGCGAGCGCTTGCGCGAGTAACCCACTCGCCGTCGCGATCCCATGCCATCGCGTCGTGAAAAGCGATGGAAGGTTCTTCGGATATGCCTGGGGTCTAGAACGGAAGCAGGCTTTTTTGGATCGCGAAAGCAATCAGGTTACCCAGGGGGCTGAAGGCGGAGCAACAATGTCGCTCCGCCAGAACAAGCACCAGTTCAAGCAGCCTTAGCCGCTACAGGTAGCCGGAACGGTGCTCCCAGTCGATTAAACGCGTTCATCGCCGCGATCGTGATCGTGAGATCAACAAGATCTTTCGCTTCGAACGCCGCACTAGCCGCAGCATAGGCTTCGTCCGAGGCGTGGGTTTCGCTGACTAAGGTGACTTCCTCAGCCCAAGCCAGAGCGGCTCGCTCTTGATCGGAAAACAGATGAGGAACTTCATCCCAAACGGGTACCAGTGCGATTTTGTCCACCGACACAGTCTTTCGCAAGTCGCGGCTATGCAAATCGATGCAATGAGCGCAGCCGTTGATCTGCGATACCCTCAGGAACACCAGGTGGATGAGCTCTTCCGGGAGGTTCGTGTTCTTCATGATGTAGTTGTGGACGCCGTACAGAGCTTTCGCGCCTTCAGGTGCAACTTCGTGCCATTTCAAGCGGGTCATTCGATTTCCTTTCCTTGTCAGATGTTTGCAGTTCTTCGTTCGCCGCCACCAATGTGTCGTCGTCCGGATCTCTTGGATGCCTTAGGCACTTAGCGTGGTGAGCGCCGTCCTTCCTTGAGCGCTGAGACTCGTGCTGTTTCTCGCGCTGTAGCGCGGTCACGAAACCAGTCCGCGACCGTATTCTCGAACTCTTCAGGTCGGCCTCCACGAGCGAGGTCGGCTAGGGTGGTTTTCGCCAACTCGGATCGCATACGTTTTTCCGCTCTCAGCATGACGGCATGAATGCGACAGACACCATCCACCGACCACGATGGCGGCGCGCCCGCGAATAGTATGCAGCCACGTCGGACCTCCTTGCAGTCGAACAGTTTACGGTCGCCCTCAATGGCATCCACGACTTCAAGGACGGAGATTTCGCCGGGCGGCTTCGCGAGCTCGTAGCCGCCTGTGATGCCGTCGCTCGAATTGACGATTCCCGCTTTCTCGAGTTTCGGCATTATCTTCGCCAGCGTGGCTGCTGGCACACCCTGCATTTCAGCGAGATCTCGGCTGCTCGCGCGTTTCGGTGTCTCGGTGACGAGCCAGAGAAGAGTATGGAGGCCATACTCGACGGATACTCCAAAGAGGCTGGCTCCTTTCCGAAGATCGGATGCGCCGTTCTCCGGGAAGACCGGAACCCCGAGGCTATCGTCAATTTTGCTACTCGCAGCCATAACTAAACCCTAATGCATCCGCGTTATTTCTAACGCAACCTAGATACATCCGCGTTAAAGTCAACTCCGGCTTGCACCTTTTCGTGGTCGGTGGCTGAGGTTCATTCTGAGGGCTATTCGCCTGCCATACGGGTCTCCCGCCATTCGCAGCATCGGACGAATTGTAGGGGAGGTGAACCTCGATCACTGGATAAGGTAGGCGATAGCCACCATATCGTAGGCATCAACCTCACGGAGATTAATCATGGCTACTGAACGCGCTGTCTTGGCAGGCGGGTGTTTCTGGGGAATGCAGGACCTGATCCGCAAGCTCCCGGGTGTCGTTTCGACTAGAGTAGGATACACAGGCGGTGACGTCGAAAATGCAACTTACCGAAACCACGAAGGTCATGCCGAGGCGATCGAGATCGATTTCGACCCCACTCGCATTGGATATCGCGATCTCCTAGAGTTTTTCTTCCAGATCCATGATCCAAGCACGGCTAATAGACAAGGGAACGACATCGGAACGAGCTATCGGTCTGCCATCTTTTTTACGACAGATGAGCAGAGGGCCATCGCAGCGGAAACTATCACTGATGTCGACGCGTCGGGACTTTGGCCCGGCAAGGTCGTGACCGAAGTGGTCGCCGCTGGGGACTTTTGGGAAGCTGAGCCTGAGCACCAAGACTATCTGGAGCGTATTCCCAACGGGTACACATGCCATTTCCCGAGGCCCGGCTGGAGGCTACCCAAGCGTACGAACGACATCGCGATTTGAGGATTGAAGCTGCGGATTCGTCAGCAAAAACAACGGCGGCGGTATCGATGGCGGCCGTTGGTTTTCTAAGCTTGGGGGCACGGGATCAATTGCTCTTGCTCTCATAATCGATGGCCGCCGACCGTACTCGGGGGCGAACTATATTTACGAAGGTATTGACGCGTTCCGCCAACCATTCGTACGCCTCGGCTTTGCCCTGCGGAGTGCTGAGTGCCGGAAAAATTTTGCTTTCTGAAACTGTCTTCCGGCCGTCGCGGTCAATAATCTCAGCGGTGCCACCGAACTCATTCCTGATCTCATCCCAGGCATCAGCGACGGCCTGCATCGCAAACTCACCCGCGGTATTGCGGCTTGCAGACAGGAAGATGCCCAATGTGTCCTTTGCCTTCTCTCGATACACGGTAAGCCACGAGCTTCCATTAGGCGCAGGCATCATAACCGATATATAGCCCATTTTCGCCGCCTTAGGCATCGGCTGTTCTGGGTCGTCGAGTCGTAGGTGTCCGAGGAAGTCGGTCCAAAATTGGAAGCGCTCAGCGGCGATAGCTTCGCGATCCAGATCGATATCACTGCTAACCTCTGCGCTACTGGGACCGTCAACCACTACATGCCCGTCCGGTGCCGAAATCACGGTCCTGGAGATGGTGGCTGTTTTTGCCAACACACGCGGCGTAACAAGCAGTCCGCCGTCCGGCATCACGAAGATAGGCATCTCGACAAGGCCTAATGAGAAGTGCAATCCCGCATGGCGCTGCAGATACTCCGCAATAGTTTCGACGCCTTCGCGAATGCCGTCGCCCACGATCAAAAGCAGAAAGCGTCCTCTCCGAAGATTCAAACTCAAAGCATCGTTGAAGGCGATTTCATCGACTGAAGGGTCAATCGCTCTAACTAGGTCCAGTACACCATTGCCGGGTAGCTGGAGACGGCGGCTGACCTCGCGTTGGACATCCGAGGAGGTCCAGCGGCTCAGCTCTTTCGCGTAGTCGATGATTTGTCCTACGACCTCCCTGCGGCTTTCGGGATTCCGCCAAAGCTTGCACTCGACGATGATGGGCAAACCCGACGGTGTCACCAGAAAATTATCGATCGGTCCTGCTGGTGTCATCAACTCCCGGCAGATAGCGACCGGTGATTTGAAAGCCGGATCGATCTCCTCTATCGGTAGGGTGCTGGGATGCATGTGTATCAGTTTCTGGATATCGGCTTCACTTACACCATCCTGTGTTGCGCCGAGTCTCACCTGACGTAGAGAAGTCGAGGTGCCCTGATTGATTACGACGGGGCTGGCATGCTGTCTGGACAAGATCGTACTCCGTTGTGAACCACCGCTGTAATATTCGGCGCGGGTTGCAATGAATGCCGCGAGTTATGTGACTTCCTGTCTGACTTGATACGGGATGAGCAGACGCAAGCATAGTTCGTCTGTTCTGATTTCAGCGTGTAACGCCCATTTCGAGATGAGCCAATGTCGATCGAGGTCTAGAGGGCCGTCTCAAACCTGATAGAAATGAGCCGGAGCGGACGCAAGTATACCGTGCTCATTTGCTTTGCGTGGACCCCGAAACGCCGATGGGTACGGGTGGCGGATAGTAGTTCTCGCCACTTCGATCTTGATGCACCCTGCGAAGAGACGTGTTGGGGGGCACGGTCCAGTCATTCCGATCAGAGCCAAAGCACCGTCCCTGAAGCGACGTCAGGCTGCCTCACTCCGTCCGGAATGACGATGCTATGCTCTTCGCTATCTCTATAGCCGCGGCGCTGAGATCAAGAGCATGCCTGCAACTTCTGGCCACGCTGAGAAGCCGACGTAAACACAAGTGTATGTTGCTGCCACTGCCAAGAAGGAGCAATCGTCTGATGGCGTTACAGCCTTCGTTTCTTCCTGGCCTCCGATGAGCGTCTCCATCCTGACTCACACCACCTTTGCAGCAGCTGAGCGGCGGATAGTGGGGCCGAAGGAGCCTGCAGCTGCGAATGGGTTAGATGAGGCGAGTGCGCTTCCATGTACGCAGCTTATGGTCAATTTTTCTATGGAGAGATAAATGCGTTCACTTAAGATCTCAATTCTCAGGGCCATCGTAACCTTGTGTAGCGGCACTGTACTCGCTGTGGGCTCCGCTAGTGCGGAGTCGTATAAGGCACATCTAACCAGTTTGAATGCGGACAAGATCGGCTCGGCCGCCCAAGGGAATGCAATTTTGACGGTTCAGGGCGAGCAACTCGAAGTTCGTATCGTCATGAAAGGCGTCCCGGCGAATATCGAGCATTGGGAACACTTTCATGGATTCCCGAACGCCAAAGACGCGACTTGTGTGACTGCAAACATGGATAAAAACAAGGATGGCTACATCGATCTGGGTGAGACGGAGCCCCAGTCCGGGACCACGATGGTTCCCTTCAACGATAAGCCCGAAGACATGGTCATACCGACCCATACCTATCCTCACGCGTCTGCGAAGGGTGATTTCGAGTACACGAAAATGGTACCCCTGAAGCAGCTCGAGCAGACATTCGGCCGCGTCTATGATGGTGCATCACTGGAACTCGACAAACGTGTTATTTACGTTCACGGCGTTCCGAGTGACAGTGGACTGCCCGCATCGGTCGGGTCGCTGGGAACTGTGCCATCACATGTTACGATCCCGATCGCTTGCGGCAAAATCGAACGTATCGACTAGTAGATGGTCCGATAGATCGTAAGCGTGGTGGCATTGACTTAACCCGCTAGCCCCAGGAAAAAACCAACGCCCCTCAGGAATTTCAGAGGGGCGAATGCGACCTGTACGGTGATATTTGGACGCGTGACGACCGCCCGAGCCGTATGAGGCGAGGGCAAGGTCCGGGCGGGCCACACTTCGAGATCGACGGTGTTCCGTCAGCGCACAGCAATGCCCAGAAGCTATACCTCGGTATACGTAGATCGAAAATCTGATCGTCTGTTATCTATCACGCATTCTGATTGGCGTAGGCTGGCGAGTGGATCGCTCTGGCTGCTGTCGATAGCTCTTGTATTTCTCTTGAACTCTGCTCGTCTTTCCGAACGAGACGGTTGACATGAACCTTTCAAATCTCGCCCTGGGCCTCTGTTGTATCTTACTCCTAGCTGGAGCTTCACGCGTCAGCGCAAGTGACGACGCGCAGCGAGAGATGGCTAAGCGCCTTGAAGCCTGCACCCCGTGCCACGGTGCGGCGGGGAAGGGAACAGACGATCCCTACTTTCCGCGTCTTGCTGGGAAGCCTGCAGGCTATCTTTATAATCAACTCCTGGCTTTCCGTAGTGGCAGGCGGAAGTATCCGCCTATGAATTACTTGCTTCATTTTCTCCCGGATACCTACCTGAGGCAGATCGCCAAACACTATGCTAGCCAAAGCCCACCACTCCCAGTTCCCGACCCGAGTGATGTCAGCGCCGCAATCTTGGCAGAAGGTGAAAAGCTAGCACTATCAGGTGACGCCGAGCGAGGATTACCCGCATGTGTCAGCTGTCACGGGGCATTCTTGACGGGCCAGGAGCCCGGAATTCCAGGCTTGCTTGGCCTGAGGGCGAGCTATATTAGCGCCCAGCTCGGTGGGTGGCGCTACGGTACGCGGACTGCAAATGCACCTGATTGTATGCAAGTCGTCGCGGGAAATTTGTCGGAAGATGATGTGCGGGCTCTTTCAGCCTGGCTGGCATCCAGACCAGCGCCTGCTAACCGTGATCCTGAACCCGAAGGCACATTCGAGCTTCCTTTAACGTGCGGCAGTCAGGTCATGGAGGGACATCAATGAGGTCTTCCTTCAAGCTTTTATCGGCCTCATGGCTAGCAGGAATGGCGGCTTTCGGCCTGAGTTCTCAAAACGAGGCACGCTCGGAAGAACAGCTGGCCTCGGTCATCGAAAAGGGCGAATACCTAGCTCGAGCGGGAGATTGCGTCGCTTGTCACACTTCGCCAGAAGGCAAAGTATTCGCTGGCGGGCTGGCGATGCCGACACCGTTCGGTACACTTTACACCTCGAATATTACTCCTGATGTAGAGACCGGAATCGGGAGTTGGACCTCTGACGATTTTTACCGAACCATGCATGAAGGCAGGTTTCCGGACGGTGGTTTGATTTATCCCGCAATGCCGTTTGCTTCGTATACGAAAGTCTCCCGCGAGGACAGCGACGCCATATTTGCGTACCTGCGGACAATCGCTCCTGTCACTCAGCACAACCGCGAGCATGATCTCGACTTCCCGTACAATAACCGATCTCTGATACTTGGCTGGCGCACGCTCTTTTTCGAACAGGGTAACTTCAAACCTGATCAATCGAAATCTGATGAATGGAACCGGGGCGCATACCTCGTCGAGGGCCTTGGGCATTGCGGTATGTGCCACACTCCGATCAATGCTCTTGGTGGCAATTCGGAAGCCGATGCTTTCAAGGGTGGATTGATACCCATGCAGAACTGGTACGCTCCCTCTCTAACATCGAACAAAGAGGCCGGGCTCGGCGATTGGAGTATCGACGATATCACCGACCTGTTGCAGAAGGGGATTTCTCATCGTGGTGCTGTCTACGGGCCCATGGCAGACGTCGTCTATAATAGTCTGCAGTATCTGAACGATGCGGATACTCGGGCAATGGCGGTATACCTCAAGAGCATTGCCCAGGATTCTCCTAAACCCGCGACATCTCGACTGCCTCATGCGGAGAGCAGCTTGCTGTTGAGCCTGGGAAAGTCTGTCTACGATCGTGAGTGTGCGGTCTGTCACGGTGCGAATGGGCAGGGCGAACCGCCTCATTATCCGCCTCTTGCGGGAAATCAGTCGATCCAGATGGATTCCGCGGTAAACGCCATCCGTATGGTCTTGAATGGAGGATTCCCACCGGGAACTTTCGGTAATCCGATGCCGTATGGGATGCCTCCGTTCTCAATAACATTGTCCGACGATGAGGTAGCTGCGGTCGTAAGTTACATCCGTACGTCGTGGGGCAATTCTGGAGCGCCTATCAGTGCTGCAGAGGCAAATCGACTACGTTCAGCACCTTTGCAGTGAGGACACTATGATAAATAACGAGCTATCGGAGCAGGACGCTTCGGCACATGATGCGAAAGTAGATCGCATCGTCGCGAACGGACCTCGTGGTGCGATAGTCGTGGCCGGGATCGCTACAGCGATTGTCGTAGGTCTTTGGATTCTCTTTTATCTTCTCGTTTTCCTACCGCGGAGTTCTACTCCATGACATCGGAAGATCACGCCGCGAGCGCGGTAGTCGCGCAGAAGATCGAGCGGCGCTGGGCTGCAATCTCGATATTGATAGTTGTCTTCCTGACTGCGATGGCAGCGGTCGCCGGAATACACCAAGCCACCATGCCTCAGGCGCGTGTCGAAATAATAGATCCTGAAAAAATCCATCTATCCGGTGAGTTCGTTGAGACGAATCTCGGATCCGCGGTCGAGCCTGATGGTTCGGTGACGGTCCGAGCCGTAGGCCAGCAATACTCCTTCACCCCGCAGTGCATTTTGGTCCCGGTGGACACGAAGGTTACATTTCGAGCTACCAGTGCCGATGTCGTGCACGGTCTGTTGATACAGCAAACGAACGTCAACACCATGCTCGTACCGGGGTACGTATCAGAACAGGTGGCGCGCTTCTCGCGTGTCGGAGATCACCTCATGCCGTGCCAGGAATTCTGCAGCGTCGGCCACGAGGGTATGTGGGCCATGGTAAAAGTCATAGATCGCAACGAGTTTATGTCGCTCGCCGCGAGCAAGCGGAGGATTAGCTGTGTTGAATAGTAGACGGCTAGTCCTTGCGCATTTCTGGATGGCGTTCGGTGTTTTCGGCCTAGCGCTTCTGCTTGGTGCTTGGCAGATGTTTATCCGCAGCCCGTTGGCTGGTTGGATCGGTAATCCAGAATGGTATTACCGGTCGGTTACAGCCCATGGCACCATCATGGGATACGTCTTTCCGACACTCATCGCCATGGGTTTCGGCTATGCAATTACCGAGACCTCACTCAAGGCACCTATCGCTGGCGTCCGCTGGGCTTGGGCGGGGATCGCTCTTATTTTGATCGGGTCCGTTATGGCTATGATCCCGGTCTCCGCGGGCCTTGCTTCGGTTCTCTACACCTTCTACCCACCGATGATCGGAAACCCGTTCTACTACATCGGCGTTGTGCTGGTCGTTGTGGGGTCCTGGATCTGGGTGGCGCTCATGTCCATCAACCTGATCAGATGGAAGCGCGCCAATCCCGGAAAACCGGTACCCTTAGCGATGTACGCCAATGTTGCAGGATCATACCTTTGGGGATGGACTGCGGTCGGGGCTGCGCTCGAATTGATCCTGCAGATCATTCCTGTAGCTGTGGGGCTTCGCTCGACGATAGATGCAGGCCTCGCTAGAATTTTCTTCTCCTGGACGCTACATGCGATCGTGTATTTCTGGCTGATCCCGACTTACATCGCCTACTACACGATCGTTCCCCGAGCGATCGGGGGAAAGCTATATAGCGACTCCATGGCTCGTATATCCTTCGTGCTGTTCCTCGTCGTCGCGATGCCGATCGGTATCCATCACACGTTCGCCGATCCGATGGTTGGCGCTGGATTCAAATTCGTGCATTCGGTGTTTACTGCGATCGTTGCATTGCCGACGCTCCTCACCGTGTTCACGATCTGCGCATCGGTCGAAATTGCTAGCCGCTTAAGGGGTGGGCGCGGGCCATTCGGTTGGCTTGTGGCGTTGCCCTGGAACAATCCCACTATGCTCGCGGTGACCTTTTCTTTCATAATGCTCGGCTTTGGCGGAGCAGGTGGCCTCATAAACATGAGCTACCAGCTCGATGCGTCTATCCACAACACTCAATGGATCACAGGTCACTTTCACCTGATTTTCGGCGGTGCCATCGTCATAATGTACTTTGTTATCGCCTACGATCTGTGGCCGCATTTGACTGGTCGTAATTTGGCGGATCTGTCTCTTATGCGCTTGCAGCTCTGGCTCTGGTTCATCGGAATGATCGTGACCACCTTCCCTTGGCACTACGTAGGGATCCTGGGCATGCCTCGACGGATGGCATACTATGACTACACTCATCCGGCGATTGCCGACCAAGCGCTGCCTGTTATCCTCTCGGCGACAGGCGGATTGATACTAGTAGTCTCGGCGGCGCTTTTTTTCGTCATTTTGATACGAGGTCACCTTTCCGAAAAGGCGGACCCCGGTGAATACCGATTTTCGGTCGCGGTACATCCGCCGCAAAGGGTCCCGGTCGCGCTTAACAGCCACGGTCTTTGGGTGGGACTGATGATTGCGCTGACTGCTACCAATTACGGTTTCCCCATTTTGCAGCTTGCCGCGAGAAGCGACACCTCGGTCCCGGCTGTCTACGTGGGAGTGAAATAGTGAACCCGGAGCGCCTCCTCAGCCTCGCAAATCGATGGTTTTCAACAAGCGTCGGCCTAACGCTGGTGATCTTCCTATCGTCAGCAATCTGCGGATTTCTCCTCCTTCCTTACGCAGATGCCGATAGCCGCTTCTCGGGGATTTGGGATGCGATTTGCAATGCTGCTGGCTTTCCGGTGAAGTCGTCGGCAACCGACATAATCCAGCCGGAGTTCAAGATCTCAGGAGCCACATTGGGTCTCGCTGAATTGACATCTCCATCACCGCAATCGATCGGGCGAGGTGCAACACTCGCGCAACAATGCGCTATCTGTCATGGGCCCGAAGGCGTCAGCCGCGCCGATGCTCCCAATCTTGCAGGTCAATACGCACAGGTCATATACAAGCAACTGCACGATTTTCGTTCTGGTGCCCGGACCAACGCGACCATGGGCCCGTTTGCGGCGCACATGAACGACCGAGACATGATCGATCTCGCTGCTTACTATGCCTATCTCCCGCGTATCCCATCCAGTCGAGGTAGCTCTGAAGTGCCATTGATAGTCGCAAGTGGTGCCCCGACACGGGGTATCGCTCCCTGTGGATCATGCCATGGGACTATCGAGAGAAAAATCGGAAGTCCCTGGCTGAATGGTCAGCCTGCCGCCTATATCGAGGCGCAGCTCAGATATTTCGCGTCGGGAGCACGTCGCAACGACACCAACCAACAAATGCGGAATATCGCCAGGGCGTTGACGGATGACGAGATCAAAGCCGTAGCCTCGTATTATGCTGGGACACAATAGAGCGTCTGCAACAGGCTATTGCAACCGCGTAACTCCGATCCAATTACTAAACGGCAAGATTGGTCTGCTCGGAGGGGCACTTGGGACAGATTTGGCGTGGTTTAACGGGCTTCCTGCTTGCCGGGATCGTTTATGCTTTTGCCGATAAGGTGCCGTTACCCGGATTGGATGTCGAGGCGGCATACCGCTCGGCGCACATAAGTGATCGACTATCCATAAACGCACTCGGTTTGACGCCGATTTTCACCGCGTTGGCCTATGCCGAGATAGCACGCCTGATATTTTCCCATACTCCGACGCCGGGAGGTAGCACGCTTGGACGGCTTACCACTTTGTCGCTAGCGCTCATGATAGCCGGGCTTCAAGGATATAGTGTTGTATCAGGGCTCTCGTCGGCAAATCTTATTAGCTCACCCACGCCCGTTGTTGCCATTGTCGGGACGCTGGTAGGAGCTACTGTCATTCTGATCATGATTGCCGAGAGGTTAGAGCTATCGGGCTTTCGGAATGGCTTTTGGACGTTATGGGTCATAGCCTACCTGCTGGTATTGCCTAGCGATATCGAGAACTCAGTCAGCGCGACAGTTACTGGTATGGCCTCGATCGGAGAATGGCTGGTTATCCTGGCATACGTTTCGATAAGTGTTTGCGCGGTATCCATTGTAAGAGCAGTTTGGATATCCTCATTCGTAAGTGAGAGGCATTGCGGACCACAAGAGGACGGGTTTGGGATTTTGGTTTGGCCACCTTATCTGGCAAATCTCTGTGGTAGCTATCTAATCATGGGATTGGCCGTAGTGAGCCCCGCCGCTATCGATGCGCTCATGCCACATGCGAGAGTGATGGTCTTTGGAGCGATGTGCGCTCTAACACCGATCTTCACCTACGGGTATTTTAGAAGGGTGCAAAAACGGGCGAATACTGCCATTCCGATCGCGGTTTTCGTCCTGATCTCTGCGGTCCAGGTTCTAATCGTGGCAGTCGGCGGAGTGATCGACGCCTATCGGACATTACCTATTTGGGTCAGTGGGCTATCGCTTCTCGTTTTGACGATCGTGATCTTAGACGTCGGGGACAAATTGCCGGGGGTGCAATGGATCCGTAGCAGAGGCCGAACGGCAGGTGAAACAGGCGTCAATCGCCCAGCCTGACCACCTCATCATATGGAATGGCGAGGCGTCAGAGGATGTCTCTAAACGCCCTGCCTCCTTTCAGACTTCCACGATGGATTTCAGAGATACGCTCTGCTTGATAGCGTTAGAGTAAGGGCAGATGCCGTGCGTAGCGGCCACCAGTTCTTCCGCTGTGGCTTTGTCGAGACCAGGGAGTTTGACGAGCAGTTCAGCTGTGATTCCGTAACCGCCTTCAGAGCGGGGACCCATCCCGATCGTAGCTTCAACAGACGAGCCGTCGGGGATCTTGGTGCCCGATTTCTGCGCTCCGATACGCAACGCGCCCAAAAAGCAAGCGGAGTATCCGAGGGCGAAAAGCTTCTCCGGGTTTGCTCCATCACCGCCTGGCCCACCGAGCTCACGGGGTATGACTAGCTGGAGAGAAAGCGTACCGTCGGACAGCGAAGTCTTTCCGTCCCGTCCTCCTCCGGTAGCAACTGCGCTGGTAAAATATTTCGGGTCAACTGACATTCCAAACCTCTATCTGTCGAGTGACACGCTTCATTCTGCGTGATCAAACTGATCGTGGCTCATCAATGCAGCAGGTCCCAGATATACGAAAGGCTGTCCTGCTGAAGTTGCGCCCGTCGGCGAGTACCTCGGCGTCGTCACGACGTCGGAAAACAAAAGGGCTAATCATCCGAGGCGGTCTGAGCCTCGATCAGCCTGGCTTCCACTGCCGCGCGATGCGCGTCATCCATAAATATATCGTAGCCGATCGAATGATCGGCATATTTGAATGCCAGGATGCTAAGGATGGACAAGGTCATTGCCGTGAGCACGAAGCGCATAGATTGGATCCATTTTGATCGGAGCGTGTATCGCGAGCCGGAAGCCGCTAGGGACGCACCGACGCATGTCCCGTAAGCTGGATCAATCAGCCCGTGCCCGCATCGGGCGGGTGGCAGGACACGGGCTGACGGTATCGAGCAAGAGGAGAACCTGCTCTTTTGCCGCTAGGACTGAACGCTTCTCCAGCGGCACCAAAAGGTGCCCAAAACAAACGAGGCACAACAGCTATACCAAAGCTATCATCCGAGAACCTGGATGATGTCCCTACAGGGACTGACTGCCGAACTCTTGGATATCGAGGTCCTGCTCTAGCTTCCGAAGAATACCGTCACTGATCTCACCGGTACGATACATTCTGAGCAGTTCCAGACGCCCGGCCTTAATCGCCGCTAACATCGCTGCTGAGGGGCGGGTTGGCATGCCCTCGGACTTCATTTCGTCTTCCAATACGCTCGAGAGTTGGCGGGCAGCTCTATTGTGATAGTGATCCAAGAGGCACTTTTCTTCGTGGGTAGGCGGAACGGAACTGAGGGCAGAGAAGGCAGCGAACTGCGCATTCGATACGTTCATCCTGGCCAGAGCTTCATCTTTTGCAAGACGTGTAGAAGTCTGTATTCCCGTAGAGGGCAGGACTTTCACCAACAAAGGTAGTGACGCGCCCTGAGCTAAAACTGTTACAAATATGACGCCGAAAGCTGACACCAGGATCACATCGCGGCCCGGAAAACTCTCCGGCAACGCTAGCGCCGCAGCCAACGTGACCGGACCACGAATTCCAGCCCAACCAAGGATAAGTGTTACGGATATCGCGGGTGCCCTTTTTACAGGTAATCCAATCCGGCCCAGCGTGAACCAAAGTAGATCGGAACCGAGAAGCCATACGAAACGAGACAGCAAGACTACCACCACGATGATAGTCGCAGGCACGATCAGATCGGACATCGCCTGATCACTAGATTCGATCCTGTCCAAGATGCCTCTCAGCGACAGCCCAACGAGGATAAAAAGCATCGACTGCATTAGGAAGATAAGGATTTTCCAGAAGCTCCCAGCAGTTATCCGTGTTGCTGCTGAAAAAATCTCGTGCTGCCGCCAGCCGAGTAGCAGACCAGTCGTGACGGTCGAAAGGACACCTGATAGTCCCAAACGTTCCGCAACGATATAAGACGATGCCGCAAGGAGCATCGTACCCGTAATCACAAGCTCGCTACTAGCAAGCCTTTGGAGGATCAGTACCCCCACATAGCCCAGTAGAAAGCCGATCGCGATACCTCCTGCAGCTACCAAAGTGAACGTGCCAAGCGCGTCTAAAGTGCTAAAGGATCCAACGACGGTCCAAGCAACGGCAAAATGAAACAAAACAAGTCCGCTCGCGTCGTTCACGAGGCTCTCACCACCCAGTACAGTGGTGATCCGCGTAGGTAGCCGAAGTTTCTCGAGAACCGCTTTAACAGCAACCGCATCGGGCGGTGAGACGGCAGCGCCCAGCGCGAGACCCGCCGCCCAAGGAAGATCCGGAAACAGAAAATGAAACGCAATGCCGACAGATATCGACGTAAAGAACACAGCCCCGACAGCAAGCGAAATGATTGTCGCAGAGTGGCGTTTGAAATCGCGCCACACGGTTGCGTAAGCGCTACTGAGCAGGAGGGGTGGTAGAAAAACCACTAAGACAAGATGAGGGTCGAAGACGATGGTGGGTAGACCGGGCACGAAAGCCAAAGCCATGCCGCCAACGATGAGAGCTGCAGCAGGCGGAAGGTGAAGGCGTCGCGCCGCCAGCTCCAAGACGATGACCGCCATGAGCAAAAGCACAAGGAACTCGTATTGTGATTGCAATGACATCAAAGCGGTAGTCCTTCGCTAGACGACAATGATCGCGAAAGTTGGGCCAACGGACGACGGTCTACCGAAACCACATCACGCCCCGTCTATCATCTCGAGCCGGGCACATCGGCTACGTGGAAGCGCGGATAGTCACCGGCGTCGCCTTGTACGATGGAGTTCCCGACTTCTTGTCGTAGTGCCCGAAAGCCACCAAGCTATTCATCTCCGGATAGTAACCGGCTGCCGTTCCCCGAGCCATTGGATACTCGACCGCAATAAAGCCGCTTAGAACACGTTGCGAACTTAGATCGTCACCTTCGTCCGGGACCGCAACAATGTCTATTCTCGATCCATCCGAGAGCCCGCGCTCTGAAAGATCATCAGAGTTCATGAACAGGACATCCCGACGACCGAAGACCCCGCGATAGCGGTCATTCAATCCGTAGATGGTTGTGTTGTACTGATCATGGCTTCTCACGGTAGTCAGAGTAATTATGCCCGGAATGGAAAGACGCGTGTCTTCGCTCAAGCGATCGGCGATTATGAAGCGCGCTTTCCCATTTGGTGTTTTCCACTCCCGTCGTGATGCGGGAATATCGAGGTGGAAGCCGCCTGGGTGCCTAACACGCTCGTTGAAATCGCAGAAATCCGGAAAGACCTTTTCGATCTTATCTCTAATTCGGTCGTAGTTAGATACCATCCCTCGCCAATCGATATTGTATTTGCCACCCAAGGTCGCTTCGGCAATGCCCGCAATAATAGCGGGTTCGGACCGTAGGTGTTCACTCGGCGGGGTCAGGAAGCCTTTGGAGGCGTGGACCATGCACATCGAGTCCTCGACCGTTACGGCCTGGCGTCCGTTCTCCTGGATATCGATGTCGGTGCGTCCTAGAACAGGCAGGATAAGGGAGTGTTTCGCGAGCAGTAGGTGTGAGCGGTTTAACTTTGTCGATAAATGCACTGCCAGTTCGAGGTTTCTCATTCCGGCAAAAACCTTGTCAGGATCAGACATCGCGACGGCCAGATTGCCGCCGAGGCAAATTAAAGCCTTCGATCGGCCCCCGGCAATGGCTTCGATTGCTTCGATAGCATTGTGACCCTTGTCCGATTTGGGCCGAAATCCGAAAGCGCGCTCTATGCCGTCCAGTAGGGCTTTGCCGGGGATCTCCGTGATACCGACAGTTCGATCACCTTGGACATTCGAGTGACCTCGCAGCGGACAAATGCCTGCGCCGGGCTTGCCGATATTCCCCCGCATGAGCAAAAGGTTTGCCAGGTGTTGGACATTGGACGTTCCGTTCCGATGCTGAGTGATGCCCATGCCATAGCAAA
>Ga0079104_1000551_pt1 | contig 38935 bp, 40 predicted proteins | sample MedtruBG_FD_76829 | JGI IMG/M metagenome (GOLD analysis project Ga0079104, IMG submission 76829) | Root nodule microbial communities of legume samples collected from California, USA - Medicago truncatula BG | ecosystem: Host-associated > Plants > Roots > Nodule | place: USA: California...
TCTCACTAATAAACAACGCCCGCGCGATATCCATATTGGTGGCGCCATGGCGCAATTCATTGAGGATTTCACACTCACGTTCGGTCAACGGAATATTGTCGGATTCATTGGATGTGTGTTCCGCGGCATACATTGCCGGGTGCATCACGCTCAATTCAGCCGTCTGCTCGCCATGAAGCACAGCCTTGACACCCTCAATTAAGCGCGATTCATCATCGTCGTGACGAAATATACCGTACAACGCGGGCCATTTAGCCATTTCGTATAGCTCATACTTTTGTGCGCTGTTGATAATAAGCAGGCGTGGGTTTTCCAGCTGCGACTGAATAATATCCTGCCAAATCCCGTTCAGTTTTTTATTCGATACCGCAATATCAAATAGAACCACAGTACCGCGCGGAAAATGCTGCACAAGCGGTTTGTTAATACTGTGAACGCTGACAAAAACAGACAGAAGATCAGACAGATAATTCGCGAAAGCATTCGCCTGTACAGAAGGGTGTGTGATGAGAAGAAGCTGGCGTGGATGGCTTACACTCTCTGAAACATCAAGCATTTAAAAACTCTCCATAGTTGAGACTCACCATCATGGTGATTAAATGGGCCAAAAAGGCACAGCAACGTGCGAAATAGTTAAAAACTAAACGTAGATATTAAAATGTGATTGGTGAGAAAAGTCCTATTCCCCACAAGCAGAATAGAACGAATGCCGGATAAGTGTCAAAAGGTTATAGCCTTTTTTTTGTATTTCTGAAAATTACGAATTCATGCGTGGCGAGGCTTGCCTGATTAGACGATTATTGATACACATTTCACATCACCATGATTTATAGATAATGATAAGAATGTAAAAAAGTAATTTAAATTAACCGACTTATTTTCAACATCAATATAACATTGGCGTTAATGACGTATTCATCTCTCAAAACAATTCCGAATTGTTCAGCACTCTTCAAATAAATATTAAATACTGCATAAATAATTGAATGATTCTGCCACCAATCTCGCGATCGCGCTCACAGTTTATGACTGTGTTTTTTGCATATCATGAATCGTCTCTATAAAAGAAACACATGGAGTCATGAAGGTTTTATAAGCATCCGTGCCAGCTCATGCAACGACTGCTGGCGACGTTCCACCTCGGCCGGTTCCGGGCTCCACATGCCTGCGAACGCTAACGCAGCGGAATGTTCGCCCAAAGGCTGTGCCATGGAGACTTCGCCGTCGTTGTGATGCCAGACCACGTGGCCTTTATCACGCTGCTGCTGCACGTGAGGCGCCAGCTGCTGCCACTGCTCTGGGCTGAAACGCTGCTGCAGGCTTTCATCGCTTTCATCAGCCAGAAGCGACATGCCGATGACCGACTGCCACGCAGGCAGCATATGAAAACCCGCCAGGGCCTGACTCATCTTGCTGCCCGGCTCGGAGTGCCAGATATAAATCACCTGGTCCTCCCAGAGAACGCCCACCGCCACAACGAGATCGCCCGGGGCGGCGCGTTCGAGGATCGGCAGCGCGTGGGAAAACAGCGCGGAACCGCGAATGGCCTGTGCGGCCAGCGCATGAATACCCGGCCCTGGAAGATAACGGCGCTGTTCGTCTTGCATGGTCAGGCCGATGGACGCCATGGTCATCAGCAGTCGGTTTACGCGGGTGGTATTGATTCCCATCAGACGCGCCAACTCACGACAGCCAATGGCCCGGCCGCTGGAAACCAGATATTGCAGGCAGCGAATGCCATCAATCAGGCTTTGGTTCGGTTGAGATGACATTAACGCTCCGTCCGTTACAGGCTTATAAAACAATGATTTTAGCGCCAGTTCAAAAGGATACAAGGTAATGAATATTTACCCGCCATGTGAAAGCAGAACCTTTCCTGTGCAGCCAATGCATGCTGATTTTGTCGTGGCCGGAGGCGGTCTGGCCGGGCTATGCGCCGCTCTCGCGGCCGCTCGTCGCGGGCTGGAGGTTATTCTGATTCAGGACCGTCCAGTGCTCGGCGGCAACGCGTCGAGCGAAGTCAGATTATGGGCCAACGGCGCGACCTCGCACATGGGCAACAACAACCGCTGGGCGAGAGAAGGCGGCATCATGGGTGAAATCATGGAGGAAAACCTGTGGCGCAATAAGGAAGGTAACCCGGTGATGTTCGACCTGGTGCTGCTGGATATGGCGCGCAGCCAGCCTGGGTTGACGTTGCTACTCAACACCGCCGTGTATGAGGTGAAAAAAGAGCATAACCGCATTACACAAGTCAGCGCCTTCAACGCCATTAATGAAACCTTCTACCACGTTTCCGCCTCACAGTTTTGCGATGCCACCGGTGACGGCGTGCTGGGCTATCTGGCAGGCGCAGAATTTCGCGAAGGTGCAGAGGAAGAAAGCGAGCTGGGGGAAAAGATGGCACCCGGAGACAACTTCGGCCACAAACTTGGGCACTCTATCTATTTCTACACCAAAAAGACCGAAGGCCCGGTCAACTTTGTCCCGCCCTCTTTTGCGCTAAAAGAGATAACCGATATCCCACGCTACAAGCGGCTCACCTCCACGCTGAACGGCTGCGATCTATGGTGGCTGGAATGGGGCGGCCGCCTCGATACCGTTTATGAAAGCGAAACCATCAAGTGGGAGCTGTGGAAAATCGTCTGGGGCGTGTGGGATCACATCAAAAATTCTGGCGAGTTTCCTGAAGCCGCCAATATGACCATCGAATGGGTCGGCTCGGTGCCCGGCAAGCGTGAAAGCCGACGCTTTATGGGCGATCATCTGCTGAGTCAGCAGGATATCGTCGAACAGCGCGACCATTATGACGCCGTCGGCTACGGCGGCTGGTCGATAGACTTGCACCCCGCCGATGGCGTGTACAGTACCCACGACGGCTGCCGTCAGTTTCACAGCAAAGGTACTTACACCATTCCGTGGCGCAGCCTTTACAGCCGCTCGCTGGATAACCTGTTCCTGACCGGACGACTGATTTCCGCCTCGCACGTCGCCTTCGGCAGCGCCCGCGTGATGTGCACCTGCGGGCTACTCGGCGAAGTGGCGGGCGCGGGTGCGGCGCTGTGTCATGAGCAAGACATCACGCCAAAAGCGCTGGCGGGGCAACAACGCATTGGCGAACTTCAGCAGCGTTTGCAGGCATCCGGCTGTTACATTCCCCGCCAGTGGCTGGATGATCCCTCCCGTGGTGGTGAAATCAGCGTCAGCAGCGAACTGCAACTGAACGAGCTGCCACCGAACGGTATATGGCACTCTCTGCTCGAACGGATGGCGCTTCTGCTGCCCGTGAAAACCGGTGAAGCGCTGCCGGAATTGTCATTTAGCTTACGCAGCCAAAAACCACAGACGCTGGACATCACGCTGTTGGGCAGCCTGCGCCCGGGCAACTTTACGCCGGAGTTACGCTACGCCAGCAGCTGCATCAGCGTGAAAGGCGAAGGCGAATATCGTTGCCAGTTCGACTGGGTGAGCGATCGTGACCAGTACGTGTTCGTTGCCTTCGATGCACAGGAAAATGTCGACATCGCGCTCACCGACGTTCAGCTCCCCGGCATCATGACCGTATTCAATAGCCTGAACGCCCGCGTCGCAAAACACACCCGACAGGTAGTCGACGGCGACTACGGCGTGGACGAGTTCGACTTCTGGCTCCCGCGCCGCCACCCGAATCAGATCCTGCCCGCCCTGCGTTTTGCTACACCGCTGCGCTGCTATCCGGCAACGCATCTGCTCAATGGCCGCTTGCGCCCTGAACAGCAAACTAACGGCTGGGTGCCAGCCCTGGACGATAAAACCCCGACCGTTCGCTGGCACTGGCATGAGCCACAGACGATTCATAGCCTGACGCTGGTGCAAGACAACGATTTCGACAACGCGATGGAAACCGTACAAATGGGCCATGCCAGCGCGGTGACCCCACATTGCATCACCCATTACCGCCTGTGGGCAGACGAAACCTTACTGGCCGAAGTCGAAAACAACCACCATTCCGTGTGCAGACATGAATTCCCCACTGCCATTCACGCGCGCGAAGTGCGGCTGGACGTTCTCGCCACCGCGGGTGCGCTGCCCGCGGTTTATTCACTCAACGTTCGCTAAAGCCGACCCGCCGCCTGTCGCTGCTGGAAGCACTGCGAAAACGTCATCATCCCCATTTGCTGCCCGGCCTGCATCACGCCTGGCAGCTGATGGGTTTTACCATCGCGAATCAGGCTGCCCACTGCGGGTGTGTTGACCAACAGTTCATACAACGCCACGCGCCCGCCCTGTTTGTCCGGCAGTAGCTTTTGCGCCAGCACCGCGCACAGGCTGCCGGACAGTTGGCTACGCACCTGCTCTTTTTCCCCGGCCGGAAACACATCCACCAGCCTTTCAATGGCCTGTGCCGCGCCGCGCGTGTGTAGCGTCGACAACACCAGATGCCCGGTTTCTGCCGCCGTAAGCGCCAAACGGATGGTTTCGGTATCACGCAGCTCGCCGAGCAAAATCACATCAGGATCCTGACGCAACGCCACTCGCAGTGCCGCAGAAAACGATCCGCAATGCGCTCCCACTTCGCGTTGATGAATCAGACATCGCTCGCTGTGATGCACGAACTCCACCGGATCTTCCAGGGTCAAAATATGCCCGTCGCGCTGATGATTGAGGTAGTCGACCATCGCCGCCAGGGTGGTGGATTTACCACTGCCGGTGGCACCCGTTACCAGAATCAGCCCGCTTTCCCCGGCCAGCAGTTCGTTGATGGCCTGCGGAACGCCCAGCTCCTCTAGCTGCGGGCAGATTTCCGGCAACAACCGTAAAACGATTGAAACGCCGTCCGCATGTTGGAACGCACTGGCACGCAGCCGCGTGCCGCTGTCCGTCTGCACCGCAAAATCACACTGATTATCCTTTTCCCATTGCCGCATCGCGGTTTCACTGAGCCAGTTGTGCAGCAGCGCTTGCGGCTCCGGCGCGCTGAACGGGGCCGGTTCGAGATGTCCTCGCCGCCGCCAGCGCACCGTGCCATCGCCGCACAGGTGTAGATCCGAGACGTTATGCTTTACACTAAGGGCCACAATTTCCTGCATATCCATACCATCATCCTGAAAATGAACGACATTGCGCATAACCTGACACAGGTCAGGGACAAAATCTCAGCCGCTGTCGCCCTTTGCGGCCGTGCTCCAGAAGAAGTTACGTTGCTTGCAGTAAGTAAAACGAAACCTGCGAGCGCCATCGAAGAAGCTATCGCTGCGGGCCAACGCGCCTTTGGTGAAAACTACGTTCAGGAAGGAATAGAAAAGGTCCGCTATTTCCAGGAAGCGGGACAAAATGACCTGCAGTGGCACTTTATTGGCCCGCTGCAGTCGAACAAAAGCCGTCTGGTGGCAGAGCATTTCGACTGGTGTCATACCGTCGACCGCCTGCGCATCGCCAGTCGTCTGAGCGAGCAGCGTCCTGCCCATTTGCCGCCGCTGAACGTGCTTATCCAGGTCAACATCAGCGATGAATCGAGCAAATCCGGCATTGCGCCTGAAGAGATCGATGCGCTGGCCGCCGAAGTCGCCGCTCTGCCAGGCCTGAGCCTGCGTGGACTGATGGCCATTCCGGCGCCTGAGTCAGAATATGTAAGGCAGTTTGCGGTCGCCCAACAAATGGCGGTAGCATTTGCCCGGCTGAAAACACGCTATCCGTCCGTGGACACGCTCTCTCTGGGCATGTCCGACGACATGGATGCCGCGATTGCGGCGGGAAGTACGATGGTGCGCATCGGTACCGCCATTTTTGGCGCGCGCAATTACACACAACAATAAATAAGGAAAACTGAGGAACGCCATGAAGACGTTGACTTTCCTGCTCTCGACGGTGATTGAGCTGTACACCATGGTGATGCTGCTCCGCGTCTGGATGCAGTGGGCCCGCTGTGATTTCTACAATCCCTTTTCGCAGTTCGTGGTGAAAGCCACGCAGCCGCTCGTCGGCCCTCTGCGCCGCGTGATCCCTGCGATGGGACCTATCGACAGCGCATCCTTGTTGCTGGCTTTCGTGCTCTGCGTGCTGAAAGCGATCGTGCTGTTTATGGTGATTACCTTCCAGCCGATTATCTGGATTTCCGCAGTGCTGATTCTGGTGAAAACCATCGGCCTGCTGATTTTCTGGGTGCTGATGCTGATGGCGATTATGAGCTGGGTCAGCCGTGGTCGTAGCCCGGTGGAGTTCGTGCTGATGCAGCTGGCCGACCCGCTGCTGCGCCCAATTCGCGGGATGCTGCCGTCGATGGGTGGCATCGACTTCTCACCGATGATCCTCGTTCTGCTGCTGTACGTGGCTAATATGGGTATCTCCGAGCTGTTACAGGCCACCGGAAATATGCTGCTGCCGGGGCTGTGGATGGCACTATGAGTGCCGTTGAAGTCTGCGACGACGGGCTGGTTTTACGGCTGTACATTCAGCCGAAAGCCAGCCGTGACAGTATTGTCGGATTGCATGGCGACGAACTAAAAGTCGCCATCACCGCACCGCCGGTGGACGGCCAGGCCAATGCGCATTTGGTAAAATATCTCGCCAAACAGTTTCGCGTCGCGAAGAGCCAGGTGATAATTGAGAAAGGCGAGTTAGGCCGCCACAAGCAGGTAAAAATCATTCAACCGCAACAGATCCCTTCGGGCGTTGACGCGCTCATCTGACAGGACATCCCATGCAAAAAGTAGTTCTGGCTACCGGTAACGCCGGTAAAGTGCGCGAGCTCGCCTCGCTGTTAAACGATTTTGGTCTCGACGTCGTCGCACAGACCGAACTGAACGTCGAGTCGGTGGAAGAAACCGGGCTGACCTTTATTGAGAACGCTATTCTCAAAGCGCGTCATGCGGCGAAAGTCACCGGCCTGCCTGCGATTGCTGATGATTCCGGCCTGGCGGTCGACGTTCTCGGCGGTGCCCCGGGGATTTACTCCGCGCGCTATGCGGGCGAAGATGCCAGCGACCAGCAGAATCTGGAAAAGCTGCTGGTTGCGTTGAAAGACGTACCCGACGATAAACGCCAGGCGCAGTTCCATTGCGTGCTGGTGTACATGCGTCATGCCGAAGACCCAACGCCGCTGGTGTGCCACGGCAGCTGGCCGGGCGTGATGACCCGTGAAGCCGCGGGCAACAGTGGCTTTGGCTACGACCCGATATTCTTTGTTCCCGACGCCGGTAAAACGGCGGCTGAACTGAGCCGTGAAGAAAAAATTGCCGTGTCCCACCGTGGACAGGCGCTGAAACTGTTACTGGAAGCACTGCGTTAATGACCGTTCTCCCTCCGCTGAGTCTTTACATTCACATTCCCTGGTGCGTGCAGAAATGCCCGTACTGCGATTTCAATTCGCACGCGCTGAAAGGCGAAGTGCCGCATGACGACTACGTGCAGCATCTGCTGGCCGATTTAGACGTCGACGTGCCTTACGCGCAGGGACGCGAAGTAAAAACGATTTTCATTGGCGGAGGCACACCGAGCCTGCTGTCTGGCCCGGCGATGCAAACATTGCTGGATGGTGTCCGCGCGCGCCTGAATCTGGCGGCCGATGCGGAAATCACCATGGAAGCCAACCCTGGCACGGTGGAAGCCGACCGCTTTGTGGATTATCAGCGCGCGGGCGTGAACCGCATTTCGATTGGCGTGCAGAGCTTTAGCGAAGCCAAACTCAAACGTCTGGGGCGTATTCACGACGCCGACGAAGCGAAACGCGCGGCCCATCTGGCGACCAGCCTGAACTTACGCAGCTTTAACCTCGACCTGATGCACGGCCTGCCGGACCAGTCACTGGAAGAAGCACTGGACGATCTGCGTCAGGCGATTGCGCTCAATCCGCCGCATTTATCGTGGTATCAGCTCACCATTGAACCGAACACGCTGTTTGGCTCTCGCCCACCAAAACTGCCGGACGACGACGCGCTGTGGGATATCTACGAGCAAGGCCACCAGCTGCTGAGCGCGGCGGGCTATCAGCAGTATGAAACGTCTGCGTACGCCAAACCGGGCTATCAGTGTCAGCACAACCTGAACTACTGGCGATTCGGTGATTACCTGGGCATTGGCTGCGGCGCGCACGGCAAAGTGACGTTCCCGGACGGGCGCATTCTGCGAACCGCCAAAACCCGTCATCCGCGTGGATATATGGAAGGTCGTTACATGGAGCGTCAGCACGACGTCGAATCTGCAGATAAACCGTTCGAGTTCTTTATGAACCGCTTCCGCCTGCTGGAGCCCGCCCCTCGCGCTGAATTCACCGCGTTCACGGGTTTGCCGGAGTCTGCGGTTCGCGCGCAGATTGACGAAGCCATCACCCAGGGTTATCTCAGCGAGTCCGATCAGTTCTGGCAGATTACCGAGCATGGGAAACTGTTCCTCAATTCCCTGCTCGAGCTGTTCCTCTCCGAAGATTCCTGAAGCACGATTCAGGGTTTCATCTCCCGTTCTGCGAGTTGAAGGAAAAGCTGGCAGATTGGGGGATGAAAAAACATAAATTTCTTCGCACCAATCAAACACCGGAAGAAAACCGCCTGTGGTTTTTGCTCCGGGCAAAACGTTTCTATGGTTATAAATTCCGCCGACAAATGCCTCTTGGTCCATATATTGCGGATTTCGTCTGCTATCGGGCGCGTCTGATTATTGAATTGGATGGCGGGCAACATGCCGAGAGAAGTGAATATGATAACCAAAGAACGTCATGGTTAAATGCTCATGGCTGGCGGGTTTTACGTTTTTGGAATAACGAACTCAGAATGTATGAAGAGGCGGTGCTGGAGGAGATACTTGGGCATTTGAGTGTTGCAGCCCCTCTCCCTACCCCTCTCCCATAGGGAGAGGGAACCGATTGGAGTCGATTTTGCCCCTACTGTATTCTCCCTCTCCCTATGGGAGAGGGTCGGGGAGAGGGAGATTGCAGAAGCAACCGTTACTTCAACCCACTCACCAGCGTTTTACGACTATCTTCCAGCGACACCACGCGGCTGCACACGTCTTTACCGAACTTCTGGAAATCTGCCTGCTGGCTCTTCCATTCGTCCTGAATCGCGCCCTGCAGGCCGCCGAGGCTGCCTAAAATGCCTTGCAGTGGATTACCGCCGCCTTTGACGACCGCTTTCGCGCCCATCTCATTAATGCTGTCCTGCAGAATACCGCCCATCGCCTGATTTACCAGTTGCTGGCCGTCAGCGCGAACCTGATCGATACCTTTGTAGTGGAACGTCAGGCCATCAGTACGGTGCTCAATAATACGGTTCATCTGCTCTTTGAGCTGAGCATCAAGTTTGGTCAGACGCCCATGCATGTTGCTGCTGGCCCCAACCTGCTCGGTGATGATTTTGTCCAGCGCGATGCGGCCTTTGTCGACGCGGGAACGTGCGCCTTCATCAATCCACGGCAGCGCGCTGCGCAGATCGGTCTGGTAGTCTTTCGCCTGCTCGCGCTGCGCTGCGCTGAGCGTGTACTGTTTGCCGTTATACATGACGTTGCCATCAGGGGTGATGACCAGATTGCCGTTCTCCCCTTTCACCTGCACGGTTTGCGGGCTGAGGATAACGTCATCACGCGGGGTCACGCTGCACTGATAATCCGCCTGAGCGGCAAATGCGGTGACGGAGAGTGCCGCTGCCAGCAGCGTTTTGCGCATCATAGAAACTCCTGTAAAGACAAAACGGGCCAGCGATTGCTGGCCCTTTATGTTTGTTTAGTCCCACCAAACGTCGAAAAGTTCGCTGGTGCGTACCTCTTCGAACTTCCTGTCTTCCAGCCATTTACGCACGGCGGCCTGGTGTTCTTCGGTACATTTACCGATTTCCTGCATGCAAATCAGACCTTCCCAGGCCAGATAGCCGCTGCCATCAAAGGCCAGTTTGTTCGGCTCGATGACCTCATTGATAAACTCATCAACGATATGGTCGATTTGTTCTTCAGTAGTGCCTTCCGGGAAACGCCATGCAACGGAAAATCCTAATTCCTGAAACTCGTCGATGTGCATTTTTTTACGCAGACGACGGCTACGGTTCTTCGCCATTATTTCACCCTCTCGAACATTAAGTCCCAAACGCCGTGACCAAGACGATGGCCACGCTGTTCAAATTTGGTCACCGGACGTGAATCCGGACGCGGTACGTAGTCGTTGCTTTCAGAGAGGTTTTTATACCCGTCGAGCGACGACATCACTTCCAGCATGTGCTCCGCATAAGCTTCCCAATCGGTCGCCATGTGGAAAACGCCGCCAAGCTTCAGCTTACTCTTCACAAGCTCTGCAAAAGGAGCCTGAACGATACGGCGCTTATTATGACGTGCTTTATGCCACGGGTCAGGGAAAAACAGCTGCACCATGTTCAAAGAATTGTCAGGAACCATTTTGTGCAGCACTTCAACCGCGTCGTGACACATCACGCGCAGGTTTTCCACGCCCTCTTCATGGGCCGACGCTAAGCACGCGCCGACACCCGGAGAGTGGACTTCAATGCCTAAGAAGTTCTGATCGGGTTTGGCGCTCGCCATGGTGACAAGCGAGGCGCCCATGCCGAAACCGATTTCCAGCGTGGTTGGTGCGTCGCGGCCAAACAGAGCAGCAAAGTCGACAGGCGTTTCGCTGAACTCAACACCCATCACCGGCCAATAGTTATCCAGCGCGTGCTGCTGCCCTTTGGTCAGGCGGCCCTGACGGCGGACAAAGCTACGAATACGGCGCAGCGGGCGACCGTTTTCATCAAAATCCGGTGAAATGACGTCGTTGTTCATAAAAGTTCTGTCTACCTGATGAGTATTCGGGAAACGGGCATTATCCAAACTCAGACGAAGTATGCAAGCATGGGAAAGATCCGGTTTACAGCCCGATGGCGCTGTGCTGCAATCTGCGTCCCTGATACAGCGAATCGGTAGCCATGCAAGCCTCTCAATTTTCAGCCCAGGTGCTGGACTGGTACGACAAATATGGGCGTAAGACCCTGCCCTGGCAAATGGAAAAAACGCCGTACAAAGTATGGCTCTCTGAGGTGATGTTGCAACAAACTCAGGTTGCTACCGTTATTCCTTATTTTGAGCGCTTTATGGCGCGTTTTCCGACCATCACCGATCTCGCCAATGCGCCGCTCGACGAAGTGCTGCACCTGTGGACGGGCCTCGGCTATTACGCCCGGGCGCGCAATCTGCACAAAGCCGCACAGCAGGTCGCGACGCTGCATAACGGCAAGTTTCCGGAAACGTTCGAGGAAGTCGCTGCCCTGCCCGGCGTCGGACGTTCCACGGCGGGGGCGGTGCTTTCGCTGTCGCTCGGCAAACATTTCCCTATTCTCGACGGCAACGTGAAACGCGTGCTCGCTCGCTGCTATGCGGTAAGCGGCTGGCCTGGTAAGAAAGAGGTGGAAAAACGGCTGTGGGAAATCAGCGAAGACGTGACCCCGGCGAAAGGCGTGGAGCGTTTTAATCAGGCAATGATGGATTTGGGCGCGCTGGTCTGCACCCGTTCAAAACCTAAGTGCGAACTCTGCCCGCTGAACAACGGCTGCGTGGCGTATGCCAACCACTCCTGGGCGCAGTATCCCGGCAAGAAACCGAAGCAAACCCTGCCGGAGCGCGTCGGGTATTTCCTGATTATGCAGCACGATGACGAGGTGTTCCTGCTTCAGCGTCCGCCAAGCGGTCTGTGGGGCGGCTTGTTCTGCTTCCCGCAGTTTACCTCCGAAGAAGAACTCCTCGAATGGTTAGCCGCACGTCAGATAAAAACCAGGTCACTCGCGCAGCAAACGGCTTTTCGCCATACTTTCAGCCATTTCCATTTAGATATTGTGCCTATGTGGCTCAGTGTGCAGTCGATGGACGCGTGCATGGATGAAGGCGGCGCTCTCTGGTATAACTTAGCCCAGCCACCGTCAGTCGGGCTGGCGGCACCCGTGGAGCGTCTGTTACAGCAGTTACGCGCCGGCGCTCTGGTTTGAGCGACGGCCATAAAGAGGAATAGTCATGAGCAGAACCATTTTTTGTACCTTCCTGCAGCGCGACGCTGAAGGCCAGGACTTCCAGCTGTATCCGGGCGAGCTCGGAAAACGCATCTATAACGAAATTTCTAAAGAAGCCTGGGGTCAGTGGCAGCATAAGCAGACCATGCTCATCAATGAGAAAAAACTCACCATGATGAACCCGGAGCATCGCAAGCTGCTGGAACAGGAGATGGTTAACTTCCTGTTCGAGGGCAAAGACGTTCACATCGAAGGCTATACGCCGCCAGAAAAACAATAAGGGCCTTTCGGCCCTTTATTTCAACCTGACGACACTTCCCGGAATGATGAAAAAATATTTAGCGCTAGCCCTGATTGCGCCGTTGCTCATTTCGTGTTCAGGCTCCAAAAAGGGCACGCCCTATAATGAAGCCTGGGTAAAAGACACCAACGGTTTTGATATTTTGATGGGGCAGTTTGCCCATAACATCGAGAACATCTGGGGATACAACGAAGTTCTGGTCGCCGGACCGAAGGACTACGTGAAGTATTCCGACCAGTATTACACCCGGAGCCATATCAACTTTGATAACGGCACCATCACCTTTGAAACCATCGCCGGAACCGATCCTGCGGGCCATCTTCGTCAGACCATCATCAAAACGTTGTTGATGGGCGACGATCCGGGTTCGGTCGATCTCTATTCCGACGCCGATGACATCCAGATTTCCAAAGAGCCGTTCCTGTATGGCCAGGTAGTGGATAACACCGGGCAGCCGATTCGCTGGCAGGGCCGCGCGTCGAACTATGCTGACTGGCTGCTGCAAAACCGCCTGAAGAGCCGCAGCGACGGGCTGCACGTTATCTACAGCGTGACCATCAACCTGGTGCCGAACCACCTCGATAAACGTGCACATAAGTACATCGGCATGGTTCGTCAGTCGTCACGTAAATACGGCGTGGATGAGTCGCTGATTCTGGCGATTATGCAAACGGAATCCTCGTTTAACCCGTACGCCGTCAGCAATTCCGATGCGCTGGGGCTGATGCAAGTCGTACAGCACACCGCCGGGAAAGATGTATTCAAAGCGCAGGGTAAATCCGGGACGCCAAGCCGTAGCTACCTGTTCGATCCGGCCAGCAACATTGACACCGGCACTGCCTATCTGGCGATGCTGAGCAATGTCTATCTGGGTGGAATTGATAACCCGACCTCACGCCGCTATGCGGTGATCACCGCGTATAACGGCGGTGCGGGCAGCGTGCTGCGGGTGTTCTCCAGCGATAAAGTTAAGGCGGCGAACATCATTAACAGCATGGCACCGGGCGACGTTTATCAGACGCTGACCACGCGTCATCCGTCGCAGGAATCGCGTCGCTATCTGTATAAAGTGAACAACACGCAAAAGAGTTACCGCCGGAAGTAATTTTCCCCCTCCGGTTTCTCCCTCTCTCCGTCGGTTTTCTCCCTCTCCCCGAGTAAGGGGGACCGTCGGTTTTCTCCCTCTCCCCGTGGGAGAGGGCCGGGGAGAGGGCATCAGCCCGCACAAATCCCCCACCCCACCATACGAAAATGTTATTTGCGTCACTAATCCACTCTGCAAAAGAATAAATATTGCATTTTTTTGCTGGAGGTAACAAAACGCCGACGCCGACCCCGATAGAATCGCATCAAATTCACGCCATAAATGTTTCAATAAAAACACACAGCCGGTCACTTTGTGAGGAAAATAACATGAACCTTAAGCTGCAGCTTAAAATACTGTCGTTCCTGCAGTTCTGCCTCTGGGGGAGCTGGCTGACAACCCTCGGCTCCTATATGTTCGTCACGCTCAAATTCGACGGTGCATCCATCGGTGCGGTGTATAGTTCGTTGGGGATTGCCGCGGTCTTTATGCCGACGCTGCTCGGTATCGTGGCGGACAAATGGATCAGTGCGAAATGGGTCTACGCGCTGTGCCATTTAGTCGGGGCAGGCACGCTGTTTATGGCGGCGCAGGTCACCACGCCGGGTGAAATGTTCATCGTCATCCTGCTCAACTCGCTGGCCTATATGCCGACGCTTGGGCTGGTGAACACCATCTCCTACTATCGCCTGAAATCTGCGGGCATGGATATCGTCACCGATTTCCCGCCGATTCGTATCTGGGGCACCATCGGTTTTATCATGGCGATGTGGGCGGTGAGCTTCTCTGGCTTTGAACTGAGCCACATGCAGTTGTACATTGGCGCGGCGCTGTCGCTGGTTCTGAGCCTGTTCACCCTGACGCTGCCGCACATTCCGGTATCGCAGCAGCAGAAAAACCAGAGCTGGAGCACCATGCTGGGCCTGGACGCCTTCGCGCTGTTCAAAAACAAACGCATGGCGATATTCTTTATCTTCTCCATGCTGCTGGGCGCTGAGCTGCAAATCACCAATATGTTCGGCAACACTTTCCTGCACAGCTTCGATAACAACCCGCTGTTCTCCGGGAGCTTTATCGTTGAACACGCGTCGGTGATGATGTCGATCTCCCAGATTTCTGAAACCCTGTTCATCCTCACCATCCCGTTCTTCCTGAGCCGTTACGGCATTAAGAACGTCATGCTGATCAGTATTTTTGCGTGGATGCTGCGCTTCGGTCTGTTCGCCTACGGCGACCCGTCCGCATTCGGCACCATCCTGCTGGTGCTGTCGATGATCGTCTACGGCTGCGCGTTCGACTTCTTCAACATTTCCGGTTCGGTGTTTGTTGAGAAAGAGGTGCGACCTGAAATTCGCGCCAGTGCGCAAGGGATGTTCCTGATGATGACCAACGGCTTCGGCTGCATCCTGGGGGGCATGGTGAGCGGTAAAGTGGTTGAGATGTACACCGTGAACGGCATTACCGACTGGCAGAGCGTGTGGCTGATTTTCGCGGGTTATTCGCTGGTGCTGGCCTTCGCGTTCGTGGCATTGTTCAAATACAAACATGTCCCGGCGGTCAACGGTGCGCAGCCTATTGCACACTAAGATGTTTACCGATTATTAGCGCCATTAAACAAAATAAGCCTGTATCTTGCGATACAGGCTTACCATGCCAAAGTGGAGGGATGCCCTCCGCACCAGATGACTCTCACTACGACTTCATGACATAGCCATACAGCCGCTTGATGCCATCAGCGTCTTTTTCGCTGTACACGCCCTGCAACTCCGGTGAGAAGCCCGGCAGCATATTGACGCCCTCTTCCAGCGCAAGGAAATAGCGCTGCACCGCGCCGCCCCAGATTTCGCCTGGCACCACGCACAGTACGCCCGGTGGATACGGCAGCGCGCCTTCTGCCGCGACGCGCCCTTCCGCTTCGCTGAGACGCACCAGCTCGACGTTACCGCGAATAAACTCGATATTGGCATCCTGCGGATTCATCACCACCGCCGGGAAACTGGCTTTGCGGAACATCGCCTTTTGCAGATCCTTCACGTCAAAGCTGACGTACAGATCGTGCATCTCCTGGCACAGTTCGCGGATCGTATAGTCGCGATACCGCACCGGATATTTGCTGTAAATCGTCGGCAACACGTCGGCCAGCGGCGTGTCGTCTTCAATGTGCTGTTCGAACTGGCCGAGCATCGCCACCAGCTGCGCCAGCTTTTCGGTGCTTTCGGCAGGCGTCAGCAGGAACAGGATCGAGTTCAGATCGCACTTCTCCGGCACGATGCCGTTTTCACGCAGGTAGTGCGCGAGGATCGTCGCCGGAATGCCGAACTCCGCATATTTCCCGGTGTGAGCATCGATCCCCGGCGTGGTCAGCAGCAGCTTGCACGGATCGACGAAATACTGATCCTGTGCGTAACCCTCAAACCCGTGCCACTCCTCGCCCGGCCCGAAGCTGAAGAAGCGACGTTCGCGAGCAATAGCGTCCGTCGGATGATCCTGCCACGGACGGCCCGCCACCGTCGGCGGAATAAACGGTTTGATCATCTTGCAGTTGGCGATAATCGCTTTGCGCGCCTCAATACCCAACGCCACGCATTCCGCCCACAGACGACGGCCGCTCTCGCCCTCGTGAATTTTGGCGTTCACGTCCAGCGCCGCAAACAGCGGATAAAACGGGCTGGTTGACGCATGCAGCATGTAGGCATTGTTCAGGCGTTTATACGGGCAAAAACGCGCCTGGCCGCGGATATGGTTGTCTTTTTTATGGATTTGCGAGGTCTGCGAGAAGCCTGCCTGCTGCTTATGTACCGACTGGGTGACAAAAATGCCCGGATCGTTTTCGTTCAGCTCCAGCAGCAACGGCGAACAGTCGGCCATCATCGGAATGAACTGCTCATAACCGACCCACGCGGAATCAAACAGTATGTAGTCGCACAGATGCCCAATTTTATCGACCACCTGACGGGCGTTATAAATGGTGCCGTCGTAGGTGCCGAGCTGAATCACCGCCAGGCGGAACGGACGCGCGTCGCCCGCCTTTTCCGGGGCCACTTCACGGACCAGCTCGCGCAGATATTTATCGTCAAAGCAGTGTTCATCAATGCCGCCGATAAAGCCAAACGGATTGCGCGCCGCTTCCAGATACACCGGCGTTGCCCCGGCCTGGAATAATGCGCCGTGGTGATTCGATTTGTGATTATTGCGGTCGAACAGCACCAGGTCGCCGCGGGTCAGCAGCGCGTTGGTGACGACCTTATTCGCCGCCGAGGTGCCGTTTAGCACAAACCAGGTTTTATCGGCATTAAACACTTTCGCCGCGAATTTCTGTGCACGCTTGGCCGCCCCTTCGTGGATCAGCAAATCACCCAGTTTGACGTCGGCATTGCACATATCGGCGCGGAAAAGATTCTCGCCAAAAAAGTCATAGAACTGGCGACCGGCCGGGTGCTTTTTAAAGAACTCCCCGTGCTGATGGCCCGGACAGGCGAAGGTGCTATTGCCCATTTCGACGTACTGCGTCAATGTGTCGAAGAACGGCGGCAGAAGATTCTCTTCATAGCGCGTCGCGGCGGTTTCGAGCTCCAGCCACTGCTGAACGCTGCCGCCGATAACCGCATCAACGCCTTCTGGCGCATCGACGGGTTCTTCAGAGAACAGGAACACCGGCAGCTGAAAACCGGTGCGCTTGAGCAACGTGAGAATGCCGCTGCGGCTGTCCGCCACGGTAATGACGACTGCCGCCACGTCGGTAAAATCGGTACTGTCCAGCGCCACCACACGACGGTGACTGGAAAGACGAGAGACCAGCTCGCGGCTGGCGGCAATGTGCAAAGATTTCATAAGCGCGACTACCCAAATCGGGAGAGTAAAAGGCCCGGATTCCGGCGCCCCGGGGGTGATAAGCAGAAAATTCGCGCAATAATTACACCTTTCGCCAGCAGGCGCAATATCAAATCAATATGCAAATTATCGGTCCGCCAACCGCTAAACACGTAAATATTATGGGTATAAATTCATTACCTACGCATAAAACATTGAAATCCCGTCGGTGGGGTATAAACCCATTATTGGCACAAATGGTGAGAGTTTGCGCAGTCCGTCGCGAAACGCATAAATTTCGTTGACGACGCGTGTCGAATTTAGTTTAATGCGCCCCGTTGCCCGGATAGCTCAGTCGGTAGAGCAGGGGATTGAAAATCCCCGTGTCCTTGGTTCGATTCCGAGTCCGGGCACCACTATTCTAAAGAACCCGCCTATGGCGGGTTTTTGCTTTCTGGGGTTCCAGACTCTACATCGAACTCCTTTCGATTATTCGCCGCAAGCGGCTCACCCCTTCGGGGCCAGCGCGACAAGCGCGCTGTTCAACGCCTTCGGCGTTAGTCCGAGTCCGGGCACCACTATTCGCCTATGGCGGGTTTTTGCGTTCTGGGGTTCCACAGGGGCCCTCACCAATACTGGGCAGCAGGTCTAATTTCCACATTCGGAATTATTAAATCCATATATAGATACCTCAGGACATGAAGCCCAGCGTTTTATACGGATGGTTGTGCCAACTGCTGACCAGCGCATACAGATGGTTTGGAGAATACCGCCAGCTGTCATTGAGCTGGAGAAATTCAGCGCAAAACTCACTGCAAAATAACTTCTCGCGCTGTTCTTTGTTGCCCAGAACAATCCCTACCGCCCCCTGCCAGTCATACTGTTTACCGTCATGTTTGCGAAAAAAAGCTTCCACTTCCTGCAGGTTGGCCTGCAATGGCAACTTATCCCACTTATCTTCCGGTAACGGCATTAGTTTTCCCCGTACGCCACGATCGCGAAACGAGGCGGAATAACACAGATACTCATTCCCCCCGCGCGCGACGGCCAGCTCGCAGTGCGAATAGATCCCACGGGTGACTTTACGAGTCACCCAGTCAGCAAGCATGGCGATGCCGCGATGTTCTGTTCGCCCTTTGTAGCAGGCAAGCCAGACGGTCGCTTTATTCATGGTTGCCAGCCTGTGGAGTGATCGTAGTCAAGTACGGCCTGAATATCGTCGAGTGCTTCCACGGCAGTGATATGAGACTGCGCATTTGCAAACAGGCGCATATCGTGATCCATCGTGGCGCTTTCGAACTGGGCTGCAATTTCGTTGGTTAAGACAATCCGACCATTGTTTTTGGTCTGCCACATTAATCCTTTGGGCACCTTCTTTGCCTGCCCCATTTTCGTCAACGACAATTGCTGAATACGGCTGTTGGCATCGCTGTGGAAATGATTACTGTCGATACTAATATAGTCAGAGGTGACTTCATCGCGCTGAATTTTAATTTTACGAATTTTATCGGCTTTCATCCCGGCAAGAACCATCAGCATTTGATTTTCATCAAATATCCATTTCCCATTCACCAGCTTATAAAAATCACCAGGTGGAGGGGTCGTAATAAATGACATTTTTTCACTGTCAACCCAAACTTTCTTAGCTGTATTAGCGTATTCCTGCCATTGTTGGTCAGTTAATTCAATTAAATTCCCCCTTACAGGGTAGTTATAAAAATCGGTATTCATCCAGTCCAGAACGATAAGTGATTCTGGATCGTAATATGCGTATTTTGCCATTTCAATTCACCATGAGATTTTTACGAAACCAGGGGAGCCTTTTGAACCCGGACACCATATATATTCAGCTAAGTTACTTGGAGACGAAAACCCAGAATTGCCCCCTGCCCCACCAGCCCCATATCCAACAGCATTATTAGGTAATGTAATTGTTGTTCTGACACTGCGGTCTGGATAATTTGTTGTTGTGATTACTCCATGTTTTCCTCCGGTGCCAAGTGCGGAGTTATTACCGTTACTTCCGAGTAATACTTCATAAAAGGATGTTGATTGTCCGACTGCAACAGGTCCATGATCAGAGTATGACGTGTAACTACTTAAATTTGCTGAGGGCACGCCACCCACGCCACCTTGAGCAGTTAGATCCATAAAGGAAGATGACCCACCAGTACCACCATTTCTGTTAACAGTATTACTGTTGCTTCCTTTTGGTCCACCAGAACCTCCAGTACCGACAATAACTGGTATATGGCTAGTAGGATTAACGGTGATATAAGCAATTTTTATTTCAGAAGCTTCTCCTCCCAGAGATTTATAACTAGCAGATCCAGGAGACTGGTAGCCTCCAGCCCCACCGCCGCCGCCGCCCATCACCTCAACAAACAGGGTTGTCACTCCCGCCGGAACCGTAAACGTCCCATTAGTTTTAAAAAACTGAGTATGAGTATGATTCGCCGGTGCCGCCGCATTCGCTTTATCCATTGCCGCTTTCACCGCGCTTGGCGTCGCCGCCTCGGTAGTACTGGTGCTATTCGTCGCGTTATTAAGCTTAACGATTCCTTTTTGCGTCAGCGTCCCATCCGGGACACCGGTTACCTGGCTCCAGGGGTGAGTGTGGCTGGCAGCGGCTTTACCATTTGCAAGTTCATAGGCCGCCTTCACCGCACTCGGCGTCGCCGCCTCAGTCGTGCTGGTGCTGTTGGTTGCGTTATTAAGCTTCACGATCCCTTTTTGCGTCAGCGTGCCGTCCGGGATGTCGGTTATCTGGCTCCAGGTATGGGTGTGGTTACGCGCTTCGACCATCGCCGCCTTTACGGCCTTCGGCGTTGCGGCTTTTGTTTCGTCATCGCTGTCGGTGGCGTTACTCAGCTGGGTAAAGCCTTTCTGCGTTAACGTGGCGTCCGGGTGATTAGTGGAATGCTCGTGCTCATCCAGCAGTGAATCCACGTAATCGCGCGTCGCCAGCACAATGCTGGGATCAACGGTCAACGTCACCGCCGTGGTGTTCGATACTTCCATAATCAAGCGTATACAGACCTGCTTCCCACATCCGCCCGGTAATAGCGGCTTGTAGGATTCCGGGAACTTGCCGATGGCAATCAGCTCCCCATCATCATCAAATACGCCCACTTCGCGGACATACCAGCCGCCAATATCTTCCGGCAGCACCACTTCGGCAATTAGCCAGTTAGGGTTATTTGGCGCAACTGTCAGGGTATTCATCTCACCGCGCCAGACCTCGTGGTGCAATGCGGTTTGGCTGGTGGTGGGTTCATAATATTGTCCACCACTGTCGCCAACAGCCATCTTTTGCAGATGTATTTGCTTTTTATCAGCAAGGGCGCTGGCGATTTTCGCCATCCCCTTATCGGTCAGAAGGGTATAAAATTCATTATCCATAATTACTCCGGGTAAATAGATGTAATTTCAAGGCTCCATTGCCCTGTACCGAAATAGATCGGTTTATTTTGCTGAACGTCCAGGATCTGGAAAGGTAATACGGTGGTAATTTCGCCACCAAAGAGCGCACAGCCAATAACCGGAACCGCACTTTGGTTAATTATCCATATAATTAGCGCTTCCAGTTTTGAGCGCACGTTTTTATATTCATGAATAAGAGCAACAAGATTATTAAAAAGATGTTCGTCCATCCCCTTATCAATCAGCGTAATCTCAACCTTAAAGAAATAAGCTTTACCGCCATATTCAAACCATTCAGAAATCGTTCCAGGTATTGATAATATTTCTAATACACAGCGAACGGCCCAGGTTGTCCCTTTATATTTATGCAGCTCAATGGCCTGCTTAATAAGTTCACGCTTCTCCTGTTCACTGCTGGCAAACAACCAACCTTCCAGCCCCTGAACATGGAACTGCTCGGCCAGCGACGGCAGAGCGGACACATCGACCAAATCCACCAGATAGACCAGCAGCGTAGTCAGGTCGATTCCTGCAAAGCGTTCAGCTGCAATATTTGCCAGAATGGAGAAACGGTCATCAATGGCAAGCGGCGGTGGCAGGCTCAGTTTATCCATCGCTGACCCCGGAAATCATCACATCAATGGCCGTGCATTCCGCCCATTCGTGCGCCAGGAGTACCCTTTTGTCGGGCATATCGAGTGCGACGTCATAAACACCATCGACCTGCAACACTTTGATGATCTGGTTTGGCACGATATCCTGGCCTAACCGGGTTTGTCGCTGCTGCGTCCATCCGCTAATTGCCTCTAGTGCAGCAGCCAGCGTTGTCTCCTGATCGGCAGTAGTAAACAGCGTCAACCGGGCGCGGATCTGATAAGCCACGCGTGGTGATTTTTTGGCGCTCACTTTATCGGTCAACGGACGTTTTTTCTCCTTGCTCACCTCCTGTTCAATCAAGGCGAGCAGTTCCGTGCCCGGAAGGCCGTTCAGCGTCAGCGGATAGATCTCCACGCAGCCTTCCGCCAGCCCTTCATCCGGCCCCAGCACCGCTACATCTATTATCGACGGACTGACCGAAAGCGTATGAAAACGGTATGCGCCGTAGCTGCCTGCGTTACTGAAACTTTCCGGTGCCAGTTGAATACGCTCACGTAGCGCATCATCGCTTTCTTCACCACAGCCTCCCGCGGAGACAGTAAGGTTGGTCACGTTGATATCGTAATTGCCAACGCTATCCACCAGCGCGCTGATTTGCGCAGGCTGCCAGCCGTTGCCGATTTCTCCGGTTGTGACGCAGGTTGCCGTCACCGCCGTACCCGTGCCGTAAGAGCGAAGCTGAATGTCCTCATCAGTGGCAAACATCATGCTGTCGGAGGCACTGACGCGAGTTCCCTTAGAAATCCATACGCTACGGCTATAGTTCCTGGCGAAAGAAAACTGCAGAGTCGTTTTAGCGGGCTGTGCAGGTAAACGATGAACACCCACCAGTTCGCCCAGGTAATCCAGCATGGGCGCACGCGAATACGCGACCAGGTTTTGCTTCGCCGCCTCCTGGATGGCGATGCGGACTAAGGTTTCGCGATAGGCAAACAGGTCGATGAGCAGTCGCTCGGCCTGCGCCGGGTAGAGTTTTTTACCGCTGGAGTCCTCATATTGCGCAATCATCTCACTGGTGATTAACGCGGGATCGCGGTCGATAAAATCAGGTTCGGCTATTGCCATAACACCTCCGTAGAGTTAATTACGCCATCTGAGGCGCGCCATTGAACGCGCAACGTCAGATGTTCACCGTTAATGGACGGCGTCACCTTCAGCAGCCGGCACCGGGGTTCCCACAGACGAATGGCCTCCACCGACTCCCGGACAACGTGCGGAATAGCCCGCTCGATCGGGTAGTCGATGTAGCGCCAGAGGTTGCTGCCAAAAAGCGGCCTGTGGGGATCGCTACCGCGCGGAGTGCGCAGGATAATGTGTATTGCCTGATGAATATCATCCAGCCCACAGACGTATTCTTCAGGACGTTGCAAGGCAGGTTGCCAGTGCAGGGTTGAGGGTCGTACTTTTGTATTCATAGGGTTATTTTCGCCCTATTGCGCGGTGAGAGATATTAAAGTGATTTAAGGAAGTGCTTGATTAAAAAAAACAAAACCCGCCATTGCGGCGGGTTTTGAACTAATGGGAATGGTGATTTGAGTTGCCGCCGCTGTCCATAACGGCTCCGCTGGTATTGACGTTTCCCAAAACGCTGACATTACCGGTGATCACGGCGCTATTACCGATACCACCACTGCCTGCCATACCGCCAAGCCAGGTGAGTTTTTTCATGATAGTGACGTCGCCCGTAAAGGTGCTAAGCGGCGCATCGACGGTGACGTTCAACGCTTTCACCCCTACGCTGCTCGCCTCAACGCTGACGTCAGTTGCCTTCACGCTTACAGTTTCTGACGTCACCATGACCTGCTGCGCTTTGATCTCCACTAGCGGTGAGGTGAGGCCGGTACTCTCCTTCACCTCAATGACGATTTTTTCGATACCTCCATTGATCGTGAGCTGATGTAAATTGCGATCATATTCAAAAGCCGCACCGTCGGAAAAGTGGACATAGCGCTTGTCGCGTGATGCCAGCGGCGCGCTATCTACCGAGGAATAGACCGAACCCAACACCACGCCATCCTCTCCGTTGTCGTCGAGCAGCACTTCCACCTGTTCGCCCATATCCGGCAGCCAGTAATCTTTATTGTCCTGGGTGTTGCGCTGTAGAACTGGTAGCCAGCCGCTGCGCAGATTATCGCACTCCGGCAGGCTGACCCGGACACGAACGGTGACTTCGTCGATATCACTAATAATCCCCGTCTGGTGGGTGACTCCTTTCATCATTTCTCCTTACTGGCTGGTCGCCGGCCCACGTGAAATTTCTATTTCAGTGATGTAGCCACTGCGGGTTAATTTATGCATCGATTTATCAATCAGCCATTGGCCTGAGAGCACGCCAAAGCCGGAAAGGTCGATTTTGTTGCCCGCCGTCATCTGTGGGCAACCCATCATGCTGAGCGTTCCGGTTTGCTGATATTCGTTATGGTTGTCCAGTGCGGCATTAGCTTTGGCCTGCGCAGCCCCCGTATCCGGCGCTCGACTGTTCAGCTTCAGGGTATCGGCGCTGGTTGACGTCCCACGCCCTGATACCTTCTCCTGGCTATTATGGGTGTAGATAATCAGCTCTTTTTTCTTGCTGTTTTGATGCTGCACGGTGGCGTTTTTATAGATACGGTTGATGGTATCTTTGAACGTGTAGTGTGTAACATCCATCCGACTGAGCGCTTTTACCGGCGCAAGACAGCGCAGCGTCGGCAAATGAGAAAAGATGAGCTCCTTTACCGTTACTTTTACGGTGTAGCCATATTCACTGGCCAGACGCTTGAGAAACGCGACATCTGTTTCACCATATTGGGTCACCCGGTCAATGGTAAGTGGTTCGATTTTGCCCACCAGTGTTAAACCGTGCGCTTGCGCGATGCGACTAGCGATAGCTGAAAGCGTGGTCTCTTCAAAGCCCTGGCTGTTTTTGGTGCGTAACGCTTTGCTGACTGAAGTGGCAATACCGTCGATATTGACTGTCGATGGCGGGGCACTGATATCAATTTTATCAATGATATACATCCCGCAGTCGAGCAGATCTTCGCCCTGGTAGCCCATGTGTAACGCCAGGGTATCTCCTTTTCCAGGATACCACTCATTTACCCAGCGACCTGCGGCATCTTCCAGCGTAATGGCAATAACATCCGACTCATTTTTAATGCTGTCGCTGTAGCTGACACTGGTGACATAAGGCGCAATGTCATAAGTGATCTCTTTATGCCCGTACCAGAGAGTAAAAATGGGCGTCAAGGTGGCAAATACTCCACCGGATACCGTTATCTCAGCCATGGCGGTAGCTCCTGAGTGGTTTGCGTGACGCTGATGACTGGAATAATCAACCGCACGCCTGACGGTAAAACGGGAATAATAGCGACGTGAGGATTAGCCCCGATGATCCGCTCATAGGCCAGTGCATCACCATAATAGCGCCAGGCGAGATTATCCCAACGTTCACCTTCTGTAGTGATATGTTCAAGGTATCGCATTACAGAATCCTCGTAATGTCTGCAGCCGCCAAGTGGCTCACCGCTGACGTGCTTTTTTGCATCGTGATGCGCGCCTGATTGACCAACGAAGCAGCATTGTCATAAGTCACCTCCGCCACACTGTTGGTTATCTTGCCGAACAACGATTCGGCGTGTTCGATAAGCATGGCGGCGTCACTGGCGCACTTGCCAATCCCCGGCAAGCTGTCAATCAGCACCTGCATTTTGGCGGCCAACGCTTTGGGCATATCAGCCAGTGTTTGTCTATCCAAAGGCTGCTGGAAAATTTTTTCCACTGAGATGACGGTTTTATTCAGTGAATCAACTATCTTGAGACACTTCTCCTGCAAGGCTTTGGCTTCCTTCACCAATTGTTGCACCTGAGTGGCCGTTTTTTTGATGTCGTCAATGGCGTCGGCCATATCGTCCATCATCTCTTTAGCATCACGCATGCCGTCCTCAGCACCGCTCATTAACTCATCAAACCAGGAGTCGCTCAATTCAGGAAAATCCTCCAATATCTCGTCAATATTTGGCTCCTGAGTGGTAATGGCCGGAGGCATCAACGGGTTTTTCGGATCGCCGGTGTACTCCTGCAATGTCAGGCTGCCAGTCTGGGCAATCACGTTACCGTAAGCATCGGTAGCATTGTGTATAGCACTCAGATCGGTGATCACAAACCAGCCGCGATAATCACCATTACCAAAGACCAGTGCCATGGCCTGATGTGCAGTCATGGCCTCACGCAGCCGATTCAACTCCGCTGTGGGCTGGCAGAACTGGCTGTGAAAACTAAATTTCAGGGTGATTTTGTCCAGCTTATCGCCAATAAACTGCATGCCCGGCTTACCCTCAATACGAGCATGGGTGGCGTAATCCACACCCATGGTATCGTCGAATTCATCCCAGTGAGTGAGGACTTCAAATTCAATCTCTCCTAATACGGCATACATCAGGCATACTCCCGGCGCTGTTGTTGCGCCATCACATCGTTAATCATTCTCTCCAGCTCGCGTTTGCTAAGCGCCAGCACGTTGTTGATATCCCTGGCGGCGTTCACACCACTCCCCTGAACCGTAACCTGTGGGGAGAAATGGACCTGAACATTGCTCTGAGCACGGGAGGGCACACCGAGTTTTCCTGGCAGTGCAGGCGGCGTGAGCGTCGTTTTAACACCAGACCCCTGTTGCTTACCGGACGTATTCGCTAATGCCGTTCCAGCAACGCCGGGTAGGCCTACTGCTGCAACGTTTTTTTGCGTGCTGATGCCCAGCGTGCTTTGCGCCCAATCCGGGATCAGGCTTTTTATCTGTTCAATAGCACTCTTCAAGAAAGGTAGTGCGTTCAGAATGCCGTTGATCAAGCTATCCAAAATGCCGCTGCCGAACTGGCTGAAACTCTGGGGTAGCTCAATGCCAAACCAGTCCAGAACGCCAGCGAACACGTTATAAAACAGACCCAGAGGCGACCAGTTGAGAATCAGTGCCGTGATGCCCCCAATGCCCCCATCGAAAGCGGTTTTGATGCGTGCCCATAGGCCGGAAAAGAAATCGGAAATGGGTACCCAGTAGCGATAGATCAAATACGCAGTACCTGCGATGGCGGTAATGACCAGGCCAATGGGGTTCATCAGCAGCGCCCTACCCAGCCAAAGGACGGTCTGGCCGACCAGTTTCAGCCCGCTGACCAGGCCACTCCCCAGTAGTGTGGCAACAGTTTTTGCCCCACGGCCCAGCGATTTCAGTATCGACAGCGCGGTGTTGGCACTGCCGCTCAATGCCAGGCTGGCTTTCACCTTCAGGAAGATATCGATCAGACGGATAAACGGTGAAGCGATAATATTCGCCCCCAGTTTAAGTATGCTCATCGCCCCATCGAACAGCCAGATAATGCCGACCATTTTTGCGATACCATCTACCAGCGCCGGGTTTTCCCGTAGCCAGACGCTGAATTGCCTAACGAGTGGTAAAAGGCTTTGCGCCAGCTCACCAACGACGGGTAATAATTTCAGGCCGATACTAAGCCAGAGATCGTTAAGCGCCATCTGCAACGCTTTGGTTTGTTCAATTGGCGACGTCATTGTCTTATTAAGATCATTGTCGATCAGATTACTCCCGCCCGCCTGCGTAGTGACGGTTTTCAACCGACGATATTCGTCCTGGTTTGCCAGCATTGGCGCAATGAAATCCAGGGTTTTGGCATCGCTGAACATCTCGCCCAAATTGAATTTCGTCACCATGGACTTCAGGGCATCACCGCGCATGGAAAGATCCTCAATCTTCATGGTCTGCCTGAGGGTCTCAAGGATCTGCGGATTCATTTTCTCCAGTTGCATCTGCACGACATGTATCATCGCTTCGGTAACGCCGATGCCGTTTTGTTGGTGATCCATCAGCGAACCCCGAAGATCGACTCCCTGACGGGCAAACCAGCTATCCGTCTCTTTTGAGAAGGTGCTTTGCAGAAAATGATCGAAGTTTTGTGCCGCCGAAACAGCACTGCTTGCATTCTTCATGGCGATTTGCATCGACGCGGTCAGTTCTGCAAGACCTTCTTTGCCCTGCAGCCCGGTTTTACCGGCAAAGGCGTTGATCCAACGTGCTTGTTCTTCAACCGAGCTTCCGCCACCTTTGGCAACGCTGTACATCATATTTTGCGCGAAAGGGAAATCTGCAGGGGAGATGTTAAGGCGATCGTGTGTGATAAGCGCCGCTTGAGCCCAAATGGCAGTGCTGTCGCGAGTAGCAGTAGCAGCTTTGCCAATCTCAGGCAAATAGCGGTTGAGATCCTGCATAGAGATTATGCCACCGGCGATCATCGTGGTTGCGGCCTCCGGTAGCGCATTCTGATCCTGATTAAAATCAAGGCTCCAGTTGCAAAGTTTGAGGCTCAGTTCATCACGCGTGGCGTTGTCCATGCCACCTTTAGTCGCCATGTTGGCCATACTGTCCAGAAATTTGTAAGGCAGATTCCAGTCGGGCGCTTCCACGTTGAGGAGTTTTCCAGCCTGCCCGGTGACTTGCTGAGTTTTTTCTAATGATGCGATGCGTTGCTTATCGCTCTCTTCACGGCGGAAGGAGGTGCCCGTCAATTGTTGCGTGAGTCTGGTGATTTTTGCTTTCTCAGTGCTAAGTGTTTGCAGCGTGCTGAGGTTGAGTGATCCGTAACGGGCTATTGCCTGCGTCAACGTCTCATTACGGCCCTGAAGCTGGGTAATAATATCGTTGGCCAAAATTTTTTCTCACTTATAAATAAGGCCCGGCAACAGACTTTCCAGATAAGAGGCAGAGAAGGAGACGGGCTTAAGGTCGGAAAACCCGCAGGCCTCAATTAAGCCTGCGAGTCGTACTCGTGTTTAATCTGTGTACTGGCCTCATCCAGCCAGCAGCTGAAATCGTCAAGCGTCAGAGCATCGATCTCTCCAGGCGGAAAGCGAAACCATCTCGCCAACAGAGCCATTGCCTGCCACAAGTGCTGCGGGTTATGCAGCCATGCTAAGCATGGCTTGAAATCGTGTTTGTAGTGCCTGATAGTCCAGTAGATCCATTTCAGCCAGGTCTTCTGACACCAGGCCTGTCATGGCGGCCATTAGCGGCTCATCCCACTCTTCCGGTTTGTCGCTGGCGTGTCGTGCAGTACGCATATCTTTTACCTTTAGGCGACGTAATTGCAGAACGTCGATACGTTCTCCCGATGCAGAAGTGAACGGGAACTGGAGTTTATATTTTTCGCTCATGGTGTAGTCCATTTATTTAGAGAGGAGGATATTCGGGGCCTCAGCCCCGAAACAATTAACCGCCAATGTTATTACGATAAGCGCTTAACTGATCTTCGCCATTGACTCGGAAGATATTCGCCAGATAATCAATCTCGAGCAATGCTTCACCATCAATAACTTGTTTAATATAAGTACAGCCGAAGCTGCTGCTGAATTCCGGATTTTCGTTCTGCTTAAAAGTACCCAATGGATTCTTTTTAAACATCACGGTCATATGGGTGACCAGCGGCAGTTGCTCTGCTTTGCCCTGCGAGTTATAACAATCGATGCTGGAGCGACACTGTAAGGCGATTGCATTCCATGGATTCGCTGTTTTGCGCATCACATCGTGATAGAAGGAGTTCCATTTAATTTCTCCTTCCAGCTTATCAAACCCTGAAGGGAGTTCTATTTTGCCAATCATCCCCAGAGCTTTATGCTCCTGCATAATCATGCTAATGTCAGGCAGCTTAATTTCTGTTGCGCGGCCTAACAAATTATTACCGTCGAGATAAATATTGGCATTGGTAACACGATTAATTTGAATTTTTCCGGCCATTAGCTATTACTCTCCAGAGATACTAAATATTCATCGGTAATTTCAGTTTCAAATGTCAGACGTTCGAGAGGCGGTGGCGGAGTGAATTTGTAGCTCAGAAGCAGATGACCGGCAGCCAGTTCAGTCTGAGCATTACGCGCCGGGTCATACCAGCATTCGAAGCCCAACAGTGCACCATCGGCAATCAACTTGCGGCCCCAGGAATTAACCGATTCGGTCAGCGCGTCGATTAGCGCCTGGTTAATCGGCATATCCATGTACTGCTGGCTGAAATAACGAATCGATTCGTTAATCACATCACCGGTACGTCGTACATTTTCAAAATTGCGCATATGTGTGACGGTCGGCCAGGCAGCAGTGCGGTTACCCCACAGGCGCAAACCGGAACCGTAGCTGTTGAAAATGGTGGTGATACCGTTTTCATTCAGTTGATTCACTTCGCTTTGCGGGTCATCGATCATTGCTGACAACGAGCGCTCTACGCCGGTAATACCCTGAATTTCCTGGTTTGAGTTACTCCACCAGAAGCCTTTTTCCAGATCCACTTTCGCCCGCAGACCAGCGGCCCGCGAGGACAGCGGTTCCAACACTTCGGCATTAGTCGCACTGTCATAAACTTTCACATGCGGGTAGCACAAACGCGCACGATCTGAGCTGGTATTGAAGTTAATCGACCCCAGCGGACCGCGACCTGCCAATACTTGCTGGAAAGTTGTCCCTACCGGCGCGTCGATGTAAGCAATAGCCCCCAGGTTTTCCGCTTGTGCAATAAGCTCAGTGGAGACAGTTTTTTGGGTACAAAATACGGGTGAAATCAGTATTTTGGTGTAAAAACCATACTGGCTATAAGTATCCTGCAACAGTTTCATCCCGGTACGATCGCCTGCGGTGTTAACCGCACCAATAATCTCGGCAGCGGTGACCTTCGTCGGATCCGCATAGGTGTAATTGGCGTAAGCCTTAGTACCGGGCTTCAGGTTGACCCCCATACAGTTGACTGTACCCGTCAACATATCTACGGTGTAGTCAGTGCCGCTGATATAAGGGCTACCAGCATTGGTACTACGGCCAATTGCCACGGTTTGCAGTGCCCCGTGTTTCAACTGAAATTGGTTATTGTCACCCACCGTGATGGCTTCACTGGTAATAGACGTCTTATGCAAAGCCGGGTTCAGAACGTTAATTACTACCACCGTCCCTGCGCCGTGATCGTAGATCGCATTGAGCGCTTGAGGGATGGTGAAATTTACCATACCAGGACCAAACTGTGCCGCGTCGCTTTCAGATAGGCACAGAGTTGGTTGGTTAACCGGACCGCAGGGTGCGGTGCCGATCAGGCCAATAACCGCGGACTTTACAGCTTTAACCGGCCGTGGGCCGGTTTCGATCTCAATGGTTTCGACACCGTGCAGATAATTAGCTGCCATGTACAATTTCCTCTTCGTTCGTTTCTGGTTCTTGGGCGACTGCCGGTGTCAGATGACGGCGTGCAATCATTGTCATCACCCATTCATTTTCTTCTGGCAGATCAATTTCGCTATCTGGCCACAGTAAAACTTCCTGACCGTCAGCGAGCGTGACGCCGCTTGCCGGGCCGCTGTAGATATATTTCATTGAATTTCCTTATAGTTAACGATTTTAAGCAGAGGTAAATCCTCGCTCTCCCGCTCCGCGATAAACAGTGCGCTGGTGGCCATTCCAAGGGTGTACCGGCAGAAACCTGCCGTCTCACCAAGGGACTTTTCACTCTCCAGCCAGAGCAGACGATCACAGTCGGGCAGTGGAATACCGCCCAACGAATTTCGTATACGATCCAGCGCATTTATCGCGTCATTTTCTTGTGGAACAATAACGGTGGCGGTGAAGTGGAGCGTTTGCCTTTGCATGATGGCATCAGTACTTTCTGATGCGGCAAAAACAGAACCGCAATAATGAACGAGTACGGTTACCTGCTGTGTCGTTGGGATGTATTCTTTCGGATCGATAGATGATACCAATACATCTATATCGGGATTTAATTCACTCAGACAATTAATCACAGCATTCATAACAGATAATGTTTCCATTTATTACTCACCTTAATTCACCGGGAGATGATATATTCTCTCCGCTATAGTTCGTGAGTATATTGGCTGTTCCGGGAAGGTGAGTCTTTTAATCTGCTTTAGGGAAAACATTTATAAGAAATAAAAAATCCCCGACAAATAAAGACGGGGATTTACTTAGGCGCTTACTCATTGGAAAAGTTATATTTTGTTATAGAGTGCATCCAACTTTGCTTCTATGACTGCCTGTCCGCGAAGATAATCCTCCCTTCGAACATAATACAACGGGAGATCCGCTCTGAACTCGAGAAATTCTCGTTCAAGCCTGGACCAACTTAAATCAGATTCACGCCTGGCAACCTCCAGAGACTCAAAACGTTCATTCAGTCTTTTTTCTATTTGCGATAGAAGCAGCTTACCGGAAGCGAACATTAATCCAACGAATGAAAACATAATGGAAATAACTTCCCAAAAATCGATACTGATTTTCATTGCCCACCCACTAATCAATGAATGCAGCTTGCTTGTCCCCATTGCAAATAGTGGGGAGCGTGCTGAAATAATATCTTTTTAGGGTAGTGACGATTTTCTCGCCAGTTTGCCTCGCTACGTCCGGCATTGACTTGCTCAACATGTTCAAACCAGATGGACGCATCTAGCCCCTTTGAAGCCGCCATTTTTTTGTCTCTATTCACCCAGCCTTGTCCGCCGTTATAGGCGCTTAGGGTAAATGCCATTCGCTGGCAGTCATCCTTTGCAACCATATTTAGCCAGAGCTGATGATCGTACTGTACCAACGCACGTACCGCCCAGACCGGATTATACGGAGTATTTTCGCGTAGCTGAGGATAAAGCTGGCTCACCCATTTTGCGGTTGCGGGCATGAATTGTGCCATTCCCTGAGCTCCCACCGGTGAATGGGCATCAGGATCCCAACCTGATTCCTGATGTAACTGCCCAGCAAAATCCGCAACAGGGGCGCTTATTCCCCAAGTTTCGCGTGCGGTACGAATTAATTCGCTTCGCCATTGCAAGGCCGCGCGAGGCGGCTCGGCCGCTTCTGTCGAGAAGATAAAAATGGTGCAGGACAAACCTGCGTATTTTCGCCACATCATCACAGTCCCATGGCGACACTAAGACACACAGCGGCGACGATCAGCGAACGACGTATCATCGCTGCTGCACAGCACCGCGGCTCTTCCCTGGGACAAAAGGAGTCCGGACGTGCCCAAGGAAAGAGGCTTCGATCAAGCCAGTAACCCAATACAGCCGATAGCGATACCAAGCTCAGTTTATAGATGACCACCGGAATTTGTGCGAATGATGCCCAACCAATAAGAGTAAGCAATACGATAGACGCTACAAGCCATCCAGAAAGTCTGGGAAAAGTTATTTTTTGCATCTTATATCTCCTGAAAAGTGAGACATAAGTATTTCTATTTCCTATAACGGAAGAATGAAAAGGACTTTAATAGATAACTTTAAAAAATCCTTTCATTATCTTGATGAATACAAATAAGCAGGGAGTTGCATAAAATCAGCAGAAGTAAAAATGGAAGCATAGTAACTTCTACGACTGCTCTGAAACGAGTATGTAGTAGCTAAAGTACAGACAGCCCAGTACAAATATGTCACTGTCAAATGTTATCTATAAATGTTTAAACATGTTTAGAAAAAACCAAGGGTGTGAGGGAAACGATCTTTTTTAATGTGATTAAAATGGAATCAATCTGTATATTTATACAGCATTGATGTGATGTGACGGCATAAATTAAAACTTACTTTCCACGAATGCAAAGCTTACTTTATGCATTAACATCATTTACTTATTACTGGTTTAATAAAATTATTAACATTGATAACAAATATCTATGGATAACTATTATCGATCATCAGTAGTTATTGATAATCGATGAATCCGTTTTAAGTTATCCTATTTCCGATAAATACATGGCAGTATGCAGCGTTAGATATGATACATGGAGATTAAATATGATTAAAAAATCAAAAGAGATGATACGAACCCCAGAGATTATAAACGACCTGGCATTTCATGCATCACAAGTTCTTATTGAGAGCATGAATATAGACAGTGCATCTGCTGATAATGTCGGTCATGCCATTGCTGACAGAATGATGCGAAACTGGGGTGGACAAAGCATTTACTTCCCAAAAGGTATTTCTGGCAGGGCATCTGAACGCGATTATCAGATCTACAGCGAATGTAATGGGCGAAATTACGCTGAATTAGCGAAGCGCTATAATTTAACGCTACAATGGATCTATAAAATAGTTAAGCGTGTTCATACTGAACAACAGAATCAACGCTCAGTATTATAAAGAAATTATCCCGGCGTATAGTAATGGTCGATCGCTATACGCCAGTCCCAGTCTGGGGCATTTTCGCTTTGGCAACTTCACGATGGCTACTGATCCTATAGAGAGTGTCCGACCTCCTGTGTCACATCAAGAATCACTTAATTTCCATAATTTTATCGAGGAGAACTTTAAAATTAATCGCCAACTGTGATGATGCCATAATGCTATGCTGAATAAACATTACCCCCTTTCCTGCTCGTGCATAACTCTATATAAAATAACTGTAGTAATATTTTTTTCAAAAATTACTCCCCCAGATTCTTAAACTTACTCAACAACTGTGTGGCCCATAAGATCTCGCCAAGTGGTGAGTCTAATTCCGCCCATCATTCCATTGTCAGTATTTCAAAGAAAAAATATAAATACGCCGTAAGAAAATAATACTATTTGAGATAACAATTAGTATTAATCAGTCTTCATCAATAATATTTTTTGATTTTAGAGCTCTCTGATAAATACTTCACATTACTTCTATATACATTATGAAAGCCCGGATTCAAATTCTTGACTACAGCTCTGTGAGGCGTTTTTGCTTTCAGAAAGACCGGATGCTCCCCTCATCCGGTATGTGTAAATCAGAACGCAGGCAGGTTCTGCCGCAGCGGCCGGAAATCGGTTCCACCACGAAGCCGGTTTTTGTCAGCTCGTTGTTGACCATAAAATCGGTATCCGCAGGTAACGGTGATGCGGGAATAGCTGCCACTGCACTGGCAGAATTGCTTTATTGCCCGGCGGCATCCCAGCACAGTTCATCCAGATCATAGAAAATTTTGCTTTCGAACCCGGCATCGGTCTGCGCCTTTTGCATAAAGCGGGCGTGGTAGTTTTCCTCAAGATCTTTGTCCTGCATGATGTGTTCAGTTGGTGTACCAGCCGTACTTCGCCACCCACATCTACTCATTGCCAACACGCTGGCAGAAGTGGCTTAATCATAATCCTGACAGATAAGATAATCGAAACGACAACACAACATCAGGAGTCAACATGAGCTTACAGGCACAGGCGCTGGAATGGGGTCACGGTCCACGGACTTTCGAGGTTTTTCTGGAACCGACTTGCCCCTTTTCGGTGAAGGCGTTCAACAAACTCGACGCGCTATTGGCCGCAGTTGGGGAAGATAACGTGACGGTGAAAATCCGTCTGCAATCGCAACCGTGGCATATGTTTTCTGGGGTGATCGTTCGCTACATTCTGGCGGCATCGACCTTACCGGACGGCAGAGCCGCAGCGAAAAAAGTGTTGCAGGCGGTGGCTGATCATCGTGAAGAATTTGAGTTTACCGACCATTGCAGCGGCCCAAATATGCAGGCCACGCCGCAGGATATTGTTGATCGTCTTGAGCGTTATAGCGGTGTGAATGTGAGCGAGCCGTTTGCGGTGCCGGAATTGCAAACCGTCATCAAATGGCATTGCAAATATGCCCGTCAGAACGGCATCCACGTGTCGCCAACCTTTATGGTGAATGGTCTGGTACAGCCAGATTTGGGCAGCGGGGATGACATTTCCATGTGGGCCGCGCGGATAATGAGTTAGTCATTGCGATGTGCCCGGCGGCGATGTCGCCTTGCCGGGCAGTCAGACGCTTAACCCACCACCAGCGTTTTCGCTTCCAGATACGCCTGCATTCCCCATTTGCCCATTTCACGGCCCAGGCCGGACTGTTTCACGCCGCCAAACGGGGCTTTCGGTTCATGGGCGAGGGTGTTGACCATCACACGACCGGACTCAATCTGCTGCGCGATACGCACAGCGCGTTCGGTATTGCCGCCCAGCACCATCGCATTCAGGCCATAATTCGTGTCGTTGGCAATCGCCAGCGCGTCGGCGTCGTCTTCGTAAGGGATCATCACCAGCACCGGGCCAAAGATTTCCTCACGGGCGATGCGCATCTGGTTATGCCCGACAAATACCGTCGGCTTCACGCCCCAGCCTTGCGCCATACCCGCCGGACGCCCTTCACCGCCCACCAGCAATTTCGCGCCCTCTTCCACACCCAGGCGAATGTAGTCCTGCACGCGCTGCCACTGTTTACGGCTGACCATCGGGCCGATTTCGGTCTTGTCGTCGCGCGGATCGCCGGACTGCACCTGGCCTACCGCATGGGCAAACGCCGGCTCAAACTCTGCCTGGCGGCTGCGCGGCACCAGAATACGCGTCCCGGCAATGCACGCCTGCCCGCTGTTCATAAAACCTGCCGCCAGCGCCAGCGGAACGGCTTTTTCGATATCGGCATCATCAAGAATAACCGTCGGGGATTTCCCACCCAGCTCCAGCGTGACGCGTTTCAGCGATGCCGCGCTGCTTTCGACAATGTGTTTACCCACCGCCGTTGAGCCGGTGAAGGAGATTTTGGCGATATCCGGATGACGGTTAATCACGTCGCCCACCACTTCACCACGCCCGGTGATGATGTTAAATACGCCCGCCGGAATGTTCGCTTCGTGCAGCGCTTCGGTCACAATCTGCGTCTGCATGGCGCTCATTTCACTCGGTTTTATTACCGCCGTGCAGCCTGCGGCCATCGCCGTCGCCAGCTTATTGCAGATAAACCCGGCGTCGCTGTTCCACGGCGTAATCAGCCCCGCCACGCCGACCGGCGTCATAACCACCTGCGCGCTGCCCGCCTGTTCGACGAACTCAAATTCTTCCAGGGTTTCAATCGCCTGAGCGATAACGTCTGCCGGATATTGTGCCATCCAGCGGCCCCGTGACTGCGGCGCGCCGTATTCGGTAACGATAGCCTCGAGGAGCGCATCTTCACGTGCGGCGACGGCTTTGTGCATGCGTTTCAGGACCGCAATACGCTCGTCTTTGGTGGTGCGTGACCAGCCCGCAAAGGCGGCTTTCGCCGCGGTAATCGCACGTTCGGCGTCGACTTCATCCGCCAGACGCACGGTGCCAATCACTTCTTCGGTAGCCGGGTTGAACAGCTCAAAGCGCTCTTCGCCGTGCGGGGTAACAAATTCGCCGTTGATATAGATGTTGTCGATGTTCTGCATGTTGTTCTCCACGTATTCTGTTTTTCAGTGTGTGGAAGGAGTATAGAAACAGATGACCGCTACGATAAGAGGGCCTATCCTGTACGGACTGTACCGAAAATCGGGATAATCTATGCATCGCAGTGGATTCACTGAGCTGGAAGTGGTGCTCGCCGTCGCGCATCGCCAGAGTTTTCGCGCCGCCGCGCGGGAGTTGGGCATGTCGGCGACCGCCGTCAGCAACGCCGTCGCCGGGCTGGAAAGCCGCCTGAAGGTGCGCCTGTTTAACCGTTCGACGCGCAGCGTGGCGCTGACGCCTGCGGGCGAGCGCTATGTCGAGCGCATCGCGCCCGCGCTAGCGGAAATTCAGCGCGCGTCGGAAGAGATTACCGCCGTGCCGGACACGCCAACCGGGACGTTACGCATCAACGCCCCGCAGGAAAGCGTGTCGATGCTGTACGAGCCGTTGATTGAGGAATACCTGCAACGCTATCCGCAAATGCGCCTGGAAATCACCAGCGAATCGCGGATGGTGGATATCGTGGCGGAAGGCTACGACGCAGGTATTCGACTCGAAGAATCCGTCCCGCAGGACATGATTGCCGTGCCGCTCACGCCGGACATTCGCATGTTAGTGGTCGCCACGCCAGGGTATCTGGCCGAACACGGCACGCCGCTGTCGCCAGATGATCTACGCCAGCACCAGAGCATCGGGATGCGCATGGCGCACGGCGGGATTTACCAGTGGGAGCTGGAGCGCCATCAGCAAAAATTCTCCGTCAACGTGCCGCCGCGCATCGTGCTCAATGAAATGCGCGCCATCCGCCGCGCCGCGCTGAGCGGGATCGGGCTGGCGTTTATTTCGGATTTGTTCGTGCAGGAGGACATCGCCGCCGGGCGGTTGGTCAGCGTGATGGCCGAGTGGTGTCAGCCGTTTGGCGGATTACGCCTTTACTACCCCGGCAGACGTCACGTCCCGCCGGGGTTGAAAGCGTTTATCGATTTGGTCCGCGAGATACGCGACAGAGCGCCTACACCTTAAACAGCCAACAGGCGGCGAAATGGCGCGGGGCAATTTCCTGCATCGGCGGCTCCTGCTGCTGACACACCGGCATCACGTGCGGACAACGGCTGCAAAAACGGCAGCCGTTAATCTCTGCAGTGGGGCTGGGGATCTCGCCCTTCAGCCCGCCGAGTTCCAGATTTCGCACACGCGGATCGGGCTGCGGCACCGAGGCCAGCAGCGCCCGGGTGTACGGGTGAGCCGGCTGCCGATACAGCTCATCCGCATCTGCCACTTCCACCAGCTTGCCGAGGTACATCACGCCGATCCGACTCGAGATGTGGCGCACCATCGACAAATCATGGGCGATAAACAGGTAGGTTAGCCCTAACTCCTGCTGCAAATCTTGCAGGATATTCACCACCTGCGCCTGCACCGAGACATCCAGCGCCGACAGCGGCTCATCGCACAGCACAAACTCCGGGCGCACCGACAGCGCACGCGCGATGCTGATCCGTTGACGCTGACCGCCGCTGAACTCGTGCGGGAAACGCTGCAAATGCTCTTGCTTGAGTCCCACTTTGTACAACAGCTCTTCGGCGCGTTCGCGCTGCGCCTGCTTGTCATAGCCGTGAATTTGCATCGGTTCGGAAACCAGCTGCTGCACGGTCATGCCGGGGTTCAGCGAGGAATACGGGTCCTGAAAAATAGCCTGCATCCGGCGGCGCAGCGGTTTGAGGGTTCTCTCTGAGGCGTGGGCAATCTCCTGCCCGGCGAAGGAAATCTCGCCGGATGTGATATCAAACAGCCGCAGCATGGCGCGTCCGAGGGTCGATTTACCGCAGCCGGATTCCCCCACCAGACCGAAAGTCTCCCCCGGCATGATGTCGAAACTGACGCCGTCGACGGCTTTCACCTGACGGCCTTTGCGCAGCCAGCCGCCGTTCAGCGCGTAGTGTTTACGCAGGTCGCGAACGCGAATTAATGGTTCATGGCTCATGCCTGAATCTCCTTATCCTGCCACAGCCAGCACGCGGTGCGGTGGCCCTCAGCGTTCGAGTAAAACGGTGGCGGCGTGTCGCATTGCGCCATTCGCTGTGGGCAGCGCTCGGCAAACGGGCAACCGGCTGGCGGGTTGAGTAACCCCGGCGGTGAACCTTCAATCGGCGACAAACGGTGTTCCGGGTCATCGGCGCGCGGCAGCGATGCCAGAAGACCGCGGGTGTACGGATGCAAAGGCCGCCAGAAAATATCTTCGACGCTGCCCTCCTCCATTACCTGTCCGCCGTACATCACCACCACGCGGCTGCACACCTGCGCCACCACGCCAAGATCGTGCGTAACCAGCAAAATGGCGGTGCCGGTTTCCTGCTGGAGCGATTTCAACAGCCGTAGGATCTGCGCCTGAATGGTGACGTCCAGCGCAGTGGTCGGTTCGTCGGCAATCAACAGCTCCGGGTTGCAGGAGAGCGCGATGGCGATCATCACCCGCTGGCGCATCCCGCCGCTGAACTCGTGCGG
>Ga0079104_1000552_pt1 | contig 38907 bp, 38 predicted proteins | sample MedtruBG_FD_76829 | JGI IMG/M metagenome (GOLD analysis project Ga0079104, IMG submission 76829) | Root nodule microbial communities of legume samples collected from California, USA - Medicago truncatula BG | ecosystem: Host-associated > Plants > Roots > Nodule | place: USA: California...
TCGCGAACGACCCCGAATGTTTGGGTGATAGCCGGTGGGTTTACCGCTTCAGCGGCGATGAGCTCGCCGGGCGCCGGGGCTGTTCGGGGGATGGCGTTATCCCCCGGACACGTTCACCGTGATCTGAACGTGCAGGGAAAACTGATCTGCAGGTGAACGGGATCACTGAGAAGTGAAATATATCTCCCGGAAGATTTAAAAAGGCTATGTGTGTAAGAGACGGGACCGGGAAATCAAAGCGTGACACCACTCTTAAACAGCGCCAGCTCGCGGAAATCATTTTTCTCGTTGCAGGTTGGCGCGCCGTTAACTTTCTCAACGATCGTCCCGATAAACTGCTCCAGCAGATCAGGCAGGGTGCTGCCGTGCAGCAGCTTCCCGGCGTCAAAATCGATCCAGTGCGGTTTCTTCGCGGCCAGCTCGCTGTTAGTGGCAATTTTCACCGTTGGCACAAACCCGCCGTAGGGCGTTCCGCGCCCGGTGCTAAACAACACCATGTGGCAGCCTGCCCCCGCTAAAGCGCTGGTAGCAACAGCATCGTTGCCGGGCGCGCTCAGCAGGTTTAATCCAGCCTGTTTTAACCTTTCGCCATAGCGAAGGACGTCAACGATTTGGCTTTCACCGGCCTTCTGCGTACAGCCGAGCGATTTCTCTTCGAGCGTGGTGATCCCGCCCGCTTTGTTGCCCGGGGAGGGATTCTCATAAATAGGCTGCCGGTGCTCGATAAAATAGCGTTTGAAGTCGTTGATCATCGCCACCGTTTTCTCGAACGTGGCTTCGTCACGACAGTGGCTCATCAGCAGCCTCTCCGCGCCAAACATTTCCGGTACTTCCGTCAGCACCGTCGTGCCGCCGTTCGCTACGACATAGTCAGAAAAACGGCCCAGCATAGGGTTCGCGGTAATGCCGGAGAGGCCGTCCGAGCCGCCGCATTCGAGCCCGAATTTCAGCTCGCTCAGTTTGCCCGGTTCGCGCCTGTCGTGGCGCATTGCCTCATACAAAGCGTGCAGATGCTCCAGCCCGGCTTCAACCTCATCGTCCTGCTGCTGAAGTGCCATGAAATGGACGCGCTCAGGGTCGTATTCCCCTAAGGTTTCGCGGAACGCGCTAATTTGGTTGTTTTCGCAGCCCAGGCCGACCACCAGCACCGCACCTGCGTTCGGGTGATGCACCATGTTTTGCAGCATGGTGCGGGTGTTGAGATGGTCGTCGCCCAGCTGAGAGCAGCCAAACTGGTGGCTGAACAGCCAGGCCCCGTCGATATCCGGCGCATTGCCCGTCTGCTGCAGAAAACGGCTCAGCATTTGCCGCGCAATGCCGTTCACGCAGCCGACGGTGGGCAGGACCCATAGCTCATTGCGGATGCCAACCGCGCCGTTGCTACGGCGATAAATGCTTACCTCACGGTCGCCGAAAGGTTCCACCGCTGGCACTATTTCCGGCTGGTAGCGATATTCATCGACATCATTAAGGTTAGTGCGCAGGTTATGGGAATGAAGATGCTCCCCGGCGGCGACATCGCAAAGCGCGTGGCCTATCGGCAGGCCGTACTTCACGACGTTTTCCCCTTCGGCAATCGGCTGGAGCGCGAACTTGTGGCCACGGGCGATCGGCTGTCGAAGCCTGAAAGTTTCCGCCGCAGCGCCCACCTCTTCGCCCTCCGCCAGGTCCACCAACGCAACCGCAACGTTATCCAGCGCATGGATCCTGATATATCGCATCTCAGCCTCAGTTCAGCTCAATGGCAAAGTAGTCGCGGGCGTTGTTGAAGCAGATGTTTTGCACCATCTCCCCTAACAGCGGCAAATCTTCAGGCACTTCGCCCGCCTGCACCCAATGGCCAAGCATGCGGCACAAAATGCGGCGGAAGTACTCGTGACGGGTGTAGGAGAGGAAGCTGCGGCTGTCGGTCAGCATACCGACAAAACGGCTCAGCAGGCCGAGCTGTGCAAGCTGGGTCATTTGCCGTTCCATACCGTCTTTCTGATCGTTAAACCACCAGCCGGATCCGAACTGCATTTTTCCCGGCATGCCCTCGCCCTGGAAGTTACCGACCATCGTACCAATCACTTCGTTGTCTCGTGGATTGAGGCAGTAGAGAATGGTTTTAGGCAACAGATTTTCCTCATTCTGTTTGCTCAGCAGCTTCGACAGCGGCTCGGCCAGCGGGCGATCGTTGATGGAATCAAAGCCTACGTCCGGCCCCAGCAGGCGAAACTGGCGCTGGTTATTATTGCGCAGCGCGCCGATGTGGTACTGCTGCACCCAGCCGCGACGGGCGTATTCGGTTCCCAGCCACGCCAGCACCGCCGTTTTAAACTGCGCGGCTTCGGTTTCATTGACCGGATTACCCGCCAGACGACGGGCAAGAATAGCGTCCAGCGTGGCTTCATCCGCTTCGGCAAAGACCACCACGTCCAGCGCATGGTCGGCAACCTTGCAGCCGTGGGCGGCAAAATGATCGAGTCTTTTACCTAACGCCGCCTGAAGATCGCCGAAGCGGCGGATGTCGGTATCAGAAACCGCTGACAGCGTCGAAATGTAGTCGCTGAACGTTGCCTGCTCGATATTAAAGGCCTTGTCCGGGCGCCAGCTCGGCAGCACTTTGACGTCGAAGCTGCCGTCTTTAGCTACGGCGGCGTGGTGCTCCAGAGAGTCCACCGGATCGTCGGTTGTCCCCACCATTTTCACGTTCATCTGCTGCATGATGCCGCGGGCGGTGAATGCGTCCTGCTCCAGCAGCCCGTTGCACTGATGCCAGATTTCATCCGCCGTTGCCGGGGAAAACAGCTTGCCGGTGATGCCAAACGGGCGGCGCAGCTCCAGATGCGTCCAGTGATACAGCGGATTGCCAAGGGTGTGCGGCACCGTTGCCGCCCAGGCGTCAAACTTTTCGCGATCGCTGGCATCGCCGGTACAAAGCCGCTCGGCCACGCCGTTAGTGCGCATCGCGCGCCACTTGTAGTGATCCCCTTTCAGCCAGATGTCATACAGGTTTTTAAAGCGATAGTTGTCGGCTATTTGCTGCGGCGGCAGATGGCAGTGGTAGTCAAAAATGGGCTGTGATTTCGCGTAGTCGTGATACAGGCGGCGGGCGAATTCGGTATCAAGAAGAAAATCTTCGGTCATAAACGGGGCCATAGTGGAGCGTCCTCAGCAAAGAGCGTTTCTGTGCTTGTGCATGATGGAACAAAGTTATCACACCAATTTTTAGGCAACGACCTCAATTTTGCGTTAAAGCTCACAAAACAGACACATCAATCCCGCCTTCTCACGGCAAAACAGGGCTAAATCCCGCACCATTTCTGGCTTCAAGCCGCTATCCAGCATGGTATTACCTGAAAATGCTTTTGTGATATCACTCAACTTATAAAGATGTATGACAAGTTATCTTTCAAGCCGTCGCAGTACCTCTTGCCGGGCAACGCTTGCCACGGCCCATAGGTGACAAGAGCAGGAACGGCAGCCGGTTTACCTGGAACAACGTTCACAATAAAGACGGGATGGGGTTATAAATGCGAAAAATTAAAGGCTTACGCTGGTACATGATAGCGCTGGTGACGCTGGGCACCGTGCTGGGCTATCTGACCCGTAACACGGTGGCCGTTGCGGCCCCCACGCTGATGAGCGAGCTGAATATCACCACGCAGCAGTATTCGTGGATCATTGCAGCTTATTCAGCTTGTTATACCATTATGCAGCCGGTTGCTGGCTACCTGCTGGACGTGCTCGGCACCAAAGTTGGCTACGCGGTGTTTGCCGTGGCCTGGGCGATATTCTGTGGCGCAACCGCTCTCGCGGGTAGCTGGGGCGGCCTGGCGCTAGCCCGTGGCGCGGTCGGTGCCGCTGAAGCGGCGATGATCCCCGCCGGATTAAAGGCCAGCAGCGAGTGGTTCCCCGCCAAAGAGCGCTCTATTGCGGTGGGCTACTTCAACGTGGGCTCTTCCATTGGGGCAATGATTGCCCCGCCGCTGGTGGTCTGGGCCATTGTGATGCACAGCTGGCAGATGGCATTTATGATAACCGGCGTGCTGAGTTTTATCTGGGCAATGGTCTGGCTGTGGTTCTATAAAAATCCGCGTGATCAGAAAAAGCTCTCCAGCGAAGAGCGCGAATACATCATTAGCGGCCAGGAAGCCCATCACCAGACTGATAACACGAAAAAGATGTCGGCCTGGAAAATCCTGCGCAACCGCCAGTTCTGGGGCATCGCTCTGCCGCGCTTCCTGGCAGAACCTGCGTGGGGCACATTCAACGCCTGGATCCCTCTGTTCATGTTTAAAGCCTACGGCTTTAATCTGAAAGAGATTGCGATGTTCGCGTGGATGCCGATGCTTTTCGCCGACTTTGGCTGCATTCTTGGGGGTTATTTGCCGCCGCTGTTCCAGCGCTGGTTTGGCGTCAACCTGATTGTTTCCCGCAAGCTGGTCGTGACGATGGGCGCGGTATTGATGATTGGCCCTGGCACCATTGGCCTGTTTACCAGCCCTTACGTGGCGATTGCTTTGCTCTGCGTGGGCGGATTTGCACACCAGGCGCTGTCCGGCGCGTTAATCACCCTGTCTTCCGACGTTTTCGGGCGTAACGAGGTGGCGACGGCTAACGGACTGACGGGAATGGCAGCCTGGACTGCCAGCACGCTGTTTGCTCTGGTTGTAGGTGCCCTGGCCGACACAATGGGCTTCAGCCCGCTCTTCGCGGCGCTTGCCGTGTTCGATCTTCTCGGCGCGATTGTTATCTGGACGGTGCTGAAAAACCAGTCTGCCAGCGAACTTGCGGCCGAGAGCGTCGTGCCAAACGCCGTGACACAATCCTGATCTCTGATGTCGCCTACGGGCGGCATTTCTCACCCTCGTTGCTAGAGCGCTATCGGAAAAAGTGGTATAACAAATTCACTCACGCGCAGCCCTCTTCCGGAGCAACTTATGGACGCCATTGAACCCCGCCGCCTTTACCAGCAGCTCGCCGCCGAACTTAAGCAACGTATTGAAACAGGTGTTTACCGGGTCGGAGAAAAACTGCCTGCGGAGCGTTACATTGCGGAAGAAAAAAACGTCAGCCGCACCGTTGTCCGTGAAGCCATTATCATGCTGGAAGTTGAAGGATACGTTGAGGTACGCAAAGGCTCAGGCATTCACGTCATGTCCAGCCAGGCGAAGTACATGACCGTGCCGGACGAGCGCTTTGAATTTGCCAATTATGGCCCTTTCGAACTTTTGCAGGCGAGGCAGCTTATTGAGAGCAATATTGCCGAGTTTGCCGCCACCCAGGTCACCAAGCAGGATATTGTGAAGCTGATGGAGATCCAGGAAAAGGCGCGAAACGAGCAAACGTTTCGTGATTCTGAGTGGGATCTCCAGTTTCATGTGCAGGTTGCGCTGGCAACGCAAAACGGCGCGCTGGCGACTATCGTAGAAAAAATGTGGAGCCATCGCGTTCACAATCCATACTGGAAGAAACTGCACGAACACATCGATATGCGCCCGGTGGATAACTGGTGCGACGACCACGATCAGATTCTTAAAGCACTGATTAGGAAAGATTCTCATGCTGCGAAGCTGGCCATGTGGCAGCACCTCGAAAATACCCGCCAGATGCTGTTTAACGCCACCAGCGACGATTTTGAATTCAACGCCGACCGCTATTTATTTGCTGAAAATCCGGTGGTTCATCTGGATACGGCCGCAAACGGTCAAAAATAGTCATTTTTCCCGCCGAGGGTAAGCAAACCATAAATAGTGTCAGCGTTTGTAAATACCCTCGCCAGCCTCTCCCCCAGTAAGCAAAATCATTGCTCAACGAACTGCAAATACTGTGACGTGTAACGCGTAGTTTTGTTACAATTAGATGCAATTTCACCGTCTGTGTGGGCTTCGCGCCCTCTCGCTGTCGTTTCAGGTCATGTTATTTCGACTCAGCGGCGCGGGCAGTGGGTTGTAGCCAGCAAATGATAATAAAAACCATGCTGCATTCTGCTCATCCGTTTACACCGGCGACCTAAACGAAGTGCCAGGAACCCTGAATGGAACTACTGACTCAACTGCTCTCCGCTCTCTGGAGCCAGGATTTTGAAACGCTCTCCAATCCGTCAATGATTGGCATGCTCTATTTTGTGCTGTTCATGATTTTATTTCTTGAGAACGGCCTGCTTCCGGCGGCGTTTTTACCCGGCGATAGCCTGTTGGTGCTGGTCGGCGTTCTGATTGCCAAAGGAACAATGGGTTTCCCGGAAACGATCGCGCTGCTCACCATTGCCGCGAGCCTCGGCAGCTGGCTTGGCTACATCCAGGGGCGCTGGCTCGGGAATACGCGCCTCGTGCAAAACTGGCTTTCGCACCTGCCGGCCCATTATCACCAGCGTTCACACCAGCTCTTCCATAAACACGGGCTGTCTGCGCTGCTGGTTGGCCGCTTTATCGCTTTTGTTCGCACTCTGTTGCCAACTATTGCCGGATTATCGGGTCTTAGCAGCACCCGCTTCCAGTTCTTCAACTGGATGAGCGGCCTGCTGTGGATATTGATTCTGACTACCCTGGGCTATTTGCTGGGCAAAACGCCGGTCTTCCTGAAGTACGAAGACGCCTTAATGTCGTGCCTGATGCTGATCCCGGTGGTGCTTCTGGTCATCGGTCTGGTCGGTTCGTTAATCGTGCTTTGGCGTAAAAAACGCGGCCAAAGTAGCTAGAGGGATTCGATGAAATTAGCATTCACACGCCGCCTGAGGGCGGCGCTGCTTGTTGGAGCCCTGGCGATTGCTTCGCTGATGGTGTGGTCCAGCATGCAGAATCAGGATTCAACCCTCGAAATTCGTGCCTCACGGCAGGGTGGAAGCATTCCCGACGGTTTTTATGTCTGGCACCACCTTGATGCCAACGGCATTCGTTTCAAAAGCATTACGCCGCTCAACAACACGCTGCTGGTAACGTTTGACTCCAGCGCCCAGAGCGAAGCCGCGAAAGAAGTGCTGAACCGCACGCTGCCGCAAGGGTACGTAATTGCCCAGCAGGACAGCGATAAAGACGCGCTAGCATGGCTCTCTATTCTGCGCCCTGACCACAATCATCTCGGCTAATCTCCTTTCTCTCTGTCTGAATTTGCTATCATCTTCTGGGTTTTTAGCCAATTCATGACTATGCTTTAGCTGTTTTTACCGCTATTCATCAGCGCTTTTTCGACACTCTGGAACGACGCATGGAGTATGATCGCCTGATACTTTTATGAGTCATCTTACAATGGAAGGTTTAACCATGAATTACCGCACCGTACTGGCACTTGCTTTACTCACCCTGACCTCTGCCGCCCAGGCAAATACCCTTTGCAGCGAGAAAGAGCAGGATATTCAACGCGAGATTGGCTATGCGGAAAAACACAACAATCAGCACCGTATTGATGGTCTGAAAAAAGCCCTGAGCGAAGTACGCGAAAACTGCAGCGACGCCGGCCTGCGCGCCGAGCACCAAAAGAAGATTGCTAAGCAGAAAGCTGAAATCGAAGAGCGTAAAGCCGATCTCGTTGAAGCCCGTCAGAAGGGTGACCCGGACAAAATCACCAAACGCGAAAAGAAACTTGCAGAAGCAGAAGATAGCCTCAAAGCTTTAGAGAAGCGTGATTACTGATTGTGTAGTCGCAGACTTTAAGGATCCACCTCAAACACTCGGAGAGAACTATGTCAAAAGATACTACGTCAGAACATTTACGCGCTGAGTTGAAATCCCTGGCAGATACGCTTGAAGAAGTCCTGAGTGCTTCCACGGACAAGTCAAAAACCGAACTGGATAAACTGCGTACCAAAGCGGAAAAAACGCTCAAAGAGAGCCGTGACCGCCTCGGTGAAACCAGCGAAGCCATCGCCAAACAAACCCGCGAAGCCGCAGCCAAAGCGGATGATTACGTCCGCGAGAACCCGTGGACCGGCGTTGGCATTGGCGCGGCGGTAGGCGTCGTGCTGGGTGTGCTGCTGGCGCGTCGTTAAGATGGCGGATTCTCACCAAAGCCAGGGGCCGGGCAAAAGCGTACTCGGCATTGGCCAACGGCTGGTCACCATTCTGGTCGGCATGGTCGAAACGCGCGTTCGTCTTGCCGTGGTTGAGCTGGAAGAGGAGAAATCACACCTCGTTCAGCTGCTGCTGATGCTCGGCCTGACCATGCTGTTCGCCGCGTTTGGCTTAATGAGCCTGATGGTCCTGATTATCTGGGCCGTCGACCCGCAGTATCGCCTCAACGCCATGATTGCAACGACGGTTGTACTGCTGTCGCTGGCGCTGATTGGCGGTATCTGGACGCTGCGAAAATCCCGTCAATCCACCCTGCTGCGCCATACCCGCCGCGAGCTGGAAAACGACAGGGCCTTGCTGGAAGAGGATAAGTAATGAGCGATGCAGAACGTGCAAAGCGAAAAGCGTATCTGCTCAGCCAGGTTCAGCAGCAGCGGCTTGATCTCAGCGCGGCAAGACGCGACTGGCTGCAGGTCACCGGCCCGTACGATCGCGGCTGGAACACGTTACTCAGCCTGCGTAGCTACGTCATGATAGCCAGTAGCGTACTGGCTATCTGGACGGTGAAGCACCCGGGCAGATTTATGCGCTGGGCAAAACGAGGATTTGGCGCCTGGAGCACCTGGCGACTTATCCGCAATACGCTGAATCCGCCCTCGCGCTAAGCTTAAAACACCGCCTCTGGCGGTGTTTTTATTTGCCCCATTCAAGCCCTTTTACCCCGTAGTTTTACTTTTCCCGCTTAGTTCACTCAGGATATTTGAAGGACTTAGACAGTTTTCCTTGCTAACAATCCTTTTTCACCCCGTCTATTATCCTCTCCATCGACAGCAAGCGCCGGTAATTACTGGAGTTTGCACCCCTTTTAAGCCCTGGCCGAGTAAGCCGGAAAAAAAGAACCGCTGGAGAGTAAAATGAAAAAATTAGAAGATGTTGGCGTACTGGTTGCTCGTATTCTGATGCCAATCCTGTTTATTACCGCTGGCTGGGGCAAAATTACCGGTTATGCAGGCACCCAACAGTACATGGAAGCGATGGGCGTGCCGGGCGCACTGCTGCCGCTGACCATCCTGCTTGAGTTCGGCGGCGGCCTGGCCATTCTGTTCGGCTTCCTGACCCGTACTACCGCGCTGATTACCGCGCTGTTTACCGTACTGACGGCGTTCCTGTTCCACAGCAACTTCGCAGAAGGCGTGAACTCCATTATGTTTATGAAGAACTTCACCATCGCGGGTGGCTACCTGCTGCTGGCGGTCTTCGGCCCGGGCGCCATCAGCCTTGACCGCGTACTGAATAAAAAATGGTAAGCGTTCTATACTGATGAACACTGAGAAAGCGAAGACACCGTCTTCGCTTTTTTGCTATTGAGGAGGAGAAAAAATGGGACAACTCATCGACGGCGTATGGCATGACGTCTGGTACGACACCAAATCGACCGGCGGCCGCTTTAAACGTTCGGAATCCGCCTTCCGCAACTGGCTAACCGCCGACGGCGCACCCGGCCCAACGGGAAAAGAGGGATTTGCCGCGGAGAAAGACCGCTATCATCTTTATGTTTCTCTTGCCTGCCCCTGGGCACACCGCACGCTGATTGTGCGTAAGCTGAAAGGGCTTGAACCGTTTATCTCCGTTTCCGTCGTCAACCCGCTGATGCTGCAAAACGGCTGGACGTTTGCCGAGGATTTTCCGGAGGCAACCGGCGACACGCTTTATCACCACGATTTTCTCTATCAGCTCTACCTGCAGGCCGATCCTCACTACACCGGCCGCGTGACGGTGCCCGTGCTTTGGGACAAGAAAAACCAGACAATAGTCAGCAATGAGTCCGCAGAAATCATTCGTATGTTTAATACGGCCTTTGATGCTCTCGGTGCCCGTGCAGGGGATTATTACCCTGACGCTTTAAAAAGCGAGATTGATGAGCTGAACGGCTGGATTTATGACACGGTAAATAACGGCGTGTACAAATCAGGTTTTGCCACCTCTCAGGAAGCCTATGACGAAGCCGTGGAGAAAGTCTTTACTTCCCTGGCACGCCTTGAGCAAATCCTCGGTCAGCATCGCTACTTAACCGGCCAGCAGTTGACCGAAGCGGATATTCGCCTGTGGACCACTCTGGTGCGCTTTGACCCGGTGTACGTCACCCACTTTAAGTGCGATAAGTACCGCATCAGTGATTACCCAAATCTTTACGGCTTCCTGCGCGATATCTATCAGATACCCGGCGTGCGTGAAACGGTAAGCTTCCCGCATATCCGCACTCACTATTATTGCAGCCACAAAACCATCAACCCAACGGGCATTATTTCCATCGGCCCTGCTCAAGATTTAGACGAGCCGCACGGGCGCGATGAGCGGTTTAGGAAGCGTTAGGAATATTCAGTACAACAACGATTTACGGCCAATGTATTCACGACTATCCTTGAGTCGATCGCTTATCGTTCAGGTGATTGTCGGATAATTAAGGCAGGCCTTAAATGGATTGGTATTTCAAAGCACTAACAAATTACATTGGGTTTGGCGGCCGTGCGCGCCGCAAAGAATACTGGATGTTTCATCTGGTGAACTTCGTTCTGGCGGCGGTGCTAAGCGTGCTGGATAAGATGCTTGGGCTACACATTTATAAAGACGAAGGTGCGCTCACCACGATTTACAGCGTCCTGGTTTTCCTGCCGCTTTGGGCAGTACAGTTCCGTCGCCTGCACGACACCGATCGCTCTGCCTGGTGGCTGCTGTTGCTGTTAATTCCGATTGTCGGTTGGTTGATCATTCTGGCATTCAACTGCCAGGACGGCACCCCGGCAACCAACCGCTTCGGGCCAGATCCTAAAGCCCCGAACCTCTACTAAACAAAAAGGGCGTACCTTTCGGTGCGCCCTTTTCTTATCAGACCGACGCGCTTAAAAAGCCTGTTCGTTCTGCTGTTCCGCTTTCTTCGCCAGGCCATCCAGCAGTTTCTGGTGAATACCGCCGAAACCGCCGTTGCTCATGACCAGAATGTGGTCGCCCGGCTGTGCCGTTTTCACCACCATTTCCGCCAGCGTGTCCACATCTGCGCTCCAGTGTGCCGGCTGCACGCAGGCTTCGGCGACTTCAGCCACCTGCCAAGGAATATGCTGCGGCTGAAGCAGGAAGACTTCGTCTGCGCGCCCCAGCGACGGCGCCAGATCATCTTTGCAGACGCCCATCTTCATGGTGTTTGAACGAGGCTCCAGCACGGCCAGAATACGTGCGGTGCCGCCCACTTTCCCACGCAGGGCTGCCAGCGTCGCCAGAATAGCCGTTGGGTGGTGAGCAAAATCGTCATAAACCGTGACGCCATGCGCTTCGCCGCGCAGTTCAAGGCGGCGGCGTGCGTTAACAAAACCATCCAACGCCTGAGCGGCATCGGCCGGGGTCACGCCAACGTGGCGAGCGGCGGCAATAGCCATCAGCCCGTTATGCATGTTGTGCTCGCCGACTAGCTGCCAGTTCACGTTGCCCACGCATTCCCCGTCCAGATACACTTCCCACTGAGAAGCATCGGTGGTCAGTTTCTTCGCCTGCCAGTGGCCTTGCTCGCCCACCAGTTCCTGCTCGCTCCAGCAGCCCATGGCGAGGGTTTGCTTCAGATTAGCGTCATTTTCCGGCCAGATGATTTTTCCCTGACCCGGCACGATGCGCACGAGGTGGTGGAACTGCTTCTGGATAGCTTTCAGGTCGTCAAAGATATCGGCGTGATCGAACTCAAGGTTGTTGAGGATCAGCGTGCGCGGGCAGTAATGCACAAATTTGGAACGCTTGTCGAAGAACGCGCAGTCATATTCATCGGCTTCAATCACGAAGAATGGGCTGTCACCCAGGCGAGCGGACACTTCAAAGTTGCCCGGCACGCCGCCAATGACAAAACCAGGCTTGTAGCCGCAGGCTTCCAGAATCCAGGTGGCCATACCGGCCGTCGTGGTTTTCCCGTGCGTCCCCGCAACCGCAATCACCCAGCGGTCACGCAGCACAAAGTCATGCAGCCACTGCGGGCCAGACATATAAGGAATGCCCTGTTCCAGAACGGCTTCCACACACGGATTCCCGCGCGTCATCGCGTTACCGATGATAACCAGATCAGGATGTGGGTCGAGCTGGCTGGCGTCATAACCTTCGATTAACGAGATCCCCTGCTCTTCAAGCAGCGTACTCATCGGTGGGTAAACATTGGCGTCCGAGCCCGTCACTTCATGCCCTAAAGAGCGTGCCAGCATCGCCAGGCCGCCCATAAAGGTGCCACAGATCCCTAGAATGTGAATGCGCATACGAAACTTTCCTTTTTTTGTTTGGCGCACATTCTAACCGCATGGCTCAGGAGGTGAAACGCATTTCAGGATATTCCTTATCTTGCTGGCGCGATTCACCTGTGCGCGACAATTTGAAAATTTGTTAAGATTGTTGCGATCGCTTTATCCAACATAATGATGCAGGGAAAGTGTTATGAAAACGTTAGGTGAATTTATTGTCGAAAAACAGCATGAGTTTTCGCATGCAACCGGTGAGCTCACGGCTTTACTGTCGGCAATAAAGCTGGGCGCTAAAATCATCCACCGCGATATCAATAAGGCCGGTCTGGTTGATATCCTGGGGGCGAGCGGTGCCGAAAACGTGCAGGGAGAAGAGCAGCAAAAACTCGACCTGTTCGCAAACGAAAAACTCAAGGCAGCGCTGAAAGCACGCGGCATTGTGGCCGGTATCGCCTCTGAAGAAGAAGACGATATCGTCGTCTTTGAAGGCGCCGAGCAGGCAAAATACGTCGTGCTGATGGACCCGCTTGACGGCTCTTCTAACATCGACGTCAACGTTTCTGTTGGCACCATCTTCTCTATCTACCGCCGCATTACGCCGGTCGGTACGCCGGTCACCGAAGAAGATTTCCTTCAGCCGGGCAACCAGCAGGTCGCCGCTGGCTACGTAGTGTATGGCTCGTCGACCATGCTGGTTTACACCACCGGCTGCGGCGTACACGCCTTCACCTACGATCCTTCCCTTGGCGTGTTCTGCCTGAGCCAGGAACGTATGCGCTTCCCGGAGAGAGGCAACACCTACTCCATTAACGAAGGCAACTACATTAAATTCCCGAACGGCGTGAAGAAGTACATCAAGTTCTGCCAGGAAGAAGATACCGCCAGCAAGCGCCCGTACACCTCGCGCTACATTGGCTCCCTGGTGGCGGACTTCCACCGTAACCTGCTGAAAGGCGGGATTTATCTCTATCCAAGCACCGCCAGCCACCCGGAAGGCAAGCTGCGTTTACTGTATGAAGGTAACCCGATGGCGTTCCTTGCGGAACAGGCCGGCGGTAAAGCCAGCGACGGTAAAGAGAGAATTCTGGATATCATCCCAACCACGCTACACCAGCGCCGCCCGTTCTTCGTCGGCACTCAGCATATGGTCGAGGACGTAGAGCGCTTTATTCGCGAATACCCGGACGCCTGATTTACTCTGCACCATATGCCTCTTCCCCAGGGAAGAGGCATTAATCGATTAATAACGGAACGAGGCCATCGCGGCGACCAGCTGCTGCGACTGCTCTTCCAGCGAATGCGTGGCGGCGGTGGACTGCTCGACCAATGCCGCGTTCTGCTGCGCCGCCTCATCCATCTGGCTTACCGCAATATTCACCTGCTCAATACCGTGGCTCTGTTCGTTAGAGGCATTGGCAATTTCGCGAACCAGTTTGGTCATCCGCATAATTTCTTCGGCGATTTCGTCCATAGTTTCCCCGGCCTGCTGCGCCAGATCGCTGCCCTCACCCACGTGGGTCTGAGAGTTAGAGATCAGGGTACGGATCTCTTTTGCAGCTTCCGCGCTGCGGCTTGCCAGAGTACGAACTTCACCGGCCACCACGGCAAAACCACGGCCTTGCTCACCCGCCCGGGCCGCTTCAACCGAGGCGTTAAGCGCCAGAATATTAGTCTGGAAAGCGATGCCGTCGATAACGCTCAGAATGTCGGCAATACGGCCTGCGCTGCCTGAGATGTCGCGCATTTTTTCAATCACGTAGCAAACCATTTCGCTGCCGCGGTCGGCGGTGTCGGAAACCACTTTAGCCAGCTTGTGTGCCTGCTCCGCGTTGTCGGCGTTTTGTTTTACCGTCGCGGTAATTTGCTCCATGCTGGCCGCGGTTTCTTCCAGAGATGTCGCGGTAGATTCCGTACGCTGGGAGAGATTGAGGTTGCCTGCCGCCAGCTCGCGGCTGCCGGTATCAATCTGTGAAGAAGCGTCACGCACGCGGCTGACGGATTCCACCAGCGAGGTTCTCATCGCCACAATCGCGCCGGCAAGACGGCCAAATTCGTTATTGCCCGTTTGCGGAAGCGGCTGGGTTAAATCCCCTTCCGCCACAAACTCCAGCTGATGAATTGCCTCATCCAAAGGCTTCAGCAGCAGGTGGCGCAGCGCCAGCCAGACCAGCACAATAATGGCGGCAGTCAGCAGCGCGGCGAGAATAATAAAGCCCAGAACGATTTTTTTGTGCAGCTGTACGGCTGCTACTTCGCTGTTGCCGCGCGCTTCACCCCAGCGCTGGAATGCCTGCACGTCGTTATCAAACTTCAGCCCCAGCGGGATCAGGCTTTTTTCCAGCAGATCGTAATAGTCATCCGGGCTTTGTTTTTGTAACGCGGCCAGCATCGGGGTAATCCCCTGCGCCTGATAGGTGCCAAAGCTTTGCGCCAGGCTGGCAAGCAGCGCGTTGCCCTGGTCGTCGTTCACGCCGCTGTCGATAACGGACTTGAGGTTTTTCTGCGCCTGGCCAACTTCACCGGCAATGTTTTTCGTGGCTTTTGTCGCATCGTCCAGCATGCCTATTTCCATCTGGCGTACCGCCTGGCTTGCCTCATTGCGGGCACGAAGCAGCAGAATATAACCATCGCTAAGGCGCACCATTTGCTCTCCCTGCAGGCGGTTTATGCGCTCAAGAGAGGAGGAACTTTGCTGCAGGGCATAAATGCCGATGCCGCTTACAACCAACAGCAAGAACGTCATAACCGCTAACAGCGTCAGCAGCCCCGTACGAATCGACAAATTTCTCAACATGCTACATTCCCGGTTAACGATGGCTCATGAATAAAGTAGTGAGCGTGTTATCGGCAATTTTCGGAAAATGTTTAATCAGTTTGCGTTATTTATGCTCGTTAAGTGCTTGTTGCGGTGATGTTTACCTCAATCATGACAATGGCGTGACGCCAGGCTTCCGTAGCCTAAAGCAGCGGATTTGGCGGCGAGAAGGGTCGCGGTCAAAAAACAGCAAAAGACATTTAACCGCAGTTGGCTATAATATCGGGCACTTGAAATACACCAGGTTAAAGGAAACAGACATGAGCTTACTCAACGTCCCAGCGGGTAAAGATCTGCCGGAAGATATCTACGTTGTTATCGAAATCCCTGCTAACGCTGACCCAATCAAATACGAAGTAGACAAAGAGAGCGGCGCGCTGTTTGTTGACCGTTTCATGTCTACCGCGATGTTCTATCCGTGCAACTACGGCTACATCAACCACACCCTGTCTCTGGACGGTGATCCGGTTGACGTGCTGGTCCCAACGCCATACCCACTGGAGCCAGGTAGCGTTATCCGTTGCCGCCCAGTTGGCGTGCTGAAAATGACCGATGAGTCTGGCGAAGACGCGAAGCTGGTTGCCGTGCCGCACACCAAACTGAGCAAAGAGTACGATCACATCAAAGATGTGAACGACCTGCCAGAACTGCTGAAAGCGCAGATCACTCACTTCTTCGAGCACTACAAAGATCTCGAGAAAGGCAAATGGGTGAAAGTTGACGGTTGGGACAACGCCGAAGCCGCTAAAGCTGAAATCATCGCCTCTTTCGAACGCGCTAAGAAGTAAGTTAGCCCGGAAGAAAAAACACCGCCTGAGGGCGGTGTTTTTGTTTATTCGATGATGGCCTGGAGTCTGGCTAAAACTTCCTCGACAACGTCTGCCGGCGCTGTTTCGCGTTTCTGCGCCCCGCGGCATTCAAGATCTACCATTCTGGCCTGGTTAATTAATACCACGCCGCAGGTCTCTGTCCCGCATCCACTCAGGGATACGGCAAAACCTGCGTCCCTTGCGTAATTTCCGCCCTGGGTTATAGGTGCCACTAGCGCAGTGCCCGTCTGGTTAAATGCCCGGGTTGAAAGCACAAGAGCAGGACGGCCTTCCCCCTGTTGCTCCCGGCCAACGGCGGGATTGAACCCCACAAGAACAATATCTCCCCTTTCAAAATCCCCTCGTCTCACCATACTTCTTTCCCGACCGGGTTATCCTTGCCCCAAATGTCTTCTTCAGAAAATTTTGGCGCCGACGGGTCGCCATGAGCTAATAGCTCATCCAGGGTATATTTTTTCCTTGCGGGTTTCATAATCAGCTGATTATCAATCACTTCTGCCTCCATGCTTTGTCCGATTTTTACGCCTAGCTCATCCATTAGTGCACCGGGAATGACCATACCAGCACTGTTCCCCCATTTTTTGATGGTGATGCGCATGCTCTCTCCTGACAGATAAAGTTATACGAAGTATAAACAAATCTGCTCAAGATATCGTCAGTTATAAAAGGGACTCGGCAGAATAGCCAGCATGAAAGGGAAGCTGATTAACATTATGGGAGCGACTTCCCAGCATGTGTTGCAAAACCAGAAGGGGAGACAAATAGATGGGAGGCAGGCAAAAAAAACGGCCACGTGTTGGCGTGGCCGCTTAGGTTTGCTTAGTTCTTTTCTCGATCCAGCCAGTTACCGCTGTCGATGCGGGTTAACCCCTCCACCGGGCGCTGGTAGACGTACATCCACGCGCCGCCGTAAGGTGTCTGAATCAGCTGACGGCTGTACTCGCCCCCTTTGGTGCGCAGCGCGTCAAGCTCGGAAAGCGTGGAGGCATCTATTCGGTAAACTTCTCCCAATACCACGCCATCTCCCGGCACGGCGCCTGGATAATGCCCAAGGCTATACAACACGTAGTTTTCCTGCGTGTGGTCGCCCAGCCACTGGGCGTTGGTCATCCAGTGGCTGTTGCCTTGTTTGCGTCGTAAACTGCCGTAAACAAATATTCGCATTGCTAAAACTCAAACTGATAGAGCAGATCTAGTGCCTGATCTACGCCAGACACCGCTTCCAGATATAGCTTAGGCATCAGACGATAACGCAGCGTTAACGTCGCCAGAGAGTCAAAAATACCTACGCCATACTTAACCTGTAGACCCGGCAGTACATAGCCGCTGACCACCACCTGAGAGGAATCACCCACCCCTGCGGTATCGAGCGCCAGATTGCTTACGCCAAACGTCTCGCCGATTTTACCCACAACCTGACCACTTTGTGCAACCCCCAGGCCCACAAGCATTGACGTCATGGCGTCGCCGTCGTTGCCGGAAGTGTCCAAACCCTGGCCGCGAAGCAGGTAGGACAAGGCTTCCTGCTGCGACATTGCCGGGTCAGAGAATATTTCAGCTTTGGGTTCATCTGCCGGGCCGGTCACGCGCACGCCCGCCGTAACGCTGTTTTCGGTCGAGTCAGGGTTACGAATAGCTTCGATATTCAGATATGGGTTGTCCGGTGGGCCAGAGAACAGCAGTTCACCTTTGCGGACGATAAGATCCTGACCGTACGCGTGGAAGCGCCCCTGCGGGATATTTATCTGGCCGTTCAGGCCCAGCCCCTGTTTGTCCTGAACCATTTTCAGGTCACCGGTCAGGCGAGCTTTCAGGCCAAAGGCATCCAACCGCACGTTGTTGCCAACGTGAATCGTCAGGTTGCTGTTGATAGGGATCCCGGCGGACTGCGGATTAACCGGCTTCAGCTCTTTGTCCAGCATCACTTCGTCGCTGGAGACGCCAACGGCGCTTTCCGGCACGTCATGCACGACAATACGCGCCCAAGGCACATCCACGTTCCCGTTAAGGGTGAACAGGCTTGGCGTCGCCACAAACTCAATGTCCGGGGAAACGTCCAGCCGCACCATCGGCGGAACGGTGATACGCACTTTGCTGCCCTTCGCGGCAATGCGTGCCCGCCAGTTGTCGATTTGCGTCCAGTCGGCATCGCCGCTCAACACAATCTGCCCCTGCTTGGTACGCACCACGCCCTGCAGCGTGGAGTTCATGCCGTTGAAGTTCATGGCAATCTGGCTCGGCTGCATGTCGAACGGCATGAAGTTGCCTTCAACATCTACGCCATTAAGCTGCATTTGCCCGAACATCTGCGGCCGTTCAAGGTTCCCGCCAAGACGCAGGTTCGCATTTAGCGTCCCGTCAGCTTTTTCACCTTTCGAGAAGATGGCGTTGGCAATCGCCAGGGAGAAGTTGCGAATATTGACGTTGCCGCCAAGGTTACGCCGCCCCTGTGGATCGGTGATTTGCACCTGGCCGTCAAACTGCCCGTTATTCGCCACCTTCACCAGCCAGCCAAGCTGAGCGCGGTTATTTTTCAGTTCGGCGTTGAGATTCAGCGTGTCGAAGGCAACCGGCAAGGTATTGCCATTCACCACCTGCGCCACCTTCACGCCACGCCCGCTGAGCGTGACCTGGCCCTGCGGCAGGCCACCGGCTTCGCTGTCCCAGCTCACGTCAGCCTTACCGGTAAATACGCCGCTGGCCTGAGTATCCGCCGGCATCACCGGTTTGAGCATGGCCAGATCGAAGCGGTTGAGGTTAACCAGCGCCCGGCCTTTCGCCCCGGCGTCGATAGTTTGCGGCACACAAAGCTCGGCATTCGGGTTTACCCAGCAGTGCGGGCCAATGGCGATTTTCTGTTCTTTGTTGCGGAAGTCCAGCGTCAGCTCGCGGTTTAGCGCCCACGGCCCCACCGGCGTCTCAAAGCGGGTATCACTGAGCTTGCCGCGCCAGCGCTCTTCGTTGCGATCGAAGCTACCGCTCAGGTTAAGGCGTCCGGAAACCGGCTCTCCCTGAACGCGTAGCTGAAGCTGATGCTGTTTCTCATCGCCCTTCGCTTCCAGCGTGACCAGGTCAACCTTCACGCCCGGCTGAGCCACTCGCTCTACGCGCAGGTTGAGGTTACCGGCGATTTGGTCGCTCGATTTCACATCGCCTTTCAGCAGAACCCTGGCAATCGTCAGCTCCTGCCAGCGCAGGCCGTTTGCGGTCAGGTCAGCCAGCAGCTGCGGGGCTTTCACGTCACCGCGAACCTTCACAATACCTTTCGCCGTGCCGCCCAGCCCCGGCAGGGCGTTGTCCAGGTTCGGGGCATTAATGTTGGCGTCGAGGTTCAGCTCTTTCTCACCCAGCTCCCCTTTGACGTCCACGGTATTGCGGCCCAGCTCCAGATGCAGGCCCGGCACCTTCCACTGCATGTAGTTGTTGCCCTGCAGCGTGCCCTGAACGTTGACCTTATTCTGCTTCACGTTGCCCGCAAGCTTCAGCTCAGGAATATCCAGCTGCCAGCTGCCGCCATACAGGCTACCGCGCGTTTTAATTTTGCCATCAAGCTTTGCAGGCCAGTCCGGGAACTGCTTCGCGGTGTTGATTCCGGCAAGCGTTAATTCCCCGCGCCAGCTGATCGCTTTGCTCCAGTCCACCAGCGCTTTCAGGTCAGTGTTGCCCTGCAGCGCGGCCACGCGCAGCTTATCGAGGCTAAACTGCTGTTCGTTTCCTTTGCCGTCCAGCGTGATGGTAGCAGGCGGCACCTGGTCACCCTTCACGGCGGTGCTAAAGGCAAGCTTGTAGTCGGTCATTTTGCCGGTCAGGCGAAGCTTAAGGTCGTCGGCCTGATATTGCTTCGCGCCGGTCAGCGGCCAGTAAAGCTGCTTGCTGTCCAGCTCGATATTCAGCGGCAATCCGGCTTCCGCAAGGCGGGTTTGGGCATTCAACTGCATCCCCACCGGGCCGGAAAGATTGACGCCCACTTTCAGCTCGTCGCGCAATGCACCACCGACAGTCATCTTCACCTTTTCGCCTTTCAGCGGGTCGATGTTCAGCGTGCTGTTAAGCGTCAGGTCAACCGGCCAGTTGTCGCGCAGCTGGGCGCTACCGGTGGCGTTCACCAGCCCCTGAGAGGAGTCCACATCCAGCACATCCAGCTTAAGGTTGCCGTCGATGCTGCTCACTTTCAGCAGCAGCGAGTTGACCATCAGGTCGGTGTCGCCGGTCAGGCGCAGGCGCGCTCCGCGGAATTCCTGAATATTCAGATTCACCGGCAAATTAACGTCGGTCATTTCCGGCAGCAGCGGCTTTTCAAACAGCTTTGTCAGCGTTTCACCCAGCGGCGCTTCTTCAGGCTGAGGGTTCTGGATCTTCGGCTCAACAATTTCTTCTTTTGCCACCTGCGCCGCCTTCGGCAGGGCAATCAGCAGGCCTTCCAGGCTGGTTGGCGTCAGCGTCAGGTTGCGCTGCTCCCAGTTCAGGCCGCTGGTGAAATCCATCACCGAAACGGTGGTGTCGTCGATTTTCACATTGACGTTATTCAGCGCCACGCGGCTGAGAGTAATCGGATACGGCGTGGAGAGGTTCAGCGGGCCGCTGTCTTCCTCCTGAACAGGCGCAGACGGCGGCATTTTTTTCGTGTCGACCGCGACATCCACATCTTTCAGCGAGAAATCATTCACGCACAGGCTGCTGTGCCACAGGCACTTAAGCTCAACGGCGAGATGAACCTCGCCCGCACGAACGGCGACGCCTGGCTGCTCGTAGCTCAGGTTTTTCAGCGTCAGATTGCGCCACCCGCCGTCAACCTGGGCGATATTCAGCCCCGGCACCCAGCGATTAGCGCCTTTAAACAACAAATGCAGGCCTGACGTCGTACCTACCAGGAAACCTACTGCGGCGATCAGCAACACAATAACCGCCAACACCGCGAGGCTTATTTTCTTCCAGCGACTCATAGTTCAGGCCCCAAACCGATGTAAAACTGTAAACCGTGCTCTTCCTTGTCACCCACCGGTACCGCGAAGTCGAGCTTGATAGGCCCAACCGGGGACTGCCAGCGCACGCCAACGCCCGCGCCGGTTTTGAAGTTGCTGCGTTTGATGTCGTTCACCGCTTCACCAGAGTCAACGAACGCGGCGCCCCACCATTTGCCGGTCACGTTGTACTGATATTCCAGCGAGCCGGTCGCCAGCTTGGAGGCACCGGTCAGCTTGCCGTTGCTGTCTTCTGGCGAAATAGATTTGTATTTATAGCCGCGAATGCTGCGGTCGCCCCCGGCGAAGAAACGCAGGTCAGGCGGCACTTTTTTAAAGTTGTTGGTTTCTATCCAGCCGAGATTGCCTCGCACCACAAAACGATGCTTTTCGTACAGCGAGCGGATCCAGACGTTTTGAGCCTGGAATACGCCGAAATCGACGTCAGAACCCCAGGTCGTGTTGGAGACATCAATCGAGTAGCGCTGGGAGTCGCCCCACGTGGGCATCAGGCCGCCGCGTGAGCGAGTGCGGTTCAGGCTAACGCCAGGATAAAGCAGCATTGTCGTGTTCGTGACGTCGGCCTGAGTAAAGTGGTCGAGGCTCCAGCGCAGGTTAACCGCGCGCTGCCAGCCGCTCGACATATCCCAATAGCGGGACAGCGCCACCGTGGTGGAGTCTGATTTGGTGTCGTTGAGATCGGTGCGCTTAAAACCGCCCTGCACCAGGTAATATTGCTCCAGCGGGCTTTTCAACAGCGGCACTTTATAGCTGAAGTCGAGCGTTTGCTCAGGCCCGGAGAGGCTGGTGCTGGTCGTCAGGCTGTGGCCATAGGAGTTCATCCACGGCTTTTTCCAGCTCGCCTTTACGCGCGGGCCAACGTCAGTGGAGTAGCCCACACCGGTTTCAATGGTGTTTTCGGTGCGCGGCGTCACCACGCCCTGCAGCGGCAGTACTTTGGTCTGGCGAGATTTTTCAAACTCGGGCGCCACCACCACGGAGTTAAACCAGCCCGTAGCAGACAGGCGGCGGTTCAGCTCGGCCAGATCGCTTGACTGGTAATAATCGCCCTGCTTAAAGGGCACCAGATTTTGCAGGTACTCTTCGCGAATCTGTGAACCTTCAAAAGTCACTGCGCCAAAGCGGTAACGCTCGCCGCTGTCGTAGTCGATATCCCAGAAAGCCTGATGCCTGTCGAGAGAAACGCCCAGCTGGCTTTTACGGAAATCGCTGTCGAAGTAGCCCTTACGCAGCGCAATGCTGGAGAGGCTTTTCTTGAAGTTATCGTAATCCGCATGGTCAAGGACGGTGCCGATTTTTGGTCGTTTAGGCAGCAGCGCCAGATAGTCTTTATCGGTTCGCGCTCCCCCACGCAAAATTACGTCGGTGCCGCCAATTAACACCGGCTGACCGGCATCGACTTTGGCAAGCAGCACCTGGCGGCCTCCGTTCTGCGGAGGCGGCTTTAGCGTGAAATCTATGGTTGGCTCGTAGTAGCCCAGCGCCTTTAACCCTGCGCGAATAGCGTCATCAACGCGAGCCTGGAAGCGACGATCCGGCGTCACTTCATCGCTTTCAATGGTTGAAAGCTGAGCACGGACGTTTTTTTGCAGTTCGCCGCTGAGTCCCTCAACCTGCAAACGCACGCTCGCGGCGTTAGCCCATGCGCTCGCCACACACAGGCTGGTAATACACAAAGTACGGATTACTGGCACGTTTTCTCCTGAATATCCTTGTTCCCACCCCTGGAAGGAAACGTCATTCCCGCTCCGCGGATTAACAAAACCCTAACATTAAGGGTTGAAAATAACTCACTAGCCTAAATCTTTCTTATATGTAATGTAGTCTCTAACTTGTGTGTATTGTCTGAAATTGCACGCCTGATGACAACCGCTCACTTTTTTGCCGATTTCCGGGAGATCCAACACCATGCCATTGTTCGAAAAAACTCACTCTGTGGCGCAGGCAGACGCCCTGCCAGGCCGCAATACGCCAATGCCGGTAGCCACGCTTCACGCGGTTAACGAACACTCAATGACAAATGTACCAGATGGGATGGAAATCGCTCTGTTTGCGATGGGATGTTTCTGGGGCGTAGAACGTTTGTACTGGGAGATACCTGGGGTTTACAGCACGGCGGCCGGCTACAGCGGCGGCTACACGCCAAACCCAACCTATCGCGAAGTTTGCAGCGGTCAAACAGGCCATGCAGAAGCCGTACGCGTGGTTTATGACCCGAACGTGGTCAGCTACGAGCAGCTTCTGCAGGTGTTCTGGGAAAACCACGACCCGGCTCAGGGGATGCGCCAGGGGGGCGACGTTGGCACCCAGTATCGCTCAGCGATTTACCCGCTGACGCCAGAACAGGACAGCGCCGCACGAGCCAGCCTCGAACGCTTCCAGGCCGCCATGGATGCCGCCGGTGATAAACGCCAGGTCACCACCGAAATCGCTAATGCGGGCCCGTTCTATTACGCAGAAGACGATCATCAGCAGTATCTGTATAAAAATCCGCACGGCTACTGCGGCATTGGCGGCATCGGGGTTTGCCTGCCGCCTCAATAATTTTCGCTACCTTTCCGGGCGCTGAGAATGTGGCGATAAATTACGCCCTCTGGTAGCAGATCCCTTCCTTACGCTATACTACTCCTTGAATTTGCTGGCTCGTTCACAAAAGCGGCCAGCATTTCTTGTGTTTGACCCCTTAGATTTATCAACTTTTCCCTTCCGAGGACCTGGCCACAACAGCCAGATAAATTATGTTAAACAGTATTTTGATAATACTTATCCTTATTGCTATCAGTGCCTTTTTCTCAATCTCTGAGATCTCGCTTGCCGCCTCTCGCAAAATCAAACTTAAGCTGCTGGCCGATGAAGGCAACGTCAACGCGCAGCGTGTTCTGAAGATGCAGGAAACGCCGGGCATGTTCTTTACCGTGGTGCAAATTGGCCTGAACGCCGTGGCCATTCTCGGCGGTATCGTCGGCGATGCGGCCTTCTCACCGGCGTTTAAAATGCTGCTGGAGCGCTTTCTGGCTCCGGAACTCGCCGACCAGCTTAGCTTCATTATCTCCTTCACCCTCGTCACCAGCCTGTTCATTCTGTTCGCAGACCTCACCCCGAAACGCATCGGTATGATTTCTCCCGAAACGGTTGCTTTACGTATTATCAACCCGATGCGCTTCTGTCTGTTTGTTTTCAGACCTCTGGTGTGGTTCTTCAACGGCCTGGCTAACGTTATCTTCCGCATCTTCAAGCTGCCGATGGTGCGTAAAGACGACATCACGTCCGACGACGTTTATGCGGTGTTTGAAGCCGGTGCGCTGGCGGGCGTGCTGCGTAAGCAGGAACACGAGCTGATCGAAAACGTCTTTGAGCTTGAATCCCGTACCGTGCCGTCTTCCATGACCTCGCGTGAAAACGTGATTTGGTTCGACCTGCACGCCGACGAACAGAGCCTGAAGTCCACCATCGCCGAGCACCCGCACTCCAAGTTCCTGGTGTGTAACGGCGATATCGACCACGTGGTCGGCTACGTTGATTCCAAAGAGCTGCTGAACCGCGTGCTGGGCAACCAGAGTATGGCGCTGAACAGCGGCGTACACCTGCGTAACGCCCTGATTGTGCCGGACACGTTAACCCTGTCCGAAGCGCTGGAAAGCTTTAAAACCGCCGGTGAAGACTTCGCGGTTATCATGAATGAATACGCGCTGGTGGTGGGCATCATTACCCTGAATGACGTGATGACGACCCTGATGGGCGACCTGGTCGGCCAGGGTATGGAAGAGCAAATCGTTGCCCGTGACGAGAACTCGTGGCTGGTTGAAGGCGGTACGCCGATTGATGACGTGATGCGCGTGCTGGATATCGACGAGTTCCCGCAGTCAGGTAACTACGAAACCATCGGCGGCTTCATGATGTTTATGCTGCGTAAGATCCCAAAACGTACCGACGCGGTGAAATTCTCCGGCTACAAGTTTGAAGTAGTGGATATTGATAACTACCGCATCGACCAGCTGCTGGTCACGCGTATCGACAATAAGCCTGTCGCGCTGACGCCAAAGCTGCCTGATGGTGAAGAGCCTCAGGAGCAGTAAGCAAGCTCTACAAACACTAACGGCCCCTTCGGGGGCCGTTTTTTTTACAACGTTTGGGCCTAGCCCATGTCCGCCTGCAAACGCATCACCTGGCGGTTCACCTCGGACATCACCGAGTAATGTTGCTTATCCTTAACCTTCGGGACAAGGATTTTGCCCTTATCAAATTCGAAAGCGCCAACGTCCTTGATATACAACCGTCCGCGGAACAGGATCTTCACGTACTTCGCCACCTGAAGGGGGTTGTAACGTTGGAAAATTTTCATTGTTCTTTACTCCTGCATGTTAACGCCTCTGCGAGCCACATTTGGCCCGACAAGCTGAGGCGAAAAAGTTTGGTGCACGAAAACTATAGTCCAGATATCGAAGGTCACCTAGTGTGTAGAAGTTTTTTTACTAAAAGATTACAAAGTTGCAGAATAATATTTTTAAATGTAAAAAACGGCAGCGTAAGCCTTCAAATTTCAGGGTTATGTGCGTCAGCCCGCAAACTGGCATTTTGATTGCGGGACAGATGCTTATTCAGCACATATGCTTAAATCATCGACTCAAGTGGTCGGATCACCTGCTAACAACAATAAGGAGTCACCTATGACTTTGCGCGGAATGCTGGCGCTGTCTCTGCTGCTGCCGTTAATGGCCTCGGCCCATAACTTTGAGAACAACCAGCGGGTTTCTCCTATCGGTATTACCGACAGGGGCGAGCTGGTGCTGGATAACAGTAAGTTTAGTTATAAAAACTGGAATAGCGCGCAGCTCCCTGGGAAAGTGAGAGTCCTGCAGCATATTGCCGGGCGTTCGAGTGCAAAAGAAGAAAATGCGGCGATGGTCGAGGCGATTAAAGCGGCGAAATTCCCACACGATAAGTACCAGACCACGACGATTGTGAATACCGATGATGCTATCGTCGGCACCAGCATGTTCGTGCGCAGCAGTATCGAAAGTAATAAGAAAGAGTTTCCGTGGTCGCAGTTTATCGTCGACGGCAACGGCGTAGCGGCCAAAGCGTGGCAGCTGCAACAGGGCGGCTCCGCCATCGTGGTACTGGACAAGGAAGGGCGGGTTCAGTTTGCGAAAGACGGTCCGTTAACCCAGCAGGAAGTGCAGCAGGTTATCAGCCTGCTGCAAGGGTTGCTCAGTAAATAGAGACGCGGAAGCCGGGGTTAAGGAACGACTCGCGCGGGGTATAGTCCAGCGGCTTGCCCTGCCAGTCATGAACGTGCGCCCCGGCGGCGACCGCTACGGCATGGCCCGCGGCGGTATCCCAGATATTGGTTGGCCCAAAACGCGGATAAAGCTGAGCCTGGCCGTCCGCCACCAGGCAGAACTTCAGCGATGAACCAATGGCCGTGGTCTGATGCTCTCCCATCTGCTGGAGGTATTCTTTCAGCTCGCTGTCGCTGGCGGCGTGAGAACGGCTCACAACTACGCGAGGTGGGCGGGCGTCACGCACATGAATTTGGTTGCGAACGCCACACTCTTCCTTCCAGGCCTTCCCTTCTGCCGCGCTGTACATGATCTTCAGCACCGGGGCATACACAACGCCCATCACAGCTTTCCCACCGTCGATAAGTGCGATATTCACGGTGAACTCGCCGTTACGTTTAAGAAACTCTTTGGTGCCGTCTAACGGATCCACCAGCCAGTAACGCTGCCAGCCCTGGCGCGTATCCCACGACTGGGGATCCTCTTCAGACAGCACAGGGATATCCGGCGTTAAGGCCTTTAATCCTTTCAGAATAATGTCGTGCGCGGCAAGATCGGCGGCCGTGACCGGCGAATCATCAGTCTTATGCGTCGCCTCAAGCGGCTTCTCTCCCTCATAGACCTGCATGATAGCGACCCCGGCCTCGCGGGCCAGCTGGCAAATTTGTTCTAACATTCTCCACCTCGTGTTGTGTCTCTGCGCTACACCGAGCGAATAACTTATTGTTTTACTTATATCTCATTGCACCCCGATGCGCTATCTGTGAAGCATTTCCGGTTTAACGGGCAAATTTTCTGGCAGACTTCACAAAATTGTAAGCAACAGTCTGTATATACATTGCCCTTTGTGGCGTACCTCTAAAAAGGACATTTAAACATGATTAAGTTTAGCGCAACGCTTCTGGCGACGCTGATAGCCGCCAGCGTCAATGCGGCAACCGTTGACCTGCGGATCATGGAAACGACCGATCTGCACAGCAACATGATGGACTTCGATTACTACAAAGATACGCCTACTGAGAAGTTCGGTCTGGTACGCACAGCAAGTTTAATCAACGCTGCCCGCGGCGAAGTCACCAACAGCGTACTGGTGGATAACGGCGACATTATTCAGGGCAGTCCGCTGGGCGATTACGCGGCGGCAAAAGGCCTTAAGGCCGGGGAAACCCACCCGGTCTATAAAGCGCTGAATACGCTCGACTATACCGTCGGCAACCTTGGCAATCACGAATTCAATTACGGCCTCGACTTCCTGCATAAAGCCCTCGCAGGTGCGAAGTTCCCGTACGTTAACGCCAATATCATCGACGTGAAAACCCAGAAGCCGATGTTCACGCCGTACCTGATTAAAGAAACCGAAGTCAAAGACAAAGACGGTAAAACCCAAACGCTGCGCATCGGCTACATCGGCTTCGTGCCACCGCAAATCATGACCTGGGATAAAGCGAACCTGACCGGCAAAGTAACGGTGAACGACATCACCGAAACCGCCAGGAAATACGTGCCGGAAATGCGCAAACAGGGCGCGGATGTGGTGGTGGTGATTGCCCACTCGGGGCTTTCCAGCGAACCTTATCAGGCGATGGCCGAAAACTCAGTTTACTACCTCAGCCAGGTGCCGGGCGTGGACGCCATCATGTTCGGCCATGCTCATGCCGTGTTCCCAGGGAAAGACTTTGCCAATATTAAAGGGGCCGATATCGAAAAAGGCACCCTGAACGGTATTCCTGCCGTGATGCCGGGCATGTGGGGCGATCATCTCGGCGTGGTAGATCTGGTGCTGAACAACGACTCCGGCAGCTGGAAAGTCACCGGCAGCAAGGCCGAAGCACGGCCGATTTATGACAGCGTAGCTAAAAAGTCGCTGGCCGCAGAAGACGAGAAGCTGGTGAAAGTGCTGGAACACGATCACAACGCAACTCGTGAATTTGTCAGCAAGCCGGTCGGCAAGTCAGCGGACAACATGTACAGCTATCTGGCGCTGGTGCAGGACGATCCTACCGTTCAGGTGGTGAATAATGCGCAGAAAGCCTACGTCGAGAAATACATTCAGGGCGATCCGGATCTTGCCAACCTGCCGGTACTCTCCGCCGCAGCACCGTTCAAAGTGGGCGGACGTAAAAACGATCCGGCCAGCTTCGTTGAAGTAGAAAAAGGCCAGCTGACCTTCCGCAATGCCGCCGATCTCTACCTTTACCCAAACACGCTGGTGGTGGTGAAAGCGACCGGCAAAGAAGTAAAAGAGTGGCTGGAATGTTCCGCCGGGCAGTACAACCAGATCGACGTGAACAGCGCTAAGCCTCAGGAACTGATCAACTGGGACGGCTTCCGTACCTATAACTTCGACGTCATCGACGGCGTGAACTACCAGATTGACGTTAGCCAGCCGGCCCGCTACGACGGCGAATGCCAAATAGTGAACCCGAAGGCAGAGCGCATCAAAGATCTGACCTTCAAGGGCAAACCTATCGATCCGAACGCGGTCTTCCTGGTGGCGACCAATAACTACCGCGCCTACGGCGGCAAGTTTGCCGGCACCGGCGATAGCCACATCGCTTTTGCTTCACCGGATGAAAACCGCTCGGTACTGGCTAACTGGATCGGCGCTCAGGGCGAAATTCACCCTGCCGCAGACAACAACTGGCGTCTGGCGCCGATAGCCAGCAAGCAGCCGCTGGATATCCGCTTTGAAACCTCGCCAACCGACAAAGCAGCCGCGTTTATCAAAGAAAAAGGGCAATACCCAATGAAAAAAGTCGCTAACGACGACATTGGTTTTGCCATCTACCAGCTTGATTTAAGCAAGTAAGTCTCTCAGGCGTCCCGTTTTTCGCGGGACGCCATCACCTGCGGCAAATTCTCTTCTATCCAGTCGGCCAGCGCGGCCACTTTATCGGCAATTTCATGCCCCATCGGCGTCAGCGTGTACTCCACGTGCGGCGGCACAACCGGGTAAGATTTGCGATCTACAAAACCGTCCGCTTCCAGCCATTGCAGCGTCTGCGCCAGCATCTTCTCGCTCACGCCGCCCATCTTGCGCCTTAAATCGCTGAACCGATGAGTGCCGTCCTGTAATGCCACTAGAATTAAAACACCCCAGCGGCTGGTCACGTGCTTCAGCACGTCCCGCGATGGGCATTTATCGCTAAACAGGTTGCCGTTGCGCATTTGCTCACCCAGCGTCATGGGCGCTTCGCTGATTTCACTCATTTAACACTTACCTTTTTGTACGTACTTACTAAAAGTTAGTTAGGGTGTTAGTGTGGCACAACTTGTTCGAAACATCACCCAGGAGATTTATCATGATTGCGATTACCGGCGCATCCGGCCAGCTAGGCCGCCTTGTGATTGAAGATTTACTGAAAACGGTGAAAGCCGAAGATATTGTGGCCGTGGTGCGTAACCCGGCCAAAGTAGAAGATTTTGCCCGCCGAGGCGTGCAGGTTCGTGCGGCGGATTACGGCGACGTGTCAGCCCTGGCGAAGGCTTTCTCCGGCGTGGAAAAAGTGCTGCTGATCTCCTCCAGCGAGGTAGGTCAACGAGCCGTTCAGCACAGCAATATTATTGCCGCAGCAAAACAAGCGGGCGTTAAGCTCATCGCCTACACTAGCCTGCTGCATGCCGACAAATCGCCGCTGGCCCTTGCCGAAGAACACATCGTCACCGAGCAACAGCTCAAAGAATCCGGCGTAGCGTTCGTGCTGCTGCGTAATGGCTGGTATACCGAAAACTATCTGGCCAGCGTACCGCCGGCTATTCAGCATGGCGTGTTTATCGGCAGCGCCGGGGAAGGCAAAATCGCCTCAGCTACGCGTGCTGATTACGCGGCAGCAGCAGCTAAAGTCCTGACGCTGGATAACCAGGCGGGCAAAGTTTACGAGCTGGCGGGTGACCACGGCTGGACGCTAACGGAACTGGCGGCGGAAGTAAGCCTGCAAAGCGGCAAACCTGTGGTTTATCAGAACCTGGACGAAGCCGATTTTAAAGCTGCACTTCAGGGCGCAGGCCTGCCGGAAGGTTTCGCGGCGCTGCTGGCAAACTCCGATGCAGGCGCGGAAAAAGGCGGTCTGTTTGACGACGGCCACCAGCTCAGCAAGCTGATTGGCCGCCCAACGACCTCGCTCAGCGACAGCGTCAAAAGTGCCCTGTAGTTGTTAAAAACTGGTTGTTAAAATCTGGTTGTTAAAAACTGGTTAATAACTAGCCCTGCACGCGGACATCTCTATAATAACGGGAGAGTCCGCGTGGAGAGACAGAGCGTGCAGGGAGTTCCCGAGCAGTTTAGCGATGAGAGAGATAGCGCCCAGTTCCGGCATTTGCCACAGCTGCCGGGCGTTGAGCTCTATCATGCCCATATTGCGAAGTACGCCTTTGAACCTCACACCCATGAAGCCTTCGGCATCGGGGCCATCACCTGGGGAGCAGAACGCTTCCGCTATCGTGGCGAGCAGCTGGTTGCCCCCACGGATTCGCTGGTGCTGATGAACCCGGACGAGCTGCATACCGGCGAAGCCGCCAGCGAAGACGGCTGGCAGTACCGCATGATTTATCTTGAGCCCGATCTGCTGGAGTCGCTAACCGGGGAGAGAAGCTGGTGGTTTAACGCCGCCGTGAATCACGATCCCGCCCGCGCCCGCCAGGTTTCGCAGTTTATCGCTGGCCTGTGGCAGGCCGAAGACACGCTAACCCAGCAGGGGCTACTGCTCAACCTCGTCGAAGCTTTTCGGCCCTATGCGCGTCATCTTCCCGGACTCCATGAGGCGACCAACCGCTTCGCCCTGGTGCGCGAGTATCTCTACGATAACTACATGCACACCATCACCCTTGAAGATTTAGCGGCGCTGATGTCCCTTAGCCCTTACCATTTTCAGCGACAGTTCAAAGCCTGCTATCACGTCACCCCGCATCAAATGCTGATGGCTATCCGCCTGTGGCACGCCAAGCAGTTTCTTACCGACGGCATGCCTGCCGCTCAGGTTGCCGCCGCCAGCGGCCTGACGGACCAGGCGCACCTGACGCGGGCGTTTGCCCAGCGCTACGGCATTACCCCCGTGCGTTACCAAAAGCAGGTCACCCGCTAACAAGACAGCAACCTGGTACAATACGCCGTCGCGCTGCGCCCCTACACTGCGGCTAAATTGTGTTGTTGCAGGAAATGAAGATGTTAAGTGGTGTGTTGTACGCCCTGCTGGCGGGGCTGATGTGGGGATTAATTTTCGTTGGGCCGATTATTGTCCCGGACTACCCGGCGGCCCTGCAGTCGACCGGCCGTTATTTAGCCCTTGGGCTGATTGCTATTCCCATCGCCTGGCTTGGGCGCAAACGCCTGCGCGAGCTGAGCCGCCAGGACTGGTTTACCGCCCTGAAGCTCTCAAGCGTGGGGAATCTGATTTATTACGTCTGCCTGGCGAGCGCCATTCAACGTACCGGGGCGCCTATCGCGACGATGATCATCGGCACGCTGCCGGTCGTTATCCCTGTTTTTGCTAACCTGCTGTACAGCAAAAGGGATGGGAAGCTGCCGTGGCGGCGTCTTGCCCCGGCGCTGGTGGTGATTGCCGCTGGTTTGATCATGGTGAATACCGCCGAACTTCGCGGCGAGCAGGCCGATTTCAGCTGGTGGCGCTACGTGAGCGGTATTCTGCTGGCGTTTGTTTCGGTTGCCTGCTGGGCCTGGTATGCCCTGCGCAATGCCCGCTGGCTGCGTGAGAACCCGGACAAAAACCCGATGATGTGGGCCACGGTTCAGGGGCTTTCCACGCTGCCGTTTTCGCTTATCGGCTATATCGCCGTGTGCATCTGGATGGGCAGCCACGAGACGGACTTTACCCTGCCCTTCGGCCCGCGCCCTGAAGTGTTTATTACTTTGATGCTGGCGATTGCCATTCTCTGTTCGTGGCTGGGCAATCTGTGCTGGAACATCGCCTGCCAGCGCCTGCCGACGGTGATTGTCGGCCCGCTGATCGTCTTTGAGACCTTAGCCGGCCTGGCTTACACCTTTATGATTCGCCAAAGCTGGCCGCCGCTGTTAACGCTTTGCGGAGTGTTATGCCTGACGATTGGCGTGGTGCTGGCGGTGCGATCCAAACCAGAAAAAACGACGGTGGTTCAGGTTTCCGGGGCATAAAAAAGCCGGGGTTTAGCCCGGCCTGAGAGAAAGAGATCCCGGCTTAGCGTAGCCGGGATTTTTTAGAAGGTTTCCCAGTTCGCATCCGAAACCGGCATCGCCTGTTTTGTTTTCAGCTGCGGCGTTTTGGCCTGAGCAACTTTCACCTGCGCCGGAGAGCGACGGTTAATTTTAAACACCGCCACCGCTTCGTTAAGACGAGAAGCCTGCTCCTCAAGCGCAGATGCTGCGGCCGCGGACTCTTCTACCAGCGAGGCATTCTGCTGGGTCACGCGGTCCATCTCCGCCACGGCCTGCCCGACCTGATCGATACCCCGGCTTTGTTCGTCAGACGCAGAAGCAATTTCGCCCATAATATCGGTGACACGAGTAACGGCGCTGACGATTTCCGCCATCGTTTTACCGGCTTCATTGACCAGATCGGAACCCGCATTTACGCGCTCGCCGGAATCGTCAATCAGGGCTTTAATCTCTTTCGCCGCCTGCGCGCTGCGCTGGGCAAGTGTACGCACCTCACCGGCAACCACGGCAAAACCACGCCCCTGCTCGCCCGCTCTTGCGGCTTCTACCGCTGCGTTAAGGGCCAGAATGTTGGTCTGGAAAGCAATACCGTCGATCACGCTGGTAATTTGGGCAATTTTGCTGGAACTGGTGGCAATTTCGTCCATCGTCCGCACCACGCCTTCCACTACGTTACCGCCTTTCTTCGCGGTCGTGGAGGCATCCAGCGCAAGGCGTGACGCCTGGCGGGCGTTATCGGCATTTTGCTTCACCGTGGCCGTAAGCTGTTCCATGCTGGCCGCCGTTTCTTCCAGCGAAGCCGCCTGCTGCTCGGTACGAGAAGAGAGATCGTTGCTGCCAGCGGAAATTTCACCGGCACCGGTATAAATCGTGTCGGCGCCATCGCGAACCACGCTGACCGTATTCGCCAACGAGGCCTGCATCTCTTGTACGCTGCTTGCCAGCAGCGCCATTTCGTTTTTGCCCTGGGCCTCAATCGGCTGGGTCAGGTCGCCTGCAGCAATGGCACGAATATGGTCCATCACGTCACGCAGAGGCATCAGCAGGACGCGGCGCATCGCCACCCAGCTCATCACAATCACCCCAATCACGCCGAGCATGACGACGCCGAGGATCCACAGAATCCGCTGATAGTCGGCCTGATTATCGCGAACGCCTTCGCTGGAAAGCTCCGCCTGTTCGTCACGCCATTCACGGTAGACCTTCTGCATCGCAACCTGCTTCTGTTCCGCATTTTGCTTGAACATTTGCTCCAGGTTGCCCTGCGCGAGGAAGGTGTTCATTCTGGCGAGCGTGGAAGAGTAGTTGCGGTACTGCTCTTCCAGTTCATCGCTCAGGTGTGGACGTAAACCTGGGGTATCCGGCAGCGCCTGGTATTTCTCAAAATGGCTTTGCGCCTCCGCAAGCAGCGCGTTGGCCGTCGCGACGAGTTCCTGGAGCTGCCCGCCGTTAATCTGGTTGGCCATGCTGCCCTGAATGCGCAGCATGCCTCGGTTCAGCGTCACACGTGCCTGGTTAAGGCCTATCCAGGCGTCGGTAAATTCAGCCACGTTCTGGCTGGAAAGCTGAGAAACGGTGAAGTTGTTCTTATCGTTGTTGAGGGCATTGATGAAAACCGTGGCTGACAGTAGCTGCATAGCGCCCAGCACAATCAATACGGTAATGAGTAAGGTAATAACTTTCATTCTTTTAAACATGTGTAGCCTTTTCTTATGCAGGTATTGTCCGACGTCTAACTATCGGCAGCGTCCCCGGGTTATTTATGCTTCCCCTCCCAACAAACCACCATTTCTGGGGATTTTTTGTAATCATTCAGTATGTTAAGGAAAAAACTTTTTTTGTGATCCATGTCTCGCTATGAACGCTGCTCCGAAAGGGTTATAGTGCTCACATAAAGATGCATTTAAAATACATCTTATATTTCACTATGAGGAGCCTGCTATGGCCTACCGCGATCAACCCCTGGGCGAACTGGCGCTGACGATTCCCCGCGCCTCTGCGCTATTCCGTAAACTGGACCTGGATTTTTGCTGTGGCGGCAAGCAGACGCTGCTGCGCGCGGCAACACGTAAAGAACTCAACCTGGAAGACATTGAGGCTCAGCTCGCCGCGTTAGCCGAAGAACCGGCGGAGAAAGACTGGCGTGCAGCTCCGCTGGCAGAGATCATCGATCACATCATCGTGCGCTTCCACGACCGCCATCGCGAGCAGGTGCCGGAGCTGATTCTGCAGGCAACCAAGGTCGAGCGGGTGCACGCCGATAAGCCAAACGTACCGAAAGGGCTGGCAAAATACCTCACCATGCTGCATCAGGAATTGAGCAGCCATATGATGAAAGAAGAGCAGATCCTGTTCCCGATGATTAAACAGGGCATGGGCACTCAGGCCGCTGGGCCAATCAGCGTGATGGAAAGCGAGCATGATGATGCAGGCGAGCTGCTGGAGGTTATCAAACACACCACCAATAATGTGACGCCGCCGCCGGAAGCCTGCACGACGTGGAAAGCGATGTATAACGGGATCAATGAACTGATTGAGGACCTGATGAACCACATCAGCCTGGAGAATAACGTCCTGTTCCCAAGAGCGTTAAGCGGCGAATAACTACGATTTTTCCCTCACTAAAAACCTCTCCCTTTTGGGGAGAGGTTTTTTTTAGCACGTATTCTAACGCGTCTATTTCCGGATATTTGCCTGACGTTTCTTACTGATGAAAAGCCAGCCGGCGCCCAGCACCACGAACCACAGCGGCGTCACGATAAGCGCCTGACGGGTGTCGTCTTCAAGCGTCAGCAGAACAATCACAAAGACGAAGAACGCCATACACACCCAGCACATCAGCTTGCCCAGCGGCATTTTGTAGATGGACTTCTCATGCAGGTGAGGACGCTGTTTGCGGTACACCAGGTACGAGCAAAGAATAATAGTCCAGACGAACATGAACAGAATCGCGGAAACCGTGGTGATCATGGTGAAGGCAGCAATCACGTTCGGGTTCACGTAGAGCATCACCACGCCGCCCAGCAGGCAGATACAGGAGAAGGTTAACCCTTTCGCCGGCACCGCGCGTTTGGAGAGCTTGGCGAACGCTTTAGGCGCTACGCCGTCCTGCGCCAGGCCAAACAGCATACGGCTGGTAGAGAACACGCCGCTGTTCGCGGAGGAAGCAGCAGACGTCAGCACCACAAAGTTGATGATACTCGCCGCTGCCGGCAGGCCGACCAGCACGAACAGCTCAACGAACGGGCTCTTATCTGGCACAACGGAGCTCCACGGCGTCACCGACATGATGATGATCAGCGAGAAGACGTAGAACATAATGATACGCAGCGGGATCGAGTTAATCGCGCGCGGCAGTGATTTCTCCGGGTCTTTGGTTTCAGCCGCCGTGGTCCCCACCAGCTCAATGCCGACGAAGGCAAAGACCGCTATCTGGAATCCGGCAAAGAAGCCGCTGATACCTTTAGGGAACCAGCCGCCGTCGTTCCAGAGGTTATTAAAGGAAGCCTCAACGCCGGACGGAGAATGGAAGCTGGTCAGCACCATCACCAGGCCGATGACGATCAGCGCAACGATGGCGACGATTTTGATCATCGCGAACCAGAACTCCATCTCACCGAACATCTTCACGGTGGCCAGGTTCAGGCTCAGCAAGACCAGCACGACCGCCAGAGAAGCGACCCAGTCAGAAAGCCCGGGGAACCAGAACTGGGCGTAGGCGGTTATCGCTACCACGTCCGCCATGCCGGTCACCACCCAACAGAACCAGTACGTCCAGCCGGTGAAATACCCCGCCCACGGCCCCAGTAAATCCGCGGCAAAATCGCTGAACGACTTATATTCCAGATTCGATAGCAGCAGCTCGCCCATCGCTCGCATCACGAAGAACAGCATGAAGCCGATTATCATGTAGACGAAGATGATGGACGGCCCCGCAAGGCTGATGGTTTTGCCTGACCCCATAAACAAGCCGGTGCCGATGGCACCCCCAATGGCAATAAGCTGGATATGACGGTTTGTTAAATTACGCCGCAGCGACTGCTCGGTCGGAGCCTGAGCTTCGTCCGCGACTTTGACCTGATCTACCATGTTAGTATTTTCCTGTACCTGTCTGTTTTTTCAGGCTCTACTGGCCCGTGAACTGTTTTTACGTGATGTTGTTTGCGTGATACGAGGTAAGAATCGGCGGGATAAATAATAAGCACAAGGGTAATGTTAATTTTTTGTTTTATTTGAGTGTGAAATCGCATTCACAGCGGGATATGGCTCACAAAAATACCCGTAAAACGGGTTAATGCAAGATAAAATCACGCTAGTTTATTATCAGGCAATGCAAAACCCCGCGCTCGGCGGGGTTCTGAGGACTTTACAGAATTTCCAGCAGCTCGACTTCAAAGACCAGGGTGCTGAATGGCGGGATAGAAGCACCCGCACCGCGCTCGCCGTAAGCGAGGTTGTGTGGAATAGTCAGTTCCCATTTAGAGCCTACCGGCATCAGGGTCAGCGCCTCAATCCAGCCCGCGATAACGCCGCTTACCGGGAACTCTGCCGGCTCGCCACGCTGTACGGAGCTGTCGAAGACGGTGCCGTCGATTAGCTTGCCGGTGTAGTGCACGCGCACGTGGTCTTTACGGGCAGGAATCGGGCCGGTGCCCTGGGTGATAACACGGAACTGCAGGCCGGATTCGGTGCTGCTCACGCCTTCTTTCTCTGCGTTCTCCGTCAGGTATTTCTGGCCTTCTACAGCCAGCTCTTTCTGACGCTCACGACGCACTTCATCCGCACGCTCATGAACTTCACGCAGGGCGCGGTGTACAACGTCAACAGGAACGGCCGGGGCATTCCCTTCCAGCGCGTCACGGAGACCTGCGACCAGCGCTTCTGGCAGTAAACCTTGCAGGCCTGATTCACTCAGCTGCTGGCCTACCTGTAAACCAATACCGTAACTTGCTTGCGCTTCGACGCTGTCAAAAGAAGGGGTTGTCATGGATTTTCCTTTCATGATGTTTAAAAGCAAGCCCGAAGCATAACAGCGTCAATACGCAGGGTAAATGGCAACGGAGGAAAGGTGACAAATGCAAACGAAACGGGAACAATAGCTTAATCGGGCGTAAAATTGCGGTTTGCCGTCACGGAAACCAGGATTGCTTCAGGCATCAAGCAGTTAGCGTTTATACTCTACATAATTCGAGCTGTAGCCCACATACCAGCAGCTTGAAGTATGACGAGTCTATACTGGAAAAGTATTACTTCGAGGAGGGTTGCCAATGCAATTCGCTGTTAAACCATGGCTTACGCGGATTTGGCATGCACCTGATCATTTCCGCTTGATGGATCCGTTACCTCCCCTGCATCGCCGAGGCATTATCATTGGCTTTGCGCTCGTGATTCTCGGCTTCCTGCTGCCTGGCGCAGATGACGCCAGCCGTCCGGTCACGCGCGACGCGCAGCTTTCCGTGCAGTCCCAGTCGCCTATGCAGGCCGAACTCGCCCCCTCTTCAAATACCAGCAATGCACCGGCCACGCCGGTTGAGCCTCAACGCCTTGAGGAGCAAACTCAGGCTCCCGTCCCCCACGACAATAATGATATCGATCAGCAGTGGCGCTCTTATCGCGTAGCCTCCGGGCAGACAATGGCCCAGCTGTTCCGTGACCATAATTTACCGCCGGCAGACGTTTACGCCATGGCGCAGGTGGAAGGGGATAGCAAGCCGCTGAGTAATCTGCAAACCGGGCAGATGGTGCAAATCAGGCAAAATGCCAACGGCGTGGTGACGGGCTTAACGATTGATATCGGCAACGAACAGCAGGTGCTGTTTACCCGCCAGCCGAACGGCAGCTTTATTCGCGCGCAGTAAAAATTGAGACCTTAGAAAAGCAAAACACCAGCACGAGGCTGGCGTTTTTAGACTGGTGACAAACAGCCGAAAAACGTGGTTTTCGGCTGTTTGGGGTAAACCAGAAGAGATACTTTATCTTCTTAATTCAACCCGCATTCAAACATTTCATCGAGATGAACTTCGCCACCAGTTCCTGAAAAGCAAAACGCCAGCACGAGGCTGGCGTTTTTACGAGCAGTGAATAATAAATTATTCAGCTACAACGTTTACAGTCAGTTTAGCGAATACTTCGCTGTGAACCTGGAAGTCCACTTCGTGCTCACCGGTGGTGCGCAGAACGCCGTTCGGCAGGCGAACTTCGCTCTTAGCAACAGCAACGCCAGCCGCAGTAACAGCGTCAGCGATGTCGCGAGTACCGATGGAACCGAACAGTTTACCTTCGTCGCCAGCTTTGGACGCGATGGTTACGGTTTCCAGTGCGTTGATTTTCTCAGCGCGAGCTGCAGCTGCAGCCAGAACGTCAGCCAGTTTAGCTTCCAGTTCTGCACGGCGTGCTTCGAAGAACTCAACGTTTTTCTTGGTAGCAGGAACAGCTTTACCCTGTGGTACCAGGAAGTTACGAGCATAACCCGCTTTAACGTTAACCTGATCACCCAGGCTACCCAGGTTTGCTACTTTATCAAGCAGAATAACTTGCATTACCTTATCCTCTCAAAGTCGTATTAATGGACCGTGACCGATTACTGAT
>Ga0079104_1000555_pt1 | contig 38528 bp, 40 predicted proteins | sample MedtruBG_FD_76829 | JGI IMG/M metagenome (GOLD analysis project Ga0079104, IMG submission 76829) | Root nodule microbial communities of legume samples collected from California, USA - Medicago truncatula BG | ecosystem: Host-associated > Plants > Roots > Nodule | place: USA: California...
GACGATCGTGCCGTCACCATCGTTCACCGCGCGCTACGCCTTCGCCGTGAGCTGGCGCTCGACTGGCCCGGAATTGCCGTCACGCTGACCCTACTCGATGAAAATGAACGCCTGAAGCAGGAAAACAGGCTGCTGCTCCAGCGGCTACAACGCTTTATCAACTAGCCCAGACCCCGACAGATGTAAACATTTGACACAAAGCCAGCCTGCGGGCTGGCCCTTTCATTTCCCCTTCTTCGCCAACGCCTCTTATAATGTCTGCATGAGTTCTTAAACGACATTATTTCCCCATGACGACATCCGTTATTAAGCGTGACTGGCGAATCCCCGCCGCCGCTGTGCTCGCCGCGGTGATGCTGGCATTTGCCTTTCAGCTCCACACCCATTGGGCAGCCTTCCTGCAATGGTGCCTCGCGACGCAAATCACGCTGCATCGCTATCTGGTGATGTACCTGTTGCAGCTCAATAACCATCAGTACACCGGTGGGCTGTGGCTGTTAGCGGGGGCGTTTATTTACGGGGTGCTGCACGCCATCGGGCCGGGCCATGGCAAATTTATTGTCACAACCTATCTCAGTACGCATCAGGAAAGTCAGCTGGCCTCGCGGGTCGTGCCTTTCCTCGGCAGCCTGATGCAGGGCGTGAGCGCCATTGTGTTCGTTTTTGTGCTCGCCGTCGGGATGAATCTGGCCTCAGGCGACCTCAGCGAAAGCCGCTGGTACATCGAGAAGATCAGCGCGGTACTGATCGGCAGCTTCGGCCTGTTTGTGATTTGGCAGACCCTGAAAAGCCTGAAGCCGAAAACCTTCAGCATTCGCCGGATAACACCGCTGGCCAGCGACGGACATCGCCACGGCGTGGACTGCGGCTGCGGGCATCACGGCGTCGGGGCCGATATCACCCATGCCGACTGGAAAACCCGCGCAGGCATTGTGATTGCCATCGGGGCACGGCCGTGCAGCGGGGCGATCATGATTTTGCTGTTCTCCAACGCGCTCGGCATTGTCAGTTGGGGAATTGCGGCAGTGATGTCGATGGCGCTCGGCACCGCGCTCTCGATCCTCGGGCTATCGCTGGCGGTACGTTACGCGCGTGAACGCACGGTGGCGTGGTTTGGTGAAGGTTCCGAACAGCTGCGCTGGCTGGTGCCGACGGTGAAAATCATCGGCGGAGTGCTGATTATCCTGTTCGCGGTAGTGCTGTTCCTGACCGTCATTCCGATCAGCGCAAACGGCGACTATATCGCCGCCGGTTGCTGAGTTCGCCCTCAAGGAACCTGAATAACCTCCTCAGATTCACGGTGCGCATCGACCTCCTGCGCACTTAACCACAGCGGCTTGCGACCGAAGTTCTGATACAGGCTCAGCTGATCGTTGTAGTGCTTCGCGGGCGTGCCGTCCGGGGCGATAAAACCGCTCTGGCCCGGCGCGACCACATCCCACGCCAGCACGCTGTCCGGTTTTTCCTTCGGTGAGAAGACAATCATGTCATTCTCGGTGCCCCGATTTTGATACTCCGCCTGATGACGCGCCTCTTTCGGCAACGCCTGCGGCACGCCAAAGAAGTTATTCGCCCGGAAGGTCAGATGCATGGCCGGGGTTTGCCATTGGGCGATGTCGGTGCCGTAGCGCTGCGACAGCGTCTGCCAGCTTTCCCCTAGCGCGGTCAAAATCAACTGCTGCGAAGGCTTGCCGCCGAACAAATCCACCGTCTGCGGCACCGGGCTTTTCGACCCTTGCAGGGCTTCGTACAGAATTTTCGCCCCCACGCTGATGTTCAGCGAGCCGGTCGGGCCATCCTGAGTCGTCTCATAACCACTGGCGGTATACCAGCTATTGAATGGCGCAGGCACGGCGGCGGCAACGGTCTGTTTTAACATGCTGGTGAGCCAGACATTGAGGATCTCAGACCCCGGCTGCGCCCAGGTTTTACCGTCGCTGTTCAGCGCGTTCTGCCCGTCCCAGGCCGATAACATGTTCACCAGCGCCAGGCGCGGATCGTTGGCAGAAAGCCCTTTCACTGCGGCCTGCATTGCCGGTAAGAACAGGCGTAAATTCAAGTCCTGACGACTGGTGTGACGGATGATGTCCCAGGCCTGCTCGCGGGTTAAGGTCGGCTGTTTGTCGATCAGGCGTTTAATCTCATCCACCCGGTCTGCGCCACCCCACAAAAACGCGAACAAATCGGAGGCGATATAGCCCTCTTGCGGCGAGTTGTTCCAGTTGGCGATATACCCGGATGCCGGGTTATACACCTGCGGATTGTTGCTGAACGGCAGTATCCCTTTCCAGTCCCACTGTCCGGTGCCCGGCACCGGCAGGCGCGGGTCGTGCTGCGGCTGACGCTGCGGATAGGCACCGGAATGCACATAGCCAATATTGCCCTGCATATCGGCGTAGTACCAGTTGATGGTCAGCGCCTGCTGCGCGGCCTGCTGTTTCCACGCCGTCCAGTCCTTGGCCTGCATCTGATGCGTCCACGCCAGTAAAGAGGCCACCTCTTTTCCGTCCCAGGCCCGCGCTTTCGCATAGGCGGTGTGCGTCGTATTGTCGGTCTTGATAACGTTGCCATGCACAGTTCGCCACACCGTAAAGGCGACGGGCTGCTCCCCTTTCACCGCAATCGTTTCATCCCGGCGCTGCATTTTTTGCCACTGGCCGTTGTGGAAATACTCGCCCGGCTGCCCGGCATCGAGCTTCTCAGCAAAGATATCGACATCATCACCAAAGCCTGCCGTGGCTCCCCAGGAAATGTGACCGTTATGGCCAAACACCAGCCCCGGATAGGCAAACGGCGTGTTGCCGGTGACGTCATAGCCCGCGCCGTGCAGGCCGATGCCGTAGGTATACGCCGGGGCATACCAGCCAAATTGCGGGCCGTTAACCATGATGGCGTTGGCTCCCTCGGCCTTTTTCTTGCCAATCACCCACATGTTGCTGGTCGTGGGATATCCCGCCAGTCCATTAGCTCCGCTACGAGCAAACTGCGCCGCGACCGTCTCCCGGTTGCGCTGGGGCGATAACGCCAGCAGCGCGCCGTCGTCCCCTTTGGCCAGCCGTTCAAACATCGGTGCCGGAAGGTCATAGCGCGGAAGCTGCATCGCGAGCTGCTTCGCCTCGGCGCTCAGCCGCAGCGGATACTGCCCCTCTTTGGTGTCAATGGTGGTCGACGCCGCCGGATTCACCAGCCATTTCAGCTGATTAAACACGCCCATGCCTTTCTCGATGCCGTACTTATCCCGCAGCGCGGTCAGCAGCGACAGGTTATCAATCTCACTGGTGCTGTCTGAGAAACGGTTCGCCATGGTACCGACAAACACCATTGCCACATCAAACGCGCGCCAGTGCTTGGGCGTAAAACCCAGCTCGGTAAACTGCTGCGGCATCAGGGTGCCGGGCTGCGCATTGACCTTATCAATCCACGCGTTCATCCCCTCGGCATACCCTTCCAGAATCGCTTTCTCTTTCTCAGGCAGGGCATCAATCTGCGCCTGAATGGACGCGGGCCAGTAGTTGGTGCGAATGTCCTTATCGAAATCGAGATACTTTTTGCCCAGCACCTCGCTCACCGTTCCCTGCGTGCTGCGCCGGGCCATCTCCATCTGGAACAGCCGGTCTTGTGCTACTACGTAGCCGTAACCGTAGAACAGACGACGTGCGTCGTTGGCATAGATATGCGGCACGCCGTAGCCGTCGCGTACAATTTTGACTTCCGTTGCCGTTGTGGCAGCCAGGGCACAGGATCCGCTAAAACTCAGCACAATCCCTGTAAAACAGTTCACTATTTTATGATTTTTATTATTCATTGAATCCTCTTGCAGATGAGTTAACGCGGTTTGATCCTGGCAAAAAACCTTGCCTTATCCAGAATCAAAAGCCACTTTGCAGAGGAATTGTGAGGACGCTAACTAAATTTGATTCATTTTTTGATCTGCATAGAAAATTTCGAATCACAAAGAGAGGAAAACTTACAGGCATAAAAAAACGCCTCCCAATGGGAGGCGTTCTCGTAGACGTCACGCTAAAAACTTACTCGTTGATACGCGGGTGCTGATCGACCAGACGGGTACGTTTTTCCTGCAACGCTTCAATTTCCGCATCAATATCTTCAATTTTATGTTCGATATTGTCGTGATGCTCTTGCAGAATTTCTTTCGCTTCATGGATGTCAGACGCCGCAGGCGTCGCACCTTTCAGCGGCTGATTGGCGGTTTCTTTCATGGTAATACCGGTCAGCAGACCGATAACCGCAACCACCATCAGGTAGTACGCTGGCATCATCAGATCCTGCGTATATTCCACCAGCCACGCGGCAAGCGTTGGCGTCAGACCGGCAACCAGCACCGAAATGTTAAACGCACTGGCCAGCGCACTGTAACGAATGTGCGTCGGGAACATCGCCGGCAGCGACGAAGCCATCACGCCGATAAAGCAGTTGAGGATCACCGCCAGCAGCAACAGCCCGGCGAAAATCAGGGCAACCACATCGCTGTTAATCATGATGAACGCTGGGATGGCGCACAGGAACAGCAGCACGCTACCGACCAGGATAAACGGACGACGGCCAAAGCGGTCGCTCAGCATCCCGATAATCGGCTGAACAAACAGCATCCCGACCATGATGGCGATGATGATCAGCACGCCGTGGTCTTCTGAGTAATGCAGGTTATGCGACAGGTAGCTCGGCATGTAGGTCAGGAGCATGTAGTAGGTGACGTTGGTTGAAATCACCATCCCTACGCAGACCAGCAGCGCGCGCCAGTGTTTCGTCGCAATCTCTTTGAACGACACTTTCGGACCTTCCTGCAGACCCTGACGGTCGCCCTGCTCCATTTTCTCAATATGCTGCTGGAACGCAGGCGTCTCTTCCAGAGCGTGTCGCAGATACAGGCCGATAATGCCTAACGGCAGTGCCAGGAAGAACGGCAGACGCCAGCCCCATTCGAGGAAGTTGTCTTCGCCGACAATGGTGGAAATCAGTACCACCAGGCCCGCACCGAGCACGAAGCCCGCGATCGAGCCGAAATCGAGCCAGCTGCCCATAAAGCCGCGCTTACGGTCCGGTGAGTATTCCGCAACGAAGATAGACGCGCCGGTGTATTCCCCGCCGACCGAGAAGCCCTGCGCCATCTTACACAGCAGCAGCAGAATCGGGGCCCAAATACCAATGGTGGCATACGCGGGTATCAGACCAATACAGAATGTACTGATCGACATAATAATAATGGTGATAGAGAGTATTTTCTGACGACCGTATTTATCGCCGAGCATCCCGAAGAACAGGCCACCCAGTGGACGGATCAGGAAGGGAACAGAGAAGGTCCCCAAAGCAGCAATCATCTGAACGCTAGGGTTAGCGTCCGGGAAGAAGACCTTACCAAGGGCATAGGCCACAAAACCGTAAACGCCGAAGTCAAACCATTCCATCGCGTTACCGAGCGACGCAGCGGTAATCGCTTTGCGCAGCTTACTGTCGTCGATGATGGTGACATCACGTAGCGTGATCGGCTTAACTTTTTTCCTTTTTAGCATTTTGTCCTCGTTAACTATCGCCGTGAGCGCACGCAGGGGGAGGCAAACACGAAGGTTCGCTTGTGTGCGGTTAGGGAGCGGCGAATTGCTGTGCTCCTCATTTCAAGCGTAGCAGGTTTACTTACACTGGCTGCTCACAGCCTGTACAACCGAACCTGTTGACGCCTGCTCTGGCAGTAAAAGATTCTGACCAAACCCTCAAAGCAGAGTGATATTTTCATACTTTCCTTTCTTACCCTAACAGTGTTTATATGTGTGATCAACTTCACGGAAAATAATGCTTACTGTTAAGTTGGTTCATGAAACGTCAATAAGTTCATATTGGTGCTAAGTACATTCTTAATCCCGATTCTCTCCAGGCATAAGAAAAATGCCAACCATGCCAGCCTATTAACCAAAAATAAGCTTGAGAATTATTTATTTGCTAACGGTTTAGCATCGACAATTCTTTACATCCAATTCACACCTCATTGATTATTTAATGCCTCGCCACCCTTTCCTTCAAATATGTGATCCGAATAACTAAAACACTGTTTTATTTTCGTTGAATCAATATTCCATTGATCGCATTATAGCCCCAACACATTAGCCATCCGCTGATGAAGTGAAAACAACCAGGCCACCTCTGCTTAAATTTGTTCGTATAAACAAACAGATACCTGACGCATCGCCAGTCAATTTGTTGAACCGTATTCTTTTATGTCTTCCCGGCGCGGAGCGCTGTGGGAAGCGAGGATAGAAAATGAAAATCAAAGCCACGATTGAACGTATCCCCGGTGGAATGATGTTAGTTCCGCTGCTGTTAGGCGCCGTGTTAAATACGCTTGCACCAGATACAGGGAATTATTTCGGTTCGTTCACCAAAGGAATGATTGGCGGTACGGTGCCAATCCTGGCGGTTTGGTTTTTCTGCATCGGGGCGTCGATCGACCTCCGTGCGACCGGTACCGTACTGCGTAAATCTGGCACTCTGGTGCTCACAAAAATTGCCGTCGCGTGGGTCGTGGCGATGATCGCCGCCTCCTTTATCCCGGACGAAGGCATTCAGACCGGCTTCTTCGCCGGGCTGTCGGTGCTGGCGCTGGTGTCAGCGATGGACATGACCAACGGCGGGCTGTACGCCAGCCTGATGAATCAGTACGGCTCAAAAGAAGAATCCGGTGCATTCGTGCTGATGTCGCTGGAATCCGGCCCGCTGATGACCATGGTTATCCTCGGTTCCGCAGGCCTCGCCTCCTTTGAAGCGCACCACTTTATTGGCGCAGTGCTGCCGTTCCTGATTGGCTTCACGCTCGGCAACCTCGACCACGATTTCCGCACCTTCTTCAGCAAAGCAACGCCGGTTCTTATCCCGTTCTTCGGCTTCGCACTCGGCAACACCATCAACCTGAGCGTGATTATGGACACCGGCTTGCTGGGTATCGTGCTGGGCGTGGCAGTTATCGTTATCACCGGCATCCCGCTGATTATTGCGGACCGCGTGATTGGTGGCGGGAATGGTACAGCGGGTGTGGCAGCCTCGTCAGCCGCGGGGGCCGCAGTGGCGAACCCGGTGATTATTGCGCAGATTAACCCGGCCTTCGAACCGGTTGCCGCATCGGCAACGGCACTGGTGGCGGCGAGCGTGATTGTGACGGCGATTCTGGTGCCAATCATCACCGCGCTGTATGCCAAACGCTTTGGCAACGTTCAGGCGAAGCAGCCTGAAGCCGCGGCAGTCGAATCCCTACATCATTAATGTTCACTGACCGGCGGGGCCATCAGGCCTCGTCGGTAAACAACTCTTCCAGCATCGCGTCAACCAGCCGGGTCGCCGAACACAGACGCGGCATTCCCAGGGCCACCGGCTGCCAGGTTTGCGTCACTGACCAGCACACCGGCTGACGCACCGCGTCACAACTGCTGCCCAGCCAGGCCAACATCTCTTTGTGATCCATCAAGCCTAATGACGTCGGCGACGCCAGCCACTGATGATAAAAATGACGGGTTTCCGTCGCAGCACCGATGCCCTGCGCCAGATACTGCGCCGTCATCGAACGCAAACTGTCTTTCAACAGGCCGCGCACTTCACCGTTCGCCAGCCGCCACGCATCGCCAAACGCGCCCCAGCGCAGCTCTTCCAGCGCAATGTAACAGCGCCCGGCCAGCGACCAGCCGTCGTACTGCCCGGCGTGCCAGCGGGTGAACACTTCATCGCTGTGCGACCCGGATTCCACCATCAGCCCGCGCTGCGTCAGCGCCCGCTGTTTATGCTCGGCCCGCTGGCTGAATTGCTCGCTCACCAGGCCAAACTGCTGGCGTAGCTCCGGCGAACTGTGGCTTTTGCTCTGTAACTGTTGCAGGTAACGGCTCATGCGCGTCAGCGCCAGATGACCAGGGTCAAACTGACTGGCGAGTTTTTCCGCCAACCCGAGGCGCATCGCCGGGTTATCGCTAAACAGGCCCGCCACCGACCACGGGCGCAGCTGCGTTTGCGCCACGATTTCATTCATCAGGCGTTCGCGAAACTGCTGTTGTTGCGGGGCAAGCGTATGCTGACGCGGGTTTTCAATGCCCAGCACCAGATCCACCATAAATCGGGCATGGAGAGATTCCAGCATCCTTCCTGGCCCCTCCAGCAATCGCGTGTTCATCTCTGTTCAGCCGCAAAAAGAGTTTGAATATCATCGCGCAACAGGCGCGCATCTTCTTCAATCCAGCGCACCGTGGCCAGGCACTGAACAAGCTGCAAGCAAAGGGTGTTAACCGTGGACTGATGCTGTTGGCGCAAAGAGAGACTTTCCTGCAAATTTTTCTGCAAGCCGCTGAGGCTCTGTGAAAACTCCGCAAAGAACGTCACCATTCCCGCCGTAACAGAGACATCGACTTGCGCGGCTAAAGCTTTAAGGATTTGTGAGCAGAAGGTCGAAATACTGACGACGATGCGCTCCTTGATCGCGTTAACATCAATGATGTAACGCGTTTTAGTCATCACATAATCGTCCCAGCCCCAACCGGGATTGTTCAGCCAGCGGCTAATGGAATCACGCATCCCGCCGCGCTGGCTGCCCAACGGCAGGTCTTCGGTGGCAATCGTCCCGTTAAACCACTGCGGCATGGTGATTTTCAGCGAACCGGACTGAAACACCGGCAGTGTAATCCGCGTGCGGAACCCGGCGCGGTGCAGTTCTTCCTTCACATGGGATTCAATCGGCTTCAGAGCGTCATCCAGCGAACGACTGAGCGACGTTTCGAGCTGGCCAAAACGCAGCGACAGCTCACGGATAATACTTTGCTGACAGGCAAACACCGTGCCTTCACAGTCGGCGCGAATAATACCGAGCAGCCGGTTGGCCTGCTCCTCGTCATCAAGCACGATTTCGCCGCTCTCATCATGCTGCGACCACTGCAAATCCGCCCCGTTGGCGAGGCTCATCAGCCGCAGATTGTCCGCGCTAAAGCTGCTGTCGATCACCGCTAAAATCTCACTTTGCTGCCCGGCGATAAACGATTCTGCGGCCTCCATCGCCTGTTCCACTTCGTGGCTAATTTCTTCGCTCACCACCCGCTGACGCACCTCGAACTGCGCCATATCTTCTTCGAGACGAGCGATATTGTCCTGTAACTGCTCGGCGGCGACGGTCAGCCCTTGCAGGCGAAACTCCAGAAGATCCCGGGCGCTTTGCGCGTAGTTCAGCAGCTTGTGCGAAGCGGAACGCAGGGCGAACAGCGAGGCGTTGGCATGCGCGGCGTGCAGCAGCATGTTGATCGGTTTTTCAAACAGTGAGTCTTCCCACAGCAAATCGGCGGCGTGGCGAATATGGGGCACATCAGCCAGATCAGCGGTGCGCCAGCGGCGGCCAAGCGCCGCTTCGGCAAAATCCTGCACCCAGCGCTGCTCTTGCGGGTCGGGTAATCTGCCGTGCACGGTCAGCTCATGGCGCGCCCGATTGGCGAGATAACCCCACATCGACGACACCGGGTAGATCTGCCCCGGATGGATAAAGCCCTTCATCAGCGTGCCGGAGATCATCGCCCGCACCTGATCTTCATCGTCGCTGTTTCGGTCCTTCTGATCGAATTTGTTCACCAGCGCGTACAGCGGCACCGACTTGCTGACCGCCGCAATCGCCTGGCGCACTTCCTGATCGGAAATGGATTTGAGCTGGGTGTAATCCATCACCGCCAGCACCGCCGAGGCGCGGGCCAGCTGCTCGCTAAGCATTTTTTGCAGATGCGGCTGCCCGGCTTCATTCGGCCCTGGGGTGTCCAGCAGCGTCAACTGGCCTGCATTTTCACCCAGTCCGGCCAGATGCACGAACTCCACCTCAATCACCGGAATATGTTCAATCGAGGCGTAATCGGCAAAAGGAAAGTCGACGTCCATTGCTCGGGAAAGACGAACCAGATCGTTCAGGCTTTTCAGACACTGGAAAATCGGCTGCGCCCCGAGATAATGTTTTTCAAAAGCCACGCCGCCGATAATACGTTCGAGCAGGGCGTTCATGTCTTTATCCATTTCGAGCTTAAGCGCAAGTTTCGCCCGGTCGACGTGACGAAGTTTATCCTGCAATTCATGCATTAAGTGTTCAATGGGCTTAGCATGAATAAAATTAAGACCCGGTTCTTTCTGACCCGGCGTATGGCGAATAAGCGTGGGCAATGCGGTCATCGGCCGGTTGCGGTTAGGCAAAACCTCCGTTCCAACGATGGCATTAATGGTGGTGGATTTCCCCGCTTTCATGGTGCCAACAATCGCCAACACCATTTCCAGACGGGTAATTTTCCGCAGCTCGTTATTCAGCGTGTCCGGCTGCATCGCCAATAAATGACCTCCCGAATGACGGCCATGCGAGCCCCCAGGCGCGTCAGGCATAGCCTGCGCACCGCTCAGCATGTTACCCGGAAGCCCATTCACGGTATCGAGATGTCGTAATGCCAGCTGCAGCAAGCGCTCAGCTTCCTGACTCAATTCAAATATTGTCTGTGTGTACATGGTTAAAGTATTCCCTTAACGCAAATTTTATAACTTTTATTTGTCAGACTTTTTTATATCCGGATTTTATTTTTATATAATTATCCGTACCACGAAAGAAAACGCAGTACCTAAAAAAACCAGGAGATATAGAGATTAGCGCCATAAACAGCATATCGGCAGGATATATTGCATATAAATTTCCTGGCGAAATAGAGTAAATAAGAGAGCGCTGGGTAATAATCAGAAAGACGATCCTCAACATAACGCAAACCGCATTACTCGGCAATTTCGAAACATAAAAAATTGTACAGCGTGACGTAAGCGGTACAGGCTGGCGGTTAAATAGTCCCGACAACCGTAAGGACATGCGGTATAATGAGTCATACTTTTAGCGCTCAGCGGCGGTTTGCACGGTCTGTGGCGCATTTTCAATTATTACGAGGTTCCTATGTCTCTGCCACACTGCCCAAAATGCAATTCCGAATACACCTATGAAGACAGCGGCATGTTCATCTGCCCTGAGTGCGCCCACGAGTGGAACGACGCAGAGCCTTCTAACGACGGCGACGAGTTGATCGTGAAAGATGCCAACGGTAACCTGCTGGCCGATGGCGACAGCGTGACCGTGGTGAAAGATCTGAAGGTTAAAGGCAGCTCTACGATGCTGAAAATCGGCACCAAAGTGAAGAATATCCGCCTCGTTGAAGGCGATCACAACATCGACTGCAAAATTGACGGTTTTGGCCCAATGAAGCTGAAATCTGAGTTCGTTAAAAAGAACTGATCCCGCGCCATATCGCCCGGCGGCGCTTCGCTTGCCGGGCCTACATAACGTCGTAGGTCCGGTAAGCAGAGCGCCACCGGGCAAAAACCTACCGCTTGGTTATATTAACGCATAGTAACTATAGTTATCGGGGTATCCACTCTCCGAGGTTATGGTTATGCCGTTAAGTCCCTACATCTCTTTTTCCGGCAACTGCGCCGAAGCCCATGCTTTTTATCAAAAGGCGTTAAACGCTGAATTGGGCTACACAATCACCTTTGGCGAAATGCCAAAATCCGATCAGAACAGTGAAGAAGGCTGCCCGTCCGGCATGGTATTTCCACCCGAGGCTATCGCCCACTCCAACGTCCGCATTGCGGGCAGCGAGATAATGATGAGCGACGGCATGACCGGCAGCGTCAGCTATTCCGGCTTTACGCTGGTGCTAGACACCCAGGACGTCAACGAAGGGAAAGGCTGGTTCAATGCCCTCGCCGAGGGCGGCAAAATCGAAATGGACTGGCAGGAAACCTTCTGGGCACATGGATTCGGCAAAGTCACCGATAAATTCGGCGTGCCGTGGATGATTAACGTCGTCAAACAACCGCAGTAATTTCCTCCCAGGGCGGCCCGCTCCGCCCTGTCACACGCCCGACGCCAACTCTTCATCGTTCAGTCACCGCGCCTTAACCGGAGTGTCATATTGCCGCGTCACTCTATCGGCAGATTTTCACTAAACCGCGATACTGACGTTGAAGAGGTCTTCCAAATGATGCACTTGTCCAGACATCCGACCAGTTACCCGACGCGCTACGAAGAGATCGCCGCCAAGCTCGAACAGGAGCTGCGCAGCCAGTATCGCTGCGGCGACTACCTTCCCGCCGAACATCAGCTTGCCGCCCGCTTTGACGTCAATCGCCACACTCTGCGCCGCGCTATCGATCAGCTGGTTGAAAAAGGCTGGGTGCAGCGTCGTCAGGGCGTCGGCGTGCTGGTGCTGATGCGTCCGTTCGACTATCCGCTCAATGCTCAGGCGCGTTTTAGCCAGAATCTGCTCGACCAGGGCAGCCACCCGACCAGCGAAAAACTGCTGTCGGTCCTGCGCCCGGCCTCCGGTCACGTGGCCGATGCGCTGGGTATTCAGGAAGGCGACAACGTCATCCACCTGCGCACCCTGCGCCGCGTCAACGGCGTCGCGCTGTGCATCATCGATCACTACTTTTCCGACATGCGTTTCTGGCCCGCCCTTCAGCGCTTTAACCACGGTTCGCTGCACGATTTTCTGCGTGAAGAACTGGCCCTCGCCCTGACCCGCACCCAAACGCGGATCAGCGCCCGCCGCGCCCAGGCCAAAGAGAGCAAGGTGCTGGAAATCCCGAACATGGCGCCGCTGCTTTGCGTGCGCACCCTGAACCATCGTGAAGGCGACGTTAACGCGGCGGAATACTCCGTCAGCCTGACTCGCGCCGACATGATTGAATTCACAATGGAGCACTGAATGCCTTTCGATATCGCCACTCGTCAGCGCTGGATGTCGGCGCTGGCCCACAGCCAGCCTGCCGAACTTGCTGCCCGTATGCAGGCGCTGAAGCTCTCGCCGGACTATGAAATCCTCCGCGCGCCGGAAAGCGGCCTGGTGCAAATCCAGGCGCGAATGGGCGCCACCGGTTCACGATTCTTCGCCGGAGACGCCACCCTGACTCGCGCCACCGTGCGCTTGAACGACGGCACGCTGGGCTACAGCTGGGTGCTGGGCCGCGATAAAACCCACGCCGAACGCTGCGCGGCAATCGACGCCCTGCTGCAAACCCATGCCCATTTTCAGACCTTGATGGAAACCCTGATTGCCCCGCTGGAAGCCGAGCGAGAGGCCCGCATTGCCGCGCGCCACGCCGAAGTGAACGCCAGCCGGGTGGACTTCTTTACCTTAGTGCGTGGAGACAACGCATGACCCTCACTTCAGAACTCAAGACCGCGTTCCCTCATCCGGTGCAGGATGCCCAGCACAGCTTCCGTCGTCTGCTGAAAGCCATGAGCGAACCGGGCGTGATTGTGTCGATGCATCAGCATAAACACGGCTGGCAGCCACTCTCTCCAGCGACCACCAGCGTGCTGCTGACGCTGGCGGATAACGACACCCCGGTGTGGCTGTCTGCCTCCGTTGATAACGACATCGCGCGCCAGAACCTGCGTTTTCACTTCAACGCCCCACTGGTCGAACAGCCACAGCACGCGCTGTTTGCCGTCACCGACACGTCGATCAGCGCCGAACAGCTGAACGCCTTATCAGCGGGCAGCGCGATTGCACCGGAAACCAGCGCCACCCTGATTGTGCAGCTCAGCAGCCTGAGCGGGGGCCGGATGCTGCGCCTGACCGGGGCCGGGATCAACGAAGAACGGATGATTGCCCCGCAGTTGCCGGAATGCATTCTTCACGAATTGACCGAACGCCCGCATCCGTTCCCGCTGGGCGTGGACCTGATCCTGACCTGCGGCGACCGCCTGCTGGCGATCCCGCGCACCACTCACGTGGAGGTGTGCTGATGTACGTCGCCGTCAAAGGGGGCGAAAAGGCCATCGACGCCGCGCACGCCCTCCAGGAACAAAAACGCCGCGGTGACGCACAGCTGCCCGAGCTGACCGTCGCGCAAATTGAACAACAGCTGAATCTGGCCGTCGACCGCGTGATGACTGAAGGCGGCATCGCCGACCGCGAGCTGGCGGCCCTGGCGCTGAAACAGGCCAGCGGCGACAACGTCGAAGCCATTTTCCTGTTGCGCGCCTATCGCACCACCCTGCCGCGTCTGGCGGTGAGCGAACCGATTAACACCGCAGAAATGCGCCTCGAACGCCGAATCTCTGCGGTTTACAAAGACGTGCCCGGTGGCCAGCTGCTCGGCCCGACGTACGATTACACCCACCGTCTGCTGGATTTTACGCTGCTGGCCAACGGTGAAACGCCGGAGGTTGCCACCAGCGGAGAGCAACCCGCCGCATCACCGCATGTGTTCAGCCTGCTGACTCGCCAGGGACTGGCGAAGGTGGAAGAAGACACCGGCGAAACGCCGGACGACATCACCCGCACACCGCCGGTGTATCCCTGCTCCCGCGCGTCACGTTTACAACAGCTGATGCGCGGTGACGAAGGCTATCTGCTGGCGATGGCCTACTCCACGCAGCGCGGTTACGGACGCAATCACCCGTTTGCCGGGGAAATCCGCAGCGGCCACATTGACGTGGAAATCGTGCCAGAAGAGCTAGGATTTGCCGTGAACGTCGGCGAACTGCTGATGACTGAATGCGAAATGGTTAACGGTTTTGTCTCCCCTGACGAACAGGCCCCACACTTCACCCGCGGCTACGGCCTGGTGTTCGGCCTGAGCGAACGTAAAGCGATGGCGATGGCGCTGATGGACCGCGCGCTGCAAGCCCCGGACTACGACGAACACATCGCCGGTCCGGCGCAAGACGAAGAGTTTGTGCTGGCCCATGCCGATAACGTCGAAGCCGCCGGGTTCGTCTCGCACCTCAAACTGCCTCACTACGTCGATTTCCAGGCCGAACTGGAACTGCTCAAACGCCTGCAACAGGAGCGCAATCGTGGCTAATCTCAGCGGTTATAACTTCGCGTATCTCGACGAACAGACCAAGCGCATGATCCGCCGCGCCATTCTGAAAGCCGTCGCGATCCCCGGCTATCAGGTGCCGTTCGGCGGGCGTGAAATGCCGATGCCATACGGCTGGGGCACCGGCGGCATTCAGCTCACCGCCAGCGTAATCGGCGAAGCCGACGTGCTGAAAGTGATCGACCAGGGTGCCGACGACACCACCAACGCCGTGTCGATTCGCAACTTCTTCAAACGCGTCACCGGGGTGACCACCACCGAAAAAACCGAAGACGCGACGCTGATCCAGACCCGCCACCGGATCCCAGAAACGCCGCTGACCGAAGATCAGATCCTGATCTTCCAGGTGCCGATCCCAGAACCGCTGCGCTTTATCGAGCCTCGCGAAACCGAAACCCGCACCATGCACGCGCTGGAAGAGTACGGCGTGATGCAGGTGAAGCTGTACGAAGACATCGCCCGTTTCGGCCATATCGCCACCACCTACGCCTATCCGGTGAAGGTCAACGATCGCTACGTGATGGACCCGTCGCCGATCCCGAAATTCGATAACCCAAAAATGGACCGGATGCCTGCGCTGCAGCTGTTCGGGGCCGGACGTGAAAAACGCATTTACGCCGTGCCGCCGTACACCAAAGTGGAAAGCCTCGATTTCGACGATCATCCGTTCACCGTTCAGGCCTGGGACGAGCCCTGCGCCATCTGCGGTTCGCGCCACAGTTATCTCGACGAAGTGGTGCTCGATGACACCGGCAAACGGATGTTTGTCTGCTCCGATACCGATTACTGCCGCCAACAGAGCGAGGCGTTAAGCCAATGAATCAGCCCTTACTTTCGGTCAATAACCTGACCCAGCTTTATGCGCCGGGCAAAGGCTTCAGCGACGTGTCGTTCGACCTGTGGCCGGGCGAAGTGCTGGGCATCGTCGGGGAATCCGGCTCCGGCAAAACCACGCTGCTGAAGTCGATTTCCGCGCGCCTTGCACCGCAGCAGGGTGATGTGATGTACGAAAACCAGTCGCTGTACGGCATGTCGGAAGGCGAGCGCCGCCGCCTGCTGCGCACCGAGTGGGGCGTAGTGCATCAGCATCCGATGGACGGCCTGCGTCGTCAGGTGTCGGCGGGCGGCAACATCGGCGAACGCCTGATGGCGACCGGTGCGCGCCATTACGGCCACATCCGCGACACCGCCGCGCAGTGGCTGGAGGCGGTGGAAATCCCGCCGTCGCGCATTGATGAACTGCCGACCACCTTTTCCGGCGGCATGCAGCAGCGCCTGCAAATCGCCCGCAACCTGGTGACGCACCCGAAGCTGGTGTTTATGGACGAGCCGACCGGCGGCCTGGACGTGTCGGTGCAGGCGCGCCTGCTCGACCTGCTGCGCGGCCTGGTGGTGGAACTGGATCTGGCGGTGGTGATCGTCACCCATGATTTGGGCGTCGCTCGCCTGCTGGCGGACCGTCTGATGGTGATGAAAGAGGGCCGGGTGGTGGAAAGTGGATTAACCGACCGCGTGCTCGACGATCCGCGTCATCCTTACACCCAATTGCTGGTTTCCTCCGTTTTGCAGAACTGATTTTTGCCTGATGGCGCGCAGAAGTAGGCCGGATAAGGCGCAAGCCGCCATCCGGCAATCATAGACAAGAGGCCAAAATGATTCGCGTTGAAAACCTGAGTAAAACGTTCGTCCTGCATCACCAGAACGGCATCCATCTGCCGGTGTTATACCAAGCGGAACTGACGGTGAACGCCGGAGAATGCGTGGTGCTGCACGGTCATTCCGGCAGCGGAAAATCGACGCTGCTGCGCTCGCTGTACGCCAACTATTTACCAGACGAAGGCCATATCCACATCAAACACGGCGATGAATGGGTCGACCTGGTCACCGCCCCGGCGCGCAAAGTGCTGGAAGTACGAAAAGGCACCATCGGCTGGGTCAGCCAGTTCCTGCGCGTTATCCCGCGTATTTCCGCCCTCGACGTGGTGATGCAACCGCTGCTCGATTTAGGCGTTTCAAAAGACGAATGTCGTGCCAAAGCCACCAGCCTGCTGACGCGCCTCAACGTGCCGGAACGCCTGTGGCACCTGGCACCGTCGACCTTTTCCGGCGGTGAACAGCAACGCGTGAACATCGCCCGCGGCTTCGTGGTCGACTACCCGATTCTGCTGCTCGACGAACCCACCGCCTCGCTGGATGACAAAAACAGCGCCGCCGTGGTTGAGCTTATCGACGAAGCCAAAGCGCGTGGCGCGGCCATCGTCGGCATTTTCCATGATGAAGCGGTGCGTAATCGCGTCGCTGACCGCCTGCACCCGATGGGAGCCGCAGCATGATTATCAACAACGTGAAATTAGTGCTCGAAGATGAGGTGGTTCATGGCTCGGTCGACGTACAAGATGGCGTGATCCGCACGTTTGCCGAAACCCAGAGCCAAAGCCCGCAGGCGATGGACGGCGAAGGCGGCTGGCTGCTGCCGGGGCTGATTGAGCTGCATACCGATAACCTGGATAAATTCTTCACCCCGCGCCCGAAAGTCGACTGGCCTGCACATTCCGCCATGAGCAGCCACGACGCGCTGATGGTGGCGAGCGGCATCACCACGGTGCTGGATGCAGTCGCCATCGGCGACGTGCGCGACGGCGGCGATCGTCTGGAAAACTTAGAGAAGATGATCAACGCCGTGGAAGACACGCAGAAACGCGGCCTCAACCGCGCCGAGCACCGTCTGCACCTGCGCTGCGAGCTGCCGCATTTCACCACCCTGCCGTTGTTCGAAAAGCTGGTCGACCGCGAGCTGGTATCGCTGGTGTCCTTGATGGACCACTCACCGGGCCAGCGTCAGTACGCCGACCGCTCAAAATATCGCGATTACTATCAGGGCAAATATCATCTGACCGACGAGCAAATGGTGCGCTTTGAAGACGATCAGCTTCAGCTCGCCGCCGAATGGTCGCAGCCAAACCGGATGGCGATTTCGCAGGTCTGCCGCACGCGCAATATTGCGCTGGCCAGCCACGATGATGCCACCCACGAACATGTCGTCGAATCGTTTGCTATTGGCAGCGTGATCGCCGAATTTCCCACCACGTTCGAGGCCGCAGCGTCTTCACGCCAGCACGGGATGAACGTGCTAATGGGTGCGCCGAACATCGTGCGCGGCGGTTCGCACTCCGGCAACGTCGCGGCCCATGACCTCGCCTCGCGCGGGCTGCTGGATATTCTCTCCTCGGATTATTACCCCGCCAGCCTGCTCGATGCGGCCTTCCGCATCGCCGACGACGAGCGCAACGCCTACAGCCTGGCGCAGGCCGTGCATCTGGTGACGCGCAACCCGGCGCGGGCGTTGAACTTGTCTGACCGCGGCATCATCGCTGAGGGCAAACGCGCGGACCTGGTGCTGGTGCACCGTAAAGGCGAACACGTGCATATCGACCACGTGTGGCGCCAGGGCAAGAGGGTTTTCTGATGACGGGACGGCTTATCTGGTTGGTCGGCCCGTCCGGGTCCGGGAAGGACAGCCTGCTGGCGGCGCTTCGTCAGCGGGAACACCCGCATATGCTGGTCGCGCATCGCTACATCACCCGCCCGGCAAGCGCCGGGAGTGAGAACCATATTGCGCTCAGCGAACACGAGTTTTTCACCCGCGCCGAACGCCAACTATTCGCCCTGAGCTGGCACGCCAACGCGCTGTATTACGGCGTCGGCATTGAAATCGACGTCTGGCTGCACGCCGGATTTGATGTGGTGGTCAACGGTTCGCGCGCGCATCTGGCGCAGGCCAAAGCCCGCTACGCCGACGCACTGCTGCCGGTGTGTTTGCAGGTTTCGCCGGACGTGCTGCGCCAGCGCCTGGAGCAGCGCGGGCGGGAAACGGAAAAAGAGATTGCTCTGCGTCTGGATAGGGCCGCGCGTTATCCGCTCAGCGACGGTTTGATGCTGAACAACGACGGCAGTCTGCTACAGTCTGTGGAAACCTTTATGCGCCTGATCCGCGCCCACGGTAACCAGAAAGAGAGCCAGCATGCCCTGTGAACTTCGCCCCGCCACGCCCGCTGACACCGACGCGGTGTACGGGCTTATCTGCGAGCTAAAACAGAAAGAATACGACCGACAGACCTTCGCGGCGGGCTTTACCGCGAATCTGAATAACCCGAGCCAGTGTTATCAGCTGGCCCTGGTGGACAACGAAATCGTGGGGCTGATTGGCCTGCAAATGATGTTTCCGCTGAACCTCAACTGCTGGATTGGCGAAATTCAGGAGCTGGTCATTCTGCCGCAGATGCGCGGCCTGAACATCGGCCAGCAGCTGCTGAGCTGGGCGGAAGAGGAAGCCCGCCAGCGCGGCGCAAGTCTGATGGAGCTGTCGAGCGGCAAAGTTCGCACCGACGCGCACCGTTTTTACCTGCGCGAAGGCTATCAGCAGAGCCATTTCCGTTTCAAAAAAATGCTGTAGGCCCGGCATGTTGCCCGGGGTTTTGTAGGCCCGGCAAACGCAGTGCCGCCGGGCGCTTTCTGAGGAACATAATATGACTCTGACCCTTCGCCTGACCGGCACCGGCGGCGCACAGCTGGTGCCGGTGTTTGGCTGTGACTGTGCGGCGTGTCGTCGTGCCCGACAGGACGACACCCACCGCCGTCGCCCGTGCAGCGGCGAAGTGCGCTACAACGACGCGCTGACGCTGCTGGACGCAGGCATTCCTGACCTGATGGACCATCACCCGGCAGGCAGTTTTCAGCAGTTTTTACTCACCCATTACCATATGGATCACGTGCAGGGCCTGTTCCCGCTGCGCTGGGGCGTGGGAGACACGATCCCGGTTTACGGCCCGCCGGATGAACAGGGCTGCGATGACTTATTCAAACACCCCGGCCTGCTCGATTTCAGCCATACCGTTGAACCGTTTGTGGTGTTTGAATTGCAGGGATTACGGGTCACGCCGCTGCCGCTCACTCATTCAAAGTTGACCTTCGGTTATCTGCTGGAATCCGCCCACAGCCGTGTGGCATGGCTGTCCGATACCGCCGGGCTGCCGGATAAAACGCTGAAATTTTTGCTGAACAATCACCCGCAGATGATGATCATCGACTGTAGCCACGCGCCAAAAGCCGAGCCGCCGCGCAATCATTGCGATCTGAATACGGTGCTGGCGATCAACGCGATCGTCCGCTGCCCGCGCGTCATTCTGACGCATATCAGCCATCAGTTTGATGTGTGGCTGATGAATAACCCGCTGCCGGAAGGCATTGAAGCCGGGTTTGACGGAATGGAGATTGTGCTGGATTAGCGCCCGACGATACGCCGGGCAGGCAGGATTATTTTGCAAGGACCGCCATCAGATCCTGACGCGACGGCGACCAGGCGGTCAGCACCACGCCCGGCGCCTCCGGGTGACAGGTAATGTTATGCGGCTGGTTCGGGGGCACGCGCATGGCTTCGCCAGCTCGCAACGTGGTCACCTCACCATCACACATAAAATCGAGTACCCCACTCACCACATAATTCACTTCTTCGTGCGGATGCTGATGAACGCTCGCCACCGCACCTGCCGGGAGAACCAGTTCCGCTAAAGTTAATTCGTCGCTGTTACTGAGGATCTGGATAGCCACATCGCCAAAGTGCAGCGTATTGTCCTGTTTGCTCATCGTCACACCTTCCTGTTGTTATAAGTTGAGTTGTCTTTCAGATTGCGCCCGCCACCAGCCAGACGCCGCAGAGTGCCGAAGCGGCACCCAATGCCCGCAGCAGGCGTTCGCCGCCGGCCATTTTCCGCAAATAATGCGCGCCAAACGCCCCCACCAGATGCAAGGTAGCGGTGGTGCTCAGAAACCCTACGGTGTAGATAATCTTGTTTTGCAGGACCGGCATTTCATAGCCGTGCGCGTAACCATGACAGATACCGAATAGCCCAGTGGCGCAGGTGGCCAACGCCAACGGCAGGCGCTGACGGGCGGCTATCGCCACCCCCAGCAGCACGACAGACAGCGCCACACCCAGCTCCGTCGCGGGCAGCTCGATGTGTTCAAACCCGAGCAGGCCGCCAAAAAACATAAAGCAGACAAACGCCGCCGGAACCCACCACACCGCACGGCCGCCAAGCTGCACGCTCCATGCGCCCACGGCAATCATCGCCAGCAGATGGTCGATGCCACTCAATGGATGCCACCAACCCGCGCTATTTCCAGCATGGGCCCAGGCACTTTGCGAAAGCAGCAGGCTACATAAAGTCCCTGCCATGGTGAGGCTTTTGCGGGTTAATAAACCGTTCATGATGCGCTCCTTTCGCCGATATCGAGGGTCACCGACGCCCACAAACTCTGCCAGTCGGCATCCGGGGCATCGGCGGGCGCCATATCGACCGCGCTAAACAGCCAGACACCCGCTTCTGGCAGCGATATCGCCACCTCCCCTTGCGCATTACTCACCGCCTTCAGCAGATAGCGTTTCTTTCCTTGCAGCTGCGCCTTAATTTGCGCACCGGGCAACGGTTTCCCGTCACGCAGGAGCTGCAGCCGATACGGCTGGCCTGGCTGATATCCCAACGGCTCAGAGAGCGGAACGACTTCCAGCGGCAGGCCCGCCGGTTTATCAAAACCAGCACTATTTCCGTCGACCAAAATGATGCTTTTTGCACAGCGGGAATACAGCTCAGTGGCAGGCAGACCAGAATCCCCCTCCGCCTGACGCTGGCGCATCACGTTTGTCAGCCCCTCTTCCTGGAGATAGCCTTCAAACTCGGTCGATGGCAGAGTGATTTTGGCCTGGTGAGTGCGCAACGCGACTACGGTTGCCCCGCGGGTTCGGGGGCGTAAATGTCCGATAACCCGCGAGTTATCCCGGCCACTGACCTCATAGAGTCCTTGAGCATCACGCGCAGTGAAGGCCGAGACTAAACCCGGGAGCCTGACCGACTGTTTTCCGGGTAGGCCACTGCCGATACGCAGCTCAAACACCACCTGATCATCAATCTGGCTTTGGGCGTTATGCGGGATCATCCAAAATTCATGGGCCTGTACCGCCGTGACGCTGAGCAGACTCAACGCCACGGCCGCCACACCCTGTTTTAACGCGCTAAATTGGCGTTTCATCAGGCGCGTTACCCCTTATTTCAGCGTGACGGGGATAACGTACGGGAAGTCGTGACGATAACGTTTCAGGCTGGTGACCGCCTGATCGGTGGGTTGCCCGATCAGCAGGCTGAGCATAGCGCTCATTGCATCGTCATCCAGGCTGCGTCCGTTGCGCTTTTCAGCGCTAAAGACCGCCTTTTCGCCCACCGTGTAGGTCAAAACGTCCGGCACCAGCAGGTTGGCCACTTTGTCACCATACGCAAAAGGATCGGCCTGAGAGTGCGCCATGGCGCTGGCACGTGCCGTACGAGCAGAAACAAAGTCCTTCATATCCGCGCTATTTTGCGGCCGACTTTCATCATGCTCACGTTTAAGGGCGGCATTTTCAAACAGCATGGTGTGTGAAAAGAGGGGGTTAGCGGAATACTGCACCTGCTTCCACGCATTATCACTGTGGAAATCGGTGGTCATGTAAACGCTGATGTTGGCAGCCAGCAGTGTGTTGGGCACCTCAAGGACGATGGCTCCGCAATTTCGGGCGGCGAAAATATTATTGCCCTGCGTCGACGTCCAGATCCCCGGGTCATATTTTCCTTTCGCCAGGTCCTTGCGGAAGCGGTGCAGCCCTGGCGAATTCCCGGTAAACGGATCCTGGGCGGCCCCGGTCCAGATTTTTATGCCGTTGCTCAGCGTCGCGCTATGATTCGCTTCCCCTTTCCCCAGCATTTTATCTGTCGCACCAACCGGACTGTCCGCGGTATTTTCTTGATACACCACGACGTTGCCCTGACTATCAAATTTGAAGGTAAATGTTTTACCCTGCTTATAATCGGCTGATTCAGCAATATGAATGTGATACAGCGCATCAGGGTTGAATACCCCTCCCGCCCCGGCCGTTGGCGAGTTATTTACCGTCATCACTAAAGCGGTATATCCCGCAGTCGCTGACGGGAACACGAAATTATCTAATTGATTGAGGGAAGGCGTTTGAATAGCTTGCGCACTTTCAAAATGATGGCTGGCCATGGCAAGCGGGGAGAAAAGCAGAGATGACAAAAGCACGGCCACTGTGGACCTTTTTGATAGAGACATTGTTTCATCCTGAAAAAAAGGGACTGTGAAAAGACACGGGATATTTCACAGTCCAAATGTTGCGGTAGGAGAGGTATTATTTTTTGTAGATTACCGCTGTTGCCCTGATGTCAGCACTCATCCCGGCCCGTTCTAAAGAGGTTATGTGGTAATATCCGGCACCTTTCTGGTCGGCTTCTTTACTCAATGCGGCCATCGCTTCTTCAAAGGTCCCATTTTTGACATTAACGGAAACGTTGCCAATTTTTTGATGCATATCAGCCATTTGTGAGTCACGAATTTCGGTTGCGGCGAATGAAAGCGTACTCACAGCCATAAGTGCTGCAAAAATGAATGTTTTATTGATCATCATGCTTACCTTTATTGAATTGTCATTGTGTCGGTCTCAGGAGCTCGTATTCTTAAATATTTTCGTTCAGATGCAGGCATCTTACTCATAAATAATTCGAGTTCTTATCATCGCCAGCAGATGTCGTGTTTATCCGCTCGACACAAATAACACTAGTAAAGCCTTACCTTTTTTGTATCACGAAACCTTAAACTAAATATAACAAAAAGTTTAATATTTATTTTTAAACTGAATAATAATTGCGATGCTACCGGGGATGTGAGAATCGTGGAAAAGTGAAATAACCACGGCCGATCAATGGACAAAAATACGTTATGAATATAATAACAAAGCCTATGATTATTACCGTGCTAATAATACCGTTATCACTGCCAACGATGTTCTTCACGTTATTTTATTATGTCGCGCATTGCCGTTGGTTGATGTCAGTCACCCACTTATCTGGACTGCTTCACTGGCAGCGATATTCAGCGCAGTTGTGCATTACCCTGGTCGTCATGCTGATGGTCATCAGCCTGCTCTCCGCAGCGCTGACCGCGCTGCTGGTGATGCTAATCAATAAGAGCGTCCCCAGCGCTAAACGGTAACGCGTATTAGCGATCGTACTCGTTGCGCAGTCGGCTCTCTTCGTCGTCAAGCTGATGACGTTCCTGGTCGAGCTGGCGCTGCCTGTCATCTAACTGACGGCGGCGGTCTTCGAGCTGACGATAGCGGTCGTCATACTGCCGATCGCGGTCGCTGTCCTGCCGGCGATTGTCGGCATTGTCATCATTATCGTCGCGGTCGTCATGGTAGACGTTATCGTTATTCGGCTTATACGCATCGCTGATGGCCTGCTGAACATTGCCAATCGCGTCATCAATAATATCGGCATGAGCCAGCTGGCTTGCCAGGGCGAGCGTGCCAAACAGCAGCGCCTTTAAGGGTCTTTTCATCGGGTCAGACTCTGGGTTGAACTGACTTCAGCGTAATCAACGCTCAGAGTGCCGGGTAGCGGAGGAATCTCAATTGCGGCAATGTGATGTGGCGTCAATGGACATTGCCACTTCGTTCTCAGCGTCCTTTTTCGCGTTCACATTGTCGATATTGTTCGTTTTCAAATCCCGCATATTAATTCTTCACAGTATAAATATCATATTTACTCACTCCCATAGAAGGCATACACTTTCTAACGAAAATAATAAAATTCGGATAACACATTAATATGAATTGATACGACTGCATCCATGCAACTGGACCAGTTCAAGCAAAATTGCATGACAGTCATCATTCATCGCGTCGATATATCTCACTATTTTTATATATTTCTCACATGACATATTATGTCGTAACCGCCAAGCTAATTAGTATTCTATTAAACGTTGGCGTAACACTATTCACTAATAAAAAGGATTTGATCGTTATGGCAATACCAGCTTATCTATGGCTCAAAGACGACGGCGGGGCAGATATCAAAGGATCTGTGGACGTATGGGGTCGTGAAAGTAGCATTGAAATTCATGGCTTCTGGCATGGATTACATCTCCCAACCGATAATAACACTGGCAAAATCACAGGTACTCGGGTGCATTCTGCGCTCACCTTCGAGAAAGAATTTGATTCATCAAGTCCCTATCTTTATAAAGCAGTGGCGAAAGGCCAGACTCTTAAAAGTGCCGAATTTAAGTGGTACCGAATCAACGATGCGGGTCAGGAAGTTGAATACTTCAATATGCTGTTGGAGAACGTGAAAGTGGTCTCTATCTTCCCTCATATGCTGGATGTAAAAAATCCGGCAACAGAGAAGCATAATCATCTTGAGAGCATTTCGCTGCGCTATGAAAAAATAACCTGGAAGCATTGCGACGGTAATATTCTTTTCTCTGATGCGTGGAATGAACGATGATTCGCTGCACGTTTCACTTGAACGGAGGCCAGTTATCAACGCTGAGCTGCCCTGGCGTCGGGTTCTTTGCCGCTTATTCTGGCACGACGGGGCATCATAGAAACAACCCTGGTTCAGTGGCAATTCAGAAAAAAGGCCCATTGCCACCAGGGCGATATTATATAGTTACACGACCACGGGGTGGTTTAAAATCGCGCTGGAATGATATGATTCATGGACTTGAAAGTGGTTCTGACCGAGATTTATGGTTTGCACTCTATCGCGACGATGGGAGTATAGACGATTCATCATTTATCAATGATGTAAAACGGGGGCACTTTCGTTTACATCCCGCAGGCAAGTCAGGAATAAGTGAAGGCTGTATCACTCTTCTAAGCCATTCGGACTACGCCCTCCTTTTACAGGCACTTTTGACGCAACCGATGATGTTAGTGACGAGTCAATTAAGAGCATTTGGAACCATACAGGTATATTAATGAGATGAAACCATTTAATCATGTCATTACTTGGCTTCTTAACCTTCTGTCACTTTACATAATTTACAGCCTCCTCATCTACCTTGTATCGGATGAGAGAATCTATTCGTGGTATGTAGAGAGATATGGAGTGATGATGGAAAATCAATGGTATGGGAGATATATGATGCTCATAATGATGGTCGCCATTTTCATAAGTTGCATCCTCATTTGGATTGTTGTCTCCCTGTACAATCGGAAGCATGCCGCGTTATGAAACCCCTTAATTATATAATTACCTGGCTTCTTGAGCTTCTGTCACTTTCCATAATTTTTAGCATCCTATGCTTCATAGTACCTGATGAGGAAATTTTTTCGCGATATGAAGATAAATACGGGATGATGGCAGAAAACGAATGGTATGACGGATATACGACGATCCTAATGCTGGTAGCAATTTTTCTAAACTGCTTACTCATTTGGATTTTGGTCTCCCTGTACCAAAGAAAGCACCCAGCTGAACGAGAATAATCACGGGTTAATACCGTTCTGTGCCTGCCTCAGCGCCTGTGCCAGCTGCGCCCGGGTAAACGGTTTGCGCAGCAGTTCGACGTCCGGTAGCTGTGGGTTGTTCGCCGGACGTAAATCCTGGCCGCTGATCATCAGCACCGCCACCTGCGGATGGTGCGTGCGGGCGTGATTAACCACGTCCACCCCGCTGAGCCTGCCCGGCAGCATCAAATCACTGACCAGCATCGCGATATCCTCGGACGCATCCAGCATCGCAATCGCCTGTTCGCCACGGCTCGCCTCCAGCGTCAGCCAGCCCAGTTGGTGCAGCTGTTCGCAGAGGGTCTGGCGCACGTCGGCTTCGTCTTCCAGCACCAGCGCCAGCCGTTCGGTGGGCATTTCATCGTCGACCACGTTTTCATTCGCACGCTCGACGGCCTGCAAAGTTGAACGCGGCAGCTGTAACCGGACGGTGGTGCCCTGTCCCGGCGCGCTTTCGATTTCCACTCGCCCGCCGGACTGGCGCACAAAACCGTACACCATCGACAGGCCGAGCCCGGAGCCGCTGCCGGTCTGTTTGGTGGTGAAGAACGGTTCGAACACCTGGGCTTTTATCGCCTGCGACATGCCGCTCCCGTGGTCGATCACTTCCAGTGCCACCATGTCCTGTTTGCGCCCGTCGCTGCGGTTCACGCGCTGATTCCAGGTGCGGATTTTGATGACGCCCGCCTGGCCTTCCATCGCATCGCGGGCGTTCATCACCATGTTAATAATAGCGTTTTCGAGCTGCCCAACGTCTATCCATGCCGACCATGCCGGGGTTTGCGCCTCAATTTCCAACGTCAGCGTGGCAGGCAGCGAGTGGCGCATCAGTTCGCCGAGATTTTCCAGTAGCCCTTTCATCTCCACCGCATGCGGGTGCAGCGACTGTTTGCGTGAGAACGCCAGCAGGCGCTGAGTCAGCAGCGCCCCGCGCTCTGCGGCCTGCAACGCACGGGAAATACGCGGCGCATCGACCTCATTCGGTTTGACCAGTTCGAGACTGCCGATGATTACCGCCAGCAGGTTGTTGAAATCATGGGCCAGACCGCCCGTCAGCTGCCCGACGGCTTTCATTTTCTGGCTGTGCAGCAGCGCTTCTTCCAGCCCCTGACGCTCGATTCGACCGGTTTCCAGTTGCGTGGTGTTTTCTTTCAACAGCCGGGTGGTGTGCTCCAGCGTCGATTTATTGCGGGCAAAAACGCTGAACGCACGGGCCAGTTCCCCCAGCTCATCGCGTCGCTGCAAGGCGGGAACCGACACGTCCTGTTCCCCGTGCGCCAGCCGCGACATCGCATCAGAAATCGCAGTCAGGTTCGAGCCCAGATTGCGATAGATATACCAGCCCGCAAAGCCCGTTATCACCAGCGCCAGCAGGGCGAAGCCGAGAATTAAATCGATAATCGACCCTAGCTCGCGATGACTTTGCGCCACTCGCTGTTCGGACGCCTGCGCCACCTGCGCCACGTACTGGTTAATGTCGCCGTTGAGGATCGCCCCCAGCGCCTTGATGTGGAACATGTACCAGCTTATCGCCAAATCGCTTTGTTCCAGATGCTGGGAAAGCGGGGCGAGTTGGCGGAGTTCTGCGTTGAAATCCGGCAATATAAAGGCGATTGTCGAGTCTGTGCTTTCCGTTGGAATTGCATGCATCACGGCGTCAATCTGGCGCACCGTCGAGCGCGGGGTCGGCGTTTCAATCGCCGCGGTCATCAGCCGATCCATTTCCATCAGCAGACGCTCGTCCAGCGAGCCTTCTCCCTGCCGCCGGTTAATCTCCTGCAAGTGGCGCAGGTAGCTCTGATTTTGATACAGCGAGCTAAGCAGCGCATTGCGCTCCAGATGGCGCTGCTGCCCGCGCTGCAACATGCCCGCCACGCTTTGCTGGAGTTCATTACTGCGCTGGATAATGCGCTGCACCAGTTCCGGTTCACGCTGCGCTAGCGGCGCAGTGGCGAGCTGATCGAGCGAATGTTTCAGCGCCTTTTGCGTAGCCTGTAGACGCTCTGCTTCGCCTTTGTATTCCAGCGCGCCGACGACCTGCGACAGCCGGACCGCGGCGGTGGCGACGTTGGCGGTGTCACGCGCCAGATTCATGCTGCCGGTCATGTCGTCGAAGGTTTGCTGCTGCACCTGTTCCTGGATCTGGCTCGCATGCCGAAAACCGAGCACCGCTGCCGCGCTCACCATCAGCGTGACCGCCACCACCAGCAGATTGAAAAACAGCAGGCGGCCGCGGGCGCTGGCGAAAAACGAAGTACGGCGTAGGGGCATAGTGACTCCGGCGGTTGTGTCCTTTCCCTCAGACTGTTCCGGGCTGGCCGGGGTGAGGGGGAAAACGGTGAGGAGAATCAAATTTCCAACACTATGACAAATATGAACGGCCTCTGACATTTTGCATTTACTTTCCTGTGATGGACTGCTGATATCGAAAACCCTCAGGAGTGCAGCCATGAGTCAGACGCCGGTGCTGGAGATGCGCAACATCGCCAAGGCCTTTGGCAAGTTTTATGCGCTGAAAGGGGTCGACCTGACGGTCTTTCCCGGCGAAATCCACGCGTTAATGGGGGAAAACGGCGCCGGAAAAAGCACGCTGATGAAAATTCTCGCGGGCGCCTACACCGCCACCAGCGGTGAGATCCTGATTGACGGCAAACCCCATGCGATCAAAGGCCCGAAAGACGCCCTGGCCGCTGGCATTACCCTGATTTATCAAGAGATGCAGCTCGCGCCCAATCTCACCGTCGCTGAAAACATTTTCCTCGGGAGCGAACTGTCGCGCGGCGGCCTGGTACAGCGCAAAACCATGGTGCTTCATGCGCAGGAAGTGATTAACCGCCTCGGGGCGCAGTTCAAAGCCACCGACCGGGTGATGAAGCTCACCATCGCCGAGCAGCAGCAGGTCGAAATCGCCCGCGCGCTGCACCGTAACAGCCGCATTCTGGTCATGGATGAACCCACCGCCGCCCTCTCCTCCCGTGAAACCCAGCGCCTGTTTGAGCTGATCCTGCGCCTGCGCGACGAAGGAATGGCGATTATCTACATCAGCCATCGGATGGCGGAAGTGTATGAGCTGTCCGACCGCGTCAGCGTGCTGCGCGACGGGCAGTACGTCGGCAGCCTGACCCGCGACAAGCTCAACGCCTCCGAACTGGTGCGGATGATGGTCGGCCGCCCGTTAAGTGATTTGTTCAACAAAGAGCGCGATATCCCGCACGGCCAGCCGCGCCTGAACGTTCACCATCTGACCGACGGCGGCAAAGTGCAGCCATGCAGTCTGCTGGTGCGTTCGGGTGAAATCGTCGGGTTAGCGGGGCTGGTCGGGGCCGGGCGTTCCGAACTGGCGCAGCTGATTTTCGGCGTGCGCAAGGCCACCGGCGGCGTGATTGAAGTCGACGGCGAACCGGTACTGATTCATTCCCCACGGGAAGCCATTGATTTAGGTATCGGTTTTTTAACGGAAAACCGCAAAGAACAGGGTCTGTTTCTCGAACTGGCGGCGCAGGAAAACATCACCATGGCGACGCTGGAGCGCGACTCACACTACGGAATGCTCGACCGCAAAAAAGCCCAGACCATTTCTGACGATGCCATCAAGCTGCTGAATATTCGCGTGCCGCATGCACAGGTGCGCGCGGGCGGTTTGTCCGGTGGCAATCAGCAAAAACTGCTGATTTCCCGCTGGGTGTCGATTGGCCCGCGCATTCTGATCCTCGATGAACCCACGCGCGGCGTGGACGTCGGGGCCAAAAGTGAAATCTATCGCATCATGAATCAGATGGCGCGCCAGGGGGTGGCGATCCTGATGATTTCCAGCGAGTTGCCAGAAATCGTCGGCATGAGCGACCGGGTGTACGTGATGCGCGAAGGCAGCATTGCCGGGGAGCTGCTGGAACACGACATCACCCAGGAAAATATTATGACGCTGGCAACCGGCGTCAACGAATCCCATCACCAGGCGGTGCAACCATGACCACACAAAAAGAACATTCCGTGCCCTCGCCGCAGCAGGTTGCTAAGGCGTCTGCCCGAAAAATGCTGATGGGCGATCTGATGCAAACCGTGGGGATCTTGCCGATCCTGATCTTGATTGTGGCGGTATTTGGCTTTATCACGCCGAACTTCTTCACCGAAAGTAACCTGCTAAACATTACCCGCCAGGCGTCGATCAACATCGTGCTGGCGGCGGGGATGACGTTCATCATTTTGACCGGTGGGATCGACCTCTCCGTCGGCTCAATTCTTGGCACCACGGCGGTGGCGGCGATGGTGGTGTCGCTCATTCCTGAATTCGCTCTGCTGTCCATTCCGGCGGCGCTGATGCTCGGGCTGATCCTCGGGTTGTTCAACGGTGCGCTGGTGGCGTTTGCCGGACTACCGCCCTTTATCGTCACGCTCGGCACCTATACGGCGCTACGCGGTGCGGCGTACTTACTGGCTGACGGCACCACGGTGATTAACTCCGACATCAGTTTTGAATGGATAGGCAACAACTACCTCGGGCCGATCCCGTGGCTGGTGGTGATTGCGCTGGCGGTGATCGCGGTGTGCTGGTTCATTCTGCGTCGCACTACGCTCGGGGTTCACATCTACGCGGTCGGCGGCAATATGCAGGCGGCGCGCCTGACCGGCATCAAAGTGTGGCTGGTGTTGCTATTCGTGTACGGCATGAGCGGCCTGCTGTCAGGGCTTGGCGGGGTGATGAGCGCTTCGCGGCTGTACAGCGCCAACGGCAATTTGGGCATGGGCTATGAGCTGGACGCCATCGCCGCCGTCATCCTCGGCGGGACTAGCTTCGTCGGCGGCATCGGCACCATTACCGGGACGCTGGTGGGGGCGCTGATCATCGCTACTCTCAACAACGGTATGACGCTAATGGGCGTCTCCTATTTCTGGCAACTGGTGATCAAAGGGGCGGTGATCATCATTGCGGTTCTGATCGACAAATATCGTACCCGACACCATCAAAGTGCATAACAACAACATCTTACCTGTGAGGAAAACAACATGCGTTTGAAGCCAATCGCCATTGCACTCTGTGCTGGCACCCTGCTCGCCGCCGCGCCGTTTGTGCAGGCAAAAGAGCTGAAATCTATCGGCGTGACGGTGGGCGATCTCGCCAACCCGTTCTTCGTGCAAATCACCAAAGGCGCTGAGCTGGAAGCCCGTAAACTCGCCGGAGATAACGTCAAAGTGACGCTGGTTTCCAGCGGTTACGATCTGGGCCAGCAGGTCTCGCAGATTGATAACTTTATCGCCGCCAAGGTCGATATGATTATCCTCAACGCCGCCGACTCAAAAGGCATTGGCCCGGCGGTGAAGCGCGCGAAAGAAGCCGGCATTGTGGTGGTCGCAGTTGACGTGGCGGCCGTTGGGGCCGATGCGACCATTACTTCCGATAACACCCAGGCGGGCGCGATGGCCTGTAAATACATCACCGACCGCCTGAACGGTAAAGGCAACGTGGTGATCATCAACGGACCGCCGGTTTCTGCGGTGCAAAACCGCGTCGAAGGCTGTCAGTCCGAATTCAAAAAGCATCCGGATATCAAAGTGCTGTCTGACAACCAGAACGCCAAAGGCAGTCGTGAAGGCGGGCTGGAAGTGATGACGTCGCTGTTGGCGGCGAATCCGAAGATCGACGGGGTATTTGCGATTAACGATCCGACGGCGATCGGTGCCGATCTGGCAGCGAAACAGGCGCAACGTAAAGAGTTCTTTATCGTTGGCGTGGACGGTTCGCCGGACGGGGAAGAAGCGCTGAAGCGCCAAAATTCGCTGTTTGTGGCGACGCCAGCGCAGGACCCGCAGGTGATGGCGGCGAAAGCGGTGGAAATTGGTTATGACATTTTGCAGGGCAAACCCGCGCCTACTGCGCCGGTGCTGATCCCGGTGACGATGATCGACAAGAAAAGTGTCGGGTCGTATAAGGGATGGACGGTTAAGTAAGATTTGTGCGGCCTGATGCCCTCTCCCTAACCCTCTCCCACAGGGAGAGGGAACGTGCTGTTTACCCCTCTCCCTAAGGGAGAGGGAACGCGATTTTTCCCCCTCTCCCTTGGGGAGAGGGTCGGGGAGAGGGAGTGCTGCGTATTCAAAGGAGACCCAATGAAACGCTCCGAAATTAACAACATACTCGGCCAGACGCGGCAATTTTTCTCCCTGCATGACGTGCATCTCCCGCCGTTCGCCAGCTTCCCCCCGACACAATGGCAGCAGCTCGACCCCGATACCTGGCACGAAGTGTTTGCCCTTAAACTCGGCTGGGACGTCACCAGCTTTGGCGGCAACAATTTCACGGCCCAAGGGCTGACCCTTTTTACCTTCCGCAATGGCTCGCCCAACGGGATGCCCTACGAAAAGAGCTATGCTGAAAAAATCATGCACGTGCGCGACGGGCAGGTGACGCCGATGCATTTCCACTGGCGCAAGCGGGAAGACATTATCAATCGCGGTGGCGGCAATCTGATTGTCGAACTGTGGAACGCCGACGCCCTTGAGCAAACAGAAAACAGCGACGTGACGGTGACGCTCGACGGCTGTCGACAGACCCACGCCGCAGGCAGCCAGCTGCGTTTAGCGCCGGGCGAAAGCATTTGCCTGCCGCCAGGGCTGTATCACAGCTTTTGGGCTGAACCCGGTTTTGGCGACGTGCTGGTAGGCGAAGTGTCGACGGTGAACGATGACGAACACGATAACCACTTCCTGACTCCCCTCGACCGCTATAACAACATTGAAGAAGACGAGCCGGCCCATCTGGTGCTGTGCAACGAATACCGCCTGTTTCGCAGCTAAAGGAGAATGCTATGCCAATGATTTCTCTTGCCGAAGGACTGGCCCACGCCCGAGAACACCGCTATGCGCTGGGCGCGTTTAACGTGCTCGATTCGCACTTCCTGCGGGCGCTGTTTGCCGCCGCCGAACAGGAACGCTCGCCGTTCATCATCAATATCGCCGAGGTGCATTTCAAATATCTGTCGCTGGAATCGCTGGTGGAGGCGGTGCGTTTTGAGGCCGCTCGCCACGATATTCCGGTGGTGCTGAATCTCGATCACGGCCTGCATTTTGAGGCGGTAGTGCGCGCCCTGCGCCTCGGTTTCAGCTCGGTCATGTTTGACGGCTCGACCCTCGACTACGACGAAAACATTCGCCAGACCCGCGAAGTGGTGAAGATGTGTCATGCGGTGGGCGTTTCGGTGGAAGCGGAACTCGGCGCGGTCGGCGGCGATGAAGGCGGTGCGTTGTACGGTCACGCCGATGAAGCCTTTTTCACCGACCCGGATTTGGCCCGTGAGTTCGTCGACAGAACCGGCATTGATGCGTTAGCCGTGGCCATCGGCAACGCGCATGGCAAATACAAAGGCGAGCCGAAACTCGATTTCGCGCGCCTCGACGCCATTCGCCAGCAAACGGGTATACCGCTGGTGCTGCACGGCGGGTCGGGTATTAGCGATGCGGATTTCCGTCGCGCCATTGAGCTCGGTATCCACAAAATCAATTTCTACACAGGCATGTCGCAGGCAGCGCTGGGCGCGGTTGAGCAGCGCATGGCGCAGCGTCAGCCGATTTATGATGAGTTTGCCGAGCTGCTGCTGGGCATCGAAACCGCCATTACCGATACCGTCGCCGAACAGATGCGGATTTTCGGCAGCGCGGGGAAAGTGTAATGGAACGCCAGGGCATTATCGCCGCCGGAAATATGCTGGTCGATCACGTGCACCGCATCGTGCAGTGGCCGGAGCGCGGCTGGCTGGCGGAGATCACGCACAGCGAACGCTCCACCGGCGGCGCGCCGCTGAACGTGCTGCTCACGTTGGCGAAAATGCGCAGCCATATGCCGTTGCAGGCGGTGGGGTTAATTGGCGAAGACGCGGATGGCGATTACATCATGGCGATGCTCGACCAGTATCACGTCAATCGTCAGCACGTACAGCGCACCTCATTTGCGCCGACGTCGATGTCGCAGGTGATGACCGATCCCGACGGGCAGCGCACCTTTTTCCATTCTCCCGGCGCGAACCGGCTGTTGGATCTTCCGGCCTTTGATCGGCTGGAAGGATCGATGAAAATCTTCCATCTCGGCTATTTGTTGCTGCTCGACAGCCTGGATCTGGCCGATAAAGAGTACGGCACGCGGGCCGCGCGGCTGTTGGCGCAGATGCGCGAGAAAGGCTACGAAACATCGCTGGATTTGGTGTCACGCAAAGGCGACCCGCGCTATCAGCCGCTGGTGCGTCCGGCGCTGGCGTATCTCGATTACCTGGTGATTAACGAACTGGAAGCCGGGGAGTTCAGCGAGCTGCCGATCCGCATCGAAAACGGGGAGCCCATCATCGACAATATCGCCCAGGCGGCGGCGCTGCTGCTGGCGGCAGGCGTGAAACAGCGGGTGGTTATCCACTGCCCGGAAGGCGCGTGGTGCGAAGCGCCCGGCCAGCCGGGCGAATGGGTGCCGTCCTGGGCGCTGGCGCAAAACGAGATTATCGGCAGCGTCGGCGCGGGCGATGCCTTTTGCGCCGGGTTCCTGTACGGCTGTCACGAAGGCTGGACGTTGCGGAAAAGCGTGCTGCTGGCCCACGCCTGCGCGCGTGCCAGCCTGCTGTGCGCCAATGCGATTGACGGGGCGAAAAGCCTCGACGAGTTGACGCTGTTTATCAGTGAAAACAGCGTGTAACGGGTCAGAATTGCCCGGCGGCGCTGTGCTTGCACGGGCCTGCGGCGGCCTCTTTCACATCAGCGGCAAAGACATAGCCCAACCCGCGCAGGGTTTTGATCAGCGTCGGCTGGTGCGGATTGATTTCGATTTTGCGCCGCAGGCGCATGATCAGCACGTCTATCGTCCGGTCAAATACCTCGGTGCTTTCGCTGTGGGTCAGCTCCAGCAGCTGTTCCCGGCTGAGCACGCGCCGGGCGTTTTGCGCCAGCGCCAGCAGTAAACCGTATTCGCCCTGGGTCAGCGCGACCGCGTTTTGCGTGGGGTCGAACAGCTCGCAGCGTTCGGTGTCGAGCCGCCAGCCGTTAAAGCTGATGCCACCGCCCTGCCCGCTGCGCGCATCCCCCGCCAGCGCGCCGCTGCGGCGTAATACCGCTTTCAGGCGCGCCACCACAATCCGCGGGTTAAACGGTTTGCCGATATAGTCATCGGCCCCCATTTCCAGCCCGACCACCACGTCAGACTCGCTGCCCATTCCGGTGAGCATCACCACCGGCAGCGCCGGGCGGATTTTCTGCACCTGCATCAGCACCTGCAGGCCGTTGATATCCGGCAGCATCATGTCGAGCAGCACCAGCGCGATGTCTGGCCGTTGGGCCACCGTCGCCACGCCCTGCTGGCCCAGATGGCACACCACCACGTCAAACACATGTTCGGCGAGCACATCCCGAAGGAGTTCGCAGATTGCCGTGTCGTCATCAATCACCAGTATGACCGGTTTCATCATCAGCCCCTGCTCTGAACGCCATGGAGTAAGTCTGGATGATTCTGGGGCGCGCTCCAGCCAATTCCAGCGCCGGGTGACGAATTTATAACCGCTGTCACATCCCGGTGGCATTCGACACGTCAAAACTGGCGAGCCGCCCTTTTTTTTACACTTTTTGCCCCATTTAATTCTCTTGCGGCGCCCTTTATACTGCGGCTCCTTGCATGCGGAAGAAAAAGAATGATTAAGCGCTGTGGCTGGTTATTGTTATTCCCTTTACTGGCGCATGCCGACGAAATCGGCACCCAGTATAAAGAGCAGGCCGAAGCGGGCGACAAACGCGCCCAGTATTATCTGGCGGATACCTATTACAGCTCCGGTGATGAGTCGCATGCGCGTTATTGGGCTGAAAAAGCGGCCCAGGCCGGTGAGCCGGACGCCGTTGCGCTGCTGGCGCAAATGATGATGAAAACGAGCCTGCCCAACGCGCGTAAGCTGGCCGAACAGGCGACGCTGGCGGGCAGCACCAACGGGGAAATCACCCTCGCCCATACGCTGCTGAACACCGAGGCCGGAAAAACCGATTACCCGCGCGCCCTGTCGTTGCTGGAAAAGGCGGCGGAAGATACCGACAGCGACACCGCGGTAGATGCGCAAATGCTGCTGGGGCTGATTTACGCCAACGGCGGCGAAGTGGCGGAAGATGACGCCAAAGCCACGTTCTGGTTTAAGCGCAGCTCCGCGCTGTCGCGCACCGGTTACGCCGAATACTGGGCCGGAATGATGTTCCGCGAAGGGGAAAAAGGCTTCATTAAGCCAAATAAACAGAAAGCGCTGAACTGGTTTAACGTCAGCTGTCTGGAAGGGTTTGATACCGGATGTGAAGAGTTAGATGCATTGAGCGGGGAGTAACGCCCGGCGGCGCGATGCTTGCCGGGCCTACGTGATTTGGCGTCTTGTAGGCCGATAAGCGAAGCGCCGCAGGACGTGCATTTTTTCGTAGGCCCGATAAGCGCCAGCGCCATCGGGCAAACGTTTTAACCGCGTTTAACGGTTCGCGGTCTTATCAAATTTGCCCAACATTTCACGCTCGTACGCCTGCGCTTTTTTGCGGTCAAATTTGTGTTCCCACTTGGAAATCACCAGCACCGCCAGCGCGTTACCCACCACGTTCAGCGCGGTACGCGCCATGTCGAGGATGCGGTCAACGCCTGCGATAAACGCTAGCCCTTCCAGCGGAATACCCACGCTACCGAGCGTCGCCAGCAGCACCACGAATGACACCCCAGGCACGCCCGCGATCCCTTTCGAGGTCACCATTAACGTCAGCACCAGAATGATTTCCTGGCCGATAGACAGGTCAATGCCGTACAGCTGGGCGATGAAAATCGCCGCGATGCTTTGGTACAGCGTCGAGCCATCAAGGTTAAAGGAGTAGCCCGTCGGCACCACGAAGCTGGTGATCGACGCCGGTGCACCGTAGGCTTCCATCTTCTCGATAATGCGCGGCAGTACGCTTTCGGAGCTCGCCGTGGAGTACGCCAGAATCAGCTCGTCCTTCAGGATGCGAATCAAAATCCAGATGCTAAACCCGCACATTTTCGCGACCGCGCCCAGTACCACCAGCGCGAAGAACATGATGGCGGCGTACACCAGAATCACCAGCTTGGCGAGCGGCCACAGGGAGGCGAAACCAAAGTTGGCAACGGTGACGGAAATCAGCGCGAACACGCCGACGGGCGCATAGCGCATCACCATGTGCGTCACTTTGAACATCGTTTCGGACACCGAACGGAAGACGGTGACCAGCGGCTCACGATGCGCCGACGGCAGCGATGACAGCCCCAGACCAAACAGCACCGAGAAGAAGATAATCGGCAGCATGTCGCCTTTCGCCATCGAGGCGAAAATGTTGGTCGGCACCAACGACAGGATCGTGCCCATCAGGCCATGCGCGTGGCTCTGTACATCGGTCGCGGTGCTCTGGTATTTCGAAATATCCACCGTCGCCAGCGTCGACATATCAATGCCTGACCCCGGCTGGAACACATTCGCCAGCGTAATACCCAGCACGATGGCGATGGTAGTGATGATTTCGAAATAGATAATGGTTTTCGCCCCGATACGACCCAGCGACTTGGCATCGCCCACGCCCGCAATCCCGACCACCAGCGTCGAAATCACAATCGGTACCACAATCATTTTGATCAGATGAATGAAGATATCACCGGCTGGCGACAGCAGGTTGGCTATCAGCCATTCGCGGCTATCACTTTGGTAATGCAGGTAACTGCCCAGAAGAATACCCAGCACTAACGCCAGCAGGATCTGCCAGGCCAGGCTGACTTTCGCTTTTTTCATAACTACGGACTTCCTCAATGCCGGGAGCCATTCATGTAACAAATGACACCCATTGAAAGGGGGATGATTTGTGTTGCGTATTTAAATGGAGTTTTTTAACGCGGCGTATCAGTACCACCTGCACGGCATCCTGCGCAACCCTTTCAGAACGGGGGTTTGGACTGACAAAACAAGGATTAAGGGGGATTAAATCCGGTTACCTAAATTAACCTTTTGTTATGGCAAACATTTTTTTGTTTAAAAATGTATACATTCATCATCGTTATTATTTCTCTTCTAACGTTCGTTTGGCGAATTTTCATACTCTGCAATTAATGCGTGATCTGTCGCCCAAATAATAAACAAAGCCGCTCAAACCCCTATAATTAACGTTTGCTTGACATATTATTAACATTCTACAGGGAGAAAAAAAGCATGAGCCAAATACACAAACATTCTATTCCCGCAAACATTGCGGAAAATTGCCTGATCAA